>JAABUR0100000455.1_pt1 | contig 89672 bp, 90 predicted proteins | sample 5560091 | NCBI WGS metagenome assembly JAABUR01 (sample SAMN10711879, study PRJNA513375) | rock metagenome | isolation source: Antarctica rocks | place: Antarctica: Victoria Land, University Valley sud | reverse complement strand
AGGTCCAGCATGCTGAGCTCGCATCCCATGGCGTTACGGCCGATTTCGTACGCCGACGCGAGCGCCGCCTCACTCCGCTGCGAGAGGAACTGCAGGAAGGCCGGCGCATAGTCGCGCCGGAACCTCTCGATGACAGGAGTAGCCGCCCGCCTCTTCAGGACACGCCTCTACCGATCAGCCCTTCGAGGAGCGCAAGGCCCTCCTCCAGGCCCAGCGCGGTATGGACGCTATCGAGCTCCAGGCCGAGTTGCACGATGGCCATGGCGACCTCGGGGTGCACTCCGACGATCACCGTCTCTGCGCCACGCAGCTTGGCCATCCGAGCCAGGTTGCAGATCGCCCGAGTGCCGAACGAGTCCATGACGTCGAGCGCGGCGACATCGATGACGACACCGCGCGACCGCAGCTCGCCGATCTGCGCGACGAGGTCGGCCTGGAACCGGAGCAGCTCGCTGTCGCTCAGGGCGGTATGGATCGACGCGACCAGGTAGCTGCCCTGTTTGAGGATCGAGACCAACCTCGGACCAGAGGCGCTGGGGGTGTTAATCGTCACCATCGCCGGCCCGGATCACCCGGAACCCGAGCAACCGCTCCGCTTGCTCGATGCCGCCCTGCAGGTCCCCCACGGTGTTCATCTTGCTCAGGTCGACCCCGATCGTGACGAGGGTCTGGGCGATGTCGGACGAGAGACCGGTGATGATGACGCCGGCGCCCATCAGGCGGGAGGCGTCGACCGCCTGCACGAGGTGGTTGGCCACCGAGGAGTCGACCGACGGCACACCGGTGATGTCCACGACCACGACCTTCGCCCGGTGCGTCCGGATGCCTCGCAGCAGCTGCTCGGTCAGCTGACGGGCTCGCTGGTTGTCGAGAACGCCGATGATCGGGAGAATGAGCAGCCGCTCGCGCACCTGCAGCACCGGGGTGGAGAGCTCGCGAATCGCGTCCTGCTGCTGCCGGATCACGCGCTCGCGTTGGTCGACGAAGCTCACCGCAACCGTGTTGGCGATGCGGTTCGCAGCCGGCTCATAGGCGTCGAGCACGCGGTTGAGCAACGGAAAGTCGCGGTGGTACTTCTCGAAGAGAGACCGCGCCAGGACGTCGCGCAGCAGCAGCACGATCCCGACGACCTCGTGCGTCTCGACGCCGCGGGGAATGATCCGCTCCGACAGGTCGCGGGCGTAGTACTGCAGCGCCTCCACGCTCCCCGTCTCGAGCACCTCGACGTAGTTGTCGTAGACCGACGTCGCCTCAGTGAAGATCTCCTGCGGCGTCATCGACGACAGCAGGTCCGCGTCGGTGATCCGGCTCGCCCACTCCTGCCGCAGCTGGGTTCGGTTGTCCCGCAGGTGCGCGACGAGCTCCGGCAGCAGCTGGGAGTCGGTCGCCGACGCCTCGTCGGCTGCGCCACGGGGGCGCGGGGTGGTCGTCGTCATGAGTGCCTCTCTACGGGTCTGGTCGCCACTTCGTCATCGTCACGGTGGTGCCCTTGCCTACTTCGGAAGCGATCTCGAACTCGTCCATGAGTCGACGGGATCCTGGCAGCCCGAGACCCAAGCCCTGGTAAGTGCTGTAACCATCGGCGAGGGCCTGGCTAACGTCAGGGATGCCCGGCCCGGCGTCGCGGGCAACGATGGTGACCCCGAGGCGACCGTTGCGCTCCACTACCCGGACGAGGATCTCGCCGCGGTAGGCGAACCGGACGATGTTGCGAGCGACCTCGGAGATAGCGGTCGCGATCAGGGTGAGCTCGGTCGACGAGAAGCCGACCTCCGCAGCCAGCTCCCGGCCCTTCTGCCGGCTGCGCACAACGTCCGCGTCAGTTTCGATCGGGATGCAGGCGTCGGCGTCGGTGGCCGTCGCCCGACCTTGCTCGAGCAGCGGCTGGCTGACAGCCGCACAGTAGCCGCACTCGAGCAGGTGGCCGCCGGTGTCGAGCTCACGCTGGCGCCGGCGGTCGCCCGCGGACAAGGACAGCAGCACCGGGCGGCATCGCGGTGAGGGCGGCGCAGTGGCCTCCAGGGCCAGCAGGTACTCCACCCGCAGCTTGGCCCGTGCCCGGCTGAGCGCCACCGCGACCGCTCCCGGCGTGGACCCCAGCGTCGCGGCCAGCGACGCCGTCCCCTCGCCGTCCAGCTCGTGTGCCACGAGGGTGTCCCGTTCACGTTCGGAGAGCTGAGCCAGGGCAATGGCCACGGCGCTGCTCTCCTCTCGCTGCAGCACATCCTCCTCCGGCCGTCGGGGCGCGGTCACGTCGACGAGCCGGTGAGCGTGCCGTCGGTCGCGGTCCTCCCGCTGCCACATCGAGAAGACCAGGTTGCGAGCGACGACGACGGCGTACGGCGCCAGGCCCGAGTCCTCCAGGCGTGGCCGGGCCGCCATGACGCGCGCTAGCGTCTCCTGCACCAGGTCGTCGACGGTGTGTGAATCGCGGACCCTCGCGGCGATGACGCGCCGGACGAGCGGCGCGAGGCCGACGAGTGAGTCCGGCGCCTCGCCGGTGGTCCGCGCGGAGCTCACGCCGGGGCTTGTTCCCTCCTCGGGGGGCGGCCGAGCCTAACTGCCCCGGGACAATCGCGCGGCGGCATCCCTGGCAGCGTCCCGGCCGGTGTTCGTCGGTGACGGGATAGTGCCGCACGACGAGGCTCGAGGCTTTGTCCGGGCGACGGGCCCCAGGTCAGACGCCGGTCGCCCCGTCGATCCGTTCGCGCAGCAGATCGGCGTGGCCGTTGTGCCGGGCGTACTCCTCGATCATGTTGACGTAGACCCAGCGCAGGCTGAGCTCAGCCGGCGGCCGGTCGATCAGGACGTGCGACGCCCGGATGAAGGTCTCCTCCAGAGAGCGGCCGACGGTGACCTGCCGCGCGAGCTCGACCTCCGCGGCCCAGCTCGCGAGGTCGGCCTCGGCGTCGGCGGTTCCCACGTCGTCGAACTCGCCGTCGGGGTTGTCCTCGCTGCAGTAGAGGTCGTCGAGCTGCTCGCCGGCGAAGTTGCGGCGGAACCACCAGCGCTCGACGCCGGCGAGATGGCGCACGAGCCCGAGCAGGGACATCGAGGAGGGCTCGGCCGTGCGGCTCTTGAGCTGCTCGGCGGTCAGTCCCGAGCACTTCGCCATCAGCGTCTGTCGCTGGTAGTCGAGCGCTCCCTGGAGCATCGCGCGCTCGTCCGCGATGCGGGGCCTGTCGACCCGGGCGACCTCGGGAGCAGTCCATGTCATCGGGCCAGCATGCCGGGCCGTTCCGACAGTTCCGGGCGGCGGAGCGCCGCGTACCCTGAAGGGGTGTCGGGCCTCAGCGTCATCCATGCCGGCCGAGTGCCCTACGACGAGGCGTGGCAGTGGCAGCGGCGCCTGCACGAGCGCCGGTTCGCGGGCGAGATCGACGACACGATCCTGTTGCTCGAGCACCCGTCGGTCTACACGGCCGGCAGGCGCACCCAGCCGGCCGAGCGGCCCACAGACGGCACTCCGGTGGTCGATGTCGACCGGGGCGGAAAGATCACCTGGCACGGGCCGGGCCAGCTGGTCGGCTACCCCATCGTGGCACTGCCGGACGGCGTCTACGTCGTCGACTACGTACGCCGCCTTGAAACAGCCCTCATGCGCGTCTGCAGCGAACTTGGCCTCGACACAACCCGGGTCGCCGGCCGCAGCGGCGTCTGGACCGCCGACGGCGCGCGCAAGCTGGCCGCCCTCGGCATCCGCGTGAGCCGAGGCGTGACGATGCACGGCTTCGCGCTCAACTGCGACTGCGACCTCGCGGCGTACGACGTGATCGTCCCGTGCGGCATTCCCGACGCCGGCGTCACCACGCTCTCCCGCGAGCTCGGGAAGACAGTGACCGTCGCGGACGTCGTACCGCTCGTGAAGCACTCCCTCGCCGCGCTCCTGGAGCCAACCCTTGTCTAGCGTGGTTCCGGAGGGCCGCCGGCTGCTCCGGCTCGAGGTGCGCAACGCCGCCACGCCCATCGAGAGGAAGCCTCCCTGGCTGAAGATCCGCGCCCGCACCGGTCCGGAGTACACCGAGCTCAAGTCCCTGGTACGCCGCGAGGGCCTGCACACGGTGTGTGAGGAGGCGGGCTGCCCCAACATCTATGAGTGCTGGGAGGACCGGGAGGCGACCTTCCTCATCGGCGGCGAGCAGTGCACCCGGCGCTGCGACTTCTGCCAGATCGACACCGGTCGCCCCGACCCCCTCGACCGCGACGAGCCGCGCCGGGTGGCCGAGTCGGTCCAGTCGATGGGCCTGCGCTACGCGACCGTCACCGGCGTCGCCCGTGACGACCTGCCCGACGAGGGGGCGTGGCTCTACGCCGAGACCGTGCGGGCGATCCGGGCTCTCAACCCCGACACCGGCGTCGAACTGTTGATCCCCGACTTCTCCGCCCGCCCGGGGCTGCTGGCCGAGGTCTTCGGGGCCGTCCCTCAGGTGCTGGCCCACAACCTCGAGACGGTGCCGCGCATCTTCAAGTCGATCCGCCCCGCCTTCCGCTACGACCGCTCGCTCGACGTCCTCCGGCAGGCGCGCAGCGCCGGCCTGGTGACCAAGAGCAACCTGATCCTGGGCCTGGGCGAGGAGCGCGCCGAGATCAGCACGGCGATGTCGGACCTGTACGACGCGGGCTGCGACCTGCTCACGATCACCCAGTACCTGCGGCCGAGCGTCCGGCACCACCCGGTGGCGCGGTTCGTCCGCCCCGAGGAGTTCGTCGAGCTGCGCGAGGAGGCCGAGGAGATCGGCTTCCTCGGCGTGCTGAGCGGGCCGCTGGTGCGCTCGTCCTACCGTGCCGGCCGTCTCTACGCCGCGGCCGTGGAGAGCCGCCGGACCGCCCGCGTCTGACGCCCTGCCTATCCTGGCGCGGTGGCACTCCGACTCCCGTTCCGCCGCTCCGCCGGACGCTCCGCGCGCCCGGCCGGCTCGGCCGGCCGGATCGCCCAGCTCCGGACGGCCTTCGAGCTCACCCGCAAGAGTGACGCGCGGATGCTGCCGCTCGTCATCGGTACGGCGCTCGCCGTACTCGCGGCCTTCGTCGCGCTGGGACTTCTGCTCCACCACCCGATCTACCTCACGGTCATCGGCCTGCTGCTGTCCCTGACCGCGGCGACCCTCGTGTTCGGACGGCGGGCAGCCACCGCGGCCTTCGCCCAGGTGGAGGGGCAGCCGGGCGCCGCTGCTGCCGTCCTGCAGTCGATGCGGGGCAACTGGCGGGTGACGCCGGTCGTCGCGGTCAACCCGCGCGGGCGCGACCTGGTGCATCGCGTGGTGGGACGGCCGGGCATCGTGCTGGTCGGGGAGGGGTCGCCGGCGCGGGTCGCCTCGCTGCTGAGCCAGGAGCGGAAGAAGGTCGCCAGGGTGGCCGCCGAGACCCCCGTGTACGAGGTGCAGGCCGGCGACGAGGACGGCCAGGTGTCGCTGCGCAAGCTGCAGACGCACATGGCCAAGCTGCCTCGCAACATTCAGCCCGCCGAGGTGAACGCGCTCGAGGCGCGCCTGCGGGCTCTCGGTGGCGCAACCGTGCCGATCCCCAAGGGACCGATGCCGAAGGGCGCCCGGGTGCCGCGCGGTCGGATGCGCTGAGGCGCTACGCGCGTACGACGACCGTGCCCGACGCCCGGTCATGCATGCCGCGGCCGTCGTAGTCCCAGACCAACGCGGGGACCAGCAGGGCGAGCAGCGCGGTCCGCAGCGCCGCCGCGAGCAGCGTCGGCCGGCCGCCATCGGCCACCGCAACCACGCGCAGCCCGAGCATCGCCATCCCGAAGGTCGCCCCGACCGCCGCGACGAGGACCAGCTCCTGCAGCAGGAAACCGATCAGGACGAGCTCGCCCCGCAGACCGGGCCCAGGCCTGACACCGGCGAAGTAGACCAGCCCGACCAGCAGGTTCGCGATCACGCTGTCCACCAGGAAGGCGGCCAGGCGCGGCCAGAACCCGACCACCGAACCCCGGCCGGTCTCCGGCAACCCGAGCCGCTCGCCGCGATGCCGACCGAGGACGCGCGCCGCGCCGAGGCCGGCCGCGTTCGGCCCGGACAACCACGAGCCGGTCCATCTGCCCATCCGGTGCACGGTAACCGCTGCGCTCGAGATTCGGAGTGGTCGCGGCGGTCTGCCGAGAGAGGGCCGGTACGGTTCAGGTGCTGGCCTTCCCCTCCGATGCCAGCTGTGGGCAAGCGGCGGTGATTGAGGAGGAGCGATGTTCACCAGCTCGGACGAGGTCCTCGGCTACATCCGCGACCACGACGTCGCTTTTGTCGACGTCCGGTTCTGCGACCTGCCGGGGGTCATGCAGCACTTCACGTTCCCGGCGGAGAACTTTGGGCCGTCGGTGTTCACCGACGGCCTGATGTTCGACGGCTCCTCCATCCGCGGTTTCCAGCAGATCCACGAGTCGGACATGCTGCTGCTGCCCGACCCCACCACCGCGGTGATGGATCCCTTCCGGCAGCACCCCACGCTGAACCTCAACTTCTTCATCCACGACCCGCTCACCGGCGAGGCATACACCCGCGACCCCCGCAACATCGCCCGCAAGGCCGAGCTCTACGTCGCCGGCACCGGCATCGCCGACACGGCCTACTTCGGGCCGGAGGCGGAGTTCTACATCTTCGACGAGATCCGCTACGACACCACGCCCAGCTCGTCCTACCACTACATCGACTCGGTCGAGGCGGCCTGGAACACCGGCCAGCCGGAGCGCTTCGGCGCCAGCACGGCCAACCTCGGCTACAAGCCGCGCTACAAGGGTGGCTACTTTCCCGTCTCCCCCACCGACCACTTCACCGACCTGCGCTCGGAGATGGTCCGCAAGCTCATCGAAGCCGGCATCGACGTGGAGATGCAGCATCACGAGGTCGGCACCGCCGGCCAGGCCGAGATCGACTTCCGCTTCGGCACACTGCTCAAGACCGCCGACAACCTCATGCTCTTCAAGTACGTCGTCAAGAACGCAGCCCGCGCCGCCGGCCGCACCGTCACCTTCATGCCCAAGCCGATCTTCGGCGACAACGGCTCCGGTATGCACTGCCACCAGTCGCTGTGGAAGGACGGCGTGCCGCTGTTCTATGACGAGCTGGGCTACGCCGGCCTGTCCGACACCGCTCGGCACTACATCGGCGGGCTGCTGCGGCATGCCCCCCCGCTGCTGGCCTTCACCAACCCGACCACGAACTCCTACCGGCGACTGGTGCCCGGTTACGAGGCTCCGGTGAACCTGGTCTACTCCCAGCGCAACCGCTCGGCCTGCTGCCGGATCCCCATTACCGGCTCCAACCCGAGGGCCAAGCGGATCGAGTTCCGGGTGCCGGACCCCTCGTGCAACCCCTACCTCGCCTTCGCCGCGATGCTGATGGCGGGGCTCGACGGCGTACGCAACAAGATCGAGCCCCCGGAGCCGGTCGACAAGGACCTCTACGAGCTGCCGCCGGACCAGCTCGGCGCCGTCCCGCAGGTGCCCGGGTCGCTCGAGGCGGTGCTGGACGCGCTCGAGGCCGACCACGAGTGGCTGCTCGAGGGCGGCGTGTTCACCCCCGACGTGATCGAGACCTGGGTGGACTACAAGCGCACGGCTGAGGTCGATGCCGTCCGGCTGCGCCCGCATCCGTATGAGTTCGCGCTGTACTACGACATCTGAGCCTGCCTCGCCCGGCACCGAGTTCGCAGTCGATCAGGCGACGTCGCCCTTGCTCACCAGCAGCGCTCCGTTGGCGCAGCTCGCCCTGACATTGACCGCGGAGTGGCGGTCGAAGCTCTCGACGGTCGTGTCGAGCCGGCCGGAGTCGCCGGACTCGCAGTGGCACATCACGAGCGATGGTCCTCGAGATTCACCTCTCGCTCGGCGACCGCCGCGCCAGCGTCGTGAACCCGCTGAGCGGATCGATTCGCGCTCGAGCTCGGCGGCACCCCCCACGACACGGCACCGCGGGTCGTGGGGCCGCCAGAAGGTCAAAGCGAGGTCCCAACGGTTCGCCAGGCCGTCGCGTCCCTCATCCCGTTGCCGGCGGCCAAGCCAGCAGGACCTGCGGTCGGTCGACGGGGCAGATGGTCAGGCGGCTACGCAGGGACCACTTCGCCGTTGGCCACCTCGACCGCAAAGCCCGGTAGCGGCGCGGGCGCGGGCCCCCGGAGAACCTTGCCCGTCGTGGCGGCGTACCGCGAACCGTGGCAGGGACAGTCCAGTCGCTCACCGGCGGGCGCGACGGTGCAGCCCTTGTGCGTGCAGATGGCGCTGAAGGCCACCGCCGTGGTGCTGGTCGGACGGGCCACGATCAGCGGCTGTCCGCTCGGGCCCTTCGCCGCTACCGCCGACCCGACCGGGATGTCGGCGAGCTTCACCAGCGGCCGGGTGGACGCGGCGGAAGGACTGGCGGTCTCGGTCGGCGCGCTCGTCGGCGACGACGACGTCGTCGACTGTGCGGGCTGGGAGCTGGGCTTGGACGAGCTCGAGCATCCCGTCACCACGAGCGCCCCGGCGGCGGTACCGCCGACAAGCACGGCACGACGGCTGACCGACTTCGCCACGATGCCTCCCCGACGTCAACAGGCTTCGAGGAGGAGCACGGGCCGCGACCGTGATTGGTTCAGCTCGCGGTGGGCGATGTTCGGCGCAGTCGTGGTTACGCCGTTTGCTCGGCCCGGATGGCCAATCCGGACCGTTCAGTCAGCGGAATATAGACGCAGAGTAGTCAAACACTTACCGTCGATGACATGACCAACGGTGTCCCGACGCGGCCGAGATCTCGGCAGGTGTTCCTCCGGCGCAACCCGCCTCGCCGGCTCCGTGCCTGCCGCGCCGCCTCCCGGCTCCTGCTGCTGGCCATGGTCATGTACGTGGTGGCGCTGGTCGTCGGCTTCGTCCGTTCACCCGCTCAGGTCTCCGGCCCACCCGTCCACCTGTCAAGGTCGTCTGCACACCAGACCTCGCTGCCCCCGACGCCCGGTCCATGAGCTCGCGCGGGACCCGGTGGGCCCCGCTACCCCGGTGGCGCCTCTTCGGTTTCCTGCTGCTGGTGGTAGCCGCCTCGCTGGGCGTCCGTGGCTTCACCTCCGACAGCGTCGGCGCCTCATCCACGCTCTCGCACGGAGGGCGGGCGGCTCCCGCAGCCCCCGAGCCCGGACCGATCCTTGACCTGTCGGGCCCGGCTCCGGTCGGTACCGAACCGCCACCGCGCACCGTGGCGCTGACCTTCGACGACGGTCCTGACTCCAAGTGGACGCCCCGCGTGCTCGAGCTGCTGCGCCGACACCACGTGCCCGCCACCTTCTTCGTCGTCGGCTCGAAGGTGCTGGCGCACCCCGGCTTGGTGCGAGCCGAGCTCGCCGCCGGTCATGAGGTCGGCGTCCACACCTTCACCCACGCCGACCTGACGCGCACCAGCGGCTGGCGCACCGACCTGGAGCTGGGCCTGACACAGTCCGCGTTGGCCGGTGCCGCGGGCGTCCAGGCCGTCATGCTGCGGCCGCCGTACTCCTCCCGGCCGGACGCGGTGCGCACCGACCAAGCGGCCGCGTACCAGCGGGTGGCCCGTTACGGCTACCTCGTCGTGCTCTCCGATGTCGACAGTCGCGACTGGGAGCGCGAGGGCGTCCCCACGATCCTCGCCCAGGCGACGCCGCCCGGCAACGACGGCGGCATCGTGCTGATGCACGACTCCGGCGGCGACCGCGCGCAGACCCTGGGCGCACTCGACAGGCTGATTCCCGAGCTTCAGGCACGCGGCTACCGGTTCGTCACGGTGTCGCAGGCCGCCGCCCTGGACCGTGCCGACGTACTGGTCCCCTCGAACCGCACTGCGCGGATCCGCGGGCTGGCCCTGCTGTGGAGCAACCGGGTGGCGCTGCTGCTATCGGGAGCGCTGCTGTGGTTGGTGCTTCCGCTCTCGGCCCTGATGGTGCTCCGCGCGCTGCTCATGTTCGGCTTCGCCCGGCGGCACGCCCGGTGGCTGCCAAGCCGGGTGCGCAAGATGGGGGGGAGCCTGCCTGGGGTCACCGTGGTAGTGCCCGCCTACAACGAGGAGGTGGGCGTCCAGGACACCGTCCGGTCGCTGTTGGCGAGCGGCTATCCAGGCGAGCTGGAGGTCATCGTCGTCGACGACGGCTCAACCGACGGCACCGCAGCCGCGGTGCTAGCTATGCACGAGCCCGGGCTGCTGCTTGTCCGGCAGGAGAACACCGGCAAGCCGGGAGCGCTGCGCAACGGCATCGCGCGTGCCGCGCACCAGATCGTCGTACTCGTCGACGGGGACACCCAGCTGGAGCCCGATGCCATCCGGGCCCTGGTGCAGCCGCTCGCAGACCCTCGGGTGGGCGCGGTCTCCGGGAATGCGAAGGTGGGCAACCGTCGACGGATGCTGGGTCGTTGGCAGCACCTGGAGTACGTCATGGGCTTCAACCTCGACCGGCGGATGTACGAGCTGCTCGACTGCATGCCGACCGTGCCGGGCGCTATCGGGGCGTTCAGGCGCAGCGCGCTGACCTCCGTCGGCGGGCTCTCCGACGACACCCTTGCCGAAGACACCGACGTGACGATCGCCCTGTTACGAGGCGGCTGGCGGGTGGTCTTCGAACCGACGGCGATCGCCTGGACGGAGGCGCCCAGCACGCTCCGAGGCCTGTGGCGGCAGCGCTACCGCTGGTCCTACGGCACGATGCAGTCGCTGTGGAAGCACCGAAGCGCGCTGTGGTCTAGCAGGTCCGGGCATTTCGGGCGGCGCAGCCTGCCTTACCTGCTGCTGTTCCAGATCGGGCTGCCCCTGCTGGCCCCGGTCATCGACCTGTTCGTCATCTACGGCGTGCTGTTCCTGGGCCTGTCGCAGGTGCTGCCCTACGTCGTGGCCTTCACCTTGATCCAGCTCGGGCTGGGCGCGTACGCTCTGCACCTGGACGGCGAGTCGCTGCGGCCGCTGTGGGCCCTGCCGTTGCAGCAGCTGGTGTACCGCCAGATGCTCTCGATGGTGATCATCTCGTCACTGGTCAGTGCTGCCGTCGGCACCCGGCTTCGCTGGCACAAGCTCCGGCGTACCGGCGGGATCGTTCTCGCTGCACGTTCTCCTGGCTGAGGCAGTTCCCGGAATTCGTCGAAGTGCCGAACCGGTGACGCCACGCATTCCGGGGTCGCGAAACTGTCGTCACCGTCTGGCAGGATCATCTTCGTGGGGCTGCCGTCGAGTTGTGCACCGGAGCAGCTGACCGACCGGGACCCGGCCGCTCGGCCGGTGCAGCCGCGCCTGGTCGTGCGCTCCCGGCTCCCGGGCCTGCTGCCGAGCCGGCTGCGCGCCCTCCGCCGGCCGCGACTGTGGGAAGAGATCGCCTTCATCGGCGTGAGCTACCTGCTCTACTCCCTGATCCGCAACGGCGTACCGACACACGAGGTGGGCGCCCGACATCGGGCCGAGGCCCTGTACGCCGTCGAACGCGCGATCCACATCGACCTCGAGCTGTCGATCAACCACTGGGTCGCCTCGTTGCACTGGCTGAGCCTGGCGGCCAACTACTGGTACGCGATCATGCATTTCGTCGTCACCGCGGCAGTGCTCGGCTGGCTCTATCTGCGGCATCCACTTCGATACCGGTCCGCGCGTTCGGTGCTGTTCGGCACCAACCTGGTTGCGTTGGTGGCCTTCTGGGGGTTCTCCCTTGCGCCGCCGCGCCTGATCGGGCACGGCTTCATCGACACGGTCGTCCGCGACCACATCTGGGGCTCCTGGGGCACCAGCGGCATGGATGCCGCCTCCAACCAGTACGCCGCGATGCCTTCGCTGCACGTGGGCTGGGCGTTGTGGTGCGCGATTGTCGTGTTCACCCTCGCCCGCCGGCGCTGGCTACGTCTGCTCGCCGTCGCTTATCCCGTCATCACCACCCTGGTGATCCTTGCCACCGCCAACCACTTCCTGCTCGACGCGGTGGGCGGCGCAGCGACACTCGCCTTCGGCTTCGCCTTCCAGCGACTCCTGTCCGGTCGCCCCGCCCTGACCGGTCATCTGCCCGTCCCCATGAGCCTGTCCGTTCAACGCCGACAGCGGCCTAGCCGTGCCACCACCTGGTAGCGCCTACGACGAGGAGGGAGCCATGACACACCGTCCGGTCGTCGGGCCGAGCGCGGGTCCATCCGGGCTGGCGGATGATATCCGCGGCTGAGATGTCGAGCGTCAGCCTGGTGTCCGCCGGACGCCCGCCGCCGCAGCCTTCGGCGCGGCCGACTTCGGTGGCCGCGACGTGGGGCCCACCCCGTCGCGGAGGAAGCCCGCGATGACCGGTACGACGACCGACGGCGCCTCCTCGATGACGAAATGACCGGCCTCGGGGACCGTCACGAAGGTCGTCTCGGGGCCGAGATCGCGCACCACCGACTCGCCAACCGAGAGAGGCAACACCGGGTCGCGGGCACCCCACACCACCAGGTGGCGCTCGGCCCGAACCAGGGGGAGGCCGGCCGAGCTGCCGTTCCCACGGCGTTGGGTGCCGGGCAGCTTCGACCAGAGCCCGCGGCGGCTGCTCGCCCGGTAGTAGGCCAGCATCGCGCGCACCCGAGCCGGATCGGCGTACGCGTCGACGTAGTGCTTGGCGACATCGCCGTCCAGCGGCGTCGAGGCCTTCCAGCCGGCCCGCAGCATGACGGCCGGCAGGGAGCGCCGACCGAGGGCGAACGCCGCCTCGGGCAGCAGCGGCAGCGCGAACAGCGGCACATGGAAGGCCCGCAGCAGGTTCAGGTGCCGGTACGGCGCATTGACGACGACCAGCCGCCGAACCAGTTCCGGCCGGGCCCCGGCCAGGCCGAGCGCCAGCGCGCCGCCCCAGTCGTGACCGACGACGTCAACCGGGCCGTCCACCTCGTGCAGCACCAGCGCGGTCAGCTCGCGCACCAGCGTCGGCACGTCGTAGCACCCCGCCGCCTCGCTGCCGCCGAGCCCCTTGAGGTCGGGCGCCAGGACGATCCGGTCACCGGCCAGCTCGGTCAAGAGGTCGCGCCAGCAGACCGCGGTCTGCGGTACGCCGTGCAGCAGCAGGGTCGGCGTCGTCCGCCGACGCCGACGCGGGTCGGCCCGGTAGAGCGAGAACCGGACGCCGTCCGCCGCGACCTGGCGGTGTCGCGCCCGCGGCATCAGCTCCGGACCGCTCGGTGCGCTCACGCGTAGAACACCCTCTCCACGACGGCGCGGCCGCGGCGGGTCAGCCGGCGATAGTCCTCGAGCAGCTTTCCGGGCCGACCGGCAGGGTAGCCGAGCGCGCCCGCGACCCCCGCCAGCTCCCTGACGTCGGTAGGCAGCGCATCGGCAGGTCGGCCGCGGACCAGCAGAAGGGCGTTGCGGACCCGGGTAGCCATCCGCCAGGCCCCCTCGAGCGTGGCCGCGTCGGCGCCGCCGAGCACTCCCACCCCGGCCGCCGCGCGCAGCGCCTCCAGTGTTCCGGCCACGCGCAGGGCCGGTTCGGCGGCGGCGTAGCGCAGCTGCAGCAGCTGCGCGGTCCACTCCACGTCGGCCAGCCCACCCCGGCCCAGCTTCGTGTGCAGCGTCGGGTCGGCCCCGCGCGGCAGCCGCTCGGCCTCGACCCGGGCCTTGAGCCGACGGATCTCTCGCACCGCGGCGTCCCCGATGCCGCCGACCGGCCAGCGCACCGGAGCCACCAGCTCGGTGAACCGCTCCCCCAGCTCACGTTCCCCCGCCACCGGCACCGCCCGCAGCAGCGCCTGGGCCTCCCACGGCGATGACCAGCGCGAGTAGTAGGCGGCGTACGACGCGAGGCTGCGGGTCAGCGGGCCCTGCCGTCCCTCCGGGCGCAGGTCGGTGTCCACTCGCAGCGGCGGATCGGGCGCCGGCGCAGCGAGCAGTCGGCGCAGCTCCTCGAACACCGCGTGCGCTGCCGCGGCGGCCTCCGCATCCGAAGTTCCTGGTCGCGGGTCGTGGACGAACAGGACATCGGCGTCGCTGCCGTAACCGGACTCCCGCCCGCCGAGGCGGCCCATCGCCACGACCAGCAGCCGCGCCGGGAGCTCGCCGCCGCACTCCCCGGCGGCCGCCCGGGTCGCCGCGTCCAGCGCCGCTGCCAGGGTCGCAACGGAGCACGCCGCGAGCGCCGTACCCACCGCCGTCTCGTCGGCGTGGCCGAGCAGGTCGGCACACGAGATCCGCAGCAGCTCTCGTCGGCGCAGGCCCCGCACCGCCACCACACCCGCCGCCGGGTCGTCGTGCCGGCGGACGGCGGCAAGCATCTCCGCCTCGAGCGCGCCGCCCGGGCGGGGGTGCAGCTCCTCCTCACCGGCCAGCAGCGCGACCGCTTCCGGTGCCCGGACCAGCAGGTCGGCGACGTAGCGGCTGGTGGCCAGCAGGCGGGCCAGCCGCTCGGCCACCGCGCCCTCGTCGCGCAGCAGCCGGAGGTACCAGTGCGTGCCGCCGAGAGCGTCGCTGACCTGGCGGAACGAGAGCAGCCCGGCGTCGGGATCCGACGCGTCGGCGAACCAGCCGAGCATCACCGGCAGCAATGTGCGCTGGATCGCCGCCCGCCGGCTGACCCCCGAGGTGAGCGCCTCGAGGTGCCGGAGCGCACCGGCCGGGTCGCGGAAACCGAGCGCCTCCAGCCGCTGCCGGGCCGCGGCCGGAGCCAGCCGGGCCGCGGCCGCCGGCAGCCGGGCCACCGAGGCGAGCAGCGGCCGGTAGAACAGCTTCTCGTGCAGCCGGCGTACCTCACGGGCGTGCAAGACGTGGTCCGCGGTCAGGGCCGCGACCGGCTCGGCGCGGTAACCCATGGCCCGAGCCAGCCAGCGCAGCCCGACCGGGTCATCGGGCAGCGTGTGCGTACGCCGTAGCCGCTGGAGCTGGAGCCGGTGCTCCAGGGTGCGCAGAAAACGGTACGCCGCCGCCAGCCGGGCCCCGTCCTCGCGACCGACGTAACCGCCGGCCGCGAGCGCGTCGAGCGCCACGAGGGTCGTACCGCTGCGCAACGAGGAGTCGGCCCGGCCGTGCACCAGCTGCAGCAGCTGGACGGCGAACTCGATGTCGCGCAGCCCCCCGGGACCGAGCTTGAGCTCGCGGTTGGCCGCCGAGTGCGTCAGCGTCGACTCGACCCGCCGGCGCATCGACTGCACGTCCTCGACGAAACCAGGTCGATCGGCCGCGCTCCAGACCAGCGGGCGCAGCGCCTCGACGTACGCCGTCCCGAGCTCGAGGTCGCCGGCCACGGGGCGCGCCTTGACCAGTGCCTGGAACTCCCAGGTCTTGGCCCACCTGCGGTAGTAGGCCTCGTGACTGGCCAAGGTGCGGACCAGCGGGCCGGCTCTGCCCTCCGGCCGCAGCGCGGTGTCCACCGGCCAGATCGCACCCTCCTTCGTCGGCGTCGAGCAGGCCCGCACCATGCCGGCGGCCAAGAGTGTCGCCGCGCGCAGCGCTGCTGCCTCGTCCCCGCCCGGGACCGGCTCGGCAACAAAGACGACATCGACGTCGCTGACGTAGTTGAGCTCCCGTCCGCCGCACTTGCCGAGCCCGATCACGGCCAGCCGGCACGGCTCGGCGTCGTCAGGCAGCTCGCGTCGGGCGATGGTCAGGGCGGCTGCCAGCGTGGCCGCCGCGAGGTCGGCGAGCTCGGCCGCGACGTCGTCCACGGCCAGCGTGCCGGACAGGTCACGGCCGGCCAGGTCCAGCAGGCAACGTCGGTAGGCGAGCCGCAGCCCGTCGAGCGGGCGGTCCGCCGCCGCCGCGGCCAGCAGGGTCGCGTCGAGCCCCAAGGCGCTGGGCCGCGCCGAGGTGCGGGCATCGTCGGCCAGCAGCCTCCAGTCGCCCGGATGGCCGACCAGGTGGTCTCCGAACGATGCGCTGGATCCCAGGACGCCGAACAGCCGCTCCCGCAGGCCGGCGTGCCGGCGCAGCGCCGCCAGCATGGCATCGCGGTCGGGGGCGGCTTCGGCCAGGCGCTGCATCGAGCGCAGCGCGAGATCAGGGTCGGCGGCTGCCGCCAGGGCCTCGACGACCGGGCGACCCTGCGGGTCGTCGAGCAGGTCCAGACCGCCCGGTCCCAGCTCCCGCTGCGCCCGCTCCTGGTCGGTGAAACCGAGTCGGGCCAGCCAGCCGGCGGCGCTCGTCCGCCGGGGAAGGTCCGCCGCCACGTCAACGACGGTAACGCCGACCGGCCCCGGGGCCGCCGAAGCGTGGGCTACCTGCGGGAGGCGGCTGCCGGCATGAGCGCGGCCCACCGCCCCACCACCCGACCCCAGGTCGCGCTCAGCTCCGCCTGTGCCTCGGCCAGCCCGCCGAGCAGCTCCGCCGGGTCGAGCCGGGCCGCGCTCAGCTCGGCGGCGTCGTTGCGGGCCCACCCGGCGACCATCGCCGTCGACGTCTCGACGTGGAACTGCACTCCCCACGCCCACTCGCCGACCCGGAAGGCCTGGTGCCGGTACGCCGCCGACTCGGCCAGCCAGACGGCGTCGGCGGGCAGCTCGGTGACTGCGTCGTAGTGCCACTGCACCGCGCGGAGCACCGGCGGCAGGCCCGCCAGCAGTGGATCCGCTGTCGCGGCCGGTCGGAGCCGGACCTCGCCCACCCCCAGCTCCGGCCCGGCGGCTCCCCGCTCCACTTGGCCGCCACAGGCGGCCGCCAGTAGCTGAGCCCCCAGGCAGATGCCCAGCACCGGAACCCCGGCGGCCACCGCCTCGCGGAGCAGCTCGCGGGTGTGCGGCAGCCAGAGCGCCGCATCGTCGTCGTTGGCGCCCATCGGGCCGCCCATCACGACCAGGCCGCCGTCGGCGTCCAGGTGGGCGGGCAGCGGGTCACCGGCGTACGGCCGAACGACGTCGAGCTCGACCCCGGCGGCCGGCAGCCACTCCGCCAGCCGACCGGGGCCCTCGGTGGCGGTGTGCTGGACGAGCAGCGCCCGGGCGGTCACTGCTGGCGGTTGACGTCGCGAACGCCGTGTCGGACCCCGAGGCGGATCACCCAGTACAGGAGGTAGAGCGAGATCAGCCAGAAGATCAGCCCAACGAACAAGCCGCCGCCAGCGATGACCATCGCTGCAGGATAGTCAGAGGACGGGTAGGTAACGCTCGAGCTCGAACGGCGTCACCCGTCGCCGGTAGTCCTCCCACTCCGCCCGCTTGTTGCGGAGGAAGAAGTCGAAGACGTGCTCGCCGAGCGTCTCGGCGACCAGCTCGGACCGCTCCATGGCGGCAATCGCCTCGGCCAGGCTGCCGGGCAGCGGCTCGATGCCGAGCGCGCGGCGCTCACCATCGGTCAGGCCCCACACGTCGTCCTCCGCGCCCTCCGGCAGGTGGTAGCCGTCCCGCACCCCCTTGAGCCCGGCCGCCAGCATCAGGGCGAAGGCCAGATAGGGGTTGCAGGCAGAGTCCGGCGAGCGCACCTCGATCCGCGTCGTCGTGTCCTTCTTCGGCTTGTACATCGGCACCCGCACCAGCGCAGAGCGGTTGTGGTGGCCCCAGCAGATGTACGCCGGCGCCTCGCCGCCACCGAAGAGACGCTTGTAGCTGTTCACCCACTGGTTGGTGACCGCGGTGATCTCGGCGGCATGGGTCAGCAGCCCGGCGATGAACGACCGGCCCACCTTCGACAGGTAGTACGGGTCGCCCGCCTCGTGGAAGGCGTTGCGGTTGCCCTCGAACAGCGACAGGTGGGTGTGCATGGCCGAGCCCGGCTGGCCCTCGAACGGCTTGGGCATGAACGACGCGAAGGCGCCCTGCTCGAGCGCCACCTCCTTGACCACCAGGCGGAAGGTCATGATGTTGTCAGCGGTGCTCAGCGCGTCGGCGTAGCGCAGGTCGATCTCCTGCTGGCCGGGCGCCACCTCGTGATGGCTGAACTCGACCGGTATCCCGACCGACTCCAGGACGTCGATGGCCCGCCGCCGGAAGTCGTGGCCCACGTCGTGCGGTGTGTGGTCGAAGTAGCCGCCGGCGTCCACCGGGTCCGGAACGTGTCCCGGCGTATGCGGGCGACCGTTGAGCAGGAAGAACTCGATCTCGGGATGGGTGTAGAAGGTGAATCCGAGCTCACCGGCACGATCCAGGGCGCGGCGGAGCACGTAGCGTGGGTCGGCCCAGCTCGGACTGCCGTCTGGCAGCAGGATGTCGCAGAACATCCGGCCCGCGCCGGGCGAGTCGCCGGGGCCGGGCAGGACGGCGAACGTGCCGGCGTCCGGGCGGGCCAGCATGTCCGACTCGTGCACCCGGGCGAAGCCCTCGATCGCCGAGCCGTCGAACCCGATCCCCTCGGCGAAGGCACCCTCCAGCTCGGCCGGAGCGACCGCGACCGACTTGAGGAACCCCAGCACGTCGGTGAACCACAGCCGGACGAAGCGGATCTCCCGCTCCTCGAGCGTGCGGAGCACGTACTCCTGCTGCTTGTCCATAGCGGTCAGCTCCACAGGTCAGAGGGTGGTACTTCGGGGCGTCCTGCCTACACGTCATCTCCGGACGGTCTCAGTTTCCTCGGGCGATCAGCCGCAGACGCATCGGGATCAAATAGTCCGGCCCCGCTTGCTGGCGCCGCTCGCCGCCGCGAGCGCCGGCAGGTCGTCGCAGGCGCGGCGGGTACCTCGCGTCGATCGGTCAGGTGCTGACGTCTCGGCGGACGAAGCTGATGCCACCGACCACCAGCGCGGCGACGGCGACCACGGCTCCAAGCGCCAGCGCCCGGGCGTACGACGTCTCAGAGGTCCCGCCCCGGGCCACGGCCTCGAAGAGCAGGCCGGGGAACCATCGGCTCGCTCCCACCCACGACTGCTGGAGAATGTGCTCCAGCGGCAGGAACCAGGCGAGCCCCACTCCCAGCGCCACCCCGGTGGAGCGGACCAGTACGCCGAGGGTGGTTCCCACCGCGCCGAAGAGCGCGGCGGTCACCAGCGCGTTGGCGTAGTCGCCGCCGGCCCGCGCCAGCCCGGCGCCGGTGAACCACTCGGTGGTCGGCACGTCGCGCAACCCCGCCAATGCGACGGCTGCCAGGCCGCTCATCACCTCGGCGGCGAGCAAAGTGGCCGCGGTGAACGCGAGCAGGGCCAGCAGCTTTCCGGCGAGCAGCGGCAGTCGGCGCGGCTCGCGGGTCAGCAGCACCCGCAGCGTCCCGTGGCCGTACTCCCCCGTCACGCTGGTGAGGAAGAGGACGAAGACGAGGACCCCGATGACCGTTGCCGATCCGGTGAACCCGCGGGTCAGCCCCCCCGACGCAGCCAGCTGCGCGAGCGTGACGTCGAAGCCGTTGGCGGCAGGGTCCGGCCGGCCGGCCCCGGCGGCGGCGTTGACGAACACCAGCGCGGTGGCGAGCACGGCGAAGGCCGGCAGCACCGCGCCCGCGCCGTAGCGGACGCTGGGGCGGCGAAGCTTGAGCAGCTCGGAGCGGAACGAGCGGATCATCGGGCACCTTCCGTCATCAGGGTGGCGTAGCGGTCCTCCAGGTTGGAGCTGGCGACGGTCAGCTCGACGAGGGTCAGCTCCTCGGCCATCGCGGACCGGTTTAGCTCGGCGAGCAGTGCGGGGAGCCCGTGCTCGGTGCTCCGGTCGAGCAGTCCGGCCAGCTCCACCCGCAGCCGATCCCCGCTGCGGTTGGTCGTGAGCCCGCGCCGGTCGAGCAGCGCCACCAGCCGGGGCAGGTCGCAGGTGTGCTCGCACCTCAGCACCAGCTCGTCCCCCCCGGCGGCCAGCAGCTGCGCAGTCCGGCCCCGGAACACCTGCCGCCCCTGGTCTATTACGACCAGCCAGTCGCAGACCTGCTCCACCTCGGCCAGCAGATGCGAGGAGACGAACACCGTCGCGCCACCCGAGGTGAGCGAGCGGAGCAGGTCCCGCATCTGCCGGATGCCGGCGGGGTCCAGGCCGTTGGCCGGCTCGTCGAGGACGAGCAGTCGCGGATCGCCGAGCAGCGCGGCGGCGATGCCGAGCCGTTGCTTCATGCCGAGCGAATAGGCCTTGTAGGGGTCGCGACCCCTGCTCTCGAGCCCGACCCGCGCCAGCAAGGCGGGAATCTGCGCCGCGTCGTACCCGCCCAGGGTCGCCTGCACGGCCAGGTTGCGTTCGCCGGACAGGCCGGGATAGAAGGCGGGGCTCTCGATCATCGCCCCGACCTCGCGCAGGTAGCCGGCCGGCTCGGACAGCGGTACGCCGAGCACCCGCCCGGCGCCGGCGCTGGGCCGAACCAGGCCGAGCAGCATCCGCAGCGTGGTCGTCTTGCCGGCCCCGTTCGGGCCGACGAAACCGGCGACCACGCCGGCGGGGACCTCGATGTCGAGACCGTCCACGACCGTACGGTCGCCGTAGCGCTTGGTCAGCCCGTGGGTCTCGATCACGGGTCCGGTGAAGTCCGTCATGCCCCGAGCGTCGCCGTTCCGGCTGATGCTGTCGTCGCCTGCCCGGCGGCTCCTGACGTACGCCGGGAGGCGTAGGACCGCGACGGTGGGTACCGCGGGCGTCGTACGCCGTCAGTCCAGCCAACCGGGGCGGACCAGGCCCGACTCGTAGGCCAGGACGACGAGCTGTGCCCGGTCCCGGACGCCGAGCTTGCCCATGGCCCGGCTCACGTGTGTCTTCGCGGTCGCGGGGCTGAGGAACAGCCGACTCGCGATCTCGTCGTTCGACAACCCGGTGGCGGCCAGTGCCATGACCTCCCGCTCGCGCTCGGTGAGCACGTCCAACGACCGGGACGGCCCGGGTTCCTTGGCGCGCGTCGCGTACTCCGCGATCAGCCGTCGGGTCACGCTGGGCGACAGCAGCGCGTCGCCGGCAGCCACCACCCGCAGGCCGCGGATGAGCTCCACGGGCTCGGTGTCCTTGACCAGGAACCCGCTGGCGCCCACCCGCAGCGCCTCGAAGACGTACTCGTCGAGCTCGAACGTCGTCAGAATGATGACTCGTACGCCGGGAAGCCGGTCGTCGGCGGCGATCCGGCGGGTGGCCGCGAGCCCGTCGAGGACCGGCATCCGGATGTCCATGAGAACGACGTCGGGCCGCAGGTCAACCGTGAGCGCCACGGCCTGCTCTCCGTCGGCGGCCTCGCCGACCACCTCCATGCCCTCCTGCGCATCCAGCAGTGCTCGGAAGCCGGCTCGGACCAGCGCCTGGTCATCGGCCAGCAGGACCCGGATCACGAGCCCACGTCCGACGTCGCTGCGAGCAGCGGCAACCGCAGCTGGACGCGGAAGCCTCCGCCGGCCCGTGGCCCCGCCTCCAGCTCGCCGCCGAGCGCTGCGGCCCGCTCACGCATGCCGGCGATTCCGTTCCCGCCGCCCGCAGAATCGCCGGCCGGTGCGCCGGCGCCGTCGTCGTCCACCCGCACGCGCAGGTCGCGCTCGCCGTACCACACCCGGACGGTGGCGGCGGCCGGGCCGGCGTGCCGGCAGACGTTGGTCAAGGCCTCCTGCACGACGCGGTACGCCGCGACATCCACCCCGGCGGGGAGCGGCCGAGGCTCTCCCAGGACCTCGGTGCGGACGCTGAGCCCCGCCGCCGCCGCGCCGGCCACGAGCTCGTCGAGATCGGCCAGCCCGTGCACGGGCTTTCGCGGCGGCTCCTCGTCGACCTGTCGCAGCACGCCGAGCGTCGACCGGAGCTCGCGCAGGGTGTCCCGGCTCGCGGTCTTGATCGCCTCCAGGGCGCCCCGCACCTGCTCCGGTCGCTCGTCCATGAGATGCAGCGCGACGCCCGCCTGCACGTTGATCAAGGAGATGTTGTGGGCGAGCACGTCGTGCAGCTCGCGCGCGATGCTCAGCCGCTCCTCGGTGGCTCGGCGGCGAGCCGCCTCCTACCGGGCGTGCTCGGCCTCGACCGCGCGCTCGTGCCCCACCCTGGCGCCCTCCGCGGCAGTCAGCACCACGAGCAGCCAGGCGGCGACGCCGACGACCTGGGCAAGACTCGGTCCGGAGTGTCGCCCCAGGGCGACGGCCGACCCGGCCGAGCCCACCAGCACCGCGGCAGCCAGCCATGCGGCCAGTCGGCGACCGGCCCGCACGGCGGTGAACAGCGCGACCACGAGACTCAGGAAGATCGGCCCGAACGGGTACCCGAGCGCGAAGTAGGTCATGGTGACCGCGAGTACGACGGCCAGCACCGGCACCGGATAGCGGCGGCGACCAGTCAGCGCGGCCGGTCCGACAACGAGGAGCGCGAGCGCCAGCAGGTCCAGTGGCTGACGTTCGGGCTGGCCCTGGGCGGCGAAGTGGGTTCCGACCAGCTGGATGGCGCCGATGAACACGGCGGGCAGGACGTCGGCCGGCCAGCCGAGCCCCGTCCCCGCCCAGCGGTGGGCCGCCCACGGTGCCGCCGACCGGTGCCCCGTTGTCACCCTTTGCACGGTAGGCCGAGGGAGGGGTCGCCGTCCTCAGCCCCCCGGCGGAACCTGCCGTACGCCGCGGGGAGTAGGAATCGGACCAGAGTCGCGGGCGTTGCGGGGATGCTGCTTGGCGGTTCGTTCGTTGCCGTGCCGGTAGTTGCCGGTCACTCGGGCCATCAGCTCCTGTGGGTCGTCGTCCTCCACGTCGTCGAGAAAGCGTGCCGCGGCAGCTCCGCGCAGCGTGGTGGCGGGCCTGCCGCGGTGCACAATGAGGACGTCACCGTTGCTGTGGGTCCGGTACTCGAACCCGGCGGGGTCGCTCATGCGGGCTTCCCGGCCCGGAGAAGGATCTCCTCGATGATGTCTGACTTCGCGTCGGCATAGTTCTGCACGTACTTCCACGTCCGCGCGGCCAGCTCCCGCTTGGTGCGGGCGTAGAGGTCCCGATCCTCGCGGTCTACCCGCAGCCGGTCCCGAAAGAGCAGGTTCCGCTCGATCTCCCCCGATCCCGCCGTATAGACATGCAGGTTCACGTCGGTGTCAGGGCCCTTGAGCAGCCGGTGCTCGTGCCAGTCCGGCTCCCGGATCCGCAGGACGTACCCCGCCGCCTCGAGCGGCTCGACGTATGCGGCCTCGTCGGCGGAGTCGGCCACGACGAGCAGCATGTCGAGAATCGGCTTGGCGAGAAGTCCGGGGACCGAGGTCGAGCCGACGTGCTCTAGGAGCAGCACCCGATCGCCGAGCACACCGCGAATCCGATCCGCCTCTCGGGCGAACACCAGCGGCCATGCCGGGTCGTAGCCGACGAGGGTGACCCGGCCGTCCAGACGGGCGGGTGCGCCGATCGTGACGCGCTCGATCCGCTCCTGGTCCGGGGCCGTCGACGCCTCTGGGCTCGATTCCGTCACGGGTTCGCTCACGGTCCTATTGTCGGCGACTCCTTCCCGTCGAACCGAGAGGCGGCAGGTCCATGGCGCTGCGGTTCGGACTCTTCGGTACCGGCCCCTGGGCGGACGAGGTCCACGCTGCCCGACCACTGGGGCGTGCCGGCTTTACGACGACCTCGACACGCTTCTCGGTGACGTCGACGCGATCGCGGTCGCGCTGCCGACCGACGTACAGGCGGGCGGCCTGACTCGGCTCGTTCCTGCACCCGGACACGGCCCGTCGTGGAGCGGGGAGCTCTCTGGGACGTCGGGCCACACGCGCTGTCCCTCGCAATCCCGCTCCTCGGTGAGGTCACCGACGTGTGTCCGGTGCGCGGCCCCGGCGACACGGTCCACCTCGCCATGAGCCACGCGTCCGGAGCGGCGAGCACGGTCTCCCTCAGCCTCACCGTTCCGCCGGCAGCGGCGAGCGTCGACCTCGCGGTCTACGGCCGTCCCGGCTGGCGGACCATGCCGGCTGCCGCCGAGCCGAAGGTCTACTCGCTACGGGCAGCGATCCGTTCACTGGTTGACGAGGTCGAGCGTGGCGCGCCGAACTCCCCGTGCGACGTCCGGTTCGGCCGCGACGTCGTCGCCGTCCTGGCGGCGGCGCAGTCCCGGTTGCGTCACCCCTGAGAGGGAGCTGCCACGCCGTCGTACGCCGCCAGGGCCGTGCCCACGTGCCGGCCGATCGCGGTCCACTGCGGTTCGGGAAGCGGCGGCAGGATGTCCATCCAGTCCGGCAGGCAGGACCCGCGGAGCTGCACCATCCCCTCCGGCCGGCCGAGGAACCAGACGTGCAGGTGCGCGCCGCCGTCACCCCAGCGGTTGAAGTGGACCCGGCCGATGCCCGGCACCGACGCGAGCGCCCGCTCGATCCGGACCGTCAACACGCCCAGCTCGGCGGCGTACGTCTCGTCCAGGTCGCCGAGGTCGAGGTGCGCGCGCGGCTCGAGCAGCAGAGCCGGTACGCCGGCCGACTCGGGGGCGTAGACGCGCCAGCGGTGATCGGTCCAGAGGTAGGCGTCGTCCGTCCGCTGACACGCCGAGCAGTCGGTGCCGTCCTCCCCGTGCCGCGGCGGCTCCGGTAGCACCGGGTCGTCGAGCCGCTTGACCTGCAGCGCGCCCTCGAACGGAAAGATGTCCCAGGTCACGGTGTCGGGCAGCGGCAGTCGGCCGTCGGCTCCGTACGCCGCGCGGGCCCGCGCCGTGAGCTCTGCCGGGTCCAGGGCGGGCGAGGAAGTCACGGCCCGGAGCGTAGGCCCGAGCGGGAGCCGGCGCACCTAGACTGACCTCCCGGCCGACGGCTGGCGGGAGGCGTCGTGTTCGAGAGGTTCACCGACCGCGCTCGTCGCGTTGTGGTCCTGGCCCAGGAAGAGGCCAGGATGCTCAACCACAACTACATCGGCACCGAGCACATACTGCTCGGCCTCATCCACGAGGGCGAGGGCGTCGCCGCCAAGGCGCTGGAGTCCCTCGGCATCTCCCTCGAGGGCGTCCGCCAGCAGGTCGAGGAGATCATCGGTCAGGGCCAGTCGGCCCCTTCCGGTCACATTCCCTTCACCCCACGCGCCAAGAAGGTCCTCGAGCTCTCCCTGCGGGAGGCATTGCAGCTCGGCCACAACTACATCGGCACCGAGCACATCCTGCTCGGCCTGATCCGTGAAGGCGAGGGCGTCGGGGCTCAGGTTCTCATCCACCTCGGCGCGGATCTCAACCGCGTCCGCGAGGCCGTGGCGGAGGTGCCGCCGGACGAGCAACCGCCGGGTGGTACCCGGATGTCAGGGGCCAGCACGCCGCTCGTCGATACGCTGGACCGGCTCGTGCGCCTGGAGCAGAAGATCGACGCACTCGCCGAGCAGCTGGCAGAGGTGCACCGCCGCCTCGGCGGTCCAGGGTCAGGCCCAAGATCGCGAGGTCGCGGGCGGCCTTAGACTGGTGCCGTGCCGCAAGCTGCGGATCGAACTCGCCCAAGTCAACCCCACGGGCCCGACCCGGCCGGCCATGCCGACCTTCTTGTCGGCGGGGCGCGGCACGCCGCCTCTTCGGACGCTGGACCCGCCAAGATTTCCTGGGAAGGACTGGGACCAAGGAGGACGGCGGTGGACGATGCCACTCAGCAGCCGTTCATGCTCAGCGTCGTAGTGCCATGTCGCAACGGCGCCAAGACGATCAGTCGTCAGCTCGAGGCCCTGTGTGCTCAGCGTTGGTCGGGACCCTGGGAGGTCATCGTCTCCGACAACGGGTCGACGGACGAGTCCAGAGCCGTCGTGGATACGTTCGTCGGTCGGCTGCCATCATTGCGCGTCATTGATTCCTCGGACCGCCGGGGACCAGCGCACGCTCGCAACGTCGGCGCCTCGGTGGCACGCGGTTCGGCGCTGTTGTTCTGCGACGACGACGACGAGGTGGCGCGAGGCTGGCTCGCTGGCCTGGGGAAGGCCCTGAGTAGCAAGGAGTTCGTTGCGGCTCGGCTCGACCGTCGGGCACTCAACGCCGCAGCAGCAGAAACCATGGATCAACGCGGCGACGGACTGCTGAACACTGTCCCCCCATTTCGGCCGTATGCCTTCTCTGCGACCCTCGCTGTCCGGCGCTCGGTACATCTCGCCGTCGGTGGATTCGACGAGAGCTTCGTCGACAGCTGCGAGGACCGCGACTACTGCTATCGGGTGCAGCGCGCCGGCTACCGGCTCCACCTCGCCCCAGAAGCCGTCGTGCGCTACCAGCTACCCGACAGCCTAAAAGGTATCTACCGCAGAGCGCGTGGCTACGGCCGTGGGAATGTGCAACTGTACCGCAAGTACCGTTCGGAGGGACTACATCGTCCATCCCAGTTCAAAGCCGTCGCAGGCTGGTGTCTCTTGGTGCCACAACTGCTGCCCGCCATTCGCAACCGTCGCGCGCTGGCCGTTTGGTTGCAGCGACTTGGCTGGCGGGTCGGACGACTTCAAGGAAGCCTCCGGCATCATGTTCTAGCGCTATAGGACGGTTTCCCGGCCGCCGACAGTCAGCGGCCGCGGAGCTCTGGTGATGCCCGCAGAAGGTCACGCAGCCGTCTGAACCGCCCTACCATGATTCGGACAGGTGCCTGAGCGGGCGCGGGAGCGACCACAGGGAGCGCGGAGTTGGCGGCAGGCATGCGGACCCGGTCACACAGCTCTCGGCTAGCTACGAGCTGCCGATCGACACCCTCGAACTTGTCGAAGGGGATGATCGGTGCCCTGCTCGCCCTCGGGCTCACCGGTTGCGGCAACGGCGCAGTGAACGTGGCGGAGGGTAATCCGGGCTCCCCACCCCCCTCGTCCTCCCTGCCCGCTGCCGCTTCACCCCTTGGCGCTCCGTCGAGCGCCGTCCGGAAGGCACTTGCCGACCTGGCCACCGCCAGTGCGGCACTGCGAGCAGACTTCGCGTGGGTGAACGGAGCGCTGCCCCCTGGCGGCCGCATCTCGGGCGACCCGGTGAAGATCGACTTGTTCTCTAAGCAGCGGACAGCGGCTGCCGCCGCAAACAATGCCGGCCACTCGGCTCTCACCACTGCAAGACGCGCCGCCAAGTCGCGGCCGAGTGACTGCGTCGTGGTACGCCGGGAGCGGGCCGCCGTCTACGCACAGCTGCCCAATGCCCAGAACGCCCTGGCCGCACTGCAGAGGGAGGCGTCGTCAGCACTCGTCAGCATGCGAGACGCTGCTGCCCATCGGGCGACACTGCTGGCAGCACTCGGCAACCTCAGGCGTCTAGCACAGGCCGACCCGAGGGTCAGCACCCAGGTCAACGTCGCCGGCGCCCTGGCGCTCAGCTTCACGGCGTCTGAACAACAGTCCCTCACGGTAGCCATCCAACAGGCGCTGACAGCCGCGACAGCCGCTGTCGATGGAGCCGCGTTCAGTGCCCGTGCCGTGAGGGCCGTCGCGCCGTACTGTGGTTGAACCTGCATGACCGGAGCCGCGCCGCCCGCAGCCTGCCGGGAACCGGTCGGCCCCACTCGTGCGTTCGTCCGTCACGGCGTCCGGGCAGCTGCTGCCGTGGCGGTCCACCGTCCACTGGTCCCTCGTCGTGACCACTTCTCAGGGGTGAACGTTGACTTCGCGCCGGTTCCACTCGGCTGTCCCGGCGGCGGTCGTCGTTGTGGTGCTGTGCCTCGTCGTGGGCTGCGACGGCACCAACTCGGCCCGCGGGCCGACGCCGTCTTCTGGCCAGATCACCCCCTCCTCCACACCGGTCAAGGCCGACGACGGTAAGGTGCCGATCCCGGCCCGGGGGGCATACTTCGGCGCCTACACCTTCGCGGGTAAAGAGGGTCGGCAGGCATCCATCACGTCACTGGAGCAGCAGATCGGGCGTAAGTTCGACATCGACCACCGGTTCTACCGGTGGGACAGCGCCTTTCCCACGCCCGAGGACCAGTCGACAGCGCAGCAGGGTCGGATTGCATTCTGGAACTGGTCGTCGCTGCTCGGCAACGGAACACAGGTGTCTTGGGCAGACATCGCGGCTGGCAAGCAGGACGACGTCATCGACGCCCGGGCGGCGGCAGTGCGGGCGTTCGGGCACCCGATTTTCTTGGCATTTCAGCACGAGCCCGGTGGGCAGGTTGGCCGGAGTACCGGGGATGCCGGCACGGCCGAGGACTACCGCAATGCGTGGCGCCACATCATCGAGCGGTTTCGCAGTCGCCAAGTGACGAACGTCAGCTGGACCTGGATTCTGACCGCCTTCGCCTTCGCCAAGGGCAACCCGGACGGGATGTACCCAGGGGATGACGTGATCGACTGGATCGCGGCGGACGGCTACAACTCATTCGACTGCTTCGGCGGGAGACAGCACTGGCGGTTGTTCAAGGAGATCTACTCGGACTTCTACGCCTGGGGTCGCAAGCACCATAAGCCACTGATGTCAGCGGAGTACGGCAGTGTCGAGGATCCCGCGAAGCCCGGACGCAAGGGTGACTGGTTCCGGGATCTAGGACAAACGCTGCAGCAGTGGCCGGAGTTCAAGGCGTTGGTGTACTTCAACTCCGCACCGGCATGCCAGAACTGGGTAACCACTTCGGCAACCGCCCTCGCCGGCTTTCGCGATCTCGGTCTGGATCCCTATATCCGCGCCGCCGCGCGCACGCAGTGAGACTTGTTCCGGTCCGCACGTCGCGTCAGCGGGCCGGCTACCCTGCATGCGGACCAGACGCCGCCTGCCGCCTGGTCGACGGTGCAGGAGGACGCTGAGCGGTGGATGAGCCAGCCACGCCTGCGGCCGTCCAGGCAGCTGGAGTGCGAGACCGGCCAGGCGGTGGTTTCCGTCGGCTACGAGGGCTACAGCGTTATGCCAACGTGTATTTTGCCGTACGCCGGCACTACTTGTTGCTGCGTTATCCTCGCCTGACGCTCGAGCCCGGTGTCCGCGTAGGCGGTCGACTCCGGATCTCAGGTCCGGTCCGCGTACGCATCGGCGCGGGTAGCCGACTGACCAAGTCCGTCCGAATCACCGGCTACGGCGAAGTGACGATCGGCAGGAACACCCTGCTGAACGGTCCCTGGATCGGATGTTGGCAGTCTGTGACGATCGGCAACGACTGCCTTGTCAGCGAGTCGGACATCGTTGACACCGACTATCACAACCTGCAGCCACATCTGCGCCACGCGCCGCCGGGGCCGAAGGTCTCCGCGCCGATCGTGATCGAAGACAACGTCTGGATCGGGGCGCGTACGGCAGTCCTCAAGGGGGTGACCGTGGGATCGGGGAGCGTTCTAGGCCTGGGCACGATCATACGCCGGTCGGTGCCCCCACGGGTCGTGGTAATCGGTGACCCACAGCGTATCGTTCAACGATTCGACTAACTCTTGGCAGGAATGGAGTTGCGAATCGGGCGGCATGTGCGCGATCAACCGCACATGCCATGGCACCATGTCGCGTCCTGCGACTGAGTAGTCGCACAGCGTCACATCACAGCAGTCACATCAACCTCAATGGCCCACCCAACCACAGTGTCCTTACAGTTTATGAAGATTGTCCGAACCTAGGTTGACTCCCCGGGGTCATCCTCGCTTAACTCGCGGGAACAGCGATCTAGCCGCCCTCGTGAGGTTGAAGTGCCGTGAGCCAACTTGCCGAGCGTCAAGTTGTAGCCGGGCGTCACACGTCGCTCGCACGGAGTGAACGAACCGTCACTGAGGGCGGATCCGCTGCCGCCGCTGACCCGGCAGCGTGGCCCCCCCGCGTACTTCTTGTGAGTTCTTCCGGGGGACATCTGGCCCAGCTGGCACGGCTCGAGGGCTGGTGGAGCACCCGTGAGCGGTTGTGGGTGACGTTTCCGGGGTGCGACACCGACTCCTTGCTGCAAGACGAGGAGGTGGTGATGGCGCATCACCCGACCACCCGTAACGTGCCGAACGCCGCTCGCAACCTCAGACTCGCCGCCAGAGTACTACGTTCCTACCGACCGCAGCTAGTCGTCTCTACGGGCGCGGGGGTGGCATTCCCGTTCTTTGTTGCCGCCAAGGGACTGGGGATCCGGTCGGTGTACCTGGAGGTATACGACCGGATCGACGTACCAACCCTTACCGGTCGACTCTGCTATCCCTTCGCTGATCTGTTTTTGTTGCAGTGGGAGGAGCAGCGGCGCCACTATCCCCGGGGTGTCGTTATCGGCAGCGTGTTCGGGTGACACACGATGGCCTGGGCGCCCCGGCGGTCGTCGTTCTCGTGGGGACCGATCACCACCCTTTCCACCGGATCTGCCGCTGGGTCGACGACTGGCTGACGACTCGTGCCGACGGGACACAGTGCGTCATGCAAGTCGGCACGTCCAATGCCCCCGCCCACGCGGAGTGGTTCACATCCTTGCCACACAGTGAGGTTCAGCAGTTGATCCGCTCGGCGACCGCCGTGGTGAGCCACGCCGGCCCCGCTACGATCATGGACTGCCTGCAGGCGGGTGTGCGGCCCATCGTGGTACCGCGGCGCCACGACATGGGTGAGCACGTGGACGATCACCAAGTATTGTTCGGTCGCAAGTTCGCCGACAGAGGGATGCTTTGGCTGGCAGAGTCCCGTGAGTCGCTTGCCCAGCTGCTCGACCGAGCGGTCGCCGATCCCATGACCGTCCGAGTCCGCGCGACGGTCGGTGACCAGGACACGGTTGCCCGCTTCGGCACGCAGGTCAGCCAGCTGGAGACGAGGACGAGACGAGTCTGGCGGACGGCAGCGCGTTGACGGGTGACGGTCGGGCGCAACCGGCCCAAGTGCTCTTTATCGCCGGCTGGGGTCGAAGCGGAAGCACCCTGCTGGACCGGATGCTGGGTCGCCTAGATGGCGTCGTGGCGGTTGGCGAGCTGCGCGACGTCTGGCAGCGCGGAGTGGTCGAGGACCGGCTGTGCGGGTGCGGCGAGCGCTTCTCGGCCTGCCCCTTCTGGCGAGAGGTGGGCCAGCGGGCCTTCGGTGGGTGGCCGTCCTTGGACGTGCACCGGGTGACCCGGCTGCGCTCCACTCTCGACCGCCCCTGGATGCTCCCGGTTCTCCTCGCGCCGGCGCTGTGGCCACCCGCACAAGGGCCGTTGAACGAGTACGCCGAACTCCTGCAGCGCCTCTACGGCGCGATAGGCAAGATCAGCGGCGCACGGACCATCGTCGACTCGTCGAAGATCGCGACTTATGCGCTGTTGCTGCGGCACGCCGGGATCCGGTTGCGTGTGCTACACCTCGTCCGCGACAGCCGCGGTGTGATCTTCTCCTGGCAGAAGCACGTCGCCCGTAGCGACGCGGTCAGCCGGCCGGACAACATGCTGCGCTACGGCGTGCTGACCGGATCGGTGCGCTATGTGTTCTACAACGGGTTGGTGCATCTGCTCGGCGCCATCGGCCTCCCGTACCGTCGGGTGCGGTACGAGGACATGGTCGATGACCCGCTGTCCGGGCTGCGCGACGCGGCCGCACACGCCCATGCGCGGGTGGACCCGGCGCATGTGGGCGAGCTTCGCGGCCATGAGACCAAGCTCGGGATCGACCACACGGTCGACGGCAACACGATGCGGTTCCAGCTGGGCACCGTCACGCTGCGCAGGGATGAAGCCTGGAAAGTTCAGCTGCCGCGGGGGGCGCGAGCCGCGGTAACGGCGGTGACACTTCCGCTGCTGGCCCGGTACGGCTATCTGCGTCGAGGCGAATCGGCCCTGTCGCCGCCGGCGGACGTAAGGACCGCAGTCAAGACGGCCCGCACCAAGAGCTCACCATGACCTCGCAAGCCGCTCCTGGAGACTGGCCCTCGGTCTCTGTCGTCATTCCGACCCGGAATCGGCCTGAACTTCTGGCTTTGGCGATCGAGAGCGTGCTCGGGCAGCGATACGACGGTGAGATCGAGTGTCTTGCCGTGCACGACCGCACCCAGCCACAGGTGTCCGGCCGCGACCTGCCGGGGCGTCGTCTACGCATCATGGAGAACACGAGGTCGCCGGGCGTCGCCGGAACGCGCAACACCGGCGTTCTGGCGGCCGCAGGTGAGCTGGTCGCCTTCTGCGACGACGACGACACGTGGGAACCGGACAAGCTTCGAGCGCAGGCGCTCGCGCTGGCCTCGCGCCCGGACGCCATTGGAGCAGCCTGCGGTTGCCTGATCGCGCAGGACGGACGCGTCACGACCCGCCACCCCCCGACCGCTGAGCTCACTCACCGGCAGCTACTCCGCTCGCGGGTCACGGCGGTACACCCGTCTGCGATGATCTTTCGTCGAGCGAGGCTGATTGATCAAGTGGGTCTGGTCGACGAAAGCCTCCCCGGTGGCTACGCAGAGGACTACGATTGGTTGCTGCGCGCCACCGATGCGGGACCGCTACTAACGATTCATGATCCACTGGTTCGCGTGCTCTGGCACAGCGGATCGTTCTTCAATCACGACTGGGAGACGATGATTCAAGCGATCATCCACCTCAGCAACAAGCACCCGGACTTCGCGACGGAGCCTCGCGGCCTGGCCCGACTCTACGGCCGGGTTGCGTTCGCCTATGCAGCGCTGGGGTCCCGCCGGGATGCGCGGGAGTGGGCCCTGCGCGCGCTCCGCCTGAGCCCACTCGAGCGCCGGGCGTATGTGGCGTTGGTAGTCGGTTCCGGACTGATGCACGCAAAGGTTGCCACTCGACTGGCGAACGCCTTCGGCAGGGGAATTTGACCGCCGTACTGGTCGAGCCGGACCTGCGGTCGGCCACCCCACGGCGGCCGGCGGAACGCCGTAATGCGGCTCGCCTTCCGGCTGGATGGCCACTGTACGCGCTGTTCTTCGGCTACCCCTTGTGGTGGGCGCTGGGCCTGCAGGGCTTTGTCTGGCCGATGTTCGCGGTCCCGATGGCCTTTGCCCTGCTGCGCCGTCGAGCGGTTCGCGTTCCGCGGGGGTTCGGGATCTGGTTGTTGTTCATCCTCTGGATGCTGGTCTCGGCGCTGCAGCTGCAGGACACGTCGCGCATCCTGTCCTTTGCGTATCGCGGTAGCCTCTACCTCAGTGCCACCATTCTCCTGCTGTACGTGTTCAACCTCTCGACCGAGCGAGTTCCCACGCCACGGATCGTCTATGCTCTGACGTGGCTGTGGCTGGCCACGGTGGTCGGCGGCTATGCCGGGATCCTCTTCCCTCACGCCGAGTTCCGGAGCCTTGCGGAGTTTGCCCTGCCGGGGGCCCTCACCAGCAACCCCTTCATTCATTCACTGGTGCACCCGGGTCTCGCCGAGAGCACGCATCTACTCGGCTTCAACCTGGCCAGGCCCAAGGCGCCGTACAACTATACGAACGAGTGGGGCTCGAACCTAGCCATCCTGACGCCCGTGGCCGCCTACGCTTTTCACTTCATCCGGCGTCGGCTCTGGCGAGTCCTGCTCTTGGTCGCCTTGGTCGCATCCTTCGTGCCCATCGTGCTGTCCATCAACCGGGGCCTTTGGCTGAGCCTGTCTATCGGCATCCTCTACGTGGTCACCCGAACGGGACTGCGGGGGCACGCGAGGTTGCTCTTTGGCACGCTGGCCGCACTGGCCCTCGGAGTCGCGCTGGTAGTCTTCAGTCCACTCGGGCACGTTGTGACCGAGCGTTTCGCCCATCCCAATACTCAGGCGCGTTCTGAGCTGTACTCCGAGGCGACGGACGCCGCCCTCGAGTCACCTGTCCTGGGCCACGGCGCCACGCTGCCCTCCAGTGACGCCGGGCCCTCGGTCGGTACCCATGGGCAGCTCTGGACGCTGGTGGTTTCCCAAGGCTTCCCCGGCATGGCGCTGTTCGTCGGGTTCTTCCTGGTCATGTTCCTGATCACCTGGCGGGTGAGCCTGTGGGGTCTATGGCCCCACGCGGTCCTGCTGGTCGCGCTGAGCCAGCTCGCCATCTACAACATGCTGCCCGTTCAGATCCATACGCTCGCCGTGGTGATCGTCTTAGCCTGGCGCGACGTAGTAGCGCGAGGGTCAGCCGTGCCTGCGGGAGGACTCGGCGGGGTCCCACCCTCGGCCGGCACCCGGGCAGTGCGGCCTCGGGCGGCACTTCCGGGCGGATGAGCTCGCTCGCGCAAGACACAGGCGCTCAGCCCGATGCACTTGCCCCAATGGCCCGCGGCGGCCTCATCAATCTGGTTGGCGTCGCGTGGGGCGGGCTCTTCAGCTACGTTCTCGTGTTCGTCCTCGCCAGAGGTCTCGGTCCCCGAGAGTTCGGACTCTTCTCCGTCGCAGTGGCATTGTTCACGATCCTCAGCAACGTCGGTGAGCTGGGCGCGGATACTGGATTGTTGCGGCAGATACCCCGGCTGCTCGTGCAAGAGCGGCGCAACGACGTACGAGCAGTCGTCCAGGTAGCGGTCGTCCCGGTGGTCCTGGTCGGTGTCGTGTTGTCACTCACCGTATGGATCTATGCACCTGAGCTGACGTCGCTCCTGGTGCGAAGCGCCGGCCGCGACGGTGCCGCTGACTACTTGCGCGGACTCGCACCTTTCCTTGTCGTGGCTGCGACGGTCACCGTCGTTCTCGCCGGTGTGCGCGGCTTCGGCAAGCAGGGGATGTTTGTAGCGGTGCAGAACGTCGGCATCCCCACCGCCCGGCCGCCACTGGCGTTAGTTGCTATCACGTTCGGGGCTGGTGGCGCCTGGCTCGCGCTGGCATGGGCGGTGCCGCTAACCGCAGGTCTGGTGGTCGGGTTCGCCCTTCTCGCGACACTGGTCCGGCGAACCGAGTGCAGCGCCTCCGACGACCATGCCGGTCGGCCCTTGCGTGTGGTGGCGGCAGAGTTCTGGCGGTTCTCCTTTGTGCGCGGGGTCGCTGGCACCTTCGCAATCACTCAGACCTGGATGAATCTCCTGTTCGTCAGCGCGATCTTGAGTGCCACCGAGGCCGGCGTGTACAGCGCCGTCATTCGTTATGTAATTATGGGAGCATTTGCGTTCCAGGCAATGCGGGTGGCCATTGGCCCACAAGTCAGTAGTCTGATCGCCCAAGGGCGCTGGGCAGATACCGAGGCGGTCTTCCAGACGGCGACCTGGTGGTTGATGATCCTCTCCTGGCCGTACTACCTCCTGCTTGCCGTATTCGCCCCCACGATGCTGGGCCTGCTGGGCACCGGCTACGCCCGCGGGGCCCCGGCCCTGAGCATCTTGTGTCTCGCCAGCCTGGTCAACATGGGGACAGGTAACGCAACCCTCGTGCTGCTCATGGGGGGCAGGGGCTCGTGGAACCTGTTGAACATCGTCCTCGCGCTCGTCGTCAACGTCTGCCTCAACCTCTGGCTGATCCCACATTATGGTCTGACCGGGTCAGCCATAGCATGGGGCACTGCCACGGTGGTGGAGAACGTGCTGGCGATAGGCCAGGTGGCACTGTTCATGCGGCTCGGCCCCTTCGGCACGGCGTACGCGTGGGTCGCCCTCGGCGCAGTGGGCTGCTACGCCGTCTTGGGATGTGCGCTCCGGTTCGTCGCCGGCAGCACCCCGACCACGCTCGCCCTCACGGCTGTCGTCGGCACGGTGACCTACGGCTGGCTGCTCTGGCGACGACGGGAACCGCTGCGCTTCAACGTCCTGCAGCAGGCTGTCAGGAACCGACGAACCGCTGCCGAGCCGGGACTGAATCGCTCATGACGCCCGGCAACCGCCTCACCGGCACGGCGAAGCGCCTTACTCCACCGTCGGTCCGGACGACCGCCAAGAGCCTGTTGCGCACCTACGCCCGAAGCGGGAGTGCCCGGCGCCGACTGCCCAACTTCCTGATCATCGGAGCCAAACGCTGCGGCACTACATCCCTGCAGAGCTATCTGGTGGCTCATCCGTCCGTTGCCGCTCCCTTCCCCGCGGCAGCAAACATCAAGGGCGTTCACTACTTCGACCGCAATGCAGACCAGCCCGTGGGATGGTACCGGTCCTTTTTCCCGATGGATGTCCCTGGCCGGTCCCCGAGAGTGTGCGGCGAGGCAAGCCCCTACTACTTCATCCACCCCCGGGCAGCAGAGCGAGCAGGGCGAGTGGTGCCGAAAGCCAAGATTATCGCGCTCTTGCGTGACCCGTCCCAACGAGCCATCTCGCACTACCGGGACGAAGTGCGTAACGGATACGAGCCGCTTGCATTGGCAGACGCACTGGCAGCCGAAGAGCGTCGCATCGCTCCAGAGCTTGCCCGGATGGACGCGGACGAGCACTACTACAGTTTTGTACACGAGCACCTGTGCTATCTCACCTGGGGCCGGTATGCGCAGCACCTCTCGCGCTGGCTCACGGTCTTTCCGCCCGAACAGGTGCTCGTGCTTCGCAGCGAGGACCTCTTCGAACGCCCCGCACATCTGTATCGAGAGGTGACCGATTTCCTGGAGCTTCCGCCCTACCGGCTCGCCGCGTTCCCCCGGTACAACGGGAGTGGCCCGGCCGAGCCGGACGACGCGGTACTGCGCCGGCTGCGCGACTACTACGCGCCCTACAACGAGACACTAGTGCGCCTCCTGCCGTCAACGGCCACTTGGGGCTGGACCGGGGCACCATGACGGCAGGTGTCCGGTCGCCGGTGTTGTTCCGGCTCGTTCCCCGGAGCTCGGCGCGCCCTTCTCGTCGCCCCTCCCCGTCGCCGAGCCGGCCACTGAACCGGGTGCTGTCCATGCTGGCACCGAAGGGCGAGTTGCTCGAGGCTGTGGGTCCAGAGGCGTCGCCCTCCGACTACCTGCACGTCAGCTCGTACGCCGTGTTGCCCAACCTGCCGGCCGCCCGCCAGCTGCTGCCGATGGACAGCCGACGCGCCGCTGGCTCGTCGTTCCGAGTTCGCTTCGCGGGGCAGCGGCGACCGATCAAGGCGGTCTCCTATGGGCTGCTGGCTCGCAGCCTGACCGCTGGTGCGGCCCGCGTGTTGCCGCTGGACCGGGTGGAGGTGCTGCAACTCAGGGGTCTTCCGCGGGAGGAACTCCCACAGCTCCTACTGGCCGACTATCTGTCCGAGGTCCTCGGGACGCGAGTGCTTCTCGGGGCCGCCGCCGGCGCGCGAGATGCGCATCAGACCGTGAGCATGCACGCCCTCACCGGCGACGGCGAGCCGGTCGGCTTCGTCAAGGTCGCCTGGAACGATCTCACCCGGCGGTTGCTGCGGGACGAGTCACGGACGCTTCAGCAGCTCGCAACAAACCCTCGGTTACTCCTGGTTCGGCCACCGCATGTTCGCCACCACGCCACTTGGGGGGAGTTCGAGCTCCTGGTGACAGATCCGCTGCCGATCCGCAGACGCCGGCGCTCCTCATCGGGCCGGCCAGAGGTTGCTGCCGCGCTGGAGATAGCGCGGTCTGGTCGGACGCAGCGGGTACCGATCTTCGAGAGCACCTACTGGCAGAGAACACTCCACCGTGTCAATACGCTCCGACCGCACGTCGAGCCGCGGGCACGAGAGACCTTGGACCGTGCCGTGTTCCGATTCGGGACCACCGATCACCAGACAGTGACCGACTTCGGTCCGTGGCACGGTGACTGCCTGCCCTGGAACTACTCGATGCAAGACGGTCAACTCCTGGCATGGGACTGGGAGTACGCCAGCGACGCCGCACCAGTCGGCTTCGACATCCTTCACTTCTACTTCGGGACCAGCTTCTTCCGAGATCACCGGGATGGTGGAAGCGCCCTACGGGCAGCAGAACAGTCCGGCATCCCGGTCCTGACGTCCATCGGTCTCGATCACCCAACGGCACGACTCCACGCCGGGATGTACCTGCTGGAGATGCTGCTGCGCCGCCTGGACATCGTGGTTCATGGCGGCGGTGCGGATGACGCCCGGTTCTTCCCCCACGTCTATGACGCTCTCGAGCAGTCACTGGGTACGGCTGCGGTAGACCCCCGCTGATCACCGGATGCCGGCGGGGGCCTTGTCCCCATCCGCCAGCCAATGTGTCGCCGGATATCCAGAAGCCGCGGGTCCGTCCAGCCCTCGGGCGCTAGGCTGGGAGACTCTGCTCCCTGTGGCAATGAGCATGACAGCTCGTTGTTGGAACGTCACTGAGAGGTATGTCTAGCGTGGCTGCCCAGCGGAGGACAGCGACGGTCGATGACGGCCTCGTTGACTTTTCCGAGTACCTGCAGGTGCTGAGACGACGCAAGTGGTTGATCGTTGTCGGCCTCGTGCTGGGCGCGCTCGCCGGCTCGGTGGCATTCGATCACCGCAGCGAGAGTTACACCAGCGCGACCAAGGTCCAGGTCAAACCCATCACCACCGACGCGATCTCTGGCCTGGATGCAGCTAAGATCGACATGGCGACTCAGCAGCAGCTGGCGAGCTCGACCGCGGTCGCCCAGCTGGCACAGCAGCGTCTGCGCACCGCTCGCACCCCGTCACAGCTCGTTCGCGGGCTAGTGGTCACCACCGCAGCGCAGTCCAACGCTCTGCTGATCAAGTACACCGCGGCCACACCCCAAGGTACGCAGAGCGCTGCGGCGGCCTTCGCGGATTCCTACCTCGCGGTTCGCCGCGCGCAGGCGACGTCGCTCGTTGCCAAACTCACTGTGAATCTGCGGAGCCGCCTATCGACGCAGCAAACCCAGCTGACGAAGGTGCAGTCGACGATCGCGACCGCACCAAGGGGAACGACGGAATACACCACCGCCCTCGCGTTACAAAGCAGCCTGTCCCAACAGGTAGGGACGCTGCAGAGCCGCATCGACGACCTGGCCGGCCTCATCATCGATCCCGGCTCGGTTATCGCGCTCGCCACGCTCCCGAGCAAGCCCAATGGATTCGGACTGCCGTTGTTCCTCGCCGGCGGCGCGCTGGTCGGGCTCGTCCTGTTCATACTCCTGGCTTTCCTTCGGGATCGCAGCGACGACCGGCTGCAGGGCCCGGCAGACATCGAGCGAAACCTCGGACTCCCCCTGCTGGGAGCCTTGCCCGGCCGCCGTAGGGGCGACGGCCGGCTGCTCGACTTCGGCGTCCCGCTGTTGAGCGGCGCTCTGCCCGATCGCAAGACCCGCAACGGTCGGTTACCCGAGCTCGACGGCGCCGACCCAGAGCTGCGGGAGGCGTACGGCGCCATTCTGGCGCGGCTCCACGTCGCTTCCCGGGACAACCAACGGCTGTTGATGGTCACCAGCCCGCTGGATCAACAAGAAGCGACCACGACAGCCGCCAGCCTCGCGGTGGGCCTGGCTCGCTCCGATCAGCGGGTGGCGCTTGTCGTATCAGACATGTCGAAGTCGCCGGTCGACTGGCTGCTCGAGTCGCCCGGCCTGGAACTGCGTGCCCACGACGAGACACCCTTCGAGGGGGCAGCCAGGGTGCGGAGCACTATACCGACTCTGGACGTATGGTTTCCGCGAGCATCCGATGGCGAGTCCAAGCAGTACTTGAACCCGAAGCGTATCCAGATTCTCCTCCAGCAATTGCGCAAACACCATGAGTTCGTCGTCGTGGTTGCTCCGCCGGTCCTGATATCGGCCGACGCTCTGGTCCTCGCCACAATCGTCGACTCCGTGCTCCTGGCCGTCACTCGACTCCGCGCGAAGCGAAACGACATAGTGGAGGCGGTCGAGCAGCTGAACAGTGTCGGGTCGCACCTGCTCGGAGTCGTCGTGCACGGTGACCGACTCAGTCGGGACCGTCGCAGCAGGCTGCAAAGACGACACCAGAACGTGGCGCGTGACCGACCCGCGCTGGAGGCAGGCCACTCGGCGGGGGAGCCGGGAAAGCCGACCGGTGTACTGCAGCGTTCCTGAAGCCGTGAGCCGGCGACTCCTGCGGCCACGCCGCAAAGTGACACCGTCGTGGACGGGGTTCCGGGATGGCAGCAGTCCGGTGCGCGTTCTCTACATCGGCGGAGTCGGTCGCAGTGGGACCACCCTGCTGGACCGCATGCTCGGGCAACTGCCTGGATTCTTCTCGGCGGGTGAGGTCGAGCACCTTTGGTCCCGGGGGCTGTGCGGGGAGCGTTGTGGCTGTGGCGAGTCGTTCATGCGCTGCGGCGTGTGGGCTGAGGTGGGACAGCGAGCGTTCGGCGGCTGGGACACGGTTGACGTCGCACGGGTGCGCGAGCTGCAGCGCAGCGTCGACAACACGCGGTCGATTCCGGGACTGCTGCTGCCGCTGTGGCCTCCCCATCGACGACGCCTGGCGGAGTTCCGCTCTTTCCTCGCGCGGTTGTACGCCGCTATCGGTGACGTCAGCAACGGACACATCATCGTCGACTCGAGCAAGCACCCGGCGTACGCCTTGTTGCTCCGTCGCACTCCAGGAATCGACCTTCGCATAGTTCATATGGTTCGAGACAGCCACGGAGTCGCGTACTCCTGGACGAAGGTCGTGGAACGGCCAGAGATCGTCGGGCGCGTTCAGCACATGCCCCGTTACGCACCGGTGCACTCGGCCACCTGGTGGACGCTGTACAACGCCTTGTTCCGCCTGCTGGCCGGCCTTGGGACCCCCTCTGTGCTTGTGCGCTACGAACGGCTGGTACAGCACCCACAGCGTGAACTGAAGCGCATCCTCGAGTTCGCTGGGCAGCCTGAGAGCCGTCAGGCACTCGATCGCTTGGTTTCAGGCAGCAAAGTCCAGATGCAGCCTACGCACACGGTCGCCGGCAACCCGTTGCGATTTCGGCAGGGCCAGATAGAGCTCCGACTCGACGACGACTGGCGCAACCACATGCGGCCGCTGGACCGGGTGTTGGTCAGTTTCGTCTCCTGGCCGCTGCTCCGCCGGTTCGGATACCAAAGACGCTCATAGCGCGAAGGTCCGGTGGCTCAGGCTGCCTTGAAGACAGCCAACTCGACGGCCCAAGCGCCACACCCACAACGCCAGGGCATCTCGGCTACGCACGGCAAGCAGTAACCGGGGCAGGCACAGCAGCCAGAACTTCACCGCCCGCCGCGCCGGCTGCCATTTCATGCCAAGCGGACGGTACTTCTTGTAGAGCCGGACATCGCCTCGACTGTACGAGCGCCCCTGCCGGTAGATCCCGCGAAGATCCTGTCGGATGCGATAGTGGACGACCGCCTGCGGTACCCAGTGCAGTTCGGCACCATGCAACTGTGCCTGGAAGCAGTAGTCGACGTCCTCGGCCCCACCCACGAAGTCCTCGTCGAAGCCGCCGATGGCCTGATGCAGCGCTCGGCGGATCCCGAGACCCGCGCTGAAAGCGTAGGGCAGAAACGACGGATCGGTGTTTCGTAACCCTTGGGCCTGACGGGGGTCTCGCGTCCAGCTGGAGTTGAGCTTCCTCGTCTCAAGGGTGGCCGCAACGAACTCGTGCACGTGAAGCGCGTCGGCGATCGCCGGCAACCAGCCATCCGCGACCTCGTCGTCGTCGTCGCAGAAGACAACGGATCGTCCGGACGCTGCATCTACACCGGCATTGCGGGCGTGGTTTGCCCCGGCGCGGTCGGACGAGTCCACTACGCGCAACGCCGGCAACCGGTGCCGGTAGCTCTCGACAACCGCGACGGTCCCGTCGGTCGACCCGTTGTCGGAGACGACGACCTCCCACGAGCCAGACCAGTTCTGTCGAGCCAGTGCTTCCAGCTGACCGGCGATCGTGCGGGCACCGTTCCGACACGGAATCACGACGGTGAGGTCCACGCGTCCCCAGTTCCTTCTCTCCCCCGGCCGCAGGTCGCACCCGAACCCGGCGTGGCTGTATACCGAACCTGCCGCTTAGACCAGTATGGCGGGCGTGACGCCGGCGTTCCAGGGAACCGCACGGCCGTGAGGGAACCCGTCGTCTTCATCGGTAGAGCCAAAGGCAGCCTGCTATCGCAGGCGAAACATCAATCATGCGGCGGCCTCTTGATCGACGCGCCGCAGGAGTCGCGCTGCGGAATAGAAGTTGTGAGCGGTGGCCGGCAGGAAGAAGGCCGTCGTCACGACCCACAGCGCGGCCGCCATTACGGCACGCGAGGCCGTGAGCGGTGCCAGAAAAAGCGTGAGGGTGGTTGCCTCCACCGAGCCGGGCAGCCGGGTCAGCCGACGTCCGCGCAGCAACCGCCGCGGACCCGAGCCAGGGGAGACCGGGCGCCCGACCGACGAGGCAACGTCCCGCCGGGTTGCTCCCAGGTATTGGCTGGACCAAGCCCAGAGCAAGGCCACGACGGCCGGGAGCAGGCTCAGGCCGGCCGGCAGGCTGCCATGCTGTCCGAGCCACAGCCCCAGCGCGCAGTACGCCCACGCCATGATGACGATGTCGATCGACCGGTCGAGGAAGCCGCCAACGGCTGAGCCACCACCGCGCAGCCGCGCCACCTTGCCGTCCAGGCAGTCGAAGAAGAACCGCAGCTCAAACAGGACAGCACCGACTACGGGCGCACCGGAGAGGAAGGCCGCACCGGAACAGAGCCCCAATGTTCCCGCCATCAGCGTCAGGGCGTTGGGTGTGGCCCAGCTCCAGCGCAAGAGGCGCGGTAGGACGCGCAAGGCCAAGGGGTCGATGACCAGGACCGTCCACCAGGCGTCGACCTCCTTGAGGCTCGCCTCTATGGGCTGACGTGTGTTGTCCGATCTCTGGCGGCTGCTCACCGCTGGGCACGCCGTATCAGCTCTGCGACGTGCCAGAGGCTCAAGCTCGACTCCGACAGGACAGTTCGACTGCCGGCCCCTCGGGCCACACCGGCAAGTCTCCGCAACGTGCCCAACGCGACCCGATCCCGTGTGGGCGGCATCGCGAACGAGCAGCGTGACTTATCAGCTGCTCAGTCGCGAGCAAGGTGGGCTGGTGTCGGCTGCCGTCAGCGTGAGACCTCACCCGCCGAGAGCGTCGGCCGGCTCCTCTCACGGCAACTGTCCCTTCGACGTTGGAAACGACGGCCGAGGGCTCACAGCGCACACGTTTTCGCTGAGCCGCCGCCGCACCTAGATGAACGATACCGGCGTGTCTGGTTGGCGCTGCCCATCTGACATCCCCTCCCGCGCGCGCGAGCCACCCCAGGATGAGGCGCCGCCGACGTCTCGGCGGCAGCGCCCCGTTCGACGTAGGAGGCGAGGGAGTTGCCCGCCGGACCTTCGACGCCATTCGGCCGAATAGCACAGCTCAAGTGGGCCGATGCCGCATGCGACGCAACCGCCTGCTGACCCTTGCTGCCGGGCTGAGTGCGGAGGAAGCCTGGAGCGGTGGGATCGGTGTGGCGAGGCGGAAGATCAGTGGCACCTCCAGCACCTTGGGATGCGAGATGCCATGCTCCCATACTCCATCTTCGCCCCAAGCGTCGCCGTGGTCGGAACAGACCACGACGTTTGCAGTGGCAAAACGACCGAGAAGCGGCCTTAGCGCTTGGTCGACGAACTCCAGGCAACCGAGCTGCCGCCGCCGGCACTCCTCGGCGTCATTGTCTTGGCCGAAGGGTTGGCAAGGATTCACCGTCGGATCCCATGGCGCTCCAGTGTGGTAGTAAGGGGTGTGCGTCTCACCAACGTTGAGGAACACGAAGACCGGTCGGCCACGGGCTCGGTCGATAGAGCGTTGCACAAAAGTGACTTGCCCCTCTACGCCGACGCCGGAGCCTACGTTCGGTCCGACGTAGTAGAAGTCCTGAAAGTCCTCGATCAGCGGCTTGGAGGCGTCAGACTCGGGATTGAACCAACGCATCGAGGCGGACCCTATCGTGCGGTATCCGCGGCGGCGGAAACCTTGCACGATTGTACGGCCGGTCAGCGTGACGAAGGGCGCTTGACGCGTCGTGGACGCGCTGCCTGCCAGCCGAAAGATGCGACCATACTTGGGATTCAGTAAGGGCTCCTGGGCGGTGGCGATTCCCGGCGTAAATCCGACGAAGATCGCAAGGTGCGAGGCATAGGTGAAGTGACCTGGCGCCATTGCGCGGTGGACCGGACCCAGCTCCCGGATGGCAGGCACGGCCGCCGCGGCTAGCGTGTCGTACCGGCAGGAGTCGAGCGTCACGATCAGGACCGAGGTCGGGTGCACCGATGGGTTGTCGACCTGGGCCGTCGCCCGGCGTACGGGCTTCAGAGCCGCCACGGGAACTCCATACCGACCAGGCTAGATCGTGACCCTACCGGTTTCCGGTAGTAGGGTCCCAGCTTTTCCCGAACACCGTTCGCCATCGGCTCATACGGGTGCCCGTTCTTCGGCGTGCAAGCCCGACTCTCGAACGGCGCCAAGCCGCGATGGCTCAGGGCGGCGCTCGTTGACGGGCTCCGAAGGGGCCGTGAGTCATAGTTGTGATCGAAGAGATGGACCTTCACGGGCGGGGAAAGGATATATGGGTGCGGCACCAAATACCCGAACCGCGCCGTGGTGCCGCTCTGCTGGCCACCGATGTTCGGAAGTTCAGGCAGTGCCTGCATCGGGCTGGTGATGCGCCGGCCAAGCCACTTGGGCTTCCCGCTCGGCATGGGTCGTTGCCGCCGATCTACTGCCAAGCCGGGCGTCGGAGTCACGTCACTCCTGTTCGGGCCCAGCAGACGTCCTACCGATCGCCGGTGCTGATCAGACCGCACTGATAACCCTCTTCTTGCGGCTCAGCGTGGCTTGGACATAGCTCATCATCTCGCGCATCAGCTGCTGGTCGAGAACCCGGATGGCCATTGTGTAGACCGCCGCTGTGGCCAGCAGCATGACCACCAACCGGCCCGCGTTGCCCATCACGTCGAGGAGGGCGACGTGGGTTAGCAGCCCCGCGCTCAGGACCAGAAGGGCACCTAGCACCGGCGATCGGTAGCTGGAGAAGTACTCCCGGTAGCCGAACCCCAGCGTGATCTTCACGTAGTGTATCGACAAGGGACTGCCGACCAGAACGTTACGGAGCACCAACGCCGTCGCGACGGCGAGGATGCCCCAATGGACCGCGATTGCCACACCGATGACGTTCGTCACTGAGGCGATGACCAAGAACCGGAGGGCTAGGTCCGGGCGGCCCACTGATGTCAGAACCGTGCCGTTGAAGTTCGTCAGTGTATTTGCGACGCCGATCAACGAGAGCACGCGCATCACCGGGATGCTCAGGTCCCAGCGCGGGCCGAAGAAGACGTGGATGATCTCGGGGGCCGCCGCAATGATAAAACAGAAGGTAGGCAACGCGACAACGGCGGACACCCGGGTTGCAGCGAAATACGCCTTTCGCAAGCGGTCTCTGTCGTGCTGTAAGCGCGAGAAGGTAGGTAGGGCAACAGTTTGCACCGTGTTGATGCTTACGTCCATCATTACGATGAGTAGACGGAAAGCTACCGTGTAGATGCCCAGGAGGACGGGACCTAGAACCGCCCCGATGAAAAAGTCGTCGGTCCGTCGAAGAAAGAAGCCGGCGACGTTCTGACCCAGAACGCTGCGACTGAACCGGAAGAGCTCAGCGTATGTGTCCCGCGTGACAGATAGGCCGGGGCGCCAACGCGAGGCCGTCCACACGACGACGACTCCCACAGCCGCCGAGGAAAGTGTCTGCGCGACCAGACTCCACACTCCCGCGCCGAGAAGCGCGGCCGTTATGCCCACGGTAGCTCCGACGAGGTTGCCGGCTGTGAGCCGGATTGCCAACGAGCGGAATGCCATCCGCCGCTGCAGGATTGCCGTCTGTGTGCTCGCTAGGCCACTCAAGACGAAGGCCAGTGCGAGAACCCGTAGCACGGGCGCCACCTCGGGCAGATGAAACAGCCGCGCGAGCGGCCAGGAGAGCCCTACAACGACGAAAGCCAGGAAGCAACCGAATCCGATCGCGATCCAGAAGGCCGTGTCCAGGTGTCGCTTCTCCAGCTGCGGCGCCTGCACCAATGCCTGACCGAAACCTTGGTGAACGAAGATCGTCAGGAATGCGATGGCGACGGAGGCGAAGGCGACCAGACCGAACGAGTGCGGGTCGAGAAGGTGAGCCAAGACGACGAAGGTCGCGACGGAAAGTGCTCGAGAGCCCAGCGTCTGCGCCGCCGACCAAGCCACTCCCTTCGCCGCGAGATGACGCAAGCTCTCGGGGTCTCGGACGTCAGCGGTCTCGCCGAACTCAGCGGACGCAATCGACGAGGGTGGTGCTGGCACGGGCCTTCCCAGAGCAGTCTCCTTGAGTTTGTCACTTGTGACGCCTTCGCCGGCGCGGCGCGCTCGGTGCCGTAGACGAAAGGGCTCAACACCCCGGAAGACAGTAACAGCCCAGCCTCCCCAGCGAGGCGGCTTGTCGTTTCTGCTCCGACGGCGAACCGAGGACCACAGACTCGGACCTATGACCCCCTCACGCGGGCGCGTCGCAGTCGAGGGCACGCGATGCTACCCTACCGGTCACGGAGCTTCTCGATAAGATCGGGTACATGATCCGAACGGCTCCGCTACGCCAACCCCTGCGACGTGCCGCACACGCCACCAGTCGAGCGGCGCGCGGCCTAGAGGCCGAGCTCAGGGGCTCACTGTCCCGGTGGCCAGACTTCATCATCGTGGGCGCGGCCAAAGCAGGAACGTCCGCTCTATATCGACACCTGTGCCAACAACCGGGTGTGCTGCCCTCTGCGAGGAAGGAGGTGCACTACTTCGACCTCAACTTCACTCGGGGTGATGCATGGTACCGGAGCCACTTCCCATTGCGAATGAGCCAGCGTAGCGGCGCGGGCACCGTTACCGGGGAGGCGACCCCGTACTATATGTTCCATCCGCTGGTACCGGCCCGAGTGGCAGCGAGGCTGCCCGATGTGCGCCTGATCGCTCTGCTGCGCAGCCCAGTAGCGCGGGCGTACTCGCACTGGTCAGATTCGACAAGCCGGGGAGCTGAGCCGCTGTCCTTTGAGGAAGCGCTTGCCCTGGAGGGGAGGTGCAGCCGCTGGAGACCCAGCGGCTGATCAACGACCCGAACCGGGTGAGCCTCCTGCACCGGCGCTACTCCTATCGGGCCCGCGGTTGCTACCTCGACCAGTTACGACGTTGGGAAAAACACTTTTCGCGGGATGGGCTGCTGGTCGTTATCAGTGAGCAGTTGTTCCGCGAGCCGGCGATGGTGCTGCCGCGTGTCCATACCTTCCTGGGCCTAACAGAGGCCGATCCAGCCACTTTCCTACCCGCCAACGTGGGCACGGTACGCCAATGCAAAGATGGCGCCAGTGACGCAGGCCGAACTCGTTGCATACTACCGGGAACCCAACGCCGAGCTCGCCCGTTACCTCGGTATCGATCTTGGCTGGGACTGACCTACCGGCAACGACGAACCGGCGTCAAGCACGGCGGTTTAGTGCCAGAAAGCGGACCAGCTCCGCATGCCGACCGATGGATTCCATGCAGCGGCGGCATACCGAGGATCTCTCGGTGAACCACCGACGTGGGCATGCCTTCTCTTGGCACCGAGCTGCAAGCGTGGCGCCTCCGGTGCCTGCCGTGCGCCTTTCTCAGATCAGAGGTACAGCGTCCGGTAGCGAAGGCTGCCCTCCATACGGCCAACACGGTATCCAAGACCATGCACCCAGCGCGCCCAATCCGCCTTCGTCCGAGCTGATAGAACCTTTCGTCCGAACCGTAGCCAGTCTACTGCGAACGCCCGTGACGACCTGCGCGGCATCCCGGCCGAACGGAACTTGCGGTAGAGGGCCACTTGCCCCACCCCATAGTGCCGCGACTGCGCATACAGTGCCTGAACAGTGGATCGGTAACGGTGGGACAGAACCGCTTCCGGCTGTAGGCGTAGCGGAATGCCAGCAAGCCCGAGCCGCCAGCAAAGGTCCACGTCTTCAGCGTAGGGTACGTCTTCAGCGAATCCACCGACAGCCGCAAACGCTTCTTTGCTAACTCCAAGGCTACAGCCGAGGGCAAAGGGAAGAAAGCGTAGAACGTGCAAGAGCTCACTCTGCTGGCCGGCAGAACGAGTTGTTCTGACCCATGGCTCGTTCAGTGGCTCGGGGTCAAGGCGGGCAGCGACCACTGGGTACGACTTGAGGGCGTCGCCCATGGCCGCGACGTAACCAGGCGCCACTTCGTCATCGGAGTCCAGGAAGAGAACCGCCTCGCCATTTGCGACGTCGACACCCCTATTACACGCGTGCGCTCGCCCGCGCCGATCGGAAGAGTCGACTACTCGGATCGGGAGACGATCTGTGAAGTCGTTGGCAACCAGTCGAGTGGCGTCCTGTGAGCCATTATCGCTGATCAAGATCTCCCACTCGTGGTCATGGACTTGATTCGCCAGCGCCGCAAGCTGTCCCGGCAGCTCCTGCGCAGCGTTGAGACACGGAATAACAACGCTCAACATCAGCGTGCCTCCCGGTGTGCTAGCTGCTTGCTCATTGTCGACGGTAGCGACGTACATCAGATGCGAGCCTCCCACACGCGCGCAGTTGGCGGGGACGACACGACCGTTCAGCTGCGTCCGGTGGCAGGTCGAGGGCTATGGAAACCGCCCCGTCTCTCGCCCTGACGCGAACATGACGAGCGTAGGGGCGGGCAAGGCTGCTTTGCGATCACGACGGCGACATCTCCTGACGCGCCTGTGCGGCCGGCTGACGTCACGCTCCCGGCAGTGCACCGCACCCCCCGTCCCAGCGTAACCGGCACCGCGTCCTCCGCTCGTGCGGTGCGCGGGAGCGCGAATCGATGCTGATGGGCTATGTAGGCTCGGTGCCAGGTCGTGAACGGTCAGCGGCCTCTCATGACGAAGAGACACTACGGCAAGCTCCGGCGCTATCATTGTTGATGGACCTTGCAACCGGTGACTGAACGGAGGGGAAGTGCAGCGTCCACCTCTGACGCCGATCTTCATACTCGGGATCATGCCGAGGTCAGGAACCAACTACCTGAACAGCCTGCTCCTATTGCATCCGGAGACGGCTAGCCGACCCGGGATCCCCGAGGACTTCCTGCTCGCTCAGGCTCACCACCTCCAACAGTATCGAGATGGTGTCTTCGGCTCTTGGCCCCTAATTTGGGGTACGCCTCCCGCCGCAGAGGGTGACAGCCTGCTTCGACATATCGGCGACGGGCTAGTCCACTGGCTGGCCGACCCAGTTTCTGGAAAACGGGTAGTGACCAAGACGCCGAGCGTTGCGAACCTCGATCTGTTCCCCCTGCTGTTTCCTGACGCGTGTGCTCTTATTGTCATTCGTGATGGCCGTAGCGTGGTAGAGTCCGGTGTCCGGAGTTTCGACTGGAGCTACCCTGTAGCCATGCGTCAGTGGGCGAACGCGGCGCGGCAGGTCATGGAGTTTGATCGACGGTACCATGACAGTGGCTATCGTTACCGAATACTTCGATACGAGGATCTATTCGCACCGACCGACGACCGAGTCATCGATCTCCTGGCCTTTTGCCAGCTCGACCCGCGCAGGTTTGATCTAGACGCAGCGCGGAAGCTGCCAGTTCGCGGATCATCCGAAGCACGTCGAACTGGTGAGCTACGGATGCACTGGCAACCTGTCGATCGGATTGCTGGGTTTGATCCCACTCGCCGCTTCAGTCAATGGGACGCTTACCGGCACAGACAGTTCGCCGCCATCGCCGGAGAAGCCCAGTGCGCTTTAGGATATTCGCTTGAGACACCGTCCTACCCTTCAGTCCGGCTGCGCGCACGGAATCGAATTCAGGACACGAAGCGTAAGATTGGACGCCGCAGTCTCTTGACTTACACCCGAGACCGTGTCATGTCCGCCGCGTGTCGTCGAGCCTGCCGCAGTGCGGTGCCTGCCAGCCTCTCAGTACGGAACAGTGCCCTGGCAGCGACGGATGCGTCCACCCAGGAGTAGTCAGATTCATATCTAAGCTGGACAAGCAGGTCACCGGCTACCTCACTGAAGGCCCAACGATCGCGAGCGTTCCAAGATGAGCGCCACTGACCAGACCTGCCTTCTCCGAGGAAACCCAGTGGCTCGGATGGTGCCTCGCCAAGCCGGCGGACGACCTCCCCTGACCAAAGGAGTGGGTCGACGCGACGGTTGGCCGCGGGACCGGCCAGCTGCCGCATCTGCGGCAGCTGAAGGTTGTCATAGATTCGCTGGCAATCCTCTGGATCGACGGTCATGCCACAGAAGGCGAGGCACCGGCTAAGTATCCGGGGGCCGTCTGCGAGCAGGTCCTCATAACGCACCTCCAAATAGCGGTCCCTTGGAATGTCGACGTCTATCACTGAGCCAACGAAGTCGAGCCACTGTTGGGCAGCGCGGTCGACGCGCCTAGGTGCCCAGTCCCGGCCCCATGACCTGCCTGCAGCCACGAGAGAGGCTGCAACGTCACGACCATCACGCAGCATATGGATGATGCGAGCTTCCGGCAGAAGCTGTCGAATCAAACGCGTGCGTCCCGCGTAGTGCGGATTCTTGTCCAGCACCACGCGCGCGGTCGGCTTGAGCGCCGCCACCTTCCCGTAGACCGAGAAGACCACCGATCGGAGCAGATTCTCGAACTCATCGGCGGTAAGCACGGCGGGTAGTCCCTTGTGCCGGCGGGTCTGCCACACGGCGTCGTCCTCGGGCAGATGTCGCTGCCAGTTGTCGGCCCAGCAGCCGACGTAGGCATCGAGCAGGTCGGTTTCCTGGCTGGATGCGACGGACTCGTGAGCGGCCATGAGGCGCTGCAACCACGTTGTGCCACTGCGAGGCGCACCGAGGATGAGGACGATGGAGAACGCACTGGTCGGACCGGAACTCAGCACGTCGCCACCGTAGCGCGAGGGGGCTGCGGACTGCGAAGGTTCCAACGGCGACACCAGCGAACCGACGGCCAACGCTGTGGAGGCACACGCACCGGCTACACGGCTGGCTGGTGCCGATCGGGGTGCTAGGCGGCTGGTGGCGTGTCGTCCTAGCCGACGGACCAGCCGAGGCTGACCGACGTTGGGCAGGCACGGACTAACTAAGCTAAACTCTCGGTAGCGCCGCGGCATGATGCCGCACGCGGGCCATTCCGTAATCTCGTAGTCCAGCACACGTCAAACGCTATAACTTGTCCCATCCGGATCTAGGGGCGCAGACCAACTAGCCGTTCCCGTAAACGTCGCGCCTCGACCACGAACGGTGCAAGGTCGATCGGCGCGAGGGGGGTCAGCAAGTGATTGAGGTGGTTTTGACAGCCCTTCACTTGATTCTCCGGCTGCGGGCCCTCCGGTGTGAGCAGGTACCTATGATAATCGAGCGGCGAAACCACCGCCTCTATCTCAGCCGCTAGACCCGGCGACCACTCCTCCGGAAACACCTCGCAGAAGACATGCGGACGGTGAAGACGGAGGAGCTCGGTCATGCCCCGGAGCACCTGCGGCTCGGCTTTCTCCACGTCGATCTTCGCCAGGGTGAGCTGGCCTACGCCAACGAGCCGAGAGAAGCTGTCGAGGTCAAGCGTGGGAACGATATCGCATCGCCAGGGGCCGGGTTTCCACGAAAGCTGGTGGCCTGGGTCCTGGCTTCCGCGGGGATCCATGCCACCGGCGTTGGAGAAGATTTCTGCGCGGCCAGCCAGCTCGCCGGCTGCCGCCTTGACGCAGACAACGTTGGGCAGTGCGTTGAGGGCGACGTTCGCTACCAACCGATCGAACACTGGTGGCACCGGCTCAAAGGCGAAGATACGGGCGCCCGGGTTCAGCGTTGCGGCGGCCAGCGCATAGAGGCCGATGTGGGCACCGACATCGAAGACCGTCTCCGCTCCCGTAGCGAGGGTCAGAAACAGTGTGAGGGTTTCAGGCTCGTAGCTGCCGAGCCCCTTACTGAAGACCTCCTGAGTCATCCCCCCACGCTGCCCTGGTGGGGTCTGTAACCGCAGTTGGCGGCCGTCCGGGAGCGGCAGTCCGAACTCGCGAGGTGCCGGCAGCTTGGGCCCGACATCGCGCACTGGCCCCGGAAGCCGGCGAAGCAACGGCAGCATCTCGCGGACGAGCCTGTTTGGGAGTGGCGCCTCGAGCGCCCGAATGATGGTGCGCTTTGCGGGCTTGCGGGACCAGAGCCGTGCAGACATGCGCCCTAGCATGGACCTCCGAGCGAGTCCTGCAAAGGACGAGCCTCCCGGAGGGGGCCCGCGGCCAGGGGCGAAGAAGCACGCGGTTCTCCGGAAGCTGGGACGAGCCGCGAGCAGGCAAGTGGGTGCGGCGACCCTGTTTGGTCTGCGCGGAGTGGCGCTCGCCATCGTCGATGTCGATGAGTCCAGCGGGGCCGACTGTGCCCGTGGCGACCGATGTCCAACGGCGGCGGCGTGTCGCGTCTTCGGGTTTTCTCGACCTCGGTCAAGTAGCACCGCACCAACCTCCCGACGGAACCTGCCCTACGGCGAGGCGCCGCCTGCTGCGGTGGCGCAAGGTGCAGTTCCGGTGTCGCGAGCCACGCCGCCGACGTCTGGTCTCGGCTGGAGCGGTTCGCGAGCTGCCGCGGAAACTGCTGGTCGCTACCGACCGGCACACCATCGCCACCGGCTGCCCCGGTTCCGTGAGGGGCGTGGTGACCGCTGACCTATCGGAGACGACCCGGCTCCGCGCCGAGGGCACAAACCGGTTCATCGAGGACGCGGCGCGTGCCTCTGCAACTGCCACTCCGCTTTGATCAGCCGACTAGTCTGGGAGACGGATCAAGAACTGTGAGTGGTTCACATACAGCAACTCGCCGCCACCGGCCCCGAGAAAGGCGATCACGGCCCGCTGAACGCCGTCTTGGTACCAGCCACTGACCGCGAAATCATCCCCGGCCAACAGTCCACCCGGCCGCACGACTCTCGCAAAACCATCGAGATCGGCGCGGACATACTCGTACAGGTGATTGCCGTCGATGTACGCCCAGTCCAAGCTGCCAGGGGGCATGCGCGCGGCTACGTCGGCCGACGAGGCCCGGTGTAGACGGACCACCCCGGCATCGATCTGTTCAGCGAACCTTCTCCGTACTCCATCACAGATGGCGTCCATGTCCTCCTGCGACTTCGCTCGCGAACCGGCGTACCAGGCGCGTCCTTTGGGGCCACCGTACTCATTGCCGGTCTCGAACTGCCAAGGATCAATCAGGTGCAGCTCGCTGGGCCGAACAGTTCGCAGCAGGACAGCGGAGAAGTCGCCGCGCCACACACCGATCTCGGCACCTCGCGAGTAACGGGGTAACTGACCGAGTAACTCCCGACGCGGGCTGCGCGGGAGACGCGCTCGACGCACAAGACTCTTCGGTCCGAACACGATGCCCCCCGGGAACGAAGCACCACTGTACTGCGGCGTATGAGGGATCTGTAGCAGCCAGGGCCCATTCGCGGCCGCAAACGACACAACCGGGGCCACGTCATCAGACGCAGCCCCGGTGCGGTCTTCTGCTGCCCGCTGGGTTCAGCCCGCTCCGTTGTAGCTGTAGATCTTGATCCAGTCGATGTTGGCATCGACATGGGACGGGGTGGTTGCGTCCGGTCGGTAGCCCGGAGATCCCAGCGAGACGTTCATGCCGAACCACATCGGCTGCTGCGGCACGTTCGTGGTCATGGTCTTCACCACCGCACCGTCGAGGGTGTAGGTGAGGCTGGTGGGCCGCCACTCCACGCCAACGGTGTGCCACTGGGTGTAGTCACCCTTGATAAAGCTGTGCTGCATGCGGTGGATGCCAGCGGCGTCGCGGTAGTGGTTGGTCAGCATGTTGGTGGTGCGCAGCGCGTCACGACCCTCGATCTCATAGAAGTCGACCTCCGGCGGCCAGCCACCGCCGGCCGGCCAGAGCAGCGCCGCCGTCCGCACGCCGTACCCGGCGTCGAAGCGGACCTGCATCTCGTACTTGCCGTAGGTCTGAACAACCCGGCGCGCGTTGGCGACGCCGGCGCCGTACCAGGTCCCGGCGATCGGCTGCGCACGCAGCACCAGGGAGCCGTTGGCGACGAAGGAGTTCACCGCTGCCTTGGGACCGTTTCGGCCGTTGCCGGGACCCGAGAAGACGCTCCATGCGGTGGGATCGATCACCAGGCCGTCGAAGTCGTCCTGAAACACCAAAGAGAACGGACTGGTGGCGTCGGTGGGTGAGGACCCGCTGGACGGCGTCGCCGGCTGGCTGACCGGCACCTTGGTCAAACCAGCACTGGCCACGCTGCCGATGCTGGCCGCGGCGATGAACCCGGTGGCCAGCAGGCCGGTAGCGAGGCGCTTGTTGAAGGAGAGCTCACGGCTTGCGGACATGGTCGTACTCCTTAGGCACGCTTGGACTGGGTGGGTCTCTGGGATGGGCAGACGCCACCCGACCGGCGCGCCGCATTACCATGAGCGGGCGCCGTCCGTCCGTTCCGTGCTGCCAACTAATACATCGGCGAGCCGGCGTAGCGTGTGAAGTGAGCCGGCTACGCCATCAGGGTGAATCGGCTACTGCATGGTTTCCGCACGCTTGCGCGGGGGAGGTGGGCAGAACCCGGTCGATGGACAGGTCAGCCGCGCAGCACCCCTGGATGTGCTCGCTCCCCCGTTCGATGAGAGTCCGAGTGCACCCGGGCGCCTGGCCGTCGCCCCTACCCCTGAGGCTCGCTGTACTGCAGGAAGAAGTTCCAGAAGTCAGCCGTGGCCGCGTATCCACACGCGTTGGCAGAAGTCGGGTAGACATGGCCGCAGGGAAGATCGAGCTTCTGGCTGACAACGCTCGTGGGCGCGGTGACGGCATTCGGACTACCAGGAACCTCGGTAGCGGCCGGCGGGAACTTCCCGGGCCGCCACTTTGAGCCGTAGGTCGAGCCGGCTGTCGGCACGGTACCGTCATTGATGCCGTGTAGATGACGAAGCCTTACCGGTGTCAGGCAGCTGTACTCCGGAATCGTCTGGTCCTTTCGCAACGGGTCGATCACCGATCCGGTGATCCCAGCGGCGGCGAACACTCCCGGCTCCTCACACTCCATCCGCGCCGCCATCATCCCGCCGTTGGAGAAGCCGGTGATATACACCCTGGCCGCATCCACGGCCACCCGGTTCTTGACGTCGGCCAGCACCTCGTTGATGTAGGTAACGTCATCCGCGTTCTGATACTGGCAGCATCCCCCGGAGTTCCAGGCGGTTGGATGGGTGCCGGAGTAGGTCGTCCCAGGGGCCTTCAGCGCCTGCCCGTAGGCGACCGTGAAACCCCCGTGGTTGTCGGCGAAACCCGACCACCCACTCGTTGTGGCGAAGTAGGCGGCGGAGCCGCCCAGCGGGTGCAGGACGATTACCAAAGGCTGCGGCGTCGCCGAGCTGGCGCGGACCCCCGGGTGCAGCAGGTAGGTGCGGCCCGAGGTCAGCGTCAGCGAGGTGCTGGCCGCGGCGGCCGGCGAACCCGTCCCGGTGACACCACTCGTCGCGAGGACGAGCCCGGCCAATACGACGCAAGGCCGACGGAGCCGCCCGAGGAGGGTGGTCACCGACCACCGGTCATGACGCCGTGGAAGTACGGATCCGCGCCCATCGCCTGATAGGCCATCAGCGACGAGGTCGACGTATCGGCGTAGCGGGCGCAAGACGGCACCCGGCCAGAGTTGAAGATAGTGACGACCTTGATCTGCGGCCAGCCCTTGACCATGGCGGTGAGGTCGCTGATCCACTTTGCCTTGCGTCCTGGCGTCGCCGGATCCTCGCCGGTACCCCACTCTGCGATGATCAAAGGCTTGCCGTGGGCGACACCCCAGTTGTAGAAGGGGGCGAAGACCTGTGTCGGTGAGTTCCACGGCCCGGGCTGCCCCGAGCAGCCGTACCAGTTGTAGCCGTCCGCCGCGAGGTAGTCGACGTAGGAGTCACCGGGGTAGTAGTAGTCGCCGCGCCCATGCCGGAGAGTCCACGCCATCAGGATCTGCACGAAGGTGACGTTCGTGGCGCCGCGGACGCGCAGACGGTCATGGACGTGTCGCCAAGCCGCCACATACTCCGCGGCGGTGCCCGCATTGCCGGCGCCGGTGCCGAGGTGGGTCTCCGGCTCGTGCTGGAAGGTGAAGAACACGGGAACGGCCAAGCCGGCGAGCGCGGCCGCACAGCGATCAATCGCCGCGTCGTAGCGACCGGACGCGATGCCAGCCCAGGGAGTGGCGGGGAGGGACTTGTCGGCGTGCTGAGCGTCCCAGGAGATCAGGAGCGTACGGCCCCGGCCGACGCTCACCTTGTCGTCATCCGTGACGCAGCCGTCTTCCCAGCGGTAGAAGACCCGCTCCACGGCGAGCGGTCGCAGCGCCAACGCCTCCAGGTGCGCAGTCGCCAGCTGCCGGTTGCGGCCGTTGTGCGCGTCAGCGGAGGAGTAGCCACCGAACAGCACACCTCCGGTGACCGTGATGGGTGCCGTCGCCGGTGAGGCCGGGGGCTGTCCGCCGGCATGCGCGGACGTGGAGGTTACCGGACTCAGCACGGCGACGCATAACGCAACCACGTAGCCGACGTTCAGTTTCCCTAGCCGCATTGGCAGACCTCAGTCCCATCCCGGGTGGCAGATGACGTCCGATGTGGCCCCTAAACCGCAGGGGGGCAGGTCAGCCCGCAACATGCCGCCGTCGGCAACGACTGTGCCGGACAGGACGGTAAGACACAAGAGGGGTATGGGACTGCGTACTGCGGCCATCTCGAAGCATCATCGCCAAGCACGGTCACGTCGACCACTGATCAACCGGCACCGTTGTACTTGAAGATCCTGATCCAGTCGACCTGGGCGTCAACGTGAGCTGGTGTCGTCGAGTCCGGAGCGTTGGCTCCGGTCCCCAGTGCCACGTTCATACCGAACCACATGGACTGCTGTGGAACATGGCCGGTCATGGTTTTCACGACCACGCCATCGATCTTGAAGGTCAGGCTCGTTGGTCGCCACTCGACACCGACGATGTGCCACTGGGTGTAGTTACCCTTGATGAAGCCGTGCTGCATATGTCTGCCGAAGGCGTCGCGATAGTGGTTGGTGAGCATGAGGTTGGTCCGCTGCGGGTCACGGCCCTCGATCTCATAGAAGTCCACCTCGGGCGGCCACCCGCCGCCGTAAGGCCAGAGCAGCCCCGACGTACGCACACCCTTCCCCGCACCGAAGCGGACTCGCATCGTGTACTTGCCATAGGTTTGCACTACCGCCCGCGTGTTGCAAACCCCGGCGCCGTACCATTCTCCGTTGATCTTCTGCGCACGCAGTACCATCGCGCCATTGGACACGAAGACATTACTCGCCGACTTGGGGCCCCTCGCTTTCCCTGGGCCGTTGAAGACACACCAAGCGTTGGGGTTGAGTACCGAACCGTTGAAGTCATCCTGGAAGATCAGTGAGAATGGAACGATTGCACTGCTGGACGCACTTGTGCCAGAGCCGACCCTGTGCGCTCCGCTCGACGAGGCCGCCGGATCGGCGTTCGCCGAACTATCGATGCTCGTCGACACCAGGAACCCAGTCGCCAGTACTGCCACGAGACCCCGCCTCTTGAGTCGAGGCCCTACCAATGACGACATCAACTCCTGTTCCTCCCTATCGACTCAAGTGTTGTTGTTGTTCTTTGGATCTTGCCGGGGGCGAACCTGACGCATGGCAGGCAACTTATGGGCCCGCCATAGCACGCTCATACTTCGGGGCAGACAGCTCTCCTGGTCAACTCCGACTATCCGGACGATCCGGACTATAGGCACCGCCGCGCGGCGGGGCAAGCTACGCGATCGAGATGCGGCTGGTGGTGGTGGCTCGTAACCCTGGGCCAGATGTGTGACTGCCCGCGGTGGCCACTGGGTGGGTTCTTCACGGGCCGGCCTCTCAACCGGTACGGGGCACCGGGCGACGTATGGTGCAGGCGTGCCCCAGCTGCGGCTCGGCCTCGCCCAGGTGAACCTGACGGTCGGCGACCTGGCCGGCAATGCCGATGCCGTCGTCGGCTGGACGCGGCACGCTGCCGCTTCGGGGGCGAACCTGGTGGCGTTCCCTGAGATGACACTGACCGGCTACCCGCCGGAGGACCTCGTCCTGCGCCGCTCCTTCGTCGCGGCCTCCCGCACGGCGGTCGAGGCTCTTGCCCACCGCCTCGCCGACGAGGGCTTCGGCGAGGTCGCCGTCGTGGTCGGCTACCTCGATGCCTCGGGTGAGCCGGGAGATGAGGCGCCGCCAGGCCGCCCCGCGCGAGAGCCACAGAACGCCGCCGCACTCCTGCGCGGCGGCCGGATGATGGCTACCTACGCGAAGCACCACCTGCCCAACTACGGGGTCTTCGACGAGGTCCGCTACTTCGTGCCGGGCGACCGGCTGCCCGTGGTGCGGCTGCACGGGGTGGACGTGGCGATGACGATCTGCGAGGACCTCTGGCAGGACGGCGGACCGATCGAGGTGGCCCGCCGCGCCACCGTGGGCCTCGTCCTGTGCATCAACGGCTCGCCGTACGAGCGCCACAAGGACGACTTCCGGCTCGACCTGGTACGCCGCCGGGCCCGCGAGGCCGGGGCGGCACTCGCCTACGTCAACCTGCTCGGCGGCCAGGACGAGCTGGTCTTCGACGGCGACTCGCTGGTCGTGGACGCCGCCGGGGAGCTGGTGGCGCGCGCCCCGCAGTTCCAGCCCGGACTGCTGCTGGTCGACCTCGACCTCCCGGCGGCCACCGACGACCGGGTAGGCACCGTGAACGCCGGCGACGGCAGCCGGATGCAGGTGCAGCGGGTGCCCACCGGGACGGAGCCGCTGCCGGCGTACGCACCGCTGGCCGCCGGGCATGCCGACCAGCTTTCCGAGGAGGCAGAGGTCTACGCCGCCCTGGTGACCGGCACCCGTGACTACATCCGCAAGAACTGCTTCGCCTCGGTGCTGGTCGCCCTGTCCGGCGGGATCGACTCGGCGCTGGTGGCCACGATCGCCGCCGACGCGCTCGGGCCCGACGCCGTCCACGTCGTCGGCCTGCCGAGTCGTTGGTCCAGTGACCACTCGATCCGCGACGCGCACGAGCTGGCGCGGCGCCAGGGCTTGCACTGGTCGTTGCTCAGCATCGAGCCCATCGTGGAGGCCTTCGAGAAGTCCGTAGACCTGCACGGCCTCGCCGCGGAGAATCTGCAGGCGCGGGTCCGGGGCACCACCCTGATGGCCCTGTCCAACGAGCACGGCCATCTCGTGCTTACAACGGGCAACAAGAGCGAGCTCGCCACCGGCTTCAGCACGCTCTACGGCGACTCGGCCGGCGGCTTCGCGCCGATCAAGGACGTGCCCAAGACGCTGGTGTGGGCACTGGCCCGGTGGCGCAACGAGCAGGCCACCGCCCGCGGTGAGACCGCCCCTATCCCGGAGAGCACGCTCACCAAGCCGCCCTCGGCGGAGCTGGCACCAGACCAGCTCGACGTCGACCGGCTGCCCGACTACGCCGTTCTCGACCCGCTCCTGGAGGACTACCTGGGTGCTGGCATGGGTCATGCCGAGCTGATCGCCGCCGGTCACGACCCGGCGCTGGTGGACCGGGTGCTGCCGATGGTCGAGGCCGCGGAGTACAAGCGTCGCCAGTACCCGCCGGGACCGAAGATCTCGCTCAAGGCCTTCGGACGGGATCGCAGAGTGCCCATTACCAGCGCCTGGCGCGAGCCGGGATGACGGGGCCGGCCAGCGCTACGGCGTGACAGCATGGGCGCCCTCCGGGGACGCCGAACGGGCGCCTCGAGATTGGAGCCCCGTCGTGGCCGAACCGCGCGCCGACAGCAACGAGATCCCGCCGTACGGCGGGCGAACCGGCAAGCGGGTGCGGGTGCCGCATCTGCAGGCCGCGAAGTCGCGGGGCGAGAAGTGGCCGATGCTCACGGCGTACGACCAGTACGCCGCCTCGATCTTCGACGAGGCCGGCATCCCGGTTCTGCTCGTCGGTGACTCTGCCGCCAACAACGTGCTGGGCTACGAGACGACGCTGGCGGTCACCGTCGAGGAGCTGATGCCGCTGGTGCGGGCCGTCGTACGCAGCACCAAGACCGCGCTCGTCGTCGCGGACCTCCCGTTCGGCTCATACCAGACCAGCGCGGAGCAGGCGCTGACCACCGCGGTCCGGTTCATGAAGGAGGGCGGCGCCCATGCAGTCAAGCTGGAGGGCGGCTCGATCGTCGCCGGGCAGGTGCGGGCGATCGTGGACGCCGGCATTCCGGTGATGGGCCACCTCGGCTTCACCCCGCAGAGCGAGCACCGCATCGGCGGCTACCGCGTCCAGGGCCGTGGCGAGGGCGCGGAGGCGCTGATGGACGACGCCCGTGCTCTGCAGGGCGCCGGTGCGTTCGCGGTCGTCCTGGAGATGGTGCCGGCCGACCTGGCCAAGCGCATCACCGGCGAGCTCGACGTCCCGACCATCGGCATCGGCGCCGGTCCCGACTGCGACGCGCAGGTCCTGGTGTGGCAGGACATGGCCGGGCTGCGGGCGAACCCGGTGCCGCGCTTCGTCAAGCGCTACGCCGACCTGAGGTCGGTCCTCACCGAGGCGGCGCAGGCGTTCGCCGCCGACGTCCGCTCCGGCGGCTATCCAGCGGCGGAGCACGGCTACAGCTGACGCTGACACCGCGTCTGGCCAGGTAAATGTCCCCCGAACGGATGAGGTGACAGTGGTCGGATCGGACTAGGTTCGCCCTCATCCGACCTGACGCCGACGCCCGTCGGCTCGGTCACCCAGGCAACGACTAGGGGACACAGTGACAGGAAGAAAGGTCTTGGCGGGGGTGGTCGGCACCGCCACCGCGGTCGCCGTAGCCGCCGCGCCGTCAGGGGCGAACGCCGCCTCGGCTGCGACGAGCACCGGCGTGAAGCCGACCGTCACGAACGACATGAGCTATCTCGGCACTGTCGACGTACGCAGCCTCGCTGCCGCCGCTCGCCAGCAGAAGGCGACGACCGCGACGACCGCTGGCATCGACCGGCGCATCAACCTGCCGGCTCGGGAGCGCCCGGGCAGCAGCAGCGCAGCCGCCAGTGCCGACATTCGGGTCGGCGACCCGGCCGGCACGCCGGTCGTGCGCGGCGTGCCCAAGAACGTCGGCGTCTTCGACGGCCTGAGCCACGCCGACCAGCGCAACGCCAACAACGGTAACCAGTTCAGCAAGGAACCGCCGGACGGTGCGATCTGCCAGGGCCGCAACGTCGTCGTGGAGGTCGTCAACAGCGCCATCCAGTTCTTCACCAACAGCGGGATCCAGTACACCCCGCCGCTTACGCTCAACCAGTTCTTCGGCCTGCCGCCGGAGATTGACCGCAGCAACAACACGTTCCCGGGACCGTTCCTGTTTGACATTCGCTGCGTGTTCGACGTCGGCACCGACCGGATGTTCATCCTGGCGCTGGGTCTCGAGCAGGATCGAAAGACTGGCGCGCTCACCGGCAAGAACACCGACTACCTGGCCGTAAGCGCCACGGACGACCCCATCGGGGCGTACCACCGGTACGGGATCAGCGTCAGCGGCGTGCGTCAGAAGAACTGCCCGTGCATCGCGGACTTCCCGATGATCGGCACGGACAAGAACGTCTTCACGATCAGCTTCAACGAGTTCCCGTTCGCCGGTGGCTACAACGGCGCGAAGCTCGCCGTCCTGGACAAGACCAAGCTCGTGTCCGGCCGCACCGGTCCGGTCGTCCGCTTCAAGCTGCCCCCGCTCGGCGGGCAGCCGTCGTTCACCGTGCAGCCCTCGAGCATCCCGCCGATGGGCGAGTACGAGACCGAGGCCGGCGGCACGCAGTACTTCCTGTCCAGCATCCCGACTGACCCGGGTGACGACCGGGTCGGCCTCCAGGCGCTGACCAACACCAGCGCGATCAACCGCAACCCAGAAGCGATCCGCTTCAAGGACACCATCGTCAACGGCGTGCTGCCGTACGCCCAGCCGCCGAAGGCCACCCAGAAGGCCGGCCGCCGGCCGCTCGGCAACAACTTGAAGGAGCTCTTCGGCGTACCGGACGAGCCGCTGCGCAAGCTCGACACCGGCAGCACCAAGGCCAGCACTGTCGAGTACGCCGACGGCAAGCTCTGGACGGTCATCCAGACCCGGGTCGGCAACGGCCCCGGCGCGCGTGCCGGCCTGCTCTACCTGGCCGTCAAGCCGAGGATGAGCTCCTCTGGTGGCCTGGCCGGCAGCGTGGCCTTCCAAGGTTACGTCGCCGTCAACAACGCACATGTGCACCGCGGTGACATCGCGGCGACAGCGGACGGTCGAAGCGTGGCCATCGTTGCCTCGCTCAGCGGCAAGGACTACTTCCCGTCCGCCGTGTACGGCCGGGTCGACCCGACCAAGGGTTCCAACGGCGTGGATGCCCTGCACATCTACGGCGAGGGCGCCGGCCCGGAGGACGGGTTCACCTGCTACAAGGCCTTCGTCGGCTCCGGTGTCACCCGCGGCTGCCGTTGGGGCGACTACTCGGAGATCAACGTCGGCACCGACGGCAACTTCTACATGGAGGCGGAGTACATCACCCCACGCCTCCGGACGCTCTTCGCAAACTGGGGTACGGCGATCGCGCGGCTGCCAGTCTGACCGGTAGCTGGCGGTAGAGCCCAAGGAGGGCCGGGTCCTACGGGACCCGGCCCTCCGGCGTTGTCGGGTCCTTACCCACGCCGGCCGGTGGCGTCGCGGCGGCCGCGAGCTGCCCACCGAGCATCTGGCGCGCCTCGGCGAGTGACGGCCCGTACCAGGTGAGATGACGGCCGCTGACGCATGCGACCGGCACGCCCCAGCCCGCGAACACCTCCGGTCCGTCCCGCAGCGAGAAGGCGTACGGCTCGTCCGGTAGCACGACCAGGTCCACGCCCCGGGCTCGCACCGCGTCCAGATCCACCTTGGGGTAACGGCTCTCGTCGTCGGCGCAGACGTTGTCGACGCCGAGCCGGGCCAGCACGTCGCCGGCGAAGGTGTCGCGGCCGAGCGCCATCCAGGGCCGCCGCCAGATGGGCACCAGAGCGCGCCGGCGCGGGCCGGCGTACGCCGGTGCCCAGGCCGACCGGGCCGCCGACAGCCACGGCGGCGTGCCGAGCCCCAGCGCCGCGAGCATGCGGGCCAGCGAGGTGAGACCCGCCTCGAGGGTCCAGGGCGCCGTCACCCACACCGCCAGTCCGGCGGTGCGCAGGGCGGCGATGTCGGCCGGCCGGTTCTCCTCCTCGTTGGCGAGCACCACGTCCGGCCGCAGAGCCATCACCGCCTGCAGGTCCGGGTTCTTCGTGCCTCGCACCCGGGCCACGTCGAGGTCGACGGGGTGGCTGCACCAGTCGGTCGCGCCGACCAGCAGGCCGGTCCCGGACACCGCCACCGACTCGGTCAGCGAGGGCACCAGGGACACCACCCGGCGTACGCCGGCCGCCGGCAGCGGGACCGGCGTACCGAGATCGTCCTCAGAGGCCGGTGACACGCAGCCCCGCATGCGCCCGGTAGCGCCGGTTGACCGCGATCAGGTTGGCGGTCATCGCCTCCACCTGGCCGGCGTTGCGCAGCCGGCCGGCGTAGACGCCCCGCATGCCCGGGACCCGCTCGGCCAACGCGATGACCAGCTCGACGGCCTCGCGGTCGTCGCCGACCACCAGCACGTCGGTGTCGATGCGGTCGACGCCGGGGTCCTGCAGCAGTGCGGCCGACACATGGTGGAAGGCGCCCACGACCCGGCTCTCGGGCAGTACGGCGGCGGCCTGCTGCGCGGCGCTGCCCTCCGCCACCTCCAGCGCGTACGCGCCCTGCGCGTCGAAGCCGAGCGGGTTGACGCAGTCGACGACGACCTTGCCGGCGAGGTCAGCCACCAGCGACGAGAGCAGCTCCCGGTGCCCCGACCACGGCACCGCCACGATGACGACGTCCCCGCAGGTCGCGGCGGCCGCATTGTCAGCACCGGATATCGGGCCTCCCTCTGCAGCGAGAACGGCCGCCACCTGCTCGGCCCGCGCCGCGTCCCGGGAGCCGAGAATCACCCGTACGCCGGCGGCGGCCAGCCGGCGGGCCAGCCCGCGGCCCTGGTCGCCGGTGCCCCCGAGAACCGCGACGACCTGCTGTGTTGGCTGGTGCACCGGGACATCCTCGCAACGAAACCGGGTGGACGCCGCGGTGGGGCGGCTGTCGACCGACAGCGAGCCATCGTTTGCGAGCTCCGCCCGAGGTTGCCGTCGTACCCCCGGCTCCCCCCTCAGCCCTCGTGGTGATCTCGGCGGTGCGGTCCGCTGGAAAGTGCCGCGCATGCCGCGATGATCACCACCGGAGGGAGGGCAGCGCGCCACGACCGGTGGAGGGAAGACCACAGCGGTGTTTACCTCTGGTCGACTCAGCCGTCGACGCCCGCTGACTCGGGCACCGGCCGCCGGGCCCGGTCCGCGCGTTCGGCAGCAGCAGCGCGGCGCCGGCGTACGAGCAGAACCACGAGCCCGGCCATGACCACGACTCCGAGCAGAGAGAGCCCCACGAGGGACAGCGCGTGGTCGAGCTGACGCCAGCCGGCACCGGCGAGGTAGCCGAGCAGCACGCTGCCGCCCGCCCAGACCAGGCCACCGGCAACGTTGTAGGTGGCGAAGGTGCGGTAAGGCATCCCGGCCATGCCGCACATGCCTGGCACCAGCACCCGCAGCGCGGCGGTGAACCTGCCGACGAACACCGCCTTGCCGCCCAGCCGGCTCACGGCCGCCTTGGACTTCTCGATGTGCTCGGGTTTCAGCAACCGGCTCGGCACTCGGTTGAGCAGCCGTTCGCCGTACCGGCGGCCCACCGCGTAGCCGATGCTGTCGCCGATGATGGCGCCGCCGATGGCTGCGGCCATGGCGGCCGCGAGCGGCACCCGGCCCTGGAATGCCAGTACGCCGCCCAGGATGCAGGCGATCTCGCCGGGAAAGAGGAAGCCGATGAAGGCCGAGGCCTCCAGTGCCACCAGGAGGAAGACGAGCAGCAGCGCCAGCACCCCGTGCAGGTTCAGGATGTGCTCGGCAAGCCTGCTCACCGCTCCATAGTGACGGACGCGCACCGAAGTGCGGCGTCGGGCCGGCAGCGGTCTCGGGAGCTAGGCGGCGCTGCGGTCTGCGGCCACCCGCGGGGTCTCGTGCCGGTCGGCCAGCCGCGCCATCCCGTGCAGCAACGGCCCGAGCCCGAACGCCGCGAGCACGCTGAGCAGGCACCAGCCGCCGAGGATCTGGACTGCGACCACCATAGAGGCTCCTGAAGCTGTCTGTTGAACGGGCCTCCAGGTGTTGTCGGCATCCGCGACCTCACGACTGAAGCGCTGGCGATCACGGATTTCTCGGGCACCATCGGGGGCGTGTCCCCGGACGCCGCAATGCTCGAGGAGCTGGCCGCCAACGCATGGCCGGCCGCCACCGTGCAGTACGCCGACGGCTGGCGGCTGCGTTTCACCCCCGGCGTCGACCGGCGCCGGTCCAACTCGGTGCTGCCGCCGCCCGACCCGTACGCCGGGAGCCTGGCAGTGGCCGAGGTGTTGCACCTCGCCGCGGACTTCTACGGGCGGCGCGGCCTGCCGCTGCGGGTGCAGGTGGCCCCCGCCGAGCACCACGGCAGGCTGGACGAGGAGCTGGCCGACCGCGGGCTGGCCGTCGAGGCGCCGACCCTGGTGCTGAGGGCGCGCGCGCCCGAGGTGGTCGCGCGGTGCACTCGGCCTGCTGCCGCGGCCGTGTCGGTCGGCGAGCTGAGCGACGCCTGGGCGAACGGCTGGCGGGTGGTGGAGGACCGGTCCGATCTCGAGGCCGCACGCCGGCTGGTGCTCGCTCACATCGGACCGCGGACGGCGTACGCCGTCGTGGCGGCGGACGGCGCTCCCATGGCCGTTGGCATGGCCGTCGTCGAGCGCGGCTGGGCCGGCCTGTTCTGCATGGGTACCGCGCCCGGCCACCGGCGGCGGGGGCATGGGCGGGCGGTGCTCGGCGCGCTGGCGGAGTGGGCCTCGGCGTACGGCGCCGGAGACCTCTACCTCCAGGTCGAGGCGGGCAACACCGCGGCACGGCAGCTCTACGCCGAGGCGGGCTTCGCCAGGTCGCACACCTACCACTACCGGTCGGGCGGCAGCGACCTCGGGCCCGCGAGCAACCTTCCACGACCTCCCGCCGGTCTGAGGTAGCGAGGGGGTGGCCGGTGGGCGCCGACGGAGGTGCACGGTTCGCCGAGTTCGTCCGCAGCCGCGGGCCGGCCCTGCAGCGCACCGCCTACCTGCTCTGCGGTGACTGGGCAATGGCGGAGGACCTCCTGCAGACCTCGCTGGCCCGGGCCTACCCCCGCTTCGACCGGCTGGAGAACCCGGAGGCCTACGTGCGGCGGATCCTGGTCAACACCTGGTCGAGCTGGTGGCGTCGCAAGTGGCGAAGCGAGGCTCCGACGGTCTCGGTGCCCGACTCGGCGTACGAGCCGTGGGCCGAGGTCGACAGCCGGGACCTGCTGCGGGGGGCTCTGGACCGGCTGCCGCGACGGCAGCGCGCCGTCGTCGTCCTGCGTTACTTCGAGGACCTCTCCGAGGTGGAGGTGGCCCGCCTGCTCGACGTCACGATCGGCACGGTGAAGAGCCAGGCGGCGAAGGCCCTGGAGAAGCTGCGGCACGACGCGGCGCTGACGGGCCCGGGCCGGCAGACGGCGGAGAGGATCGACGGATGAGGACAGCCGAGGTCGAGCACAGGCTGCGCGAGAGGCTGCCGACGCTGACAGCCGGGCAGCCGCTGGCACCTCCGGACCGGGTGGCAGCTGTGCGCCGCCGGCACGCCCGGCGGCGCCAGACCCGACTGGCCGGCGTCGCCGCGGTCGCGGTCGTCGTCGCGATGCTCGGGACATTCATCACCGTTCGCGGTAGCTCGACGCAGGGCTACGCCCGTCGTGGGCTGCCGGCATGGACGCTGGACTGGCCGGACCGGAGGGACGGCAGCGTCCCCCAGTCGGTGCTCGACGGCGCGGTGACGGCCTGGGCCCGAACCGCGGGCCCCGGCGGTGACCTGGTGACTGTGCAACGGACGGTCTGGTACGCCGGCCGCAGGGTGCCGGGCACCGACTCCGTGATCGCCGTCTTCGCGGCCGAGACCGACCAGGGGCGCCGGCTGGTCGCCACAACCGCAACGGCAAGCGCTGTGCTGGGCGGTGGCGTGCCCTACACCGAGGGCGTGGAGGGCACGTCCTCCCCGTGGTCGAGCTTCACCACAACAGCGCCAGCCGACCGCAACCTCGACCTGGCCTTGGCTCTGCATCTGCCGGGCACCCCCTCGCCTGCTCGCCCGGAGTCTCCCCGGGAGGTCCTCTACGTCTTGGGAGGTCCATACGCGCGGACGGTCGACTGGTCGAGCGACCCCCCGCGGGGGGCGCCGCCCGGCCCTACGCGCGGCACCCTCCGCTCCAGGAGCGGGGAGTTCATCGGCGAGCTGCCGGCCCTGTGGGCACTGGTCCGCATCACGTCCCGCGACGCCGCCGGGCGAGTGCTGACGTCATCGGTCGCCGGCATCCCGGGAGCATCGGAGAGCGAGATCCCTCAGCTGGGACATCCGGATCCGATCGTGCTGCCCCCCGGCTGGCAGCTGGTGCACGGTGTCGGAGGCCGGGGACCCGGGTTAGTCGGCGGCGAGACGCCGCCACCGAGGGGCCAGGCCGCCGCGTTCATGCGCTGCGTCGGTCCTGGCCCGATCGTCGTACGACTCGGCGCGCGCGACGCGCTGACGGCGCCCTGCGACGGGCAGCAGCACCAGAGAAACGCCGGCGGCCCGCTACTTCGACCGAACCCCTACACCCCCGACGAGGTGCAGGCATCGCGGCTCACGACGTACCAGGTGGTGGTGGCCGTCCGGCCCTGAGCCTGTGCGCCGGTCTCCACGCTTCTTGATCGTTGTTGCTTCTACTCGCCCATTCCGCCGATATCTGCGAGTAGACGTCACTTCGTTGAGTTCGCGTCGCCAGTCCACAGGCCGGCAAGCCTGTCCCCACAGTGCCGCCTGCGGGAGGCGTCCGGACCGGGGCTGTCCAGCATGGTGGCGTGAGAGCCGACATCCGCGCGCTGCTCGTCGCCAACGACGCCGTGGTCACACGGGGTCAGCTCGTGGACATCGCGTCTCACCACGTCATCGACCCGGCCGTGTCCGGCTGCCATCTGGTACGGGTGCTGCCCAAGGTATACGCGGACCCTGCGCTGGTCGACCGCCCGCGCACCCGCATGCTGGCCGCCCTGCGGTACGCCGGCCCGCTCGCCGCGATGAGCCACACGACGTCCCTCTCGCTCTGGGAGCTGCCCGTGCCCTCGGGCAGCCGCTCCACGTCACCACCGCCGCGCGCCAGCTCACCGCGGCGCCGTCGCTCGTCATCCATCGGCGACGCGGCTTCCAGGCGCAGCCCCCCTTGGTGGTGCAGCGGCAAGGACTGCCGGTCGTCAGGCTCGAGAACGCTCTCGTCGACAGCTGGCTGCTGCTGGAAGGGTCGGATCGGCGGGTACCCCTGATCTTGGCTGTGCAGCGGCGCCTCACCACGGCGCCGCGCATGCTCGATGTTGCCGAGCCAGCGTCGCGGCTGTCCGGTCGGGCGGCCCTGCTGGAGCTGCTCGCCCTGTTGGCGTCCGGATGCCACAGCGAGCTCGAGATGGGGCTTCCGAACGGTGTTCGACTTGCCAGACCTCCCGGTCGCGCACCGCCAGCTCTGCGTGCAGCTACCCGGCCGCCGGGCGTACCTCGACGTGGCCTAAGAGCGCGAGCGGGTCGACGTCGAACTCGACGGGTTCGCGCTGCCACTTCCCGACGCACCTCCGGGAACGAGACATGCGCCGCGACGTCGCCCTGTCGACCCTCGGATGGTTGGTGCTGCGCTTCTCGCATCGGCGCCTTCACGACGACCCCCACGGCGTACGTGCGGAGGTCCTTGCCACGCTGGAGATCCGCCGGCACCAGCGAGCGGGGTCAGGTGCCGCCCAGCGCCGCGCCGGCCGGCTGCCCGTCGACGGCGGTCCGCCCGGCAGGACCGGCACGGTATAGCGGCAGGCGCAGCGTGAAGCGCGCGCCGGCCCCTGGCGCGGTCTCGAGCTCGACGGTGCCTCCATGCGCGGCTACCAGGGCGGCGACGATCGACAGCCCGAGCCCGGTGCCGCCGTGGGCGCGGGTCCGGGAGGAGTCGGCCCGGTAGAACCGCTCGAAGGCGCGGGCCGCGTCGTCGGGGGTGAGCCCCCGGCCGGTGTCGGCGACCGACAGGACGGCGTTCTCCCCCGACGCACCGACAACCACCGTGATCGCCGTCCCGGCCGAGGTATGGGTGACCGCGTTCGACATCAGGTTCGCCACCACCTGCCGCAGCCGGGCCTCGTCACCCAGCACGACCGGCGGCGGCGCAGCCTCGTCCGACGTCACGTGCAGCCGGGTCGGATGGTCGGGCGACACGACAGCGGCGTCCTGCACGGCGTCCGCGGCGAGGGTGAGCAGGTCGACCGGGCGGCGCTCGAGCGGACGCTGCTGGTCAAGGCGGGCGAGGAGCAGGAGGTCCTCGACGAGCAGCCCCATCCGGCTCGCCTCGTCCTCGATGCGGCGCATCACCCGGCTGACCGTCGCCGCGTCTGGGACGGCCCCCTGCCGGTGCAGCTCGGCGAAGCCGCGGATGGAGGTGAGCGGCGTACGCAGCTCGTGGCTCGCGTCGGCCACGAACCGTCGCATCCGCTCCTCTGACGCCCGGGCGCTGGCCTCAGACGCCCGCTGGGCGGAGAACGCCGACTCGATCTGGCCGAGCATCGCGTTCAGAGCCGTTGCCAGCCGGCCGACCTCGGTGCGCCGGTCGGCGTTGGGCACCCGCCGGGCCAGGTCGCCGCCGGCGATGGCGGCGGCGGTCGTCTCGACCTCGACCAGAGGTCGCAGGCTGCGGCGGACGACCAGGTAGCCGAGCAGTCCGAGGCCGCCGAGCACCAGCAGGCTGACCAGGAGGTTGATGCGCTGAAGGCGGCGGACGGTGCTGTCCACGTCCTCGAGGGTGGTCGCCACGGTCACCGCGCCGGAGCCGTCCGGCAGCGCGGAGACCAGCACCCGCCAGCGATGGCCGGTCCCCTGCGATGGGGCGGTGAAGGATCTGCCGTCCCGCTGGGCCAGCACGGATTGGGTGAGCTTGGGCAGGACGGGTGGAGCCTGTCGGCTGCCGGTGGGCACCCGAAGCTCCGAGGAACCCGCTCCGGTGCCGTCGGTGACCTGGGTGAAGTACGCGGTGGACAGCGCCGGGCCGTCGCGCGGGCCGGGCGGACCGCTTCGACCGTGCTCGAGCAGTCCGCGCGCGCTGGCGGCCAGGTTGGCGTCGACCCGGTCGAACAGATAGGTGCGCAGCGCCGTCGTACCGGCGATCCCGGCGACCGCGAGCGCAAGGGTGACGAGCGCCAGGAGGGCAGTCACCAGCTTCACCCGCAGCGGCGTGGTCGCCGGCAGGTTGCGGGCGGCCCGCGCCAGCCCCGGCCCAGGCGTCACGGTCGGGGCAGCCGGAGGACATAGCCCACGCCGCGCAAGGTGTGGATCAGCCGCGGCTCGGTGGTGTCCGCCTTCTTGCGCAGGTAGGAGACGTAGGACTCGACGACGTTCGCATCGCCACCGAAGTCGTAGTGCCACACGTGGTCCAGGATCTGCGCCTTGGACAGCACCCGACCGGCGTTCTGCATGAAGTACCGCAGCAGCTTGAACTCGGTCGGGGACAGCGCGATCGCCGATCCGGCCTTCCACGCCTCGTGCGTGTCGTCGTCGAGCTCGAGGTCGGCGAAGGTCAGCTTGGCGCTCACGGCGCCGTTCGAGCTCCCGCCGGGCAGGCGCCGCAGCACGGCCCGGATGCGGGCCAGCACCTCCTCGAGGCTGAAGGGCTTGGTGACGTAGTCGTCGCCTCCCAGCGTCAGGCCGGTGATCTTGTCCTCGGTGGCGTCCCGAGCGGTCAGGAACAGCACCGGCACCCGGATCCCCTCACCGCGCAACCGGCGTACGACGTCGAACCCGTCGACGTCGGGCAGCATGACGTCGAGGAGCACCAGGTCGGGGCGGAAGCTTCGCGCCTCGGTGAGCGCCTCCCGGCCGTTGGTCGCGGTGGCCACCTCGAAGCCGGCGTAGCGAAGACTCATAGACAAGAGCTCGACGATGTTGGGCTCGTCATCGACCACGAGCAACCGCGCCTCAGGCCTAGCGGAGCCAACCGGTGCGGCCATGCGGTCCTTTCCCTGACGGTCGGTGGTACGTCGGGACCAATCCCAGAGTGGACCCGTGACCTTCAGCATTCCTGAACGTGGCCTGTCAGGACGCTGTGAGCCTCCGGCTTGACATTCGCAGCGATACACAGCTCGCGACGAAGCTGGCTACAGGCACGGTAGGCAGCCTTTCCATCGACGAACCCGCAGAGCAGACAGAAGGACGCGAGATGACTCGAAGAGGACCAGGGCGGCCGCGGCGGTAGGGGCCGTAGCGGCGCTCGGCCTGTCGGCCATCGCCGTACCCGCGATCGCCGACGCCGCCAGTCCGTTGCCGAACACCTCGACGACCGCGAGCCCGGGCGCGCCCGACCCCCGAGGCGATGGACGGCACCTCGGGAACGAGAATGAGCTGACCGGCGCAGCGGCGGACAGGGTCGAGGCCGCCGTGCTGGCCGAGCTGCCCGGCGCAACGGTGCAGCGCATGTCGGCGGAGGACCCCCGTGAGGGACAGGCGCGGCGTACGAGGCACACGTCACCAGGTCCGACGGCACCCGGCTGCAGGTGCTCCTGGACAAGAGCTTCACCGTCACGGCCGTGAACGCCGGCAGGGGCCGGGTTGCCACGATGGCCGCGGCGTGCCGCCGGGCAGCGGCGAAACGAGCAGCACCAACCCCAACCCGACCGTATACAGCAGCTGAGCTGCTGCCCTTTCCGCCCCACGGCGCGAGCAGGAACGATCGCTACTCCCAGGAGGTTGCCAGCCAACTTCGAGCCAGCACCCAGCACGGTGGGCGACTGTTTCAGGCATGGATACCAATACCCGCCCCAGCCCACCGCCGTCCGACTTCCAGCTCCATCCGGCCAACTGGCCGGACCGGGGGGGAGTCGATGACACCGGCCCGCAGCCCGCCGCCGGACCCGATCCACGGACCGGATCCCGCCCGACCGGCCGGTGGCGCCGGCGGACGATCGCCGCCGGTGCACTGGCCGCAGTGGCGATCGGCAGCGGTACGACGGGTGCCGCGCTGGCCGGTCACTTCGCCACGCCGACGGTGACCACGGTCGTGACGGCACCCGCCCCGGTGGCTCTCACCAGCTCCGCAGCCTCGACGCAGCACCTCGCCAAGGTGGCCGCCGCGGTACAGCCCAGCGTCGTGTCGATCATCGTCACGGCCGCGAACGGCTCCAGCGAGGGGTCAGGGATTCTGTTGCGCTCGGATGGAACCATCCTCACCAACAACCACGTGGTCGCGGCTGCTGCCAACGGCGGTGGGTCGATCCGGGTCAAGTTCGCGGGCGGGAAGACCGTCGCCGCGACGATCGTCGGGCGCGACCCCAGCACCGATCTGGCGGTCATACACGCCTCGGGAGGTTCCGGCCTCAGACCGGCGACGCTGGGATCAAGTGCGAACCTGCACGTCGGCGATGCCGTTCTCGCGATCGGCAGCCCGCTCGGACTCGACGGTTCAGTCACCGCGGGCATCGTCTCGGCGCTGCACCGCACCGTGGGCCTCGGTGACAGCGGGCCGCAGCAGAGTCCGAACGGCCCCTCCGGTCAGCAGTCCGGCTCCTCAGCCGCGGTGGGCGATGCCATCCAGACCGACGCCGCCATCAACCCGGGCAACTCCGGCGGCCCGCTTGTCGACGTCAGCGGAGCGGTCGTCGGTGTCAACACCGCCATCGCCAGCCTCGGCGACAGCTCGTCGGGCAACATCGGTGTCGGCTTCGCCATCCCGGTCGACGAAGCAAAGTCGGTCGCCGAGCAGCTGATGGCGGGAAAGACACCGCAACACGCCCTGCTCGGCGTACAGATCACCGACGGCCCATCCGGAGGCGCGGCCATCACGTCGGTCACGGCCGACGGCAGCGCCGCCCGAGCCGGGCTGCGCAGCGGCGATGTCATCACCAAGGTCGGCGACACGCCGATCGAGGACGCAAGCGGCCTCGCCGCGGCCGTCCGCTCGCACCGCCCTGGTGAGCGGGTGACCGTGTCCTACAGCCGCAACGGCAAACTAGGGACCACCACGGTGACCTTCGGCTCCGCGGCGCAGTAGTGCCCCGACTGCGGGACGGCTGGGGAAGCTCCTCCTGGCCGTCTTCCGCCAGCCCGGCCGAGCCGTCAGACCCCGAGCCGCTCACCCGCGCGCTGGGCGCCCTCGACCCGCACCGCGATCTTCTGGAACGCGATGTCCCGAGCGCGGTCAGGCGAACCATGCTTGGGCTTGTTGTCGATGCTGAACGGCGAGAAGCCGCAGTCGTCGGTCGCGCCGAGACGTTCCTTCGGGATGTACTTCGCCGCTGTGACCAGATCCTCCTCCACCTGCGCCGGAGTCTCGACGCGCGGGTTGAGGGGGTCGATCACTCCGATGAAGCACACCTGCGGTACGCCGTTGGCGTCCTCCCGGCTGTGCTCGCCGACCAGCTTGTAGACGTACTCCTTGTCCTTTTCGCTGGCCAGCTGCATGAGGAAGTAGCCGGCGTTCATCGTGAACATCGACGGCAGGAGGTCGGCGTAGTCGACGTCGGCCGAGTGGACCGAGTCCATGTCGCCGCCCGGGCAGGTGTGGACGCCGATGTTCGTCCGCTCCTCGGCCGAGAACCGGTCGATGACCCGGTTGTTCAGCTCGATGAACTGCTCGAGCATGTGCCGGCCGGTCCACGGGTTGCGCGGGTCGTTCTTGGACGCCAGGCGGCCCTCGGTGAAGTCGATCGAGACGCGGGCGGCACCGGCTGCGAAGGCCTGTCGGATGTCCTTCTCGGCCTCGTCGCACAGGTCGGAGAGGAACTGCTCGCGAGGGTAGCCCCCGACCTCGCCGTCCAGCGGATAGAGCAGCGAGAGCATCGATGGCGCGATGACGGCCTGCTTCATCGGCTTGGTGGCGTGCACCTTGGACTTCTCGAGGTAGCTCGAGGCGAACGTCTTGTAGCGGAACGGTCCGCCCGTCAACCGGGGCAGCTGGCGGTGGTGGCCGTCGTCGAAGATGGCGAAGTACTGCCCGTCGGCGGCGAGCTTGTCGGCCAGCCCGGTGCCCGCCAGGGTGTCGACGATCGGGTACGTCGCGAAGCTGGAAGCCCGCTGTTCCCCGTCGGAGACGATGGGGGCACCGGTGGCTTCCATGCGCTCGATCGTGTCCTTGCAGGCGGCGTCCTGCTCCTTCGCCAGCTCCTCGGCGCTGATGTTGCCGGCGTCGTACGCCGCAATGGCCTCCTGGAGGCGCGCAGGGCGCGGGAGCGAACCGACGTTCTCGGTCGGGACGGACATGGCATCTCCTCGTCGTCGACGGACCGGTCCCCCGGACGGGTCACCACGACCCTAGAGCGTCGCAGTGAACTCGACGCGACGCCGACGAACCGCCGCCCCGGCGGCTACCGCCCATGGGCGGTGTTACCAGACGTCGCCCGCTCGCCAGTCGCACGCCAGGTCGCCGTCCGGCGTCAACTGTGCGCTCACCGGCAGCACGTAGATGCCGCCTTCTTCCTCCTCCGTGCGCTCCATCCCCGCGGGTGCGATCACGGAGGCGGTGCCCGTCCACAGCTGCCACCCGCGCGCGGTGTAGAAGTCCGCCGCCTCGTCGGAGGCGCCTAGTGCTGCAAGCTCGTATGCCCTGCGGATCACCCGCTCCAGCGCTGCCATCAAGGCTGCGCCATGCCCGCGCCGTCGCCGGTCGGCGCGTACCGCGACGCCTTCGACGTACCCGGTGCGCAGCGCTCGACCGCCGTGCGGTCCGGATTGCCCGCCGCTGCTCGGGGCTCAGCCGGGCGGTGTGGACGGTGCTGAGGGGCGTTCGGACCGGCGCCTGGCCAGCTCCGCACTCAGGCAATGGCGGCGCGCTCAGCGAGCTCGGCCTCCCGTCGAGCGATGCGAGCCCAGGCGAATTGCACTTCGCTCCTCCATTCGGCCTGCTCCAGCCTGGGCATTCCCTCAGCCGCTGGGCACCAAGGACCGCCGTGTCTCGACTCGATGAATGTGCAGAGCACGTCGATGGCGTCGACCCCCGACATCGCGACGATGTCAACCAGGTCGCCGAACGAGTTGACCTCGAGAACCGCGGGTCCGGCACGGAGCGACATGAGATCCACCACGCCGAAGTCGAGCCCCAAGGCGAGCACGCTCCTAACCGCGGCGTCCGCCTCATCCACACCCAAGGTCGCCGGGCGGGGGTACGCACCCTGGCTGAGGTTGGATCGCCACTCACCACGTCGAGCAACGCGCTCCATGCAGGCAACCGCGTGCCCGCCAACCACGAGCACCCGCTTGTCACGACCCATCGACTCGGCCATCAACTCTTGCACGAGCAGTGGCGTCCAGCCCCCCGGGTCTCGGCCGCACACACCGCGTAGGCGCGCGACGGCGTCAGGCATGTCGCACTCCTGGTCGACGAGGAACACCGCATTGCCCTCCGAGCCGTCAGGAGCCTTGAGGACGATCGGGTAGCCGAGCTTTCGGGCGGCCGCTCTCGCTGCCCGCTCCGTACACACCTGCAGAACGCGCGGATGCAGAACGCCTGCGGCTTGCAGCGCAAGAGCAGTACGGAACTTGTTCGCCGATTTCTCGATTGCATCTGGTGGATTGACGACGGGCAGACCTGAAGCAGCCAGTACCCGCATCCCATCGAGCGCAGTGAGACAGTCGGTCGTCGAAGCGCTGACGAGCACGTCGGGCACCGGCAGGATGTCGTACGGAGCCACCACGGAACCGCCGCCAGCCAGGTCGACGTACAGCTCGTCGCCAGGAACAACGCGTACGAAGTGATCGCGGCGGCGAAGCTTCTCACACACGCGAACGACGGTCGCGTTGTCCTGGTGACCGACGATGTCCACCTGCATGGTGCTGCTCCTGGCTCGAAGCGCGCTCGGCTGGCGTGACGAGGACGAGGGACACTACTGGCCACCGGGACCCGGCGGCACCCGGCCCTGCCCGCCGGTCGAGCGGAAAGCACTGGCACAGCCTGGCTCAGGCGGCCCTGGCCGGCTGCGAGACCGCCCTGCAAATCTCGCTCGCCTCGCGACCGATCTAAGCGCCCTGGCCCACGTTCTGCATCAGGCCTCCGTCCATGAAGTAGGTGGAGCCGGTGACGTAGTCGCTGTCGGCGGAGGCAAGGAAGACGGCCAGTCGACCGATCTCGGCCGGCTCGGCTGCCCGCTTCCAGGGAATGCTCTGTACCTGTTCGTGCAAGAGCTGAGGGTCGTCGATCGCCGGCTGGTTGAACGGCGTGAGGACCATCCCGGGGCCGAGGTTGTTGACGTTGATCTTCAAAGGGGCGAGCTCCAGAGCCAGGGTGCGCGTGAGGTTGCGCAGCGCGCCTTTGGAGCAGTCGTAATCGGCTCCACCGGCGTTGGGGATCTCCTGGTGTACGGAGGTGACGTTGATGATCTTGCCGCCGGGAGCATCCCCTGACTTGCGCAGCTGGATATAGCGGCGACAGCAGAAGAACGCGCCGTACACGTTGGTCTTGATCGCCCTGTCCCAGGTTTCGGTGGAGAGGTCGGCGACATCGTCGCCGGAGGCGTCGACGCCGGCGTTGTTCATGAGGATGTCCACTCGGCCGAACGCCCGCGTCGCCTCGTCGAAGAGTCGGGTCACCTGCTCCTCGGCGGAGATGTCGGCCTGTACCACGATCGCCCGACGACCTTCGGCCTCGACGGCCTGCCGGGTCTTCTCTGCGCCCTCGGCGTCGTGCAGATAGTGCACCACGACGTCGGCGCCCTCCTTGGCGAACTCGATCGCCGTTCCCTGTCCGATTCCGGAATCCGATCCTGTGATGAGCGCGATCTTGTCCTGCAGCCGTCCGGTCATAGCCTCTCCTTTGTGTATTGTCCGCGGTCTCTGCACGGCGCCAAGCGGCGTCGACGAGCATGACGTGCGGGAAAGCCTGCGGGTAGCTGCCCGGCTCGCTGACGATCAGTCCTGCCGGAAGCCCCCTGCTCACCTGTTCGGGCCGTGCATCGGCGGTGGCTCGCCCGAGCCGGCGAGAAGCGTTATCGGCCGGCCAGAGGTCCGCGCACCGGGTCGCCCCGCGCCTACCCCGTCGGGGCGTTAGGGACTTGAGGGACGGGTCCACTGTGGTCCACTCTCCGACTCGCTGTTCCGCCCGCCGGCTGCGGCGTGTCGTGGGCATGCAGGTCACAGGCGTGGGGCGGACGAGCCGGCCTGTACGCCGGGAACCGTTCGGGCCATTCGATCTACCTGCGGCTTTGGCCTCAATACCGCTTCTGAACTGCGGAGACACTGCTCAGCGGTTGTCAGTGACTCGCACCGCTTACCACCCTCTCACGGACCCCAGACGGACCGGAGACGGACCGGACGATCATCGCGCGGCCGGGTTGACCCACAGTCGGCCGTACGGCGGCCGCGCGACGGCGGCCGATGCCCATATTGCCCGGCGTCGTCGCCCGGCCGAGCACCACGCGAGCCATCCACGCTCGCCGGCCCGCCGATCAACTCCCAGCCCGGCTCGCAGGGTCGGCCCTCGGCCCGGACAGCCGGCAAACCTCGAATAACACTTCGAGCAACCGGACGACGGTGTCGGCCGGGATGACGTACGCCACCCCACCGACGGCGGCGGAGCGAACGCGGCGCTCCACCGGGATATAGGCCGCGCCGACCCAAATGTGTTGACCGGGCGGCGCCTTCCGCGAGGGCGTGGTCCACGTCGGCGGCGTCGTCACGCCGACCTGCCCCGGTAGTTGTTGAGCACGGCCAGCTTCCTGCGGGGTGAACGCCGGACGGATGCGGCGAGCGCTCGTACCCTGTCGCACCGTGTACGAGACGCACCCTGACCTGCCGGACGTCGACGACGGCGTCTCGTTGTGGAGGTACCTAGACCTGTACCGGTACCTCGACCTGCTGCAGACTGCGGAGCTCCACCTGACCTGACCAGATGGAGGACCGCTGGGAAGGCGCCTACAGCGAGGTCAACGTCGCGGCCCGCCCGCACCTGTACGCCGAGCACTGGGACGTCATGTCGGCGAGCATGGAGACCGTGTACCGGCACGCCCGGACCCATACCTATCTGAACTGCTGGTACATGGGCGACGCCGAGTCCTACGCCATGTGGAAGCTGTACGACGCCGCTGGCAAAGGTGTCGCCGTGCGCACGACGGCAGGTCGCCTCAAGCAGGCGCTGATCGGCGGGCATCAGCCGCCGATCGCGGGCGCCAAGGTGACCTACGTCGACTACGCCTCCTCGTTCATCCCCGAGGGGAACCTGTTCTTCCCCTACGTGCACAAGCGCCTCAGCTTCGAGTTCGAGCGCGAGTACCGCCTGCTGGCGATGTGGTCACCGAAAGCCCTGGAAGTCGACGACCAGAACGCGGTGATCAAGTCCGAGCCCGACGACCCGCCGCCGTTCCTGCGGGAGGCCGTGGACCTCGCCTTGCTCATCGAACGGGTCTACGTCTCTCCTGACGCCCCCGATTGGGTCGCCCGCGTCGTCCAGAAGGTCACAGCCCAGTACGCCGACAGCCTCGAGGTCGTGCACAGCGACCTGGCCGCGGACCCGGTGTACTAGCCGCCGTCGGCCACAAGGCGTTGCGGCGACGCCGGATCGGCAGCGACTCGATGAAGGCGGTGACGAGCGCGCCGAGCAGAAGGGCTCCGCGCAAGACGCCAGCGGACAGTGTCGGCCTCGCGGGTCGCGCTGGTGGTCACCGAGCGGGCCCGGAGACGGGTGACGCGGTCTGCGCGGCCGACCCAACTAGCGGCGGCAGCCGCCTGGGTGCTCAGCCGAGCCGCAACCTCGCGGACCGTTCCGCACGTACACCACGCCAAAGTTCGCTCATCGGCAGGAGCGCCGTCAGCGGCAGATGAGTGCGTGACTGCGGGGCATACCCGGCCGACACCGATCGGACGCTCAGGGGTCGTCACGCGTCCGGACGGCACCGGGTGTGCGGGTCTGCAAGCCGCTCGTGTCGACGTCTCCGTTGATCCCCTGCGCCGCATGGCGCTGGCGCTGGGTTTCTGTCCGGGGAATCGGAGGAGGTGCCGAAGGATGAGTTCGGCCGTCCGGTCCGGCGCGTGTTCGGGGATCCAGTGGCTTATCCGGGGTGCACTTCGAGCTGGCAGGGCGCTGACGAAGCGTTGGGTGGCTCGAGCCCTGTACTCCCCCGGGCCTAGGGGGATGTTCAGGCCCTGATGCGCTTCGTTTCATAGGCCCACATGGGCGATCTCGACTCGGTTCCTGCTGCCTCACGGTGGCCGTGACGGCCGGTCTGCCGGCCTTTCTCCGACAGGTTCTGCGACACAGCGGCCGGCACCGCGCCAACGACGCGATGGCGCGGGAGTTCGCCCAACGGCCCGTGCCCGAGATCGTGGCTACGCTACGGGCGAACGCCCGGCGGCGCTTGACCAACCCGGGCGCAGGTCCTCACGGCCCGCTGGCCGACGTCCTCGTGCATCTTGGCGAGCATGACGGCGCCAAAGGGGCTGACCAAGCACGGGGCGACGGTGCTCGCAGCGCAGCTTCGAAAGGTGTAGGCTGTCGCCGTCGCAGGCCTCGCGCGGCTGGCGGCCGCATGACCGCCGACACAGGTACCCCGCCGCTTCCCGCGCGAGGTTCGCGGGGTGGTGAAGGGCTGGTTCGGCTGTATCCGGCCCATGGGGGGAGCGCTATGGGCAGGAGCTCGCCGACCTGCTCGCCGCCGGTCCGTTGACCGCCTCGGTCGTCAACGATGTCGTGCGCGGAGCGCTCGACGCGCACTCGAACCTGCCGGACCTGATCTCAGGGGGTGGTCGACGATGCCCGCGAGAGTGCGGTCCGCGGCTGTGGCGACGTTCGCGGCGTGGGTCACGTTCTGCTTGGCCGCGGCTGTCGTCGGGCGGACCGTCAACGACCCCGGGTTCGCCGCGGCGGAGCAAGCGCACCCGCTGATCGGCACCGCGCGTTGGGTGGCCACGGCCGCGCTGGTCGGCAGCTGGGTCGTGGTGGCGTGTGCCGCGCTGCCGCTCGCCGTCGCCGCGGCCCGGCAAGCCTGGCGGCGGCGCGACCGCGTGGCGCTTGCTCTGTTCGCGACACCCCCGGTGGGGCTGGCGGTCTTTGTCGGCTACACCGTGCTGCTCATCCGGCTGCCCGACCTGCCGGTGCACAGCGGCGGCAACACTGCGATGACCGCCAGCTGGTTCGCGCTCGGGGTGGCCGTCGCCGCAGTCGCCGGTGTCGGCGCCACAGCGGCGCTGATGCGACGCACCGAGCTCCCGCCTCCGCTGCTCCTTCTCGGAGGATGGGCGGCTGCGGTGGCGGCCGCGGTGATGTCTCTCGGCCTGCTGGCCGGGGCCATGTATGGCCTGGGCGTCTGGATCGAGACCCCGACCTTGTTCTTCTCCTCGAACAGTCTGCTCGCCACCCCGCTGCCGCTGACCTGGGGCCCGCTGCTCCTCGTAGCGCTGGTGGCCGTCGCGACCGCGGATCGGGCGGCGCTGCGCGGGCTACGCGCGCTGCAACCCGCGGCATGACTGACCTAGCGGTGACGGCGATCGGGCTCACCAAGCGCAACGGCGAACGCGTCCCCGTCGACGCGCTTCACGTCGAGGTGCCGACCGGGCAGGTGGTCGCCCTTCGTCGGCCCGAACGGCGCCGGCAAGACGGCGCGGCCCGCGCTACCGGCCTGCCCTTTGGCCTGGTCAACCCCATCATCGGCCTGACCGCCGTCGTCCTCGCCGCCACTCGCGGCGTCTGGCCGGGACCGGGCACCCTGGTCCAGCCCCTGGTGGTCGGACTCACCGTGTAGTCCCTCCTCAACCGAGCGCCGGCCCCGCAAGAACTGACCCTGCAGGTTGGTCTCCTCGTCATTGGGGTGATCGCTGTCGCCGTCGCCGGCTACCTCGGCGCCGGACTGGGAGCCGGGCCGGTGGAAGGTGCAGCCATCCGCTCCGGCCGCTGCCGTTCCGCCTCGCCTACGGATTGTTACAAGCTGCCGCGGCCCTGACTGGACGGCTGCTCGGCGCCGACATCGGAACCGGCACTCACGTCGTCGTCCTCGGCGTTGGCCCCCTCGTCCAGCTCCTCAGGTCTTGGCCGGACAGCACCTCAGGAGACCCGTGGACCCGGACAGCCCCCCCAGCGCCAGTTCGATCCGCTGCCACAGGATCGTCTCTAGCCGCTGTGGATCAGGGTCAGGAGCGCAGGAACCCGTGCCGGCTGTGGCGCCGGCGCAGGACCGGGGTGCGCGGGCAGTGGCGGCTTTGACCCGCCGTCGCGTCTGGGACGCTCGAAAATCAGTGGGCGGCGTGCCGAGCGTGCGACAGGCTGCCCCTCATGGGCTCGATCATGTGGGGCCGTGAGATGGCAGCGGTGTACGACGAAACGTCGTCGGCGATGTTCGAGCCGGAACTGCTCGATCGAACGGTCGACCTGCTCGCCGACTGTGCCCGGGGTGGCGCCGCCCTCGAGCTCGCCGTCGGCACTGGAAGAGTCGCGCTGCCGCTGAGCGCCCGCGGTGTGCCGGTACAGGGCATCGAGCTGTCGCCGCACATGGCCGAGCAGCTGCTCGGCAAACCCGGTGCCGACGCCGTACCGGTCACGGTCGGGGACATGACCAGCACGCGGGTCGCCGGTGACTTCACGCTGGTGTACCTGGTCGCCAACACACTCATGAACGTCACCACCCTGGCCGTCCGAGCTTGACCTGATGGCGAAGCTCGCGGGCTTCCGTCTGCAGGAGCGGTGGGCGGACTGGGCCCGCGCTCCGTTCACTTCCGAGAGCGACAGCCAGATCGCAGTGTTCGAGAAGGTGATCTAGAAGAACACGAGACTCGGCGCAGCCGATAGTCAGGTACGGCGGGTTAGTCCGATGGCCAAAGAACGGCACCGACCCAGCGGGGCAGGCCGCTGCGGGCGACCGCTACGTCAGGCCAACAGACGATGTCGCCATCTCCGCAGCGCTTCCGCCGCCTGGCCGGTATGGGGGCTCTCCGCACCTGACCGGGGTGTCTTGATCGTTTGAGGCTCGACGCTACGACGGTGCTGTTCGGGCTGCCCGGGTTCCGGGTGCTCGACGTGCGCTGCATCGACGAGCGCGGCACCCGCTGGGTGCTGGTGGAGACCATCGAGCCCGCGGCTGGGTGTCCAGCCTGCGGGGTGATCAGCGACCGAGTGCACGAACGGCCGCTAATGCGGGTCAAGGACCTGCCGGTCGGCGGCGGGCCGGTTCAGCTGTGGTGGCGCAAGCGCCGTTACCGCTGCGGAGAGCCGGCCTGCCCGCGCCAGTCGTTCACCGAGACCAGTGCCGCGGTGCCGGCGCGCTCGCGATTGACCGGTCGACTGCGGCACCGGTTGGCCACCGCGGTGGCCCGATCCAACCGGGCGGTCGCCGACGTGGCCGCGGAGTACGGGGTCGCCTGGTGGACGGTGCACCGGGCCCTGGTGGCGGCAGCGGCAGCGCTACTCCCAGCGCCATCACCCACGCCCCGGATCGGGGTGGACGAGACCCGGGCGCGCAGCGTGCGCTGGCTGCTGGCCGACGCCGGCTGGCGCCGGTCCGACCCGTGGATGACCTCGATCGTCGACCTCGATCCGAGCGGTGGGGGCACGATCCTGGGGCTGGCACCCGGGCGCTCCGGGGCGTGCATCGAGGGCTGGCTGGCGATGCAGGACCCGGCCTTCCGCGAGGCCGTCGAGGTGGTCGCGATCGACCCGTCCGCGCCCTATGCCGCCGGGCTGCGCCGGGCGCTGCCGGGCGCCCGGATCGTGGTCGACCACTGGCACCTGGTCCGGCTGGCGAACGCGGTGGTGACCGAGGTCCGCCAGCGGGTGGCCCGCGAGCAACTCGGCCGCCGCGGCCGCCGGCTCGACCCCGCCTGGGCGCACCGCCGCCTGCTGCTGCGGGCCGGCGACACCCTGTCCCCGGCCGCCCTCGCCCGGCTGCGGCAGGTGCTGGCGCTCGACGACCCGAGCGGGGAGATCGGCGCCGCCTGGGGCGTCAAGGAGCTGCTCCGCCAACTGCTGGCCACCAGCGGCCCGCGCTACAGCCGCCACCTCGTCGCCCACCAGCTGCACCGGTTCCTCGACGCCTGCGCCCTCGCCGCGATGCCGGAGACCGACCGGCTGGCCGCCACCGTGGAGACCTGGTGGCCGGAGATCGAAGGCTTCCTCGAGCTCGGCGTCACCAACGCCCGGACGGAGGGGTTCAACCGCGTCATCAAGCAGGTGAAGCGGGTCGGCTGCGGCTTTCGCAACCAGGACAACTATCAGCGGCGCATCATGCTCCACGTCGCGGTCAGCAGGGCCGCGTGAATGACCGGCACGTCGAGGTCACCCCGGCGAAGTGCGAAGAGCCGCTTTCCCTACCGGTCTATCGGACCGGCGTCTGCATCGCGCGAGCGGGGCGGCACCTGGAGGAGGGGCGGCGTGTTTCTACCTGCTGGGCGGCTCGGCCGCCGTCAGCACCTGGACCACCTCTTCGTAGAACTGCCGGTGGGCGAGCTCCGTGGTTTCGGTGCGGTTGCCGGATGCTGCATAGACGGTGCTGGCGTCTGGGAGCCGCAGACTGCGCTTGAGCGCGTCCAATGCCGCTGCGCTAGGGAGCTGAACTGTGCGGATCCAAGCCGCGAGTTGGCGAGGCGCGAGCTCATCAATAGCTGTGTCTCCCCGCTCTACCGCGTGGACGACTGCCTCGGATAGTTCGCTTGCCTCCGTGATCGCAGCGATGGTTACCTGGTGCAGTCGCCGATGGTCCTGCAGCAGCGGCGGGAGCGGTCCGGCAAGCCGGCGATGCCACCGCACACCTCGCTCGGCGCCGGCGATGAGCCGCCGACGGGTGAGGACGCCGACGGATTCGGAGTCATTTACCAGGCGTTCGACGGCAGCCAGCACCGTCGGATCGAAGGCGTCAGTGGGAAGCTTCGTCGCAAGTGCGTCGAAATCTTCGGCAGCGCCCGTCGTCAGTTCATTGACTTCGCTGGCGCCGTCGGGCGTGTTCTGGCTGCGGATGCGGTCGAGGAGGTCGGTGACGGGGTCGCGGTCCCCGGGGCGGCTCGTGGCGGGCGTGGTCATGGCAACCTCCTTTCAGTTGCTCGTCGCTTATTGTGGGGCAGGCGGGCGGAGTACGAGGTCACGGCATGATCTGCGTGGCTAGTCGGTTGCGGACACGGGTTAGGCGTTGTCGGACGGCGGCGTCGGAGAGGCCCAGCCGCTTGGCAATCTCCTGAGTCGGCAGTTGCTCGCGGTAGCGGAGAGCGATGATCAGCTGCTCCGCCTGGGGCAACTGCCGGACGGCGGTGACTAGCGCCGTCACCCTCGCGTCCGGTTCGCTCCGATCATGATGTTCCTCGGTTGCTGAGGGGTCGATGACCTCCACCGGCGTGTCCATAGTCGTGACGACGGACCGGCGCCAGTTCAGTACGCCGTACCGGACGAAGCCGCGCACCCAGCCGACGAAGCTGCCCCTGTCACTGTCATACTCGTTGATCTTGCGACAGGCCAGCTCAACGGCGCGCTCGCAGACCATCTCGCGGTCAACATCGTTGAGATCCGGAGCGATCGTCCGGGCGTAGCCCAACATCTTGGGTGCGTACAGGCTGACCAGGAAGGCGCCAGCGTTCTCGTCACCGTCGCGGGCAGCCCGCAGCAATTCATCTTCCACGCGGCCACCCCACATTCCCGTGTCGGTCGTCTCGCGTTGGTTCGCACGCATGTGACAAGTCACCGGTCCCTTGGGCTGACCGACCGTAGTGGCGGGAGCACGGGCAAGCCGCTGCGGCGGCGGGTCTCGTCGCGATCCGGATCCCACAGGGTCATCTCAGTTGGGGTCCGGGTCGCGAGAACGCGAAGGTCACGCGAATGGTCGGTAGCGTCGACGAGGGCTTCTGCCAGGACGCTTGGCCGGCCGTGGTTTCGGGCATCTCTATCGACGGCCTCGATTACCCAGATCCATCGCGACAGCTGCATCCGGCGATACATCGACGCCGTGGGCTCTGGGATGCTGCGGCTGGTTAGGTCGACCTTGAAGGTGTTGGACAGCATCGCAGTCGAGCGAAAGCTCACCTCGTGGCTCGCCAGTCGCCTCCTAATCTGGGCCGCCTCTGCACTTGGGTCGTTCTTGAGTGCGGCGTCCAGTAGGCTCGCCCCGATGGCCTCGGCATCTTCGCCGGGCAGGTACAGCTTCGCGGGGAGGGGAATGAACAGGAACTCCCACGGCGAGTAGTAGTCAAATGCGAAGTTCTCTACGCGCTGATATGGACCGCTCTCGTCATCGTGTCGTAAGAAGACGATGCGCTCAGCCGGGCCGTCGGTGTCTTCGCGTTGATATCCGACGAGGACGAAGGCGTGCTGGCCGCCCGTGACGATGACTGGAAGACCCGAGTTCAAGTACCGGCATGCGAGTCGGGGGAGGGTCTCGCCCTCCGGTGGGTCGGCGAGGTTGTAGACGACGGGCGGCAGTCCTACTGCTTCACTGGCGGCCGTCATCTGGTAGAGGTCGAGGCCTTCCGATGGCAGCGAGCGACCGAGGCCTGAGCCCTCGGTCGCTGCGGCGAGGTCGGCCGGCAGCACGCGTGGACCGCCGAACTGGTGGTGCTGCTGGTAGGCGACCATCCAAAGAGTCGCGTGCGCGCATCGCAGCAGCATCGCGTCCTGCGCCACGAACGGCGCGCCGGTGACGCTCAGCTGTTCGCCGAAGAGGTTCACGATGTCGGTGGAGGTGCACTGGACGGCGTCATCGTGAGTGGCGGGTGGTACGAGCATTGCGCGGCCTACCGGGGCGGCGGGAACCGGTCGCAGCACCACGTAGCCCAGATAGCCGAGGTTCGCGAAGCCGATGCTGTCCTGTCGGTCGATGGCGTCGTTGGGAATGGACTCCGCGAAGAAGTGCAGTCGGTGAGCGATGGACGGATAGCGCCGAAAGGTGCCCGCGTAGAAGCGAGCATGCTCGCTCCGCCAGTCAGCGTCGATGTAGCGAAACTCCAGGACGGCGCCTTGCGCGCCGAGGTCGTAGGCGTGCGCGAGAACGGCGCGCAGCACGGAAGGGTTTCGAGAACCGTATCGGTCGAGCAGCCAGGACAGGGCACCGGGAGCGTTGAGGTCGATGACGACAGCGGGTGCCGACGGTGACCAGTCGAAAAAGTTCACGGGTCGCTGGGGCTTGCCGTCAGTGGATGTACGCGCTGCGCAGTTTTTGTTGTGCGCGGACGCGTGCGGCAGCAATGCCATCGAGCGTTTCGCGGAGTTCCCGAGCCGCCTCCGGGGTCAGCGAGGGCGCCAAGACCTCGGCTTGTTCTGCATCATCGAACCCGCTGTCAACGGTCCGAATGAAGTCGGGATCGCGGGCATCGTCGCGCGCCATGGTGCTCAGCGTAGGGGCTAGCTGGCGGGAAGCCCTGTTCATCCAGCTGCACAGCCTGGAAGCGTGTCGCCGCGCCACCGAGTCGGAAGCACGCTCGCGTCGCCGCGGGCGAACACCCCGTGGCTTCCGCAGATGTGGCAGCTCGGGTTACGCGACGACGCTGCTGTGGTGAGCGCGCGTTCGTTGGCCCGGTAGAGAAGTCGCGTACGGCCTCGGCCTAGCACCCCGGTGAACAGCTGGCAGAATTCAGCGACAGCGAGACTGGCGACCACCCCGTTCAGACACACGACCGAGGGAGTGGGCTCGCCACTGCCTCGCAGGTACCCGTGCCGGTGTTCATGGGCGCGCTCGTCGTCCGTCAGGTACTCCTCACGTACCAGCGCTGGGTCCAGCGTGCCGAGGCAATGCAGGCAGGGCCGTCCGGGCAGAAGGACCCGCACGCCGCCACCAGCGGTAACGGTGCCGTCCGAGGTCGTAGTGATCTCCACGCCCATATCGACGACCGGTACGCAGTACTGATGCGCCAGTTCGGTGAGCAGCGAGCGGGACCCATGGCCGTCGGTGCAACAGAAGATCACATCAGCAAAGCCCAGCGGCTCCGGATCGATGTCAAGCACGCTCTCGCCGATCCGAGTGATCTGTGCTTGTGGATTGATCCGGTGGACCGCAGCCGCGACGACATCGACCTTCGGTCGACCGACGTCCGATGGCGTGCTGCCCAGGATCCGCGACAGGTTCGTTTCTTCCACCAGGTCCGGATCCACCATCGTGATCTGTTCCACGCCGAGATGAGCGAGCTGCGTGGCCACCTGGGAACCGGTGCCACCGACACCCACGATGACGGCGTGGACCATCGCCAGACTCTGCTGCCCTTTAGGGCCCCACGCGCGCACCTGCCGGTCGTGCCTTTCGCGGTCAAGCTCCATTGCGGCCGCGCTGTAATCGGCAAAAGTGATTCGGTCCGACAGGACGCGGACGCGCGCGGGCTCCGGTGCCTCAGAGGAATAGAGCCGGGCACTGACGCCATCGGGCCCAACTATGAGCGCGCCCACCGGTCGCGGCGCCAGGCGGGCAAGAAGCGCCCGCCCGCACAACTCAGCCTCGGTGTCCAGGTCGAGTGGTGATGGCCCGACTGCGCCGGGGAATGGGTGCGAATGACAGACGACCATCGTCGCGTCCTGCTGCCGCGCCCGCTTGGCGGCTCGAGCGAGCGAGACCGGATCGACAGACAGGTGCAAGGCGCTCCGGTCAAGCATGTCTTCGTCGGTGAAGCGAATCACCTCGCGAACTAGCAGCGCCGTGTGACAACCAGTTGTAAGTGATCCGCAGATCAGGATCGCCGCGTGCTCGTCTCCGTCGGCCAGGACGTGCTCAACCAGTTCCGCCCACTGGGCGGCGAGGAAACGGATCTCATTGGGCACGGCGCAGCCTTTCGTTGATGAAACGGATGAACGTCAGAAGGGAGTCCCTGGTGGGGTCCCATCTGGTGAGATGCCACGAGAACCAAAGCATGCTCTCGCCGTTGATCGGCTGCGGCCCGGAGTTCGTTGGCATGTCCCCGTTGGCCAAGCGCAGATCCGCGTCCGCATAGAAGCAGTCCAGCTGCGCTGCCGGATACGGCACCGGCACCACGAATCGCGCCAGCGTGCACTGTCGGTTCCAACCAGGGGGCAGGTCCATGGGCACATGAACGATATGAGTGCCGTCTAGTAGCAAGACGAGAGTGCTGCCCGGGAAGACGCCCGCGGCATCGGACAGCTGCGCCGCGAGAAGGTCGGGGCGAGCCATCGGTCAGCCGAAGTTGCCGACCGGCACGGTGTAGAACTTCTCGCCGCTGTGCAGCTGGACGATATCCTCGGGGCGGATGGGGTCGTCGTCTGCTGGCCCGGGGACCTCGCGGAAGAGCTGGTTACCGGCAGCGACACCGGCCAGCGCAAACAGTTCCTTTCCGGTCATCTGCTGCCGATCGAGGCGGTAGTGCTCGCCGTCGATCTGGATGTTGATGTGTACGTCGCGGTGGACATCCGTCTCTGCCACGGTGGACTCCCTTGTTGAGTGATCTCATGGGGTTTCGCACCGATGTGACAACACAGACGCGCCCCAAGAGCGCGGAAGCCGCGGCTCAAGGCGTCGGGTGGCGTCCCGTGGCGACGATCGAGACGCTGCTCGGCGCGTCCTGACCCATGGCGGTGCGCCGAGGCGCCGCCGACGCGCGGGTGACTTTGAACCGGTGGAAGACTGATGCATAGACACAGTCACCCGCATCCGCTCATGCCCAAGAGGACCCGTTCCGTCCGCATCGGCATGACGGCACGTTCTGCCGCTGGTCCGGCTGGTCGGTTATCCCGCGGACCGGAGGCCGGGTAGCAGCCGAGCGACCAGTTCTGATGTCTCCTCGGTGAGATCGTCGCCGTCCGCGTCAAGAAGGCGCAGCAAGTCCTGGAACAGGGCTCGAACACCCGCGACATTGCCCATGGCGTGCTCAGCTTCCATGAGGTCACGCCAGGGCCGCTCGTCGTAGCGATCGACGAGTTGGGCCGCCCGGGCAGCGTCGCGGGCCTCCGTGGGTCGGCCCGCGTCGAGGCAGTGACGTGCCATCTTGTGAGCGATGTCAATGACCGCGGGCGGGATGTCCTGCTCGATGTAGGTCTCGCTGAGCCAGCTGTACCTACCCGGCGGCAGGTTCTCGAAGGGACGGCCTCGGATGAGGCGGAGCGCAGTTCGCAGGTCCTCCACCCCAGCATCCCCGGACGCAGCCGCGCGGCGCTGGAGGCGCTGGAACAGAGTCCAGTCCAGCAAGACGCCCGGTCCCAGCCGCAGAGTGCCATCCGCGCTTGCTGGCAGGTGCGGGTTGCCTTCGGCATCCGCTCCCAGCCACTTCCGGGTCCGAGCCACCGCTTCGATACGGGTGCGCCGAGGGTCAGGGTTCTCGGGCCAGATGGCGGCGTCGAGCGTGGCCACGGCCACCCCTCGGGGGTGCGTGGCTAGGTAGGCGACCAGCTCCGTGTTCACCACCCGGCGGTTGCTGGTGACCGGTCCGGCAGCATGAACGACTACTGGGCCCATGACGCCGACCCGGGCGACGCTCACATCGTTTGGGTCCAAATAGGCCGTGATGTCCCGGTTCAGCGTCGGGTCGATTCGTGTCGCTGATGAAGGCACTTGGGGAGCGGCACCTGGCGTCGCAACCGCGGTAACGCTGGACTGTCGCTTCGATGTCACGGCCGGGACTTCGCCGCTCATCGCCTCTTCCTCGCGAGCCGGCCGACCGTCGTCGGGGGCATCGTGGCCGAGGTCCCCCGCCGCACCCGGCTCCTCTTCTTGCGGCGGAACGTCCTGTAGATCACGCGCGGTGTCGAGTAGCGCCGGCAGCAGCGCGGCGGCTTCTGCTTCGAGCCGGTTGGCGCGGACCGTCAGCCCGAGGCTCGGCACGTCGACCGTCCCGTCTGGTGCGAGCCGAAGCCTGAGCCGCGCGTCGGGGCAGTCGCCAGCGATCAGGACAACGAGCGCCGATCGTCCGGTGTCGGGAAGCGCTTGAAGCACCGTACGGCGGAACTCCTCAGTTGGACTGTTGGCCAGCACTAGAAACTCGGGCATCCAGGCCTCGCCCGTGCCCCGGCCAACCCGGTTCGCAACCACGCCGTCATCGGCTCTCGGGCCGTCCTTCCGCACACCGTCCAGTCGGGCCGCGATCTCACGAATCCGCATCCCGTCCAGCTCATCGACCGCAGTGACGCGCTCTGGGTCGAAGCGAACAAGCTGCTCACCGAAGCCCACCAGGGTGACCTGCAGGTAGTCCGCCCAGGTGCTCACCGCCAGCTCGGCAACGATGCACGCCGTCACCGGGGCGACGTCCTCAGGCGCTCCCACAAGAGACGTCACGCCGGCCGCTTCAAGATCGAGCAGG
>JAABUR0100000454.1_pt1 | contig 89759 bp, 76 predicted proteins | sample 5560091 | NCBI WGS metagenome assembly JAABUR01 (sample SAMN10711879, study PRJNA513375) | rock metagenome | isolation source: Antarctica rocks | place: Antarctica: Victoria Land, University Valley sud | reverse complement strand
GTCTGCATTCGAGCCTGGGCTACCTGCCGCCCGCCGAGTTCGAGAGAGACTACAACGAAAGCCGAGACAAGAACCAGACGATTACACCTTAACTGTTTGTCTCACCCAAAGGGTTCACTCCAGTTTGACGCCAGCGGTAATCCCGTTACCAACCCAAACGACGGCGGCATTGGAATCATGCAGATCACAGGCGCGACTGCCGCGCCATTTAACGCCAGCAGGCTGGCTAACGAAATCGCCTATAACATTGATGCAGGTGCCACGGTACTGGAAGGGAAATGGGCTGGAACGCCGGTCATCGGAGATGGCAATGGGATGGTGGGCCGCGAGAAACTAGAGAACTGGTATTACGCGGTGTGGGCCTACAACAGTTGGGGCTGGGTCAATAATCCCAACTGGACAGGACAGCCCAAGACTAACGTTCCGCCTTATCAGGAGTTGGTTTACAAGTGGATCGGTGCCTGCCCTTCGGCGCTGTCGGGGATGTGGGTCAACTGTACCCTTTCTAAGCCGCCAAACGCCCAGATCGGCTCCGTTACAGTTGGAAGTCTGGCTGGCTGCGGGCAAACCATAGCAAACACACCCGCGCCTGTCCATATTGACGCAGACTTTGACGGTGTGATTGATGGCGGAGGCGGCAGCGACACCGACATCTGGGTAGACGGCGGCTATAGCGGGGCGCAAACCGGAACGCAGACGAACCCATATCTCACCGTTAAGGCTGCTGTTGATCGGGCCAGTGCGACGCAGGCCGTGACCATTCATATCAAGCCCGGTGCTTACAGCGAGAAGATCGGCACCAGCAAGCACATCCATTTTGTGACCAATGGCAGCGGCACGGTGCGGATCGGCGGATAGTCCTGCCGCTTCAAGACAGAATCTGCCCAAATGGGTATATAATGGATCATTACGCAGCCAGGAAGGGAAGCAGTCTGATGGCAGCAACAAAAGAAGCGCAACGCCCGCAAAAAGACAAACCGTTCGCTGAGTCCCCGGAACCCTCCGAGGGATTGGTTCTGGAGGCGGATTATGAGGAAGATCGCCCGATCTCGCTGCTGGCAGAGCGCCAGCGCGAGTTCCAACGGACGCTGCAAGGCCACTATGTAAACACGGAAATGCCGGCGGTCTGATATACCGCATAACGGGGGGTGGCCCGACTTCTGAGGAGAGGCCGGGCCATTTTTTGACAGGCTCCCACTTATCTGCTATACTTTCTTCGGTTCTTTGGCATCTAGGCAGTGAAGGAGAAGAAGTGGCGTCGCTGACGGAAATGCTGGATGTCCCGGATTCGGGGGGATACGCCTCGGTCCGGGCGGTTGTCGCCGCCATTGAGTCGGTGATGACCTTTCCCGCGATGCCGGCCATTGCCATCCGAGTCGTCCCCGCCGTCCACGGGGGAGGCGAAGGCGCGTATGTCCGACATCGCGGCGGGTCGCCCCTGCGAATCGAGATCGCGCAGCAGGCGGAGCACCCGGAACTGACGACGGCCCATGAACTGGCGCACTATTTGGACGACTGCGGCTTCGGTACGTCGGAAGGGTGGGCTTCAGAAGCAGAGCCGCGTCTGGAGGCGCTGCGGCAAGCCTGGGGGAACACGGATGCCGTGCGCGCCCTTCGCACGGGCTTGGAAACGAGACAACTTACCGCCAGCCTGCCCAACGGCGCCCAGGTCGAGTTCCCCCTGATGCCGGAGGAGAGGGAGAACTGCCGCTACTACCTGCAAGGGCAGGAGCTTTTTGCCCGCAGTTATGCTCAGTATCTTGCTGACAAGAGCAAAAACCGGGTACTCTTACACCAGGTTCGCCAGCGCCGGGAAAGCGTGGAAGGCCGTTTTTATCATGTGCAGTGGGCGACTTCCGGGCAATCACCCAAGCGTTCGATCAGATTTTGGAGGAATACGGATGGCTGCGATAAATGCCGCCCCGGCGGGCGATGTTTTTGGTCGGAGCGAGTTAGACATTAGCCTTGCGGATGCGGCCGCAATATCGGAACGGATCGGCGCCCCCGAAGAGGAGGTGCGCCAGGCGCTCAACGATCTTGAAACCGTGCGCGCGGTCATGCACGAACGGCATTTGTCGGTGGATTCGGCTGTTTTCGTCCTCATCGCGAACGTGCAGGCGCGGAGAAGAAGGGACGCCATTGTCACGGTCCCGGCCTGAGACGATCGCTCAATCCTGACACCCACTACTAGTCGGCCCGTGTGGTCAATAGTAGCGGCACGGTGCGGATCAGTGGCTAGAAATGTTGTGCCCTTGAGGATTTTTGTAAGGCCCGGCGAGCGCCGGGCCTTTTTCTTGGGTCACTCGGATTGACGCCAGGCGGGCGTTGTGCTAAAATAGCGCAGACACCGGCGGAGGAAACAGAACACGCCCATGATTGCCACGGACACCGAGGCCGAACAGGCGCGGCGGGAACAGGCCGCGCCCGCGCCGGTCCGCTGGCTCCCGGTCGCCGCGCTGACGCTTCTTCTCATCGCGCTCAACACGGGCTGGATCGCAAACTCCGAGATGAAGACGAACGTCACCGAGATCACCATCTCAACGCTCTTCATCGGCGTCACGTTTCTGCTGTTCCTCCTGACCCTGGCGAACCTGGCGGTGCGGCGGCTGACGCGGGGCCGCGCCGCCCTGCGCCAGCCGGAGCTGATGCTGATCTACTCACTGCTGTCCATTTCCAGCGTCGTGGCGGGCGTCGGCCACATGGGCTTCTTCGCGCCGTTCCTGACCAACGCCTTTTATTTCGCCGACAATGTCAACGGCTACCGCGAGTTCTGGCACCTGCTGCCGCCCTACATCGGGCCGCGCGACCCCGAAATCCTGCGCGGCTTCTACCACGGGCAGTCCACCTTCTTCCAGCCCGCCGTTCTGCGCGCCTGGGCCATGCCGCTGGGCGTTTGGAGCGTTTTCTTCCTCGTGCTGCTCTGGACGACCCTGTGCCTGGCCGTCATTGTCCGGCGGCGCTGGGCCGAGGAGGAGCACCTGCCGTTCCCGGTCATCGCCCTGCCGCTGGCGATGACGCGGGAGGACGCCCCGCTGTACCGCAGCGGGCTGCTTTGGGCGGGCTTCGCCGTCCCGTTCGTCCTGCACTCGCTCAATTCACTCGCCAGCATCATCCCCGCCGTGCCGTCGTTCCCGGTCAACTCGGCCAAAGACCTGTCGGCGGGGCTGCCCCTCCCCTGGAGCGCCCTGTCGCCGCTGTTCGGGGGCATCCACCCGGCGGGGATCGGGCTGGGCTATCTGATCAACACGGACGTGCTGTTCTCGCTCTGGTTCTTTTATCTCGTGCGGAAGGCGTTCAATGTCTGGGGGCTGACCGAGAACTGGCGGGACACGGGCGGCGGGCAGTTCGCGGACGGCTCGGCGCAGTTCCCGTACACCTTGTACCAATGCTGGGGCGCCTGGCTCGCGCTCGGCGTCGGCGTCGTGTGGCAGGGCCGCAGCTACTTCGCCGGGTATTTCGCCCGTGCCTGGCGGGGCGACCCGCAGGGCGCCGACCGGCGGGAGCCGATGAGCGCGCGTCTGGCCGTCTTCGGCTTCCTGGCGGGCTTTCTGGCCCTGTGCGCCTTCGTCTGGTCGTCCGGCGGGTCGTGGTGGCTGCCGCCGCTGTTTCTCGGCCTGTATGTCATGCTGATGCTGGCCCTGACCCGCCTGGAAGCCGAGACCGCCGTGCTGTCGCCGTTTCTGGCCTGGCTGGACCCGCAAAGCATCTTCGCCGCCGTCGGCGGCACGACCAGCCTGACGCGCCTGGACGCCGTGCATCTGGGGATGCTGTCCTGGTTCAACAGCGACTACCGCGCCGCCGCCCTGCCCCACCAGCTCCAGGCCCTGGTCGGCCAGAAGCGCGCGGGCGGTTCGATCCATCCCGTCCCGCTCGCCCTGATGCTGGCGGCCGCCGTCTCGCTCGTCTTCGCCCTGGGCTGGGACCTCCAGCTCTATTACGTCAACGGCGCGGCTACCGGCCACGTCAACGCCTGGCGCATTTCTGAAGGCTCCCAGCCCTGGGACCACGTCTCCCACTGGCTCCAGCACCCTGAGCCGCCGAAAGGGGCGGCGGTGATGGGCATGGCGGTCGGCGCGGCCATCACCGGCGCGCTCTCGCTGCTGCGCGCCCGCTTCGTCGGCTTCCCGCTCGCCCCGTCCGCTTATGTCCTGAACACATCCTGGGCCAACGACCTGTTCTGGGTAGACATGCTGATCGCCTGGGCCGTCAAGTCCCTCCTGTTGCGTTACGGCGGCCTGGCCCTGTACCGCCGCCTCCTGCCCCTGTTCCTGGGCCTGATTCTGGGGGACTTCGTGACAGGCGCGGCCTGGAGCCTGGTCGGGACGGTCTTCCACCTGAGCCTTTTCCGCACATTCTCGACTTAAGGAAACCATGACGAACACCTATTCGCCCGCCGCACGGGTGCCAATGAAGGCTTGCCCCCTGCTGTTGCTCATGGCGGCGCTCTTTGCGCTGACCGCTTTCTCTCCCGTGACTGCCTTTGAGACAGACATGTCCGCGCGCGACCCCTCCACGGTCGTCAAGAGCGGCGGGACCTACTGGGTGTACGGGACCGGGCGGGGCGTTTCGCAGTTCTCCTCGAAAGACCGCATTCACTGGACCTTCCGGGGGCCGGTCTTCCCGACCGCGCCTGCCTGGGTGGCGTCCACAGTTCCGGCCAACAAGGGCAACTTCGCGTGGGCGCCGGACATCCACTTTTTCGGCGGCCTGTGGCATCTTTACTACGCTTATTCCAGCTTCGGCAGCAAAGTGTCCGGCATCGGCGTGGCGACGAACGCGACCCTGGACCCGAAGACGTGGGCCGATCAGGGGCTGGTCATCCGCACGGGCCGGGACACCGACTATAACGCCATTGACCCGTGCATTTTTGAGGACGCGGGCGGCAAGCCCTGGCTGTCCTTCGGCTCCTACTTCAGCGGCATCAAATTGATTGAGCTTAACCCCGCGACGGGCAAGCAGACGTCGGGCGACCCCACGGTGTATAACATCGCCGACCGGCCCCACACCCCGCCCAACGCCATCGAGGCGTCCTGCGTCTTCTACCACGGCGGCTACTACTACTTGTTCGTCGCCTGGGACGGCTGCTGCGCCGGCGCGCGGAGCACCTACAACATCCGCATGGGGCGCTCCCAGACCGTCACCGGCCCTTATTTAGACAAAACGGGGAAGGACATGAGGCAGGGCGGCGGGACGCTGTTCCTCGGCTCGGTGGGGGACAACAGCTCCGGGCGGCCCCCTGACGATGAGGTCGGACCGGGCCACGCCGGCATTTTAGAAGACAGGGACGGCGTCTATCTCTCCTACCACGAAGAATGGGCGCGGGACCGGGGCGGCAAAACGACCCTGAACCTGAGCAAGCTGGCCTGGGACGGCGACGGCTGGCCGCGCCTGGTCCTCGACCCCGGCCCCTACCGGCTCGTCTCATTCCTGGCGACCCACGGCGTCGCCGAAGCGGCGGGCGGAGCGACTAGGGCGGCAACCGCAGTGCAAACCGGGTTCCCGACCGGCGGACTGGGTCAGCGCTGGACTGTGGATTATCAAAGCGACGGCTTCTACCGCCTCGTAAACGCCGCCAGCGGCAAGGCATTGGGCGTCGCGGGCGATGCGGCCACGCCCGGCGCTCCGGTCCAGATCGCCCCGACAGAGAACCGCGACAGCCAGAAGTGGTATTTTCAGCAGAACGACGACGGGACATGGACGCTGCTTTCCAAAAGCAGCGCCAAGGCGCTGGCCCTGGACGTCAGCGGCTGCTCGCTCAATGACGGCACGCCGCTCCAGCAGTGGACCGCCAACGGCACGGACTGCCAGAAATGGTCGTTTCGGGCGCACTGATTGGCAGACCTTAAATCCCCACCCTAACAGGGAGGGGCGGCGAGCCTTAGCGAGCCGGGGTGGGTCTTCTGAGACGGGCGGCACCCGTCGCGGCAATAGACAGTCTGCTCCCAATCCCGCGCCCACGTCTTGCGCCCGGAGAACGGCTTGCCGCAGGCAGCGCAGGTCTTCGGCGACAACCCCTGCGGATTGCAGAACGTGTTTTGGCCTGCCTTGTTTTGAGTAGGTTTCGGCATGGGAAAAAGCGCGCATGACAAGACTGCAACACGGCGCGGGAGCACTGCTGCTTCTGTGCCTGCTGGCGAGCACGGCGCACGCGCAAGGGGCCGCGCCGGATGCGGCCATCAACGTCCGCATCGAGGGCCTGATCAAAGGCTTAACCCTGTACCTCGCCCGGTTTGTCGAAATGGCCGCCGCTCTGGTCATCGGCATCGCCTCCGCGCGCGCGCTGGGCAGCTACTTCCTGAACCTCGCCCACGGCACGGCCACGGAAGTCCCCAAAGAGGAGATCCGGCTGGCCCTGGGCCGGTCGCTCGCGCTGGCCCTGGAGTTCGAGCTGGGCGCGGACATCCTCAAGACCGCCGTCGCCCCCACCTGGAATGACATCGGCCTGCTGGCCGCCATCGCCGTGCTGCGGACCGCGCTCAACTACTTCCTGGAGCGCGAGCTGCGTAACTCAGAGCGGCACGGTCCTGGCGGCGACGCCCCGGCCCGGACCTCCTGACCATGGCCTGGCTTTCCTTGCTGGCGACCCTGGTGGACTTCAGCGGCACACTCGTCGTGCTGGTGACGGCGGCGGCCTGCCTGCGCGGATTCCTGCGGGCCGGGGGCGCCCCCGACGTTCTGGACCCGCTGCGCCTGCGGCTGGCCGAAGGTCTGGTCCTCGCCCTCTCCTTCAAGACTGGCGCGGGCGTCATTCGCACCATCACCGTCGGCACTTTCAAGCAGTTCGCCGCCCTGCTCTTCATCATCGCCCTGCGCTTCTTCCTGGGCCGCGTCCTGAAGGCGCAGGCCGCGCGCCGCACGATGCCGGGCTAAAGCTTCATTCCGATCCCTCAACAGGCGGCAGACTCGCCGAGGTCTCCGACGCATGGGCCGTCGAGACCCAGAGCTGCGGGTCCTCGTCAAAGACCTGCTTGTTGGTTTTGTCCGAGAAGTGGTACGTTTTCCCATTATAAAAGCTGCTGTGATGCGCCCCATCCGGCTTCACTTCCAGGTGCGAGACCGGGTCGGTCCACACATCATGCTCCGCTCCATTATCAGCCATCGGTTTGTTCCTCCGTTACTAAGAATGTGCTCTTCGCTTTGGGCGTCTCAATCACTCGAACGCCTCACGCTCCTCATACTCCCCCTGTGGCAGCTGCTCCAGCGGCTCACCTTTCCAAACACCGAACGTTTCTTCAAAGAAGCCAGGCGGCCAGCCCAGTCCTTCAGGTGTAGGAGCAATCATAGGCGATAACTCACGCGCGGGCACGGGCTGAACGACAAGCATTATCTCTACATCCGTTCCGCGCAGTGGGGGCGGCACTTCCACCCTCAGAGTTCCATCCCGGCCGATATGGGCATTTGTCTTGACACTGATCATGGCAACAGTGTACCCCCAATTGAGATTCATCAGGCGCTAGCCCGGCTTGGCCGCCCGCTCCTCGTACAGCAGGCAGCGGACGGTGCGGCCATTCTCCAAGCGTGTGTTTGCAGGGACGACGGTCGGGCACGGATCGAAGCGCTTCGGGCAGCGGGGGGCGAAGGGGCAGCCGGGGGGGATGGCAGTCAGCGGGGGCGGCTGGCCCGGCAGGGTGGGCAGCGGGTCCTCAGTGCGGGGGCGACGCCAGTCGGGAAGTGAGGCGAGCAGGGATTGGGTGTAAGGGTGCTTGGGGGACGTGAACAGGTCGGACGCCGGAGCATATTCGACGATTTGGCCGGCGTACATGACGGCCACATCGTCGCAGCGCTCGCGGACGACGCCCAGGTCGTGCGTGATCAGGACGATGGCCGTGCCGAGTTCGGCCTTGAGTTCGTCCATCAGATCCAAGATTTGCGCCTGTACCGTGACATCCAGGGCGGTCGTCGGCTCGTCTGCCAGCAGGACTTCCGGGCGGCAGGAGAAAGCGATGGCGAGCATGACGCGCTGGCGCATCCCGCCGGACAATTCGTGCGGGAATTGGCGCAGGCGGCGGTCGGGCAGGGCGACACGGACGCGCGTCAGCCAGTTCAGCGCCTGCGCCTCGGCCTCGGCCCGCGTCACCGTCTGGTGGGCCAGGATCGTCTCGACGATCTGCTCGCCCACGGTCAGGGTCGGGTTCAGCGCGGTCATCGGGTCCTGGAAGACTATCGCGATCCGCGCCCCGCGCACGTCCCGCATCCCCCGCTCCGGCAGGTGCAGCAGGTCCGCGCCGTCCAGAGTGATTTGCCCCCCGACGATCCGGCCCGGCGGGGCGATCAGGCGCAGGATCGAGAGCGCCGTGACGCTCTTGCCCGACCCGCTCTCGCCGACGATGCCCAGCGTCTCGCCTTTGCCGACGGCAAACGAAACCCCGCGCACGGCACGCGCGACCGGCCCGCGCCCCTCGCGCCCGAACACGGTTTCGAGGTCTTCGACTTGCAAAAGTGCGTCAGTCATAGGGTCAAAGGCTTTCGGTAGCGGTAGTGGCGCGCAATCACATGAAAACCGAAGCGCAGGTACATCGCCAGCGGGCCGGACGGCGGCTCATCGGGGTCCACCCCCGCCGACGTGAAGACGCGCACCGTGGTCAGCTCCTGATCGCGCATGGCGTGGAGGCAGTGGGACATCAGCGCCCGCGACAGGCCCTGTCCGCGATAGGCAGGGCGGACGGCGACCTGGGCGACATCGCCGCACACGCCCCGGCTCCGGCACAGGTACAGTCCGGCTACCTCGTCCTCATGCCACGCGATGCGGCTGAGGGCAGGGTCACAGGAGGCGGCAAACGCCGTCCACTCCGCTTCCTCCGTCGCCAGCCTCACTTCCAGCGATTCGGGCGGCGCGTTCGACTCGATCAGCGCCCGCGCCACGGACCCATGATGCGCCGGCTCCAGCGGACGTATCTTGAAACCTTCCGGCGTCTCGGCAGGCGGCAGACTGTCCAGATCGTCATAGGCGAGTTCCGGCGACAGGAAGAACAGCCGGTAGCCTTCATTCTCCAAGAGCCGGCGGGCGTCCGCCTCGCCTTCGCTCGCATTGACAGCCAGTTCGCCGGGCGGGTCGCCTACGTTCAGGGAACGGGAACGGGCCTCGGCCCAATACAGCAGCGCCGTCCCGATGCCTCTGCCGCGCCACTGCGGAAGCACCCACGCGCGCGAAAGGTACACGCGCGTCTCCGAGCCGCCGTCGTAGGAACTCCACCATTCCAGGCGGCCATGCGCGATGACCTGCCCCGCGACTTCGGCCAGCAGGACATTCTCCTGCGTGCCATCGGCGAAGGACAAGGCGACATCCTGAGCGTACTCGTCTGGGGGTAGGTTCGGCAGCCGGTAACAGACGGAATGGGGGTCCGTCTTGTCTTCCACGCGGCAGCCGTCATGCACCGCCCGCATCGGGCCGATGTCGGCCTCGCCTCGATACGCGCGGAAGGTCAAGCCGGGAACGTCCGGGGCGTCAGGCGGGCACAGCATAGCTAGATCGCCCCCGCATCCGCCCCGACCCGCGCCAGCAGCAGTTTCGGGTTCTCGTACAGCGCCACGTCCGTTTCCGCTGATGTCAAGCCTGCGCCCAGGGCGACGGTGCGGGCGAAGGCTTCCGTGTGCAGGTCGCCCGGCGAGTGCGTGTCCGAGTTGACCAGGAACTTCGCCCCCGCCGCCCGGCCCAGGACGACCGTGTTGCCGTTGCCCAGGCAGTGCCCCCGGCGCGAGGTGATTTCGAGGAAGACGTTGTTTTCAGCCGCCAAGGCGGCCTCCTCCTCGGTGAGCAGGCCCGGATGCCCCAGCACGTCCACGTCGTGGCACTCGACGCTCGCCCGGTTCGTCCCCGGCGGCACCGGCTCGACCAGCGTTTCGCCGTGGATGACTACGACCTTCGCCCCCGCCGCCTTCGCCCGCGCAGCCAGCGCCGCAATGGCGCGCGGCGGGCAGTGCGTCAGCTCGACGCCCGGCAGGACGCGGAAGCCCCACTGCTCCCAGGCCAGGGCGCAGTCCCGCGTCACCTTCTCCACCAAGTCTTCGATGTTGGACGCCGAGGCGTGATCCGTGATCGCCATCGCCGTGTAGCCGTTGACGTGCGCCCTTCGGATGAGTTCCATCGGCAGCAGCGCGCCGTCTGAGAAAAACGAATGGGTATGGAAGTCGTACAGAGGCATGGAATTATCCTTGTGTCACAGGCTTTGTCACAGTGTCACATCATGTGTGACAGGAGGCGGCTTGACACTCCTGACGATCAGGCAGTTCGGGCAGCGCGCCAGCGTCACAAGACTTGGCTCCTGCCGCAGCGCCTCTTCGGAGGCGACCGGCTCCACGAGTTGCGTCACGGTCAGGCCCGCCCCGACCAGCCCATTCACCAGTGTCGCCATCGTCCGGTGGTACTTGGCGACGCCGTCCACAATCCACCGAAACCGCCGCTCGCTTTCGTCGCCGTAGTCGTCCACAGGCCAGTAGAGGCGGTTGCCCGCCTCGTCGCGCACCCAGTTTTGCTCTCCCGCTTTCCGTGCCGTGATCATCGGGTGCTCCGTGGAAAAGGCGAACGCGCCGCCCGGCCTCAGCCAACGGGAGACGCTGGCGACCAGCGCGGCGTAGTCCTGTATGTAATGGACGGCGAACGAACTCACCACGACATCAAATGTTCTAGGCGCGAAGGACAAATCCTCTATCGCCGCCCGCACATACTCAATGTTCGGATGCGCGTTCCGCTCCCGCGCCGCCGCCAGCATCTTCTCGGAGATGTCCACCGCGACCACGCGCGCCGCCCCCTGCCCCGCGCAGTAGGCGGTCAGGCCGCCCGTCCCGCAACCCATGTCCAGCATCGTCGCCCCCGCCAGCGGCGGCAGCAGGGCGCGCAAGGCCGGCTGCTCCACCAGGTCGTTGAGGTTGCCAGGCTGGGCGCGCAGGTCGGCATAGCCCTGGAAGAACGCCTCATCGTCGTAGATGTTCTGTCTCACGCACTATCCCCCGGCAGCGGGAAATCGCACTGGTCTTCCATGCCTAGCTCGCGGAGACTCGACAGAATGGCCGGGTCCATGCCGCCGTACCGAAGCGTGTCAATACAGTTGACGGCCATTGCCTGAAAGGCGCGTGTTAGTTCTTCCGGCGTCTCCGGCTGCTTCTTATAAAAACAGCCGAACATTGGGTTTTCAAGGTCTTCTTCAAACCCCATCAGGTCTGGTGCTTCCCCTTCCGGCAGACAGCAAGCAAGACAGAGATCACCTTCGGTATAGAAGGGGCCGGGCGCGTTCATGGGGTTACGCCGACGCCGCACGTATCGCCATCCGTCGCCGTTCTGGGAAGCCATTGGCAGATCGGTCATTGTCCGGTCCTCTCAACGACGTGCCCTTTGACCCATTCCGTGAACTCCTCGCGCTCCATCGTACTGCCCGCGACGGCGAGAATAAGGTTTCCATTGCCGCATGGCCCACGCGCTTGTTGGCGTCTGCGAAAGCGTGGTTCTTGATGAGTGAGAAGGCCAACGCGGCGGCCTTCTCCGCCAATGTCGGATACAGGTCTTCGCCGCCGAAGGTCATCTGCGGCTGTGCGACAGCGGACTCAACCGCGCCCGCATCACGCACTCCTGGCATACCGCCCTTTTCCGCCAGGGCGCGCTTCTGAAGACGATAGACTTGCTCCGAGGTCAGGTAGCGCATCATGCCAGCCGCCTGTAAAGCTCGGAGTTCTTCTCGAAGACGTAGTCCATCGCCTCCTCAAAGCTCGGAGCAGCGGCATTTTCTTCCTCGGGCCGCCAGGGCGCAAACAGGCGGAGCGCGGCCAGTTCCTCTATCGGCAGGCTCAGGCGCGCGGCTTCCTCAGCCAGTTGTCGCGCCTGCTCGTCCGTTAATTCCAAAGTCATGGTGGTCATAACCTTACCTTCTCCTTCTCATCCTGCGCCAGATGGCATTTCTTGTACTTCCGGCCGCTGCCGCACCAGCACGAGTCGTTGCGGCCCATCTTGACGCCGAGGACGACGGGCTGCGGGGGCGTCGGCGGGTCCAGGAGCGAACGCCGCGCCTTCTTCTCCTGCTCATCCTGATGCTCCCGACGATCCTCCCGGTACTGCTCCAGGTAGGGCCGGATCGGGTTCTCCGGCGGCGCGGGGCCGTCCTCGTAGGACTGCTCCACATGAGCGGGGCGGACGATGAACGTGTCCACCCAGCCTTGCGCGAACGCGGCCTCGATGAGCGGGCGGGAGTCGGGGTCGGCCATGTCCGACAGGTCGGCAATCAGCCAGGAGGCCACCTCCGCCTGAGGGTCGGTCAGCGGCTCCGCCTGTTCCACATAGCGGGCCAGGATCGAGCGGAGACTGCCCAAAGCCTGGTCCCGCACTTCCGGGTGATCGCCCGCGATGTCATGGACGGCTCCCAGCGCGGCGTTGCGCGCGAACGGCGTCATCGTCTCGTCGCCCGCCGCCTCCGCCAGCGCGGGGATCGCCGCCGGCCCCATCACACGCAGGGCGTCGGTCATGGACTCAAGCGCCTCATCGTCGGCCCGATGAAGCAGCCGGAGGAGGATCGGCAGGGCCGCCGCGTCCCCCAGCGCGGCGAGAAGCCGGATGGCGTAGTAAACGATCGCGTCCGCCTGTGCGTCCTCGACGGCCGCCGCCACCCGCTCCGGCGTCAGTAGTTCATCAATGGCGGGAACTGCATCCGTGCCGAGCGCGAGGAGGTCTTCCAGAATGGTCGGATCGGGCCAGTCCCAGTTCTCGGCCAGTCTCGCCACCCGCGCACGGGCAATTTCGGTGACTTCCGCCATAGGACAACCTCAATCGAACAGGCTGGACACGCTCATGTCCTGGTTGACACGGTGGATCGCCTCGCCGAACATGGCGGCGACCGAGAGTTGGATGATCTTGGGGCGCTCCTTTTCGGGCGCGAGGGGAATGCTGTCGGTGATGATGACCTCCGCGATGGCGGGATTGTCGTTCAGGCGGTCCACCGCGTCGTTGGTCAGGACCCCGTGGGTGGCGCAGATGTGAATCTCTGGCTTGCACCCATGCTCTACCAGAGTTCTGACGCACTCGATGATCGAGCCGCCGGTCGTGATCATGTCTTCCAGGATGATCGGCGTCTTGCCCGCCACGTCGCCGGCAAGGTCCGTGATCTCCGTGTGCCCGTGCATCTCGTGGTGTTTGTAGCCGACGGCCAGCGGGGCGTTGAGCTGGCGGACCAGCTTACGCGCCTGCTTGACCCGGCCCTCGTCGGGCGAGACGATGACCACGTTTTCCAATGCTTTCTGCTGGAAGTAGTCGGCGAACATGCCGCGCGCCGTCAAATGGTCCAGCGGGATGTTGAAAAAGCCCTGGATGGCATCGGCGTGCAGGTCCATCGTGATGACCCGGTCCGCGCCCGACGCGGTTAGGACATCGGCGATGAGCTTGGCCGTGATCGCCTCGCGGGGCCGGTCCTTCTTTTCCTGCCGGGCATACCCGAAATATGGCAGCACGGCGGTGATCCGGTCGGCGCTGGCCCGCCGCATGGCATCAATCAGGATCAACAGCTCGACCAGATTGGTGTCCACCGGGGGACAGGTCGGCTGAATGATGAACGCATCCGCCCCGCGCACGCTCTCCTTGTACTGCACATACGTTTCGCCGTCGGAGAACCGGTCAATGCGGACATTCCCCAGCGGCATTTTGAGCCAGTCGGCGATCTCCTGGCCGAGTTTCGGGTTGCCGGTTCCCGCGAACAGCTTGATTTCGGTCTTTTCTCTCACACTGATCCCCCACCCCGCCCACCCTTTTGGGAGCCGCCCTGGTTGACGCTCCCCGCCGGCAGGTTGGCCTGATTATACCGGACGCGGCGGTGGCTTGGCAAGGGGAACCCATCTCCTTGTTCGCTTCGCTCACAGGGGTCCTCCCCAAAGGGGAGGACGAAGAGTTCGCGCTCCATTGTGCCTCTGTCTCCTCGCCTTCCCGTTTCGGGAGGGTCGGCGCGCAGCGCCGGGGTGGGTTCGGGTATAATCCCCCCATCATGCGCCAATTCGACACCGCCCGCGACTCGCCCGAAACCATCCATGCCGCCCTCACTGCCCGCGACACCGCCCGCGACGCCCAGGTCGAGGCGACTGTCCGCGCCATACTGGACGACGTGAAGGCGCGGGGCGATGCCGCCGTGCTGGACTACACCCGCCGCTTCGACTGGCCGGACGCAACAATTGACGTGCTTCCTGTTCCGATGCGCGACATAGCGGCGGCGAGTGACTTAGTTAGCGATGATCAGGCTCGTACACTTCTCAAAGCGAGCACAAACATTCGGGAGTTTCACGAAGCCGAGAAAACCAGGCTGCAATCATGGCACCAAGATACGCAGAGTTGGGTTCCCAGCCAGGTTTCGCCGTACACATCTTTGGCACAACTTGTCCATCCAGTCAGCCGTGTCGGCGTCTACGTTCCAGGTGGCAAAGCCGCCTATCCGAGCACGGTTCTCATGGCAGGCGTCCCCCCGCTTGTCGCCGGTGTAGACGAAGTAATAGTTTGTACCCCTGCTGGGCAGGACGGAGCAGTGAATCCTTTATTGTTAGCGGCAGCGGAAGTCGCCGGGCTACCCAAGGTCTTCCGTATAGGAGGCGCACAAGCTATCGGGGCAATGGCTTATGGAACAGAAACGGTGCCCAAGTGCGACGTCATCGTCGGGCCGGGCAATGCCTATGTCAACACGGCCAAGAGGCTGGTCTACGGCGAGGTCGGGATAGACATGCTGGCGGGGCCGTCCGAGATCGCCATCGTGGCCGATGAGGGTGCGAACCCGGCCTTCGTTGCCGCCGACCTGCTGGCGCAAACGGAACACGGGCATGACAACCGGGGCGTCCTGTTCAGCCACTCTTTGAATATGTTGGAAAAATGTAAAAACGAACTGGCAAGGCAGCGCGCGGCGCTATCGCGGAAAGAGATACTCGCCATCACCGCGAACAACCTCGTTTTTGTCAAAACGAACTCCCTCGAAGAGTCGCTGGCCCTGTCCAACGTCTTCGCCCCCGAACACCTGGAACTGATGGTGCGTGAGCCGCTGGCCGTCCTGCCTCTCGTCCGTAACGCCGGGGCGGTCCTATTGGGCGACTACACCTCCGCCCCGGTCGGCGACTACTGGGCGGGGCCGTCGCACACGCTGCCGACGGCGGGCGCGGCCCGGTATGCCTCCCCGCTGTCCGTGGCGACCTTTATGAAGCGGACGAGCGTTTTGTATTATTCCCCGCAGGCGGCCCAGGAGGCGGCGGAGGATGTCGCCCGCTTTGCCGAGGCGGAAGGGTTTGACGGGCACGCCCAGGCGGCGCGGCTAAGAAACCCCTCCCCAACCCCTCCCCCGGAGGGAGAGGGGCAAGATGCGCCTATACTGTCCAATCCTGCCCCTTCCCCCCTGGGGAGGGGGTTGGGGGTAGGTTTCGAGGCCCGCCCCTAATGCCCTACACCACCCCCGACGCGGACGCGCGACGCGAAGCCATTGACGCCGTCATCTTCGACATGGACGGCGTCCTACTGGACATCAGCGGCTCCATCCGCGTCGTCAACTGCCTGTCCGTCCCCTTCTACCTGCGGACCGTGCTCGGCTGGCCCGCGCCCGACGACCTGCTCACGTCCCAAGACATCGAGATGTTCAAGAACGCGGGCGGCTTCAACGACGACTGGGACCTCACCTACGCCCTCGTCCTGCACTACGTCGCCAAGGGCCATGAGCACCCCAATGCCGCCCCACAAACGCTGAACGTCTTTCAGCCGAACCTCGCCCGCTACGCCGCCCGCATCAAAGAGCGCGGCGGCTGGCTGCGCGCCGCCGAAGAGATCGCCTTCGAGCACCTGACCCGCGACGACCGCCTGGCCGTCGAGACGGATTACCGCAAGCGCCTGATCAAGCAGGTCTTCCAAGAGATGTTCGCCGGCGAGCACTGCCAGCGATTGTACGGCTACGCGCCGACCCTCTACACCGGCCCCGGCTACATCAACCACGACCATCCCCTCCTCGACCTGGCGAAGCTGCCGAAGGGCAAGATGCTGGGGGTTCAGACCGGGCGGACACTGGAAGAAGCGCGGATCGGCCTGGAGATGTGCGGGCTGGCCGGCCGCATCCCCGAAGCGCAGGTCGTGACCAAGAGCGACGGCTTCCAAAAGCCGCAGCCGGGCGGCCTGGCGAAGCTGGCCGAGCGCATGGGCTTTACCAATGCCGTCTACATCGGCGACGCGCTGGACGACCTGCGGACGGTCAAGAACTTCAACCAGTCTCACGAGAGCGGCGACGCCCCGGTCACCTTTCTCTCCGCCCAGGTCCTGACCGGCCCGGCGGGCAAGGCCAATGAGAAGCTGTTCCGCACGGCGGGCGCGGACATCCTCGCCGCCGATGTCAACGAGGTCTTGGACTGGCTGGCAGGCGCGGGAACGCAAGGGGATTAAATCTGCGCGCCCTGCGCGTTCAGCCGGCGCCGCAGCTCCTCTGTATTGATTTGGCGGGGCGGGACGCCTCCTTCCAGGGCCAGAACGGCGGCCAGGCCCGCCGCTTCGCCTAGCGCGCGGCAGTTCTGCTGGATGCGGACGGCGGCCTGGGCGGCAAAGGTGGCGGACAGGCAGCGACCCGCGACGAGGAGGTTTTCGATACCGACGGGGAGCAGGCAGCGGTATGGGATCTCGTGGTAGTGGCCGGGCGGCAGGTGCTTCATGATCAGCCCGCCTTTGGCCTTCGTGCTGTGGATGTCAATCGGATACGAGTTGCGGGCGACGGCGTCGGGAAAGCGCGCTTCGAGGAGATAGTCTTCCTCCGTGAGCGTATAATCGCCGACGATGCGGCGGGACTCGCGGACGCCGACCATCGGGGCGATGGTGCCGATGTAGGAGTCCTCGAAGCCGCGCACATACGTCTTGAAGAAGCGGGCGATGCGCCGTATCTTCTGCCGCCCGACCGTCTGCGCGCGCGACAGGTCCCAGGCGTCGGTCGCGGACAGGCCCGAAAGTCGCGGGCAGTTGAAGGCGAGTTCGCCGGGCCGGCCTAGCATGGAGAAGAACTGCAAATAGCCCAAATCGTCTTCCGCCAGGACGCCCTGCGAAACGGCCGTGCAGATCAGCGGGCCGAGCGGCGTAGACTTGGCCTCACCCGCGCCGATCTCGAACAGGGGCGGACGGGCGTAGCAGTTCATGCCGAGTTCATCGGCCAGAAAGTGGGCCGCGCGCTCCTGGTCCACGCCGGCCAGAGCAAAGCGTAGGGACATCGGCTGGTTTTTTCCTTCTTCGGGGTCGCCGGAGACGCATGGGACACCCGCCCGGAAGGCCACATCCGCATCGCCCGTGCAGTCAATGGTCACGCGGGCCTGTATCCTCTGCCGCCCCGACTTGTTCTCAATCACGATCCCTCGCAGCGCCCCGTCTTCCACAAGGGCATCGCTGATAAACGTGTGGTACAGGACGCGCCCGCCCGCCTCCAGAAGCAGGTCATCCAGGACCAGGGCCAGCGTGACGGGATTAAACCAGAGCAGGTCGCCGCTCTTGTCCGTCGGCGGCGGGTCGTACTCGGCGGCCCGATGAAGAATCTCATCGTTCAGCCCGTGCGTCAGGTTCTCGGTCAAAATCTTGTTCGGCATCATCGGCGTCACCCACGCCGCCGACTGCGTCCCGCCGAGCTGCCCCAATTGGTCCACGACCAGCACGTCCGCGCCCGCCCGCGCGGCGACAATGGCCGCGACCACGCCCGCCGTGCCGCCGCCGCAGACGAGCACGCCGCACTGTGCGGCCAGGGGCAATGTGTTTTCTTGTGTTGCCATAGTTTGTCCTAAAAGACCGGTCAGAAAGCGCTCGCCCCCGCCCCCAATTCTGGGGGAGTCAGAGGGAATAATCCCGTAGGGGCGCGATTCATCGCGCCCTCTTGTCCTGCCGCGCCCTCTTGTCCTGCCGCGCCCTTCCTAATCCGGCTCCCCCAGAATTGGGGGCCGGGGAGCGATCTGCGCTCTCTTTATCCTATTCCATGCGCCGCCCGCCGCGCCGCCGGGTCCTGCTTGTAGTAGCCGCGCAGGACCTCGTACAGTTCCGGGTGCTCCCCCTGCATCTGCCGGGACATCTCAAAAAAGCACTCGGTCGCCACCGCGAAAAACTCCGCCGCGCTGGTTGCCCCATAAGCGTCCAGCAGCGTCGGCTCCCCCGCTTGCGTCGCTTCCACCAGCGATTGATACTCCGTGCTCATCACGCGCGACCACGCCTCGATCTGCGCCCCGTCCCGCAGGTACGGCGCCCCGTCCGCCGCGCCGTCCCGCATGTCCAGCTTGTGCGCGAACTCGTGCAGGACGACGTTGCGCCCATCCCCGGCCTCCCTCCCGCCCCGGCGCGCGTCCGCCCAGGAGATCACGACCGGCCCGCGCAGCGCGGCCTCGCCCGCGTAGGGGACCACCTGTTCCACGACCACGCCGCGCGGGCCGGGCCGCTGCGTCGTCACCAGGAAGCCCTGCGGGTAAACGAGGATCGTCTCGACGTTCGGGTAATACTCGCCCTCGAAGCCCAGGGTCAGCAGCGCGGCCTGCCCGGCAATCGTCACCTGCATCTCCTCCGTCAGCGCCAGCCCCCCGCAGCCCTCCCAACTTTTCTCGGCCACCAGAACGCGCGCGATGCCGCCAAGTTTAGCCTGTTCCTCATTGGACAGATAGCGGTAGAAGGCGACATGGGCCGACAAGTAGCCCAGCCAGGACACGGGAAACGGCTGCGCCAGGAGTTCGCGCCGGTGGTTAGTTTTTGACCAGGGAAAAATCATTTGATTAAGTTTACGAAGTCAAGGTATAATGTGTTTGGAAATGGCCTGCGAGCGAACTGTCGCCTCCCCGTAAAAACGGGGCTAGTATGGATGCGTGCATGGCACACCTATTTGCCTAGCGGACAGGTCGCCTTTTTCACCCGGTCTCTTATCCTGGCAGCATCTGCACCGAGATTTCTCGGTGCTTTATTATTTTGCGGAAGCGGTCCGGTTGGGCTTTGTCCGTCCGGTACGACCGCGCGACTGCCCCGCACACCTGTCCGCCAACTGAAGCATGTTGTTCCGCCGCGAGTCATTAGCGGTCACACTGCGCGACGGCTTCCAGGAAGGCCCGACGGACACTGTCGCTGTTTTCCTTAAAGTGAAACTCAAAGTCAGCGGACTTCCTAAGTTCCCGGCATAGCAGCGTGATACGCTCGTCCGCCGCCTCCGCCTCATCGTTCTCCTCAAAGACAACAAGAGCCACCGTGAAGAGGTCGCTGGACCCCTCACTGAATTTCAAGCCCGTATCCCCGGACTCGTCTACAAACACCAGCATACCCGGCAAGTTCCCGCCGGGGGAACATGATTCCTGCCCGCCGCGTCATAGAAAAGCAGGATTCGGGGTATCTTGTCATAACATGAGCGAATTGAATGAAGTCGAGCCGAAGGCGCGTCGGCGCTTTTTTATCCGGGAGCCGTTTTGTGGTCTGTCGCACGGGCTGGGAGTCGCCCTGTCTGTAGTCGCCTTGATCGTGCTGCTGGTGCTCGCGCACGGCAGGGTATGGCACACGATCAGCTTTGCCATATTCGGTGTGAGCCTGATCGTGCTGTACATGGCCTCGACGCTGTACCACTCGCTGTGGGTCAAGCCGCAGCAGATCGTCAAGCTGATGCGCTTCGACCACGTCGCCATCTTCCTGCTGATCGCGGGGACCTATGCGCCGGTCTGCCTGGTGGGCCTGCGCGGGGCATGGGGATGGAGCCTGTTTGGGGTGGAATACGGGCTGGCCGTCATCGGCATCGTGTGCAGCCTCGTCTGGAAGAACTTCCCGGACTGGGCGCGGATCGGGATTTACCTCGCGATGGGCTGGCTGATTGCCATCGCCATGACCCCGCTGCGCCACGCCGTCCCGCCCGCCGCCATCGCCTGGCTGTACGCGGGCGGTATCGCCTACTGCGTCGGTACGGTCGTTTTCGCCACCGACAAGCCGCACCTGTGGCCGGGCAAGTTCAATGCCCACGACCTGTGGCACATCTTCGTGCTGGCCGGCAGCGCCTGCCACTTCGTCCTGATGGCCTGCTTCCTCGCGCCGATGGTGTAGAGTTAGATAGATGCAACGAGAAAAGGCCCGGCAGTCTCAGATGAGACCGCCGGGCCTTTTTCGTTCCCGACTACGCGGGGCTGTCCGCCTTGAGGTCAAGATAAGCCATCTCCTGCGGGATCAGCGTGATCTCCTGCGCGGCGGCGTTGGCGGCGAACTGCTCGGCGTTCAGACTGGAAATCAGCGTGAAGAGATTGAGCGGCTGGCTCATCGAGAATGCTAGGGCGATCTGGGCCACGCTCAGGCCCTTCGCCTGGGCCAGCTCGCGCGCTCGGTCCAGGCGCTGGAAGTTGGTTTCGCCGCAGTAGCACTTGATGCAAAGCTGGGCGAAGTTGTCGTCCTGGGCAAAGCTGTCCAGGTTGTCTCGGTGATAAGTGTCCGAGAAGAAGCCGCCGGCCATGCTCGACCAGGGCATGACGGCGATGCCGGTCCGGGCGTAGTAGTCACGCGCCGCCTCGCCCTGCGGGCCGCTGATGCTGACGCAGCCGCTCCAGGGTTCCTCGTACATCTCCGCCAGGCTGAAGTTCGGACTGGTGACGGCGAACGGCGTCAGGCCGTGCTCCTGGGCGTAATCGTTGGCTTCTTTGATGCGCTGCCAGCTCCAATTGGAGCCGCCGAAGGCGCCGATGCGCCCGGCCTTCTGGTGGGCGTTCAAAGCCTCCACGATAGGGCCGACCGGGACCGAGGGGTCGTCGCGGTGCAGGACGTAGAGGTCGAAATGGTCTAACCCCTGCCGCTGCATGGACTCGGTCATGTCCGATTCGATGTCTTCGGGCGTGACGCGGTTGTGGCCGTAAGGGTGCGCGCCTTTGGCGAGGATGACGACTTGGTCGCGAACCTTTCGTTCGCGCACCCAGCGGCCCAGGGTGGACTCGTTGCCCTCGCCGTAGCAGTGGGCGGTATCGAAGGTGTTGACGCCGTGCTCCATCGCTAGGTCCAGCAGGGCGAACGCCTGGGCGGGCTTGCTGGGGTCGAAGACGGTGTTGGCCGTGCCCTGCACGAGACGAGAGATCGGCTTGGTGACGCCGGGTACGTTGCCGTACTGCATGAGTGAGTGTCCTTCTTTGTGAGATTAGCGGGCGACTGAAGTCGCAGCAACAAAGGCACGAAGTCGCCCTTCGGCGACTGAAGACTTGAACCGGCGAAGGCCGGTTTTGTGCTCTCGTTGCTGCGGTTTCAACCGCCCGGCAACTGGAGCGTTAGCGGGTGCTGACGACTTCGCGCCGGACGACCGGAGAGCCTGCCGAAACTTTCCCGACGAAGCGGGTGATGCGGTGCAGGGCCTCCTCGATCTTGGCGAGGCTGGTGGCGTAAGAGATGCGGATGTGGCCCTCGCCCCCGATGCCGAAGGCGGTGCCGGGGACGACGGCGACGTGTTCTTCTTCAATTAGCCGCATAGCGAACTCCTCCGACGTGAGACCCGTGCGCTTGATGCTGGGGAAGGCGTAGAATGCGCCGGACGGCAGGTGGCAGTCCAGGCCTGCGCTGTTCAACCCGTCCACGATCAGCCGGCGGCGCTGGTTGTACTGGCCTACCATGTCCCGCACCGCCGGCTCGCCGCTTTTCAGCGCCTCGATAGCCGCCTTCTGGCTCGTCGTCGGGACGCACATGATCGTGTACGAGTGAATCTTGTACATGGCGTTCAGGACTTCAGGCGGCGCGCAGACGTAGCCGACGCGCCAGCCGGTCATGGCATACGCTTTGGAAAAACCGTTGAGCAAAACGGTCCGCTCCCGCGCGCCCGGCAGGGACGCGACGCAGGTGTGCGCCCCGTCATAGGTCAGCCGGTCATAAATCTCGTCGCTGACCAGGTATAGGTTGTGCCGAACAGCGAAGTCTACGATCTCCCGCAGCGCCTCGCGCGGCATGGTCGCCCCCGTCGGGTTGGACGGGTAGCCGAGCACAATGGCCTTCGTGCGCGGCGTCCGGGCGGCTTCGAGCTGGGCGACGGTGACGCGGAACTCATCCTCCATCGTGGTCCGAACGCCGACGGGGACGCCGCCCGCCAGGCTGATGCAGGGCTTGTAGGAGACGTAGCACGGCTCGGGGACGATCACCTCATCGTCGGGGTCGAGGATGGCCCGCATCGCCAGGTCCATGCCCTCGGAGACCCCCACCGTGACCAGAATCTCGTCTTCGGGCCGGTAGCGGACGCCGTACAGGCTGTCCAGATGGCGGGAGATGAGCTGGCGTAGTTCGAGAATGCCGAAGTTGCTGGTGTAGGTCGTCTGCCCGCGCTCCAGGGAGTAGATGGCGGCCTCGCGGACGGCCCAGGGCGTGGCGAAGTCCGGCTCGCCGACCGACAGCGAAATAACGTCCTGCATCTGGGCGGCGATGTCGAAGAACTTGCGGATGCCCGACGGCGGCAGGTCGCGCGCGATGCGCGACAGCGTCAAGTGGGAAGGAGTATGGTTGGCTTCATTGCTCATGGGTGCGTCTCGTGTTCCCCAGGGCTGAACCCCTGAGCTTTAGAAAAGCAAATCCCCGCCTGCGCGGGCATGAAAGCTATTGGGCCTGGGCATTTGTCTTTGCCCGCGCAGGCGGGGGCTTGCACTGTTGAAGCCCAGGGGTTACCCCAATAAAGCCTTCAGCCCTGGGGGACTCTACGGCGTCACGACCAGGCGCTGGTCTTCCTCGGTCTCGACGAACAGGTCCTGGTCTTCCTTGTAGCGGCGCAGCAGGAAGTGGGTGTCCGTGCCGGTCACGCCTTCGAGGGCGGACAGCTTTTCGGCGACGAAGCGGCCCACGGCGCGCATGTTCTCGCCCTCGACCACCACGCGCAGGTCGCTGCCGCCGGACACGAGCCAGACGCTATGGACTTCGGGGTAGCGGTAGATGCGCTCGGCCACAGCGTCAAAGCCGACCTCGCGGGCGGGCAGGACCTTGACATCAATGAAGGCGAAGACCTTCTCGACGCCCGCCTTTTCCCAGTCCACGATGGTCTTGTAGTGCTTGATGACGCCGCTCCGCTCGTATTCGGCGATCTTCGCGCGCACTTCGGCCGCGTCGCGCCCGGTCAGGGTGGCGATGGTGTCGGGGGAGGTGCGTGCGTCGCGGGCGAGGATCAGGAGAATTTCGTCGGGCTGGCTGTCGGGCTGGCTCATGGTAGGGTTAGTATGGCACGGGCGGAGGGCCGCTGTCAAGGCGAGCGCGGCGGGCCGTCGGGGGAGAACGTCCACAGCGTCCCATCTTTCACCCAGGCGATGTCTCCTGAAGCCGCCGCGTAGTCTGTGCCGCCGCCATGCCAGCCAGGGGCGGGGCGTGACTGCCCCTCATCGCTGGCGTTCTTTGTGTCCAAGTTGCTCTCGAAGAGCAGGACGACCTTGTCATGCGCCTTAACCCCGCTGAAGGTCTTCCCGGACAGGTTACGATTGAAGGCATAGCTCCACGTCTGCCCGTCAGGAGCGGCGGGATCGTGGTACAGGTTCGCCTCCGTAGCATCTGGTTCTATTTGCTTGACGTAGGGCATGATCTCGTCCATCCAGCGGTCCGCGTCGGGATAATGGTAGTTATGTGCGAACGTGTATTTAAGGACTGCTAGAGCGAGAGTGGAAAGATTATCGCGGGACACTGCTTGCGCCGGCTGCATCCTGTCGTCGTCCGCATTGAAGGCTATCGAGTTGGACAAGCGGCCGTTGATGCGTAACGCATTGCCCGCGTCTGGGTCAGGCCGTGTGACGAGGTGCATGACGGCGATGTCCGTGAGGGGTTTGCCAAGACGGTAGAAGCGGACGCGGACAGTGCGGGGGTCGGCCTGTGTCGCGCCCAGGACACGGAACCGGCTCTTCAGCAGATTCTTCGAGTCTGAGAATAGGCACATGTAGGCGACTGCCGGTTTGGGAAGGCCGGCTGTGATCTTGTCCCACAGCGCATCGTCCTGAAGGATTTTTTCGGACGCAGCCGCATCTTCGGGCGTCTGGGTCATTTTCTTCTGGTCAGCCACGAAGAAGAGGGAGTACGCCTCCGCCATCCTTCCCCCTGCGCGCAAGTCAAGGAACCGCTGCACGAGAGCGACAGCGGGATTAGTCGCAGCGGCGGCCGGGGCCGGACGGGATGCGGCAGGCTTGTGAAGGACAGGTTTTGCCGCAGCGGCCGGGGCGAGCAGCAGGGCGGCACCGAGGCAGTGCAGGGCGGCGATTGTGGCGGCAAACGTCGCGTTCATGGCGATCTCCTTGACCGTAGGGGGTGTCACGTCTCATTATACTATCAATGCCACGATTAGGCAAATCCTCCGCGCCGTTCGCTGCGTCAGAAAGTAATTTTCTAGGAACTATCAGAACTCGTTCGTTGTTATTGATACTAGCAGATGATAAAGGAGCGGTGAAAACCATGCGGATACAATCTTCGATGCTGGTGCATCTGGGCTTTGGAAAGTATGTGCGGTCGGACCAGGTGACGGCGGTGCTGCCCATCGAGCAGGACCGGGGGCCGGGGCGGAGGACGTTCGTGCATGTGCAGGGGCAGACCGATCCGGTCGTCGCCTCGCGGTCGGAGGACGCCCTGGTGCGCGATCTGGTGCAGGAGCCGAAAGAGATCACGCAGTCGCGGCAGCAGCAGGAGATCCTGCGCGACCTGCTGCAAGACCTGGGCAGCATCAACGCCACGGTCAAGCGCATCGCCCGCGACGAGGGCGGGCTGGACCTCGACAAGCTGGAGCGGCGCATCCGCGAGGTGGTCGAGGACTAGGGGAAGCAGGAAGAGAGCAAGAAAAAGGCCCGGCACAACCTGTGCCGGGCCTTTACGTCGTGACCCGGCTCTATTCGCCCGTGCCCGCGCTGCTAGGCGGGGATGCACTGCTCTCCGTGCTTGCACTGCTCTCCGTGCTTGCAATCGCGCTGCCGGAATCGTAGCTGGTAGGCAGTTGGGAAGTCGGCACCTCGGTAGCTTCGCCTCTGGCGATGGCCGTGTCGGCTTCCGTATTGGTGACGGTACTCACCTCCCCGTTCCCCATGTCCTGGACCGTGTTGGTATCCCGGATGGAGTTGCTGAAGGCCTGGGCACGCTGATCCTGAGAACGCTGGCGGTCCCAATAGCCGCTTGTGACGGCCTCACCACCGGCATCTGGAACTGAATAACCCAGAGGGATGTATTCCGAAGCGTTTGGCGTCGGGTTGGCCATTCCGCTCGGCTGCTCATCCGCCGCGCTCATCCGGTCCGGACTCGGCGGCGCCCCGTCAGGACCCGCCCCCAGAGGGGACTGGTTTTGGAAGGATCGGTTTTGGGAGGACGGGTCCTCGTCGGAGCGGTTTTGGCCGGCGACGACCGCCAAAGTCCCGATGCCGAGGAACAGCATCATTAGGAGAAGCGCGCCGCCTCCGAGGGCGAGCGGGAGCGCGTTGCGGCGCAGGGTTTCTTTGCGGAACATGATGGATTCCTTTTACCGGGCCGCGCCCGGCGCGAAGAGAAGTAGAGATGACAAAGGCCTTCTCTCATAGATCGGTGAGCGGGACAGGCTCAAGCGGTTTGCCGTTCTGCTCAGGGAATCCCTGGTTCGTCATGGATGTCGGCAGCTTGTACCGTGAGCCGGTGTCCGGGTTGCGCCAGGTACCCTCGTCCCGGATGTAGCCGTCCCATGCCTCGCTGACCTTCGACTCTGTCTTTTGGCGGTAGTTATCGGCACTCTGCATGATGTCCGACATCCCGCGCATTGACTGGGCCGCCGCCATGAGCCGCTCCCGGAAGACAGCGGAATTGATGCTGTACGTCCCCCAGGCCGCCAGCATGGCCGGGAACTGCGTGCGGTAAGATTCAGGCGCGGCGTTGAGGAACGACTGGTAAAAGAGCGCCTGATTCTCGTCCGTCGGCATGATCGCGAAGAGGCCGAACCCCTCGGTCGTCTTGGCGCCCGACCGCACCGAGTAGCGGATAAAGGCGGCGCGGCCGTTCGGCCAGTCCCGCACCGGCCGCGTGTCCAGGACATTTGCTTCGGTCTGCACCCCCGCCTTGCGGCTGATAAAGCCCAGATACCCCAACATGGCGCGCACCGGGTCGTTGAAATCGAGCGCGGGGACTCCTGGGAACATGGCGGCGGCTTCCGGCCGGGTGCAGACGGTATGGCTGCCCAGGCCCATGTAGGCGCCGTTGGGACCATCAATGTCGAACGTACCCTGGTACGAGGCGGCGATCCAAAAGCCGGGCGGCAGGCTGATCGCGCCGCTGCCGTCCGGGGCGGTCCGGCGTGTCAGCTTGACCAGCGCGGCCTGACCGCCGCCGCCGCTCTGCTTCGCGGCGAGTGTTCGGAAAGACCTCCCGAACGTAGTCGCGCGGTCGAATAACAGGGTGCCTTCGCCCTCTCCGCCGTGGAGGGTCACGGAAACGACGCCGCGCACGGGGATCCCCTTCAGCTTTGCCGTGAAGGCGGCCTGTAGGTTCCGGTCGCTGCGGTCGGAGAAGGCGCGCGTCACGGTCAGAGGCTTGTCGAAGTATTCACCAGAAACCATTTTGAGGGCGAGAAGCATCTTGTGCGCGGAGCGCGTGCCGCTCATCTGCGAGGTCAGGATCACCCCCGCCCCGCCCGCCGCGACCCGCCGCATCCCCTGCGGGGCGGCCTTTTCCGGCAGTTGGGCGAACGCGGGCAGGGAGCAGAACAGCCCGGCCGCGAGGGCGGAAGCGGTCATCGTTCGCTTCGTGATTTGTCTCATGGTCGTCTCTTTCCGTCAGGGTGAGCACACAGCCGGCAGGACAGCCACCGTCCCCGTGCAGGATGAACGGCCCGACGCACCCGCGCCTGGCCTGCCTCTGTCGAAGGCTTGTGTCAAGCGGTGGGCCTGTGGAGATCAGTCGACGGCCCCAGCGCCGCCAGAAGACAGAAGGATACTTGCGTGTGTGTCATGGTCATGCCTTTCCCGTGAACGGCGGCATTCGGAGGTCGGGGCCGTTCACTGAGGCTATGATACACACCTGTCGTTACACTATCGTTACAAAAAAGCACCCGCCGCCCTGATTTTGGGCGGCGGGCGAAAAAGTTTGGATAAAGTCCTCACGCTTGGGGGCAGGGAGGGGTTCAGGGGGCGGGCGCGCGGCAAACGGACAGGGCGTATTCGGCGGCCTGCATCGGGGACAGCGCTTCGCCGCGCGCGTAGGCGGCGGCGAAGCGGTCCGGGCCGAGGGCGGCGACGAGCGCCTGCTCCATGCCCACCCAGGCTTCCGCCTCGTCTGCAAGATGCGTGATCTCGGCCGCCTGATACATCGTCGCCAGCGCGCCTCGCGCGACCGCCGCCGGTTCCGGCAGGTCCAGGGCGACCCAGGTCTCGGTCAGGCTTTGCAGGCAGTGCAGGATGCCGCCGGTGTCCTCCATTCGGGTAAAAATCGTCAGGCTTTCTGCGAGGAACGCCTGTGCTTCCTCAAGCCGGCCGCGCTTGCGGGTCGTCATGCCCAGCCCGTTCAGCGTGATCGCGATGCCCCGCCCGTTGCCCAGCGCGCGCTGGAGGGCCAGGCTCTCCTCGAACCAGCGCGCCGCTTCCTCCAAATCGCCCCGGCTGTCGGCGGTCAGCCCCAGGTTGCTCAGGATCGTGGCGATCCTCAGCGTGTCGCCGGCTTGCCGGAATAGCGTCAGGCACTCCAAAAAGCGCTCCTGCGCCGTGTCCGTGTCCCCCCGGCGGCGCGCGAGGATGCCCAGGTTGTTGAGCATGGCCGCCGCCCGGCGCGGCTCGTTCCGGCTCTGCCAGTAAGCCAGGGTCGCCTCCCAATGCGCCTGCGCTTCCGGCAGGTTGCCCTGCCGTGAGGCGACGATGCCCAGGTCCCCCCGCAACTGGGCCGCCCGCTCTTCCCGACCCAGATGCAGGTGCAGGGCGAGACCCTCTTCCATGCGGGCACGCGCGCCGGGCAGGTCGCCCTCGGCCTCGGCGAGATTGCCCGCCACGGTCAGCGCATCGGCGCGGGCGGTGTTCGGCTCCACCCGCCGCCCCAGCAAAGCGTCCAGGCGCGTGCGGCCCTCGTGCTGCCGCCCGGACAGAAGCCAGAAGTGGTACAGCGCGGTCGTCATGACGAGCGCCTCGTCCGGGCGGTCCAGGCGGTCGTTCAGCCAGTCCAGGGCTAGGAGCAGGTTGGCGGCGTCGGCCTCGAAGCGGCGCAGCCAGTCACCCTGATCCGCCCCCTGCAAAACATCGTCGGCCCGCGATGCCTGGGCGGCGAAGAAGGCCGCGTACCGCCTGCCGGCGGATTCGCGGTCGTCAGGCGAAAGCTGTTCCCATGCGAACTCGCGCAGCGACTCCAGCAGCCGGAAGCGCAGGTCGGGCAGGCCGTCTTCCACCCCGACCAGCGAGTTCGCCCGGAGCTGGGCCAGGGCTTCGAGGGCGGCCGGCTCTTCGCAGATGGCTTGCGCCGCTTCCAGAGTCCAGCCGCCGCGAAAGACGGAAAGCAGGGCGAAGAAGCGCTGCGATTGAGCGGGCAGCAGGTCGTAGCTCCACTCAATGGCCGCCCAAAGCGAACGGTGGCGCGCCTCCTTGTCCCCGCGCCGGCTCGCCAGAAGCTCGAACCGCTGGTCCAGCCGTGTCCGCATCTGGGACAGGCTCAAGGCGCGGATGCGGGCGGCTGCCAGTTCCAGGGCGAGGGGGATGCCTTCCAGGGCACGGCACAGGGCGGCCAGGTCCGGGGCGCTCCGATCAGTCACGGTGAAGTCGGGGCGGACGGCCTGCGCCCGATCCACGAACACCTGCACACTGGCGCTGCATGCCACCTGCTCCGCCGTCTCGGCCGCGTCGGGGACCGGCAGGGGCGCGACCGGCAGTTCGCGCTCGCCGGGCATGTCCAGCCGCCGCCGGGACGTCACCAGGCAGGTCAGCGCGGGCACTTTCCCCAGAAGGGACAGCACGGCGGGGGCGCCGCCCGCCGCGATCTGCTCGAAGTTATCCAAAATGAGCAGGACCGGCGGGCCGGCGAGGGCGGCGACAACCTGTTCCCACGGGTCGGCGGGTGCGGCGCGCGGCAGGCGCAACGCGGCCAAAACCATGTCCCCCAGTCGGCCCGGGTCGGACACATCCGCCAGCGGGACGAACCAGGCGCCGCCGGGGAACGGCCCGCCCAGGCCGCGCGCCGTCTCGACGGCCAGCCGCGTCTTGCCGTTGCCGCCCGGCCCAGTCAGCGTGACGAGCCGGGTCTGCGGATCAGCCAGCATCGCCGTCAGCCGCTCCCGCTCCTCAGCACGGCCAAAAAATCGGGTGAAAGTGACGGGGAGGCTGTCGTCCGGTGCGCGCTCGGCGGGTGCGTGTTCCGAAAGCTTGTCCGGCACGAAGGGGAATGTGACCGGCGGGAACGCTTTTTGTGCCACCGCCGGGGCGTCTAGACGCGCGGCCAGGTCGCGAGTCTCTGGGCTGGGGACGGCGTTCATTTCCACGCGCAAAAGCTGGGTCAGTGTCTGAAACTGCTGCCGGGCGGCGTCAGGTCTATCCATAGCTACATATAGGCGCATCAGGAGCCGGTGCGACTTTTCGCACAGGGGATCCAACGGCAGAGCGCGGTGGGCATGGTTCAGGGCGCGGTCGAAATCGCCCGCGAGGGTCAGCTGCCGCGTCAGCCGGTGCAGTGCGCCCAAATAAGCCTGCGCCAGCCGCGCGCGCTCCCCCAGCACCCAGTCATCGTAAATTTCGGGCAGCAGATCGCCACGGTACAGACTGACGGCCCGCGTCAAAACCGCCGTCTCCTCCGCGCCGGGCCGGCACGACAACTCCAGGGCGGCCTCGAAGTCGGTGACATCGCTGACGCAAGCGATGGGGTTTAGCTGAATCTTGCTGCGGTCGGCGGCCAAAACAGCGCCGTGAGGAATCCCCGGCGGCTCCATCTGGCGGCGCAGGGAACTGAGGGAGACACGCAGGTTCAGACGGCCCGCGTCCAGGTCAGCTTCGGGCCAGAGCAGATCACACAGCTCTTCACGAGAATGGGAACGACCAGGAAACAGGGCCAGGTACGCCAGCAGCGAGGCGGTCTTGTGTGTGCGGAAGCGCGTCATGATACGCTCGCCGCCGATGGCGCGCAAGCCGCCGAATAGTTCAATTCGCCAGAGGTGGTTCATGTCGTTCTAGTATGCCCAATTTCTTTCTTTGCTATCCTGCAAGAACCGTGCCAATCACTTCAAGACCGGCGGGCGACGCAGAAAAGGCCCGGCGCATATGCGCCGGGCCTTTTTGACTGGCTTATTTAGGATGACAGGGGAGGTCAGGGAACCACCTCTTCGGCGGGCAGCTTGCCGTCCACCATGCGCTCGACGCTGGAGACGCGGTCGTCTTCGGCCAGGTTGATGGCGCGGACGCCCTGAGTGTTGCGGCTCGATGAGCGGATGTCGTCCACGCGGAGCTGGATCGTGATGCCTTCGCGGGTCATGATCAGGAGCCGGTCGTCGGGGCTGACGATCTTGGCGTCCACGATGTCGCCGGTCTTGTCGGAGAGCGACATGGTCAGGACGCCCTTGCCGCCGCGCGTCTGGCTGCGGTAGTCCTTGAGCGGTGTCCGCTTGGAGATGCCGCGCTCGCCGATCACCAGCAGGTCCAGGGCGTTGTCCACGACGGCCATGCCGACCAGGATGTCGTCCTTCGCCTCCGAAAGCGTGATGCCCCGGACGCCGCCCGCCGAGCGGGATCGCGGCATGAGGTCGGTTTCGAGGAACCGGATGGACATGCCCTTGCGAGTGACTAGGATGATTTCGTCCTCCCCGCTCGTGTGGGCGACCCAGCGCAGGGCGTCGTCCTCCTCGATGTCGAAGACGATCAGGCCGTTGTTGCGGAGGTTGACGAACTCGGCCAGCGGCGTCCGCTTGACCTCGCCGCACTCGGTCGCAAAGAGCAGGAAGCCCTCCACATCCTTGTATTCCTTCATCGGCACGGTCGCCGTGATGCGCTCGCCGGGCTGGATGTTGATGAGGTTGATGACCGCCGTCCCCATCGCCGTGCGGGACGTCTGCGGCACCTCATACGCCTTCAAGCGGTAGACGCGGCCCCGGTCGGTGAAGAACAGGATGTAGTGGTGCGTCGTCGCCACGAAGAGGTGCTCGATGCTGTCTTCTTCCTTGATGGACGCCCCGATGCGGCCCTTGCCGCCCCGATGCTGGGTTGGGTAAGTCTCCTTGGGGACGCGCTTGATGTAGCCGTCGCGGGTGATCGAGACGATCATCTCTTCTTCGGGGATTAAATCCTCGTCACCGATTTCTTCCGCTTCCATCGGGACAATGCGCGATCTTCGTTCGTCGCCGTACTTGTCCCGAAGCTGGCGCATCTCCTGCTTGATGATGGCCGTGACGCGCGCGGGCGTCGCCAGGATGTCCTCGTAGTAGGCGATCTGCTTGAGCAGCTCCTTGTACTCATTTTCCAGCTTCTCGCGCTCCAGGCCGGTCAGGGCGCGGAGCTGCATGACCAGAATGGCATCGGCCTGAAGCTGCGACAGCGCGAAGCGGGACATCATCTCGTTGCGGGCCAGTTCAGGCGTCCGGGACGCCCGGATGAGGGCGATGATCTCATCCAGGAAATCCAGAGCGATCTGCAAGCCTTCCAGGATGTGCGCCCGCGCCTTGGCCTTGTTCAGCTCGAAGAGCGTCCTGCGGACGATGACCTCGCGCCGGTGCGTCAGGAAGTGCCCCAGGGCGTCCTTTAATGTCAGGATGCGCGGCTGGCCGTCCACGAGGGCCAGCATGTTGACGCCGAAGGTCGTCCGCAGGGGCGTGTGCTTGAGCAGGAAGTTCAGCACCTTGCGGGGGTAGGCCTCGCGCTTGAGCGTGATGACGATCTTCATGCCGGTGCGGTCGGAGTAGTCGTTCAGGTCGGCGATGCCTTCGATCTTCTTCTGCTTGACCAGGTCGGCGATCTGCTCGATGAGTCGGGACTTGATGACCTGATAGGGCAGCTCGGTGATGACGATCTGGTTGCGCCCGTTCTCGATCGGTTCGATGGAGGTCCGGGCCTGCATGACAATCGAGCCGCGCCCGGTCGCATACGCCTGGCGGATGCCCTTCGTGCCCAGGATCAGCCCCGCCGTCGGGAAGTCCGGCCCCTTGATGAAGGTCAGCAGTTCCTCGAGGTCAGCGTCGGGATTGTCCAGCAGGTGAATGGCGCCATCCACGATCTCGCGCAGGTTGTGCGGCGGGATATTGGTCGCCATGCCGACCGCGATACCCGACCCGCCGTTGCACAGGAAGTTCGGGAACTTGCCGGGCAGCACGACCGGCTCACGCCGGGTCTGATCATAGTTCTCCGTCCAGTCCACCGTGTCTCGGTCCAGGTCCTGCAGCATCTCCATCGCGAACGGCGTCATGCGCGCCTCAGTGTAGCGTTGAGCCGCCGGCGGGTCTGCATCAATGGAGTTGTGGACAAAGACGCCGCTTGCCAGCAGGAAGTTGTGATGCTCGTCCACCGTGATGTCGTAAACATCCGCGCGCTCTGCCAGCCACCTGACAGAGACCGCCTTGTGATTGCAGGCTTGTTCTGACTGATGACTCCTAAAGCTTTCTTGGTAGCGAACGAAGGCACCGGTAGCCAGAGGAGGCAGTGCTTGGTTCTGGTCATGGGTGAACTTGCCAGACGGGTAATGAACGAACTCGTAGTCACCCGTCTTCGGCTGCTGGACACGCAGGTAGTCAGCCAAGCCTCCTTTGACAGGAGCGGCATCAAAATAGCCCGGCATCAGGCTGTCCTGTGGGGTCAGGTGCTGGGCCTCTTTGTAAACGCCGCTCCGTAGCAGGAAGCGGTGGTCGGGCGTACACCGGATGCGCTCGCCGTTGTCCAGAGCGACTTCGACCAGTTCCGCGTCTTGGCGAGTGACCCGCGCGTGGCGGCCCTCCCCGACCACGATGCTGCCGTCGGCATCCACGGAGTAGACGTGGAACACTTCGTCAGATGGCAGATCGGCGAGTTCTGCAAAGGACCTCTCCGTGCCATCTAAAAGTTTGATCTTGGTGTCGCCGGTGAAACACCCAAAATTCCCCTGCCCATCCACCAGCGGGTAGCGCATGTTGAAGTCCTGCGCCATGCGGACCATCGTCGCGTACAGAGCGACATCGCCGTGTGGGTGGTAGTTCCCCATGCAGTTGTGGACGAGAACGCCGTTCGCGATGAACTCGTGCTCCTCTTCCACCTGAATGTCGTAGGTGATTTCTGACGGGGCGGGAAGGACTTCGCTCACCTCCGCCAAGGTGATGCAGTCGCGGGCGAAATCGCGGGCGAGGGCGAGGAGGGGCGAGTCCGTGGCTTCCAACTTCGCAAGGGCAGCCAAATAAGGAACAGACTGGGCTTTTCCGGCTGACATGAGGTTCATTCCGGCGCTTCCAGGGCCGACGGCACGGGCCACGACGTACTCGCCGGGCGCAAGTTCGTCCGCCGTCTTCCAGACCATCGTCAGATCAGGCGTCCAAACCTTGAACTGCTGGCCGGGCGTGCAGCGTAGGGCCGCACCGCCATCAAACTTCACCTCACGCAACGGCTGAGATGGCATGACGTAAGCTTGGGTCACGGTGCGGACGGCGGTCTGGGTATGGACAGTGTCGCCGACGTTGAGGGCTTCGATAGGGGTCAGCCCGCGCGGAGTGGAAACCAGGGTGCCCGCGACGAAGCATTCGCCGACGATCTTGGCGCTTTTGCGGTGCTGGCCGGCGGGGGTCAGATTCAGGTCGCTCATCGCCATGAGAATCCGGCGGTGGACAGGCTTGAGGCCGTCGCGCACGTCCGGCAGGGCGCGGGCGATGATGGTGGACATGGCGTAGTCGAGATACGACTGGCGCATCTCGTCTTCGATGCTTACGTTGATGACCTCGCGGCCGATGGACATGGGCGCGAGAGCCATCAGGGCGGTCGCCGGGCCGCCATCGGGGGCCTCAGAAGCGGGGTCGGAGGGTGTTTCAGGGGTTAAATCGGGAACGGGGATTTCTTCGTCAGCCATCGCTCATCCTTTACAAAAAAGCAGTACAGAGGGTTGCCGTTGTTTTGCTAACATTATAGCGTATTTGGCAGCAAATGTCAAGAGGTCAAGCCGATTTGCGTTTTTGGCGACTGTGTGCTATACTTTTAAAACTGCCAGGCCCGTTCACTTCAGGAGAAACCACGATGACTAAATCATTCACTGCGCCCGCCGCATTGGCCGCCGCGCTGGCCGTCGGCCTTCTCGCCGCTTCGGCACAGGCTGCCCCGGCCAAACCCATGCATGGCAAGATGGCTTCCGGCAAGATGGCCTCCGGCAAGATGGTGTCGCTGTACCAGGCCGACAAGTGCCATATGTACTACACGCCCGCCCAGGCCAAGAAGTACGGCTATGCCTGCCCCGACAGCAAGGGCAAGATGAAGCCGGTCAAGGTCACAGCCGCCGTCGCCAAAGCCGAACTCGCCAAGACGAACACCGCCCTGGCTCCCAAGAAGGCCATGTGACAACAGAAAAAGGGCGCGGACCATCCGGCCCGCGCCCTTTTTCATGTTTTTCTCGTTTCGTATTTTTCTAGGCGGCCTCGAAATCCTCGCCCAGACCCACAGCATGGCGGTGCTCGGCCAGGACATGCGCGGGCACCTGCTTCAAGAAGAAGTTGCCGGCGAATAGGGCGATGCCGATGTCGTCCAGAGCGCCGACGATCGGGATGAAGTTCGGCAGGTTCAGCGGGCTGACCGCGAAGGCCAGGGCGCCGACCAGGGCGGCTTTCGCCAGGACGGGGACGCGCGGGTCCAGCAGCAGCCGGCGGAACAGTTGAAGCTGCTTGGGCGCGCTCTGCGCCAAGTTCACCGCCGCCTTCCAGCCGCCGACGCGGCGGGTCATCTGTATCATGCGCCAGACTTGTTTCCAGAGGTTCATCAAAATCTCCTTTGTTGGGCAACCGCGACACTAGGGGGTACTATGCCCAGTGTAGGAACACCCCACGCGCCGATTTGTTCCACAATGGAACAACAATTTGACCGGCGGACGGCGGCGTCGCCACCAGCACGATCTTCCCGGAGCCATGACTTGCGCCTTTACATCATCCGCCACGCCGACCCCGACTACCCCAACAACACCATCACCGAAGCCGGCCACCGCGAAGCCCAGGCTCTCGCCAAGCGGCTGGCCTCGCTCGGCGTGGACCGGCTCTACTGCTCCCCCCTGGGCCGCGCCCGCCACACCATGCAGTATACCGCCGACCTGACGGCGAAGGAGGCGGTCATCGAGGACTGGACCCAGGAGCTTTCCGGCCTGGAAGCCGAGTCTGAGGCGTGGGGCCGGCTGGGCCTCTGGGACCTGCCCGGCGAGGTCTACCGCGCCGGGGAGCAGCACCCCGCCCACGACACCTGGCACACGCTGCCGCCCCTGGCCGGCTCCCCCGCCCCCACGACCCTGGCCGCCCTCGCCGACGCCTCCGACGCCTTCCTGGCCCGCCACGGCTACCAGCGCGAGGGCCGCCGCTACCGCGTCATCCGGCCCAATCGGGAACGTCTGGCCGTCTTCTGCCACGGCGCCTTCGGCCTGTCCTGGCTCGCGCAACTCCTGGAACTCCCCCTGCCCCTCGTCTGGTCCGGCTTCTGGCTCCCGCCGAGTTCCGTCACCACCGTGCTCATGGAGGAGCGGTCCCCCGACTGGGCCGTCCCCCGCTGCCTCGGCCTGGGCGACGTGTCCCACCTCTACGAAGCCGGCCTGCCCGTCAGCCCGCGCGGCATCTACGCGAAGAATTGGTAGCGGGAGGCGGCGGACATGCGGCAGGGCGGGTCGTCAAGAAGGGCTGAGAGGGCAGGTGATGGGACGGCGACGCCCGCGCCTCGGGATTTGCGGCAGCGGTGGGGGAAGTTCCGGGCGGACTCGCGGGCGACGTTTGCGGGGCTGCCGCGCGCCTTTGGGCTGGTCTGGACCGCGCACAAGGGGTTCACGGTCGGTCTGGCGCTGTTCGCCGTCCTGGGGGGCGTCATCCCGGCGGCGACGGCGTGGGTCAGCAAGCTGCTGATTGATGCCGTGGTGGCCGCCGCGAGCCGGGGCGGCGGGCCGGGATGGGTCCGGTGGGTGCTGGTCCTGGTCACGATGCAGCTTGGGCTGTACCTGGCGAATTCGCTGCTCCAGACCTTGCAGACCGTCACGCAGCAGGCCTTGCAGGAGCTGACCGGCGACCACGTCCAGCTCACGATCATGGAGCACGCCAACCGGCTGGACCTGGCCTTCTTCGAGGAGCCGAAGTTCTATGACACGCTTCAAGAGGCCCAGCGGGAAGCGTCGCAGCGGCCACTCGGCATGGTGCAGCAGGTCTTCAACATCGTCCGCTCGCTGATCACCTTCCTCTCGATGGTCGCCCTGATGGCACGGCTGGGGTGGATCGTCGCCGCCGTCGCTTTGATCGCTCCTATCCCCAGCTTCATCGCCTCCACCCGCTACGGCTGGCGCGGCTACTGGCTGGCGCGGCGGCAGTCGTCCGACCGGCGGCTGATGATCTACTTCGCGGACCTGCTGACCAAAGACACCTACCACAAGGAGATCAAACTGTTCGGCCTGGGCGAGCACTTCACCAACCGCTGGAAGGTCATCGCCGACCGATTCTACCGGGAGCACCTCGCTCTGCTGACACGCCGCTCCGCCATGGGCTTCCTGTGGGGCAGCCTGACGACCCTGGTGACCAGCGGCACATTTTTGTATGTCGCCCTCCAGGCCATTGCCCGGCGGCTGACGCTGGGCGACCTGACGCTCTACACGCAGGCGGTCGGCAACGTGCAGTCGAGCTTCCAGGGCATCCTCGGCGGCATTTCCTCGCTGTACGAGGGCGGGCTGTACCTGAACAACCTGTTCGAGTTCCTGGATTACGAGCCGAAAATCCGCGACCGGGCCGACGCCGTCCCGCTCCGGTTCCCCCTGCGCGAAGGCATCGAGTTCCGCGATGTCAGCTTCACCTACCCCGGCAAGGACGCGCCGGCCCTGCGTAATGTCAGCTTCCGGGTGGCCCTGGACGAGACCGTGGCTCTGGTGGGGCAGAACGGGGCGGGCAAGACCACCATTGTCAAGCTGCTTGCCCGGCTGTACGACCCCGACGAGGGCCAAATCTTAGTCAATGGCCGGGACATCCGCGAGTACGAGTTGGCGAGCCTGCACGCGGCCATCGGGGTGATCTTCCAGGACTACGTCACCTACTTCTTCAGCGCGGGGGAGAACATCGGGGTCGGGCGGCTGGCCGACATGGAGGACCGCGCCCAGGTGGAGGCGGCGGCGGCCCGGAGCGGGGCGGATGCGGTCATCGCCCGGTTGCCGAGCGGCTACGACACCACCCTGGGCCGCTGGTTCGACGAGGGGTTTCAACTTTCGGGGGGCGAGTGGCAGAAGGTGGCCCTGGCCCGCGCGTTCATGCGCGACGCCGAGGTGCTGATCCTCGACGAGCCGACCGCCAGCCTGGATGCCCGTGCCGAATACGAGATCTTCGCGCGGATGCAGACGCTCACCGAGGGAAAGATGGCGCTGTTCATCAGCCACCGCTTCAGCACCGTGCGCCTGGCCGACCGGATTCTGGTGCTGGAAGACGGACGCATCAAGGAAGACGGCACGCACGAGCATCTTCTGGCGCTGGGCGGCACTTATGCCGAGTTGTTCAACCTCCAGGCCGCCGCCTACCGATGAAACGCCCAAGTAACGCTCAGGTTAGGCTATAATGGGAGCGTGAACATCTTTCCCACAAACCCAGAGGCCGAGGCGGTGTCGGCCGATACCTTCGAGGCGGACACGCTCCTGCCCGCCCTGGCCGCGCGTTCCGCTTGCTTCGATCCGCGCCATGAAGCGGCGTTCCGCCTTTTCAGCGGCTTCGCGGAAGGCTGCCCCGTATTGGTCGCCGACCTGTACGGGCAGACGCTCGTTTTGCACAACTACGCCGATCCGCCCGCTGAGGCGGCCGGGTGGATCGAGCGGGCGGCCCGGTTCTACCGGGAGCAGCTCCCCTGGCTGAGTGCCGTGCTGGTCAAGGCGCGCTACGGGGGTACGGAGGACGAGAAAAAGGGAACCCTCCTCTGGGGCGACTCGCTCACCCGGCGTGTGCGGGAGAACGGGGTGTGGTACGCCGTGGACCTGCGGCTCAACCAGGATGCCAGCTTTTACCTGGACACGCGCCGCCTGCGCGAGTGGGCGAAGGCGAACCTAGCGGGGAAGATGGTGCTGAACACCTTCGCCTACACCGGCAGCCTGGGGGTGGCCGCGCGGGCAGGCGGGGCGTCCCGCGTGGTGCATCTCGACCTCAAGCGCGCCTTCCTGAACGTCGCCAAAGATTCGTATGTCCAGAATGGGTTCCCGATTAACACGGCGGACTTTCTGGCGGGCGACTTCTGGCCGCAGATCAGCCACCTGAAGCGCGACGGCGCGCGCTTCGACTGCGTCCTCGTGGACCCGCCGCTGTTTTCCCGCACCCGGCAGGGGACCGTGGATTTGGTCGAGGCCGGCGGGCGCGTTCTCAACAAGGTGCGCCCGTTGATCGCCGACGGCGGCGCCCTCGTCACCATCAACAACGCCCTGTTTGTCAGCGGGGCGGACTACCTGCAAATGCTCCAGGCTCTCTGCGCCGACGGTTACCTCTCCCTGGAAACTCTGATTCCCGTCCCCCAGGACTTCATCGGCTACTCGGACCCGGACGGCTCCGCCTTGCCCGCCGACCCCGCGCCGTTCAACCACCCGACAAAGATCGCCGTGCTGCGCGTGCGCCGCAAGGACGCCGGGTGACACAGAACCCTGAGGGTAAGGGCCAGGCGATGCCGGCGCTTGTCAATCCACGCGGTTGAGACGGCGGCCCGTCTGGAAGGCGTGCAGGTTGCGGGCGGCGGCCGTCATCAGGCGCGTGCGGGCCGCGCCGCTGGCCCAGGCAATATGCGGCGTCACCAGACAGTTCCGGGCGCGCAGCAGCGGGTTGTCCGGCGGGGGAGGCTCGCGGCTGAGTACGTCCAGGCCCACCCCGGCGAGCCGGCCCGCGTCCAGCGCCGAGGCCAGCGCGGCTTCATCCACCAGCGGCCCCCGGCTGGTGTTAAGGAGGAAGGCGCTCGGCTTCATCCGCCGCAGGCTGTCCGGGCCGATCAGCCCAGTCGTTTCGGGCGTCAGCGGGCAATGGAGGCTGACGATGTCGCTGCGCCCGAACAGGGTGTCCAGGTCCACGAACTCGACGTCCGCCCATTCCCCGTCCGCCGCCAGGTGGCGCGGGCGGCGGTGGGCCAGCACGCGCAGGCCGAAGCACCGGGCCAGACGGGCGACGGCCTGACCGATCTGCCCGAAGCCGATGATCCCGAGCGTCAGGCCGCGCAGCTCGATCAGGGGAAAGTCCTGGTACGAAAAATCCGGCCCGGCGCTCCAGCGTCCCGCCCGGACGGTTTCGGCATGATGGCCGACGTGATGGGTCAGCTCCAGCAGAAGGGCGAACGTGAGCTGCGCGACGGAGTCGGTGCTGTAGCCCGGCACGTTGGTCACCGCAATGCCGCGCCGCCGCGCCGCCTCCACATCCACGACGTTGAAGCCGGTCGCCAGCACCCCGATGTACTGAAGGCCGGACATCCGTGCCATCGCCTCGGCGTCCAAAGCGACCTTGTTGGTGAGAACGGCGTCGGCCTCCCGGACGCGCTCGGCGATCTGCTCCGAGGACGTCCGGTCATGCACCGTGCAGTCACCGAGCGCCTCCAGTTCCGACCACGACAGGTCGCCGGGGTTCAGCGTGTACCCGTCCAGCACGACGATCTTCATGGGGGCAGTGTATCAGGTCAGGCGTCAGGTGTCAAGCCGGAAGCGGGTCGGAAGCGGTGATTGCATATCAAGGGCAGGCACGGGGGAGGGGGAGGGCAGGCACGGGGGCCCGCCCCTACGCGCCCCATCATTGGTAGGGGCAACCCCCTGTGGTTGCCCTTTTGCCCTGTGGTTGCCCTTTTTCCTGTCGCTCATATGCGATGGCCCTATGGGCAGGAACTCCGGCCCGGCGCAGCGCGTTGCTGTGAGTACGTCGCGGAGGAGTCTGCCTCTCACGAAAAGGAGTACGCTGATGGAACTCACCGGCCTGCATCATGTCACGGCGATCACCCGCCTTGCTGCCGAGAACGTCCAGTTTTACACCCAGACGCTGGGACTGCGCTTGGTCAAGAAGACGGTCAACCAGGACGACGTTTCGGCTTACCACCTCTTCTACGGCGACTCGGTGGGTCACGCGGGCACGGAAATGACGTTCTTCGACTGGCGGCAGGCCGCCCCCAATCGGAACGGCGTCGGCGCAATCTCAGCGACCGCCCTGCGCGTGAGCGGCCCGGAAGTCCTGGCCTGGTGGGTGGTACGCCTTGACGGCCTGGGCGTCCCGCACAGCGACGTCGAGGAGGTCGCGGGACGCCAAACGCTGCGCTTTACCGACCCCGAAGGGCAGGCGCTGAGTCTGGTCGCGGACGGCGGCATTGCAGGCGGCACACCCTGGGACGGGAGCACGGTGCCCGTCGCGCAGGGCATTCGCGGCCTGGACGGGGTGACGCTGACCGTGCGCCGGCTCGCCCCGACGGTCGACGTTCTGGTGCAGACTTTGGGCTTCCGCCCGGCGCGCGAATACCGGACGGACGGGGACCACCCGGTCGCCGTTTTCGAGACCGGGCCGGGCGGGCCGGGGACGGAAGTCCACGTTGCGGAGCGGCCCGATCTGCCGCCGGGCCGTCAGGGTGCGGGCGGCGTCCACCACGTCGCCTTCCGCACGCCGAACGGCGAGGAGCAGCAGGAATGGCGCCGCCGGATCGTCCGGGCCGGCCTGGCGGTCTCGGAGCAGATTGACCGCTACTACTTCCAGTCCGTCTACTTCCGCGAACCGAACGGCATCCTGTTCGAGATCGCCACAGACGGCCCCGGCTTCGCCACGGACGAGGACCCCGCCCACCTGGGCGAGCGGCTGGCTCTGCCGCCGTTTCTGGAACCCCGCCGTGCCCAAATTGAGGCGGGCCTACGGCCAATCGAGTGAGCATTTTGCGACATTCACGAGACGCCGGCAATCCTAAATGGGAAATGTGCGGCTTGCCATGCTCTTTGATAACGGCTTTTTCGCGTCTGTTTGGGGTTGCTGCCTGTCTATCTCACGCCGACGGCAGGAAACGCAGCCCCTTGACCAAACATCCCAAGCCTGCCATAATAGAATCACGTTGCCGAAATTGACGGCGACAAACAAAGCAACGTAAGAAGAGAGCGCTGACCCGAGGGGTCGGCGCTTTTTTGTTGTGCCTGCCGGGTCAGCGGGAAGAATGTTGTCAGCGGGAAGAATGTTTACCAGGAGAGCAGGATGGGCATGGTTAAGCATCTCGACACCGGGAACGTAGACGCTCCACGGATGTCAACAGGAGGAACGCGACATGAACCTTCAAGACACTTCACCGCCCGCGCGTCCTGACGCCGGACGCTGGCGCAGGGCAATCGCCCTGGCGGCCGCCCTCAGCGGGGTGGCGGCCGTCCTCGCGGGCTGCGCCAACGACAATCCGCCGCCCCAAAACACGACTGTCGTCACCCCCGCCCCTGCGGCTTCGCCGGGGCCGCCCGGACCGGCTGGGGCGCCGGGCGCGCCTGGACCTTCCGGGGCGCATGGAGCTTCGGGTGCCCCGGGAGCTTCGGGGGCGCCGGGAGCGCCCGGCGCCTCGGGGCCTGCCGCCCCCGCCGCGCCGTCGGGCGGCTCCAGTTCCTCCGGCGGATCCAAGCCATGAACCGTTAAGCAGACGAAACGCCGAGCGCTGCCGCTCGGCGTTTTTTGCGTCTCTCCCTCAGCGTGACGGCAGGAGAAGCGGGCGGGGATGGTGAACAGGACGGGAATGACACCGAAGCGGCGCACGCTCCTTTTGATCTGGCTGATGATGGCCGTCGCCTACCTCGACCGGACCAACATCACAGTCGCCAAGCTGACGATGACGCACGATCTGCACCTCAGTGAGATGCAGTTCGGCTTCGTGATGGCCGCGTTCACGTTCGGCTACGCACTCATGCAGATTCCGGGCGGGCGGCTGGCCGACCGGATCGGATCGCGCCCGCTGCTGGTGACCGCCCTTGTCGTCTGGTCCGTTTTCACCGCGCTGACGGGCCTGGCGACTTCGCTCATGTCTCTGATCGCCGTCCGCGTCCTGTTCGGCATAGGCGAGGGGATCGAGAATGGGGCGCAGTTCAAGCTGATCGGAGACAACTTCGCCGCGCGGGAACGGTCGTCGGCGAGCGCGTTCTTCCTGACCGCCCTGCCGCTGGGGTCGGCCGCCGCCGCGCCCGCCGCGGCCTGGCTGCTGGGCCGGGTCGGGTGGCACGCGCTGTTCTTCTGGTTTTCCCTGCCGGGCCTGCTCGTCGCGGGCCTGCTGCTGCTCTTCCTGCCGAGGGGGAAAGCGGAAGTCGTGCATTCCGACGTGCGGGATAAAGCGGGACAGGAATTGGGTTGGGGCGATGCGCTGCGGCGGCAGTCCTCGTGGCTGGCGTTCTCAGCCTACCTGTTCTTCAACGTGGCGTTCTGGGGATTCATCGGCTGGATGCCTTCCTACCTCAGCCAGAACCGTCACATCGAACTGAAGGCGTTGGGGATGGTCGCCTCCGTCCCCTACCTGTGCGGCTTCGTGGGCATGGTCGCCCTCGGGAAGCTCGGCGCGGGCGCATTTTTTGGCCGCCGCGCCGCCCTGATCGCCGTCAGCTACCTGCTGGCTGCCGTGTTCCTCTGCGTGACCTTCACGGCGACGACCGTTCCGCGCTGCGTCGCGGGCCTGTCGCTGGCGGCCTTTTTCCTGTACGGCGGGTTCGGACCGTTCTGGGCGGTCACGCTCGATCTGATCCCCGATGGGATGCGCGGCGCGTTCACGGGCTTCGTCAACTTCGGCGGCCAGATCGGCGGCTTCGTCGCCCCCATTGTCGTCGGCGCCCTCGTCACGCACACCCATTCGTTCACCGACGGCTTCCTCTTTATGACCGCCGCGCTCGTTCTTGCCGCCGTGAGCCTGCTTTGGCTGCAAAAAACGGAACTTTCGGGGGGACGAGGCCGTTAGAAAAGGATGATACCCCCACGGCTTCTGCCGATCCGACTGCCCGCGCCGGTGGAACGGCCGGCGTTTGGGATGCCCAGGGGTGCCCTCGTCTGGCTGGTGGGCAGCCTCCTTCTCCTGGCTGTCGCGTGTACCCAACTGACCTGGCCCAGCCGCGCCGTCCACCACCTCGGAGACTTTTGCAGCCACACGCTGTACCAGTCGTTCATTGGACTGGCGGCGGTTTTGATGATTTGGCGCGCGTTACGGGGCGGACCGAAGCGCCTCCTGTGGTGGCCGCCCGCCGTGGCCCTCGGATCGGCGCTTTGCGTGGAAGGCTTGAAGCGGGCGACGCGCCTGCCGCGCCCCGATGGGGACCCGACCGGCTTCCCCAGCGGCCACACGACCTTTGCCTATGCCCTGGCCTGGCTGCTGACCCGGACCCATCCCCGCCTCGCGCCGCTCTGGTACGGCGTGGCGGTCGGCATCGGCTGGTCCCGCGTGGAGGGAGACGCGCACTTCCCCTATCAGGTGCTCTGCGGGGCGGTTCTGGGAACCCTCGTCGGCTGGGGCGTCAGCAGCTTCCTTGCGGAGCGGCGATGATAAGTCACCGGCCGTGGAGTGACACGGGGCTGAAGGTTTTATTGGGGTGACCCCCGTGCTTCGATAAAGCAACTCCCCGCCTGCGCGGGCAGATAGAGTGACAAGCCAAGAGGTTCTTTCTTCGCCCGCGCAGGCGGGGGCTTGCACTTCTAAAGCACGGGGGTCACCCCAATAAAACCTTCAGCCCCGTGTCACTTTAGGCTAGGGAAGGCTCAGGCAGCATGCACAACATCCCTTCACCTAATACGCTCTCACCCGACACGCTGCTCGGCATTCACGCGGTCGGGAAACGATTCCCCGGCGTCGTCGCCCTCGCCGACGTCACGTTTGATGTGGCGCGCGGCGAGGTCCATGCCCTGATGGGCGAGAACGGCGCGGGCAAGTCTACGCTGATGAAGATCCTCAGCGGCGCCCTGACCAACTACGACGGCGCGCTCGTTTGGGACGGCAAGCCGCTCCGGCTGCAAGGCCCCCGCGACGCCCAGGCGCGCGGCATTGCCATCATCCATCAGGAGCTGAACCTCGTCCCGGAGCTGTCGGTGGCGGAGAACATCTTCCTGGGGCGTGAGCCGAAGACGCCCTGGGGCACCCTGGACGCGCGTCGCATGGCGCGGGAGGCACGGGCGCAGACGGACCGGCTCGGCCTCCAAATCCCCCCTACCCGGCCCGTCGGCCACCTGCGCGTCGGCGAGCGGCAGATGGTGGAGATCGCCAGAGCCTTGTCACTGGACGCACGCCTGTTGATCCTGGACGAGCCGACATCGGCGCTGTCGGACGCGGAGCGCGAGCACCTGTTTTCCGTCATCGAGACGCTTAAACGGGATGGCGTGACGATGATCTACATCTCGCACAAGCTGGACGAGACATTCCGCCTGGCCGACCGCGTTTCCGTCCTGCGCGACGGCCGATACATCGGCATGCGGGCCGTCGGGGACACGGACGAAGTGGCCTTGATCCGCATGATGGTCGGGCGGCCCCTCACCGACCTGTTTGCCCGCGACGGAGGAACATTGGACGACGGAGGAACATTGGGCGGCGGGGGTGAATTTGGCGAAGAAGTCCTGCGCGTAGACCGGCTCGGGCTGGAGGCCGAGGGGCGAACGCTGCACGACATCTCGTTCGGTCTGAGGCGCGGCGAGATTCTGGGGCTGGCGGGCCTGATGGGCGCGGGCCGTACCGAGCTGCTGGAAACACTGTTCGGCGTCCACGCCCCGCGATGGACGCGCGGGCGGGTGACTCTGGGGGGCCGCGAACAAGCTCCGTTCGCCTCGCCTGCCGCCGCTCTGGGCGCCGGGCTGGCCTTCGTGACCGAGGACCGCAAGGAGCAAAGCCTGGTCCTGGGCGCGTCCGTCGGCCACAACATCACCCTGGCCGCGCTGGGCGACTTCCTCCGGGCCGGCGTAATTCAGTCGGGGCCGGAAGGTGACGCCGTGCGGCAGTCTTTAAACGACCTGCACATCAAGACGCACAGCCCGGATGTGGCGGTCGGCACCCTGTCCGGCGGGAATCAGCAGAAAGTGGTCCTCGCCAAGTGCCTTCTGACCCGCCCCACCGTCCTGCTGCTGGACGAACCGACGCGCGGCATTGACGTGGGCGCGAAGGCGGAGATCTACGCCCTGATCCGCCGACTGGCTGCGGGCGGCGCGGGCATCCTCCTGGCCTCGTCCGAGATGCCCGAGCTGCTGGCGCTGTGCGACCGGATTCTCGTCCTGGCCGGGGGCCGCGTCCGGGCGGAACTTGCGGCCGGGGAGGCCACCCAGGAGCGCATCCTGGCGGCGGCAGCCGCCTGAGTTTCCCGGCAGCCGCATTTCCCCGGCACTGGAAGTGCCGGTCTACTCCCAGTAGAAGTCGCTGCGCGACTACGGAGAAGCCGCCAGTCGCTTGTCTTCAGTCGCGGAGCGACTTTCATTCCCTAGTAGCCCGGCACTTCCAGTGCCGGGGAAATGCGATCAGCAGCAAGCCCATGGCACAACAACCACTGACGGTTCCTCCTTTGGTCTCGCCCCGCGCGCGTTTGGGGGCGGCGGGCCGGTCCGCGCTGCGGTTCCAAAGTCTCTTTGGCCTGCTCGCGATCCTGCTGGTGTCCGCCCTCGTGTCGCCGATCCGCGACGGGCACATCGTCTTCCTGGACCCCGAAAACCTGCTCAACATCGTCCGCTTCGCCTCGGAAAACGGCATCATCGCCGTCGGCATGACGCTGGTGATCCTGACCGGCGGCATTGACCTGTCCGTCGGCGCCCTGCTCGCGCTCTGCGCCGTGGGCGCGGCGGCCTGCCTGATGCGCTACGGGCTGAACACGGCGGAAACCGTCCTGGTCGTGCTGGGCCTGGGGGCGTGTCTGGGGACGGTCAACGGCCTGGTGACGACAAAGCTGGGCATCCAGTCGTTCATCACCACGCTGGCGATGCTTTCCGTGGCGCGCGGCATCGCCTCGCTCTGGTCGGGCGGCTATGCCATTCCGCTGGCCTTCGGGACGGCGCGTGGCGAAGCGCCGCCCCTGTTCAAGTCGCTGTTTGGGGGGCAGATCGAGATCGGGGCGTGGGCGATCCCCGGCCCGCTGTTCTACTTTGCGGGCACGGGTCTGCTGGCGACCTTCCTGCTGCGGCGGATGGGCTTCGGGCGGCACATCTACGCCGTGGGCGGCAACGAGACGGCGGCCCGGCTGTCGGGCGTGCGGACCGACCGGGTCCGCGTCGTCGTCTTCGCCTTGTCGGGCCTGCTGGCCTCGCTGGCGGCCCTGCTGCACATCGCGCTCGTCAACCAGGGCAGTCACATTGACGGCAACGGCTACGAGCTGAACGCCATCGCCGCCGTCGTGATCGGCGGCACCCGCCTGTCGGGCGGCGCGGGGACCGTCCTCGGCTCGATGGTAGGCGCGCTGATCCTCTCCATCCTGGACAACATTCTAGGATTGCGTAACATCCAGTCCGAGTACCAGATGATCCTGAAGGGCGTCATCATCGTGCTGGCCGTCGTGGTCCAGCGGCAGAACGCCCGATCAGCCTAGAAGGCTGGCTATCTTCAAAGGAGAAATTCCCATGACACCTCGGACACGGCCACTGACGGCCGCCGCGCTTTCCCTGAGCCTGACGGCCGGACTTCTCGCCGGGTGCGGCCCGCGCGAAACGACACAGCCTAGCCCCGCCTCCCCGACGTCTTCAACTTCCACGTCTTCAACTTCCACGTCTTCAACTTCCACGTCTTCGGGCGGGGACGGCGGAGCGGGCGGCAAGACGTTCCTCATCGGCATGTCGCAGGCCAACAAAGGCGAACCCTGGCGGCAGGCGATGAACGACCAGATCGCGGCGGCGGCGGCGGGACACCCCGAACTCAAGGTCGTCTTCGCGGACGCGGCCCAGGACAACGCCAAGCAGGTCGCCCAGGTGGAGAACTTCTTGCAGCAGGGCATCAACCTGCTGATCATTTCGCCCAACGAGGCTGCGCCGCTGACCGACGTGGTCGCCAAAGCCTACGACAAGGGCATCCCGGTGATTCTCTTGGACCGCAAGGTCAAGGGGGACAAGTATACGATGTGGATCGGGGCCGACAACACCAAGATCGGCCAGGAGGCGGGGAAATACGTCGCGGACTGGTGCAAGCGCAGCACGCGCACCCCCTGCCGCGTCCTGGAGATCCGGGGGCTGGAAGGCTCGACGCCCGCGAGGGAGCGCGGAGACGGCTTCCGGGAAGGCATCAAGGCCGATCCGGCCGTCCAGATCATCGCCAGCCAGAACGCCGACTGGCTGCGCGAGAAGGCTGTCCCCGTCTCGCAGGCGATGCTCCAGGCCAACCCCAGCGTGGACGTCGTTTTCGCCCACAACGATCCCATGGCCGAGGCCGCCTTCATCTCCGCCGGGAGCGCGCACCGGGACACATCCAAGATGCTGTTCGTCGGCATTGACGGCCTGCCCACGCCCGACGGCGGCGTCGTCTCCGTCAAGGAGGGGCGCCTGGGCGTCACCCACGTCTACCCGACGGGCGGCAAAGAGGCCATTGACTACGCCGTGCAGATTTTGGAGAAAAAGCAGACGCCGCCCCGCGCCGTCGTGCTCCCGACCGTGCAGGTGACAAAGGCCAACGCCGACGACGTGCTCAAACAATACGGCGGCAAGTGATCCGAAGGTGTGAGGGAGGTCGTCGAGGTGAGGCAGGGACGCAAATAATCGCGCCCCCTTTTCTTCTGTTCGAGTGGGCTGAACGAGCGCACTGATGCGCCAAAGCGAGAATGAGAGGGAGTGGGCCGGCTGGGTCTCGAACCCAGGACCCTCTCATTAAAAGTAAGATGCTCTACCGCTGAGCTACCGACCCACGCCCGTCATTGTACCTGCACACGGGGGCAAAGTCAACCGTTTGCCCCCAAAGAAGCGGCAGGAGACGGGGCGGGCGAGGGCGAATAAAAAGGGAAGTCACAGCGAACCCAAATGGAGGCACGAATCACATGGCGGATAAACCGAATTTCGGACTGACGGGGCTGGCGGTCATGGGGCAGAATCTGGCGCGCAACGTCGCGCACAAGGGGTTCCCCATCGCCGTCCACAACCGGACGACGGAGAAGACGGACAAGTTCATCGAGGAGCACGGCGGCGAAGGGCAGATCGTCGGCTCGAAAAGCATGGAGGAATTCGTCGGCGCGCTCCAGCCGCCGCGCGCGATCATGATCATGGTCAAGGCGGGCCGGGCCGTGGACGACGTGATTGACGAACTCAAGCCGCTTCTCGCGCCGGGCGACTTGCTGATTGACGGCGGCAATTCGCTGTTCTCGGACACGGAGTGGCGCGTTTCGGAGCTGGCCGGGGACGGCATTTTGTTCCTCGGCACGGGCGTGTCAGGCGGCGAGGAGGGGGCATTGAACGGCCCCAGCATCATGCCTGGCGGCAAAGAAGAGGCGTACCAGATCGTCGCCCCGATCTTCACCAAAATCGCCGCCCAGGTGGACGGCGCCCCCTGCTGCACCTACATCGGCGACGGCGGCGCAGGGCATTACGTCAAGATGGTTCACAACGGCATCGAGTACGCCGACATGCAGCTCATCGCCGAGGCCTATGACCTGCTCAAGAACGGGGCCGGGCTGACCAACGACGAGCTGCACGACGTCTTTACGCAGTGGAACGAGGGCGACCTGGACTCGTTCCTGATCGAGATCACGGCGCAGATATTCGCCAAGAAAGACGACGACAGCGACGATTATTTGGTAGACCGCGTCCTGGACCGGGCCGCGCAGAAGGGGACCGGCAAGTGGACCGCCCAGTCCGCTCTGGACCTGGGCATTCCCGTGACCGCCATCACTGAGGCCGTCTATGCCCGCGCCCTGTCCTCCTTCAAGGAGCAGCGCGTCGCCGCCTCCAAGGTCCTGCCCGGCCCGGTCGGCGGCCGCGTCGGGGGCGACCGGAAGGAGTTCATTAACGACGTCCGGGACGCCCTGTACGCCTCCAAGGTCGTCGCCTACGCGCAGGGCTTCGAGCAGATGCTGGCGGCGGGCCACGAGCACGGCTGGCGGCTGCACCCCGGCGAGATCGCGACGATCTGGCGCGGCGGCTGCATCATCCGCGCCCGCTTCCTGGATCGCATCAAGGACGCCTACGACCAGGAGCCGCACCTGGCGAACCTGCTGCTGGCCCCCTACTTCACCGACGCCGTAAAAAGCGGCCAGGACGGCTGGCGCCGCGTCGTCGGCGAGGCGGCCCGCCTGGGCATCCCCATTCCCGCCTTCTCCTCGGCTCTCGCCTACTACGACGGCTACCGCCGCGCCCGCCTGCCCGCGAACTTGATCCAGGCCCAGCGCGACCTGTTCGGCGCCCACACCTACGAGCGCACGGACAAGCCCGGCGCTTTCCACTCCCAGTGGGCCGAGGAAAAGCAGGAGCCGAAAAACGCCCCCCAGCACGGCGTCCAGACTACGGACTGAGCGGTTAAAGGGGCGGCAGAAGTATTCTTACTTCTGCCGCCTTCCGGTGGGTAGGATTTAAAGGCGATGGCGCGCGCTCAAAAGGAAGAACGAGCTGTCCGCTTAGAGTACCATTCTCAGCAGTTCGCGAAGAAGCTGTTCGCGCGGCATCCTGAGTGGAGGCGCTATGCGAGCCACTACGAAGGGGTTGAAGAGGGTTTGCCTGTGTGTTACCTTGACGTGCATGTTCCGTCTGCCAATCCGCGCGTTGCTCGACCCCTCCGCATCTGCACAGGGGCAAACCAGGACGTTACGGTTATCTGGGCTGGCGACTGGCATATGCACTTCGACCCCAGGCCGCCGGGCAACACGCGCCCAAACTACATGGAGCGTGCTTTAACGGCCATTGACATGCTTGTTTCCGACAGGCTTGTTATTGGGGCTGTGTATCACGCGGGATGTGTGACTTCCGCCTGGGTAAGTGAAGTGAGCAGCGATTTGCCTCAATGGCTGTCCCATGAACTTGGCAACCATGTAGAAATGCGTTCCTGGCTCGGAACGCACGACCGGGATATTGATCTATAGCGCATCAAGGACTAGGCGCAATCCATGACAGAGGACACACTGGCCCGCCAGATTCACGACAAGGCGACGCGCGGCGGCATACTGACGGAAGCGGAGCGTGCCGCGCTTGAAGCGTGGTACAACGAAAAAGACCATGAGGAAGCGGTGCTGCTTCATTCGTCAACATCGGCGTCCTTAACAACCCTGGACGCCCTGCGCGAACAGGTAGCAGCCGCGCTCGCGCGGCTGCGGGAGGAGACAGGGCGCATCCAAGCGCAGGCGGACGAGAATGAGGCGCTGCGCCGCGAGATCGCCGCACTCTCCGAGCGGCTGGCGCATTCGGGTTCCCGGCAGGCCGCATGAGTCTTTCCGCCGAGAAACGCGAGCAGGTCAGGCAGCGAGCCGGGCGCGCTTGTGAATACTGCGGCGTCACGGAAACGAATACTGCCGGGCTGCTGACCGTTGACCACTTCCACCCACAGGCGCGAGGCGGGAGCGACGATATTGACAACCTGGTTTACTGTTGCCATGCCTGCAACGGGTTCAAGTCGGACTACTGGCCGCAGGGGCCTGATGATCCGGTTCTTTGGAACCCGCGTCGGGAAGCGGCTGACGTACATCTTTTGGAACTGGTAGACGGCAGGCTGCTCGCGATCACTGACGTAGGAGTGTTCACGCTTGGTCGCCTGCGCCTCAACCGTCCGGCATTGATCGCTCATCGCTGGCAGCGACGCGAGAATGATGAGCAGCAGCGTCTGATGACACGCTTAGGCAATGTCGTGGTTTTGCTGGAGCAACTGAGTGGGCAGCATAATGCTCTGCTGGAGGAAAGCCGTGCCCTGCTACAACAGCAGAGACGTTTGTTACATCTCTTGCTAAACCAGCAAGAAAGCAGCGAAGACTAAGCTAATCCTTTTCACTCCCAGCGGGCTGAGGAAAAGCAGGAGCCGAAGAACACCCCTCAGCACGGCGGCCAGACGACCGACTGAGCGACGGCGGAACCTCTCGCGGAGAACGGTACACATGGGAATGCGGATCAATGTTCTCCTAGACCACGACATCTACGATTACCGGGATCAGTCTGACGTTCTCGCCCGACTTGAGGCGACTACCCCAGCGACACTGGCTGTCCGCGATTATTGGAACGCGGCCAGTGTCGCTTCTCAGCCGAAGAGCAATGATAGGTGGGTCGCCGATCCTGTCGTGCCTCACGAGAGGAACTACCGGAGTTACACTGGGCCGGGCAGCCTTTTCTTAAAAGTGGGACCTCACACCGCAAAAATCCGAACCGGCGGACGGTGGCGCGGCTTTCTGAGTATTCCCCCACTCCATCAGGTGCATCTGCAAGCCTTCCGCAGCATTGCAGAAGCTTTGGGCGCAACACAATTGGCTTATTTCCCAGATGACGACGACCTCTATGACGTGTTCTATGGCGGAGGCAGTCTGAGCGAGGGGCTTGCCGTTCTGGAACGAGACTTCGGGCCGCCCCAACCCAATATCGAGGCGATTACCTCAGAAGTCGCAGAAGAAACAGAAGATCATGTTCCGTGCGTATGGTATGCCGAAAGCCTTACAGGGATAAACAAGACATGCTAAGTCAATAGACATGGCTTATCTCCTCCTGAGCGAGTTAAGGCGGTCGCTGCCTCTATGATAGACCAAAAAATCATGCGTCGGTGGGTATAATGGACACATCCGTTCGATTTTTGATCGCCACGGAGGGGAACCCATGACCACCACGACCGCTGCCACAGACCTATCCCAATCTTTAGACCTATCCCAATCTTTGCAAACTTTCTTCGGCTACGGCGAGTTTCGTCCGCAGCAGGAGGAAGCGGTACGGGCCGCGCTTGAAGGCCGTGACGTGCTGGTCGTCATGCCGACGGGGGCGGGCAAGTCGCTCTGCTTCCAGCTCCCCGCCGCGCTCTCCGAAGGCGTTACCCTCGTCGTTTCCCCGCTCATCGCCCTGATGCGCGACCAGGTGGACGCCTTGAACCGGCGGCCTGAATTCGCCCGGATCGGCTGCGGGTGCCTCACGTCCTTGCAATCACTCGACGAGCAGAATGACCTGCTCCGCGACCTACGCGCGGGGCGGCTGCGGCTGGTGTATGTCGCCCCGGAGCGGTTCCGGTCGGGGGCGTTCCTAGATGCTTTGAGGAGCGTCAAGATCGCCCGGTTCGTCGTGGATGAGGCGCACTGCATCTCGGAATGGGGGCACGACTTCCGGCCCGATTACCTGAGCCTGCGGGAAGTGGTCGAAATGCTGGGCAATCCGCCCCTGCTGGCCGCCACGGCGACGGCGACCAAGCGCGTCCAAACTTCCATTGTGGCGAACCTGGGGATGCGTGACCCGCTGGTCCTGGTCGGCGGCTTCAACCGGCCCAACCTCCACTTTGCCGTGCATCGCTGCAAGAGCGAGAATGAGCGCGAGGACAAGCTGGTCCGCGCGCTGCCCAAGCTGTCCGCATTGGGCGGCAGTGGGCTGATTTACTGCGCCACGCGCAAGCAGTGCGAGCAGGTGTTTGAGGCCGCCGACGCCGCCCTGGCCCCGCTGGGGCAGCGGGCGGGGATGTACCACGCGGGCCTGGACGCCGATCTGCGGAACCAGATGCAGCGCGAGTGGCTGGAAGGCGAGCGGCAGGTGCTGGTCGCCACCAACGCCTTCGGCATGGGCATTGACAAGCCGGACGTGCGCTTCGTGGTCCACTGCGCCTGCCCGGACAGCCTGGAAAGCTACTACCAGGAGGCGGGCCGCGCCGGACGGGATGGGCGGCGCAGCCGGTGCGTCATTTTGTATCATTTCGCCGACCGGCGGACGCGCGAGTGGTTCATTGACAACGAGGCGCTGACAGTCGGCGCCGTTGAGCAGGCGTTCGGGCAGGTGCGCGGCCACGCGGACAAAGAAAACGTCGCGCGCCTGCCCAAGACATGGGGCATGGCCCTAGACTGGAGCGACATCAAGGGCCGCCTTGCGCTGGGCGAGCTGGAACGAGCCGATCTGGTCAAGCGCGTCGCGCAGACCGGGGACGGCGTGACGCTGACACTGGCCCGGCGCGACTTCCCGCCGGACGCCCGCCGGTCCATCGCCGCCGACCTCGCCAAGCAGCGGGCGGAGCGCCTGCGCCGCTTGGACGAGATCGTGGATTACTGCAAGACCACCGCCTGCCGCCGCCGGACGGTCCTGGACTACTTCGGCGACCGCCAGGAGCCGCCGCCGACCTCGTTCTGCTGCGACAACTGCGACGCACCGAAGGCCGAGGGGAACGCCGCGCCCGGACGCCTGCCCCAAATCCCCATGCCGGTTCAGATTGACCCCGGCGACATCCATTCCGTCCTGCATGGATTGGATGCCCTCCGGCCTGCCGTCGGCCAGGCCCGCTTGAACAAGCTGCTGCGCGGAGCCGGGACCCTGGGGGACAAAAACGCGGGGACGCCGCGCCAGCCGCTGGGCGGCCTGTTCCGGGGCAGCGGCGTGGCCGCCGTGGACAAGTTTTTGGAGGCGCTGTTCGCCGAAGGGCTGATGCACCAGGGCGACGAGGATGCGTATTTCGTCTGCACGGTCACGCCCAAAGGCCGGGCGGCCTGGCAGGAGCGCCTGTCGGTCGCGGCCCCGCTCCCGCGCGACCCCAGCCGGTGGCGCTCCGCCGAGGCGGGCGGCGGCGACGCAGCGAGTGACGACGTGCTGGCAGGCCTGAAACTCTGGCGGACAGCGCAGGCGTCGCGCGAGTCCCTGCCGCCTTACTGCGTTTTCAGCGACAAGACCCTGATGGAGATCGCGCGCGCCCGCCCGCAGACCTCGGACGACCTGCTGGAAGTCAGCGGCGTCGGCCCCGGCAAACTGGAAAAATACGGCGAGGACGTGCTCAAGATCACCGGCGAAAACTGAAGACACCAAGGCGGCAGAAGAAAAACATGCAGCAGATGTCACAGATCGGTTTGGCGGCAGGGTGGCTTTGCCTTCTAGTCGTCCTGCTGCCGGCGGCGGGCGAGGCGCAGACGCTGACCGTCAACGCCAAATCCGCCGTTCAAACCCTGACGGGGACGGCCTTTGGCGTGAACCTGTTCTACTGGGGCGACAACCACGCTTCCCTCCCCTACTTTAAAGAGACAGGCATCAGGAGCGTGCGCTACCCCGGAGGCGCCAACTCCGACGTGTTCGACTGGACCACGACCAACGCCACGGAACCCTGGCCGCTGTTCGTGGCCGACATGGCTTCGGCGGGCGTTCAGGGCAAGAACATCATCCTCACCTGCAACTACGGCAAAGAGGGTACGCCCGCCATGGCGGCAAGCTGGGTGCGCGATGCGAACATCCGCCGCAGGATGGGCATTCGGTACTGGGAACTGGGCAACGAGGAGTGGGACAACACAGACCCGGTGAAGTACGCCCATGACTATGTGAAGTGGAGCGCGGCGATGAAGGCCGTTGACCCCGCCATCAAGCTGGGCGCCGTCGTGACGAACGTCTGGGGCAAGTATCCCCAAGGGGCCGTCACCAATCCGATCACGCACAGGCAGGAGATCGGCTGGACGCCGATTCTGTTGAACACCTTACGGACCCTGGGAGTGACGCCGGACTTCGTTGTCGAGCATCAGTATCAATATGGGCCGGGCACCGAAGACGACGCCAAGCTCCTCAGCGGCCTCGACACGAACGGCTGGAGCCAGTCTTATATTGCAAACGCCCAGGTCCGCGCTTGGCTGAAGGATTACCTGCCGAACGCCGCGCGGGTCCAGATTTTGCAGACCGAAGCGGGGTCCGTCTGGTCCAACCCCGGCAAGCAGAGCGTCAACCTGCCCGGCGGCCTGTTCATGGCAATCATGGTGGGCGAATCGATCAAGACGGAGTACCGGGCGACGGACTGGTGGCTTTGGGAAGACAACTATGTCAACACGGACCCGAAACAGTTCAACCTGAGTCCCTTGCTCTATGGCTGGCGTCTGTACGGCCACTATGGGATTGTACGGTTTGATGCAAAACTGGGCGGGCTGGACCGTCACCCGGTCTTCTACATCGCCAAGATGCTGGGCAAATTCCTTGCGGACGGCGACAAGGTGTACGCCTGCACCAGCAGCGAGCCGCTTCTCAAGATTTATTCCGTCAAGCATAAGGACGGATCTATGAGCATCCTGGTCGTCAACACGGCGCCGAGCACGGACTATACCCACGTCCCGATCACTTTGATCGGCGACAGGGCACACGGAAACGCCACGGTTTGGACCTATGGCAAGGCCAATGATGACGCCGCCAAGAACCAACAGCCCGGTCAGGATTTAACCCGCTCGACCCAGCCTGTTTCCGGCCCGACTCTCACACGGTCATTCCCGCAATACTCCGCCACGCTGATGACGTTCGGCGCGGCTCTGAGTAAACACTGAAGTGGCCCTTCTCAGCAGAACACTATGGTTTTCTGGTGGGATTAAGGAGAAATCAGGGCAGGCAATACTTCTTCGGCTTTGCCCAAATACACCTGGTCAAACTCCTCGGAACCCGCTGCCGCGTCCGGGTTCACCAGGACCGTCCGCGCGCCCGCCTGGGCGGCCAGGCGAACGAAAGCGGCGGCGGGCCAGACCGTGCCTGACGTGCCCGCTGCCAGGAACAGGTCGCACTCGTCCAGCGCCGACTGCGCCCGGCGCAGGGCGGCTTCGGGCAGAGTCTCTCCGAACAAGACGACGTCCGGGCGCAGGGGAGCGCCGCAGCGCGGGCAGCGGGGAACGGACTCGTACAAGCGGTCGTCGGCGAACGGCAGCAGGTCGCAGCCGGGGTCAGTGCAGCGGGTGCGGAAGGCCGAGCCGTGCAGCTCGGTCACATCCGGGCTGCCCGCCCGCTGGTGCAGGCCGTCCACGTTCTGCGTCAGCAGTGTCACGGCGTCGGGACGCGCCCGCTGCAAAGCGGCGATGGCCGTGTGGGCGGCATTGGGGGCGGCCCCCAAAGCAAGCGCCCGCCGCTGGCTGTAGAGCCGCCACAGGTCAGGCAGGCTGCCGGGCAAAGAGCGCGCGTCTACGATCCGGGCGACATCTTCCTGCTCCCACAGCCCGCCCGGCCCGCGATAGGTCGGCAGGCCGGAGCCGACCGAAACGCCCGCCCCCGTGAGAAGGACGATGTGACGGTACGAGTCCAGAAGCAGCGGCTTGGGAGAAAGCATGGGCGCTAAGAAGTTGGGAACAGGAAATAGTAGAGCGTCTTGACCGTGTTGATATCGCGCACGGACAGCGGGACATCGGCATTGGGATCGTGCGAGACGTACATCACATCTCCCTGGTTGGGACTGTGGCCGCCGATGCCCAGCGCGTGGCCGAACTCGTGCGCCGAGGTCGCCGGCAGCCCCTGCGTCAGTTCTGAGACCGTGATGTCCGGCCAGACATAGATCTGCGTTGTGGCGGCAATCAAGACGTTTCCCGCTCCCGGCGTCACCGACGTTTTGCCCGTCTCGGACAGCCCCATGGGGTCCGGGATGGCGACGGTCGAAACGGTGATCTGAGCCTGGTTTGGGTCCATGACCTGGGTAAACCCCACGATGCCCCCGGTGGTGGCGGGCCAGCGGCCAAACCCGGTCAGGATCAGGTCGTTGACGCGCGTCGGGCTGCCGCCGCGCGGCGTCGCTGTTATGTCATTGGCGAAGTAAACCCGCACCGGCAGGGCCGGCCAGTGGTAGAGCGTGACGCTCGCCGCATAGTTGGGCGTGAACCGGCTGAGATCGGGTTGGTAGGAGCTGCCCGCAGCCGTGTCGGAACCGCCGCCGCCGCCGCACCCCGCCAGCAGCCCGCCCAGGCCGAGCGCGGAAACCGCGCCGAGAAACCCGCGCCGGGTCAGAGGAGTGTCGTCAGTGCCTTGCATAGCCTATTCTGCCCGTTCATTTCTCTGGGCAAACCGCCGGAACACGGCTGGCCCTGTGGCTGTTCAAACGAACGATGCAAGAAACATTCGTCAAGAACTCGCACTGCTCCTACTGCGGCAGCGCTTTCCCCGTCGGCCTAGCCTGGCCGCGCCGCTGCCCGGCCTGTCACCATGTCACCTATCGGAACCCGCTGCCGGTCTCGGTCGTTCTGCTGCCGGTAGACGACGGCCTGCTGCTGATCCGCCGGACGCAGGAGCCGCAGGCAGGCAAATGGGCGCTGCCGGGCGGGTTTATCGAGGCCGGCGAAACGTGGCAGGAGGCCGGGGCGCGCGAGCTGGGCGAGGAGACGGGCATTACCATTGAGGCGGGCGGCCTCCGCCTTTTTGATGCCCGGAGCGCGCCGGACGGGATGCTGCTGGTCTTTGGGCTGGCCCCGCCGCAGTCTTCCCAAGACCTACCGCCGTTCGTACCGTCTGTCGAGACATCGGAAATGACGGTCACGCGCGGGCCGCTGGAGTTGGCCTTTTCGACCCATACCGAGGTCGCCGCGCGCTACTGGAAGGAAGGGAACAACCATGGCAACGACGTTAGATGAGAAAGGCGTGGTCGCCGCCTGCCCGCACTGCGGCCAAAAGAATCGTGTCCCCTATAGCCGTCTGAACGAGACCGGCGCCTGCGGCCAGTGTCAGGCCGACCTGCCCGCGCCGAACGTGCCGCTGGACATCAACAACGCGGCACAGTGGAATGCGCTGGCGGCGGCCTCGCCGCTGCCGGTCGTCGTGGACTTCTGGGCGCCCTGGTGTGGTCCGTGCCGCATGGTCGCGCCGGAGATGGAAAAGGTGGCAGCCGCGAATGCGGGGCGCTGGCTGGTGGTAAAGATCAACACGGAAGCGCTGCCCGACCTGGGCGCGCGCTTCGGCATCCGTTCCATCCCCACGATGGCCGTCTTTGCCGGAGGCCGCGAGGTCGCCCGCACATCCGGCGCGCGTCCCGCCACCGCCATTGAAGCCTGGGTGCGCCAGAGCACGGGCGCACCCAATGCCAACGCGACCGCAGGGCGGCCATGATCCCCGCCAGCACCCGCGCCCCCGCCCGTAGGTAGAGGTAGTTCAGGCTGAACCAGGATCGCTATCCAGGATGATGGGGGAACGAGGGGCCGGCGTTTCCAAAGTACCCTGACTGCGCCCTTCTCCGGGTCAATTGAGAGCGGCTTCCGCTCACCTAGAACGTGTGGTTGACGGGGTCGTAGTTCATCCCGCCGACCCCGATGCCTGCCTGCAAGGTGGACGGGTTGTTCGGACTGGGCAGCGCCAGCAGCAGAGTCAGCCGCTTCTTGCCGTCCTGGTCGTCGTGCAGACCCCCGGACAGCCGCAGTTCGTTGAACTGGGTGAACTCTTTGGGGAGATTGGCGCTGACCAGATCACTTAAAGACTCCATCGTGTCCACCATGAGCGTCACCGCGAACGCCCGCCCTTCCTGCTCCGACAGCGCCGACAGCGCCACCTTGCCGTCTTTGGAGGCCCGGATCTTCGGCTCCGCCGCCGTCCGTATCTGCCGCACGGCGTACACCAAGAGCGGCGAGACGCCATCGGGGATCGGCGGGATGGGCGCGGCGGGATTAAACGGGACGCGGGCTGGGTGCATGCGAGCGGCACGGACCAGCGGATCGGGCAGGGACCGCAAGAGGGAGTCGTGCAGGGCCACCACGTCCAGCGGGACCTGCGCCGTCTGCCGGGTCAGGCGCAGGCGGTCGTGGCCCCCAGCAGGATCGTCCTTGAAGACCCGCAGGCCGTACACGTCCGCCAGCGCGGCCAGCTCCTGCCGGGGCGTGGCGGCCTCCTCGCCGAAGACGGCGGCGCGCTTGGGGGCAAGGTACGGCTCAACAGAGATCTTCAAGCCGTCGGCAGTGTGGGCATTGAGCCGGGCGAGGATGTCGGCCAGAGAAGAACTGACGGGCGGGGCGGGCGGGGGGGCGTTAGCCGGGGCAGGCCGGGGGTCGGTCATGTCGTCAGGCGCGAGCTGCCCTTCCACCTGCGGCACCCCCTGCCTGGGACTCATGCGTATGCCCGCGCTAAAGTACACTTTGATTTGATCAGGCTTGCTCATCGTCATGAAAATAGGTCTTCCCCGGTCGTTGGTCGTGTCGTAGCCGAACAAGCGTCCCTTGCCCTGGGGGTCATATCGGGTGAGCCAGGGATCAACCTGGGCAAAGGCACGCCAACTGAACTGGGGATCGGTCGCGGCGACGCGGTTGATCGCGGCGATGGTGCTTGGCAAATCCGCAATGGAACGCTGCACATACATGTGCAGGAGGAACTGCCACACCTCCTGCTGCTGGGCCGGCATCAGCGAGGCCACCGGCACTCCCCGGTGGATGTCCCCCATCGCCTGAATCTGCTCCGGCGTCAGCGAATAGACCAGGTCACTGACGACCGGGCTTCGGTCCGGCAGCCCCAGCGGGATATGCGGGTTGAAGTTCTCGGCGTAGCCGTCCATCTCGGACAAGCCCAGCGCGCACTCCTTGACGGTGACGGAGGGCAGGTCGGCGGCGTCGGTGTAACGCTTCCTCAGCAGGAACGCCTTGCCGGAAGGCTGAATGTCGTAGTCGTAGGCCGCCGCCAGCTTGGGCAGCAGAATAGACAGCGGTTCGCCGTCCTTGTTCAGCTTCAGCCCCGCGATGACCTGGGGCGTCAGCGTCAGGTGGAGCGGCTGGTCCTCCGCCACCACGGTGACATGGGCCTGCTGCGCCAGCGCGGTGAACGCCGAGGCGAATGAGGATGTCTGTTGAGGGGTGATCTGGATGCGCGGGTCAGGAGCGGCCTGAGCGTGGGAAAGGGACGGGAGAAGCAGCGACAGCAGCACGGCCACGAGGGCGGCGCGTAACGAACTGACCATAGGGGCCTCCCCGCTGGGCACCCCAGCGGCTTCCATCTCTGACAAGAGGCACGGGCCGCCCGCGTTCAACGAGCGGCCCGTGACAGGAATGCGACTAAGGGTAGGTTGTAACCGGGGGGCTGAAGGCTACGTCTGCGGTGACGACTGATGGCCCTGGATTGTTGTAGTAGGACGCCGAAACGCTGGCACCGAGGCCCACGACTAGGTTCTGCGAGGCGGGTGTGTCCCCCGAATTACAATGGTATGATACACCGGAGACTGAGCTGGAGGCTAATGGCGGCTGGTCCCAGCCGGTGGGATAATGGGAGAAATCCCCATATGCATGCTGACCGTACGCATTGCTGCTCCCACTCGTTCCATAGCCACCTGCCCCTCCGGCCGCTCCGGTGGCTTCCACATTCACAGTCGTTGTCAGGGTCATGGCGCTCGTGGGGTTGCCACCCGACCAGGTGTAGTACACACCGACGCTGCCGCCGTAGCTGCCGCTGGTGCTGCCAACGGTACTTGACGGGGTAGCCGTGACGTTGACGTGCCCCATGCTGTTGTTGTTGATGGTCGCCGTGACGGTCGTGCCGGGGGTGCTGCTCTGAGAGTTGCTGCTGAGGAAGTAGGGCAGGCCCCTGTACCACTGTCCCTGCTGTGCCTGGGCGGGCTGCGCCAGGCTTACGGCGGCCAGGCAGAGGGCCGCCAGAAGAAGAGAAACGAAGCGGTTCATCGCGGGTCTCCTTTCGAGAGACGGACAGAAGCCGCGACTGATGGGAGCCGCGACTGATGGGAGCCGCGACTGATGGGAGCCGCGACTGATGGGAGCCGCGACTGATGGGAGCCGCGACTGATGGGAGCCGCGACTGATGGGAGCCGCGACTGTGCGCGGCCCCGCCCAAAGGGTGTATTCATCATAACACACCTCCGCCATTCCGTCAAGCGATATTTTTGGGAGGCGCAACCGGCGGTAAGGGACCATATAAAAATGCGTCAGGACGCCCCGGCTCCCCGATTGGCGGCGGCGCGTGGTACACTAAAGGGCGGAGGACACCGGATGGGCGTGATGATGCGCGGGGGGCCGCCCGGCCAAAAAAACGGGGAAAAGAAGCCACTGAAGCCCGACACGCTGCGGCGCGTGGCGCAGACGTTCGTGCCGTACCGCGCGACGGTCGCCGCCATCGCCGCCGCCGTGCTCGCGTCCGCCGCGCTGGGGCTGTGGCCGCCGTTTCTGCTGCGGGCGATCATCAACCGGGGGCTGCTGGGCCGCGACATGGCGCTGGTGACGCGCGACACCCTCCTGACCCTGGCGGCGACACTGGGGGCGACCGGCCTGACCCTGCTGTACGGCTACTGGAGCGTTCAAGTGGGCCAGCGCATCATGCGCGATCTGCGGAACCGCCTGTACGACCACCTCCAGGGCATGGCGCTGAAATTCTTCGCGGACACGCGCACGGGCGAGATCCAGTCCCGGCTCACCAATGATGTCGGCGGCGTCCAGTCCGTCCTGAGCGACACGGCGGCCAGCGTCCTGTCCAACGTCACCACCGTCCTATCCACCCTCGTCGCCATGATTCTCATGGACTGGCGGCTGACCCTGCTCTCGGTCGGCATCCTGCCCCTCTTCGCCCTGCTCGGCCAGCGCGTCGGCGACTACGGGCGCGGCGTGCGCGGGGTCGTGCAGGCCAGCCTCGCCGATTTGAACGCCACCATGCAGGAGACGCTGTCCGTGTCCGGCGTGCTGCTGACCAAGACGAGCGGCCGGCAGGGCCTGACGCGGGCCAAGTTCGCCGAGGAGAACGAGACGCTGACGGACGCGCAGATCAAGCAGGCGATGCTCTTTCGGATGTTCTTCAACCTGATCGGCCTGACCTTCTCCCTCACCCCGGTGCTGGTCTACTGGCTGGCCGCCGACCTGATTGTCGCGCACGGCGACCGTCACCTGACACTGGGCACCATTGTCGCCTTCACGACCTTGCAGGCCCGCTTGTTCTTCCCGCTGACGGGGCTTTTGAACGTCCAGGTGGAAGTCACCAGCGCCCTGGCCCTCTTCGACCGCATCTTCGAGTATCTCGATCTGAAGCAGGACATTACGGACGCGCCCGACGCCCTGGCCCTGGTGGCGCCCGAGGTGCGCGGCGAGGTCGCCTTCGCGCATGTCTCTTTCCGCTATGACGAGTCGCAGCCTGCGCCGACCCTGGACGACATCACGTTCGAGGCCGCGCCCGGTCAGCTTGTCGCCCTGGTCGGCCACTCGGGCGCGGGCAAGACGACGCTGACCTACCTGATCCCGCGCCTGTACGACGCCGACGGCGGGCGCGTGACTATTGACGGCCACGACATCAAGAAGATCAAGCTGGAATCGCTGGGGCAGATCATCGCCGTCGTGACCCAGGAAACGTACCTGGTCCACGACACCATCAAGGCCAATCTGCGTTACGGCAGGCCCGAGGCTTCCGACGCCGAGCTGGTCGCGGCGTCGCAGGCCGCCGCCATCCACGACCACATCGCCGCTCTGCCTGACGGCTACGACACCGTGGTCGGCGAGCGCGGCTACAAGCTGTCCGGCGGCGAAAAGCAGCGCATCGCCATTGCACGGGCCATCCTCAAAAACCCGCGCATCCTGATCTTGGACGAGGCGACCTCGGCCCTGGATACCCACTCCGAGCGGCTCATCCAAGCCGCGCTGGTGCCGCTTATGGCGGGCCGGACGACCTTCGCCATCGCCCACCGGCTGTCCACGATCCTCGCCGCCGACCTGATCCTTGTTCTGGAAGGCGGGCGCATCGTCGAGCGCGGCACCCACACCGCCCTGCTCCAAGCCAGCGGCCCCTATGCCCGGCTGTACGCGGCGCAGTTTGAGGACGGCAAGACGAATGCGGAACCAGCCGATAACAACTAGACCTCTTGCCTCAGTTCCCCCGGCGGCCTCTTGATGGAAGGCTGCTGTCGGACTATAATGGCCGCAGCGTTTCAACCCCGGAGGCCGCCTTTGTTCCTGTTCCAGCATTTTTCTCCTGCTATAGTGGACCCGGCGCGCGTCTTCCCGAGGGCCGCGCCATGAAACGCCGTCAATTCCTCCAAGCGGGCCTGGCCGCCCTGGCCGCCGCATCGCTGGGGCGGGAAGGCCGAGCGGATACGCCCGCGCCCGAAGGGCTGGCGCTGTCTGAGAACGGCCCGATCTATCAGACGCAGCAGACGGGGCAGGCCGCCTCGGAGCGCGCCTCCGACTTCGCCGACGCTGTCACGCTGGAAGCCTGGGTGAAGGCCGACCCCATGCCCCAGGGCGGCGGGCGCATTCTCGACAAGCTGATTCCGGGGACCAACCAGGGCTTCCTGCTGGACACCTACCCCGGCAATTCCCTGCGACTTATTACGGCGAGGGGCCAGTGCTCCTACGACGCCCATCTGTCTGGTGACCACTGGACGCATGTCATGGGCGTCTACAGCGCCTCGCAGAAGATCATGGCGGTCTATTTAGACGGTAAGGAAACCGCCCGCGTCACGGACGGGGCGTTCCCCCCCCTGGCCCCAACCCCGGTTCCGCTGCGCGTTGGCATGGACCCGAACGGCGACAACCGCTTCCACGGACGCATCCTGCGGGCCGCTGTGTACGGGCGGGCGCTGACGGGGGACGAGATCGCCCGCCGCGCCGCGTCCGGCCCCCACGCGGCGGCTTTCCTGCCCGGCGTCGTGGGGGAGTGGCGGTTTACCAATGCACCCGGTCGCACGATTGCGCCCCTCGCCGGGAGCCTGGCGCTGCGGCGCGCGGCGGAAATAGGAGACACCAACGTGATATTTTCCGGGGAAGCCCCGCCGCCGACGCAGCCGCTCGCGCTCTGGTATCGCCGCCCCGCCAAAGAATGGCTGGAAGCGCTGCCCATCGGCAACGGCCGCCTGGCGGCGATGGTCTACGGCGGCGTCGAGACCGAGCGACTCCAGCTCAACGAGGGCACGGTCTGGGCGGGCGGCCCCTACACGCCCGCCAATCCCGAAGGTCTGGCCGCCCTTCCCGAAATCCGGCGGCTTGTCTTTGAGGACAAGTGGCACGAGGCGCAGGCGCTGATCAATGCCAAATTTTTAGGCACTCCCGCCCCGGAACTGCCCTACCAGACCGTCGGCCATCTGACGCTCGACTTTCCCCCGCCGCCCTCAGTTTCCGATTATCGGCGTGAACTGGATTTAGACACCGCCATCGCCCATGTCCAATACACGTCGGGCGGCGTCCGCTTCACCCGCGAAGCATTTGCCAGCGCGCCGCACCACAGCGTCATTGTCCTGCGTCTAACGGCGGACAAGCCCGGCCAGATTTCGTTCACGGCGGCCTTCGACAGCCCGCAGAAGTCCGAAGTGACCACAATCGGCATGGACACGCTTGCCCTGCACGGCATCAGCAGCGACATGAACGGCGTCAAGGGCGCAGTTCGTTTTCAAGCGATGGCGCGGGCTAAGGCAGAAGGCGGAACGGTCCATGCTGAGGGAGGACGGCTGACAGTCACGGGAGCCGACGCCGTGACCGTGCTGGTGTCCATCGGCACCAGCTACAAGAACTACCGCGATGTCAGCGGCGATGCTGACCGCCAAGCCAGGGGGTTTCTGGGACAAGCCGGTTTCAAGACATACGACCGATTGCGTACTGCCCACATCATTAGCCACCAGCACTTCTTCCGCCGCGTCGCACTGGACCTGGGCACGACCGAGGCCGCCCGCAGGCCGACCGACGAGCGCGTCAAGACGTTCGCGGACGGACACGACCCCGCGCTGGCCGCCCTGCACTTCCAGTATGGCCGCTACCTGCTCCTCTCCTGCTCCCGGCCCGGCCCCGGCAATCAGCCCGCCACCCTGCAAGGCTTGTGGAACGACAGCCTGACTCCGCCCTGGGGCAGCAAGTACACGGTCAACATTAACACCGAGATGAACTACTGGCCCGCCGCGCCCGCGAACCTCATGGAGTGCTACGCACCGCTGTTCACCATGATCGGCGAACTCGCCGAGGCGGGGCAGAACACGGCGCGCGTACAATACGGCGCGGGCGGCTGGGTCTGCCATCACAACACGGACGGATGGCGGGGCACCGCCCCCGTAGATTTCGCCGAACCCGGCATGTGGCCGACCGGCGGCGCGTGGCTGTGCAAAAGCTTCTGGGACCACTACGAGTTCACCCATGATAAAGAGGCACTCAAAGGCCATTACCCGGCCATGAAGGGCGCGGCGCAGTTCTTCCTAGACACGCTGGTGGAAGAACCGACGCACAAATGGCTGGTGACGAACCCCTCCGTGTCGCCCGAAATCCCCCACCACGCCGCGCAGGGTGCGTATGTCTGCGCCGGGCCGACGATGGACATGCAGATTCTGCGCGACCTGTTCGACGCCTGCGCCCAGGCCTCGGAAATCTTAGGCACGGATGCCGACTTCCGCGCGCAGGTGCAGGCCGCCCGCGCCCGTCTCGCCCCCATGCAGATCGGCCATCTCGGCCAGCTTCAAGAGTGGCTGGAGGATTGGGACGCGGCGGCGGACCTGCACAACCGCCATGTCTCCCACCTATACGGCCTATTTCCCAGCCACCAGATCACCCGGCGCGGGACGCCCGCCCTGTTTGCCGCCGCCCGCAAGTCGCTGGAGATGCGCGGCGACGAGGCGACCGGCTGGTCGCTGGCCTGGAAGATCAACCTCTGGGCGCGGCTCGAAGACGGCGACCACGCCCATAAATTGGTCCAGATGCTGCTGACGCCGGACCGGACCGCCCCCAACCTGTTCGACCTGCACCCACCGTTCCAGATTGACGGCAACTTCGGCGCGGTTTCGGGCCTGTGCGAGATGCTGCTGCAAAGCCACGCCGGCGACCTGCACCTGCTCCCCGCCCTGCCCTCCGCCTGGCCTTCGGGGATGGTGCGCGGCCTGCGGGCGCGCGGCGGCTTCGAGGTGGAGATCGCCTGGCACGGGGGCAAGCTGACGCGGGCGGCGATCCTCTCCCACCTCGGCGGCCCCTGCCCCGTCCGCCTGGGCAAGCAGGTGGTGACTTTTGAGACGCACCCCGGCAAGACCTACGCGCTGGACGGCGCGCTGAAGCAGACATGAGCCTTCGGACGGCCTGACCCAGCGGCTTCTCCATTCGGGTGAGGCGGATGCGGAGACTGGCGCACTGCTCGGCGCGGCGGGGCAGATGTGCGGGAAAGCCCAGGCTGGAATTGACAAACTACCGTTTTATGACTATAATGCCGGTACTGAAGACTGCAAAGGACCGCGGCTTTTATGAGAAGAATCGTAGAACTATTAGCGGATAAGGCCGCTTATGCGGTCGGCGCCGGATCATTGTTCGACTTTGCGGGTGCCCTTGACGACAAGCCCCAGGCGGCGCGTCGGCCCCGAAGAACATTCCTGCCCCAATCTGTGCAAGACGATTGGCATAAGGTAGGTGACGACCTCCGCACCGCGATGCTCGAAGTGACGCGGTCATCCCCTGGAGCCTAAGAATGCCTGACGCCGAAGATAATGAGACCGACACCGCTCGATTGACCGAGTTGAGCGGAGACACAAGAAAGGGTGAGACAAAACAAATGTCTCACCCTTCTGTTGTTCCGCCTGGCGGCCAAACCCATGCCGAGACGCCGTATCATGTTGTCTCAATCACGAAAGGACATAGCGGGCCTCTTCCGCCCGCCGAATACTTCCGAGAGATTAACGCAGTCATTCCTGGCGGGGCCGAACGTGTCTTGGCAATGGCGGAGAAACAAGCGGCGCACCGGCAATCGCTGGAACGGAAAGATTTGGATGCCGCCATTGACCACGACAAGGGAGAGCTTTCCCGTTCGAACCGTGGTTTGGCGGCAGGCTTTGTCACCGCTCTGTCGTTCCTGGGAGCGGCGGTTTATTTGATACATGGTGGACACGACACCGCCGGTACAATCATCGGCAGTGTTGACATCGTTGGTCTAGTGAGCGTGTTCGTGATCGGTCGCGTCTACTCCGGCAAGCCTTCGGGAGCTGACACAGCACCAAGCCAGCCGCATGGAAAAACGTTTTCGGAAGGTGAGAGTAAGACTCGCCCCAAAGCAGATTGAGGCGAACGAGAAGATAAAAGCCGATAAGACGTAAAAGCGCCGGGGCGCGACTATTCGCGTCCCGGCGTTTTCTCTTTTCTGCTCCGGCCTCCGCGCCTAGTGCGCGGGGGCAACCACGTTGACCAGGCCGATGTCGAGGAACTGGCCGCCGCCGGTCTGGTGGCAATGGGCGGCGATGGTGTTCGCGCCCGCGTGGAGCGCGGCCTTGCCCGCCGCCGTCAGAGGAAGCGTGTCATAGGAGGCAGTGAAGCCGTTCGTGCTGGCGGCGAGGACGCCGTTGATGTAAATCTCCACATCCTCGTCGTGGTAAGCCAGGAACTGCAAGTCGCTGTACTTGCCGGCGGGCATTTGGAACGTCCGGCGAATCCAGATGTCGCCGGGTGTGTCGGCCCAGTGCGTGCGCTCGGTGACGCCGGGGGCGCCGCTGCCGAAGCCTGCCGGGCCTTCCTTCCAGGCCGAGTCATTGAAGCCCGGCTTGTACCAATCCGCCGGAGGCGGGCTGGCCGTGGTCGTGTAGCGCCAGGTGATGGGCGTGGTTTGGGATGTGGGAACGACGGTTTCCAAGGTCGGCGGCGTGGGGAGCGGCGCCCAGGGGCCGCGCACGTCTGCGCCGCGCGCTGACCACTTGAACCACATCGCCGGGTCGGACAGCATCTTGATGAACAGGCCGCCGACGACCGGGCGGGCGTGCATCCCGTAGCTCTTGATGTCGTCGGTCACATACTGGTCTGCTAATGGCTGACGTGCGGTGGTCGTGTTCAGATAACCGTAGATCGGCGAGACCAGAGTCTCGAAATCGGCCTGGTTGTCCGCCATCGTGGCGCTCCAGATGGACCAGTCAGTCTTGGTCCCGTGCGTCCGCGAATCGAGCGGGACGCCGTAGGGCTGCATGACCGTCTTGTAGTAGGCGATCTCCGACTGCGCGACCGTAGGTGGGAAGACGTGCAGGTTCAGGATCTGGTCCCAGACCAGGTTGTACTTCTGGCTCCAGGTGTTCGGCTTGTCGAAAGCCAGCCGGGAGTGGTTGCCGTCCCCCGCCGCCTGGACCCAGTGCCGCGCGAAGCCGTTCGCCATGGCGAAGTACTTCTCCGCCGTGGCCGAATCGCCGCGCATCCGGCACATGTCCCCGTAGGCAGCCAGAGCGAGAATGGCCTTTACCGAGAGGTTAGCGTTGTGCGCCAGGTGCCCCATGAAGTCGTCGGTGCAGAGCTGGTCCTCGGGGTCCAGGCCGTAGTTCTGGAGGTACTCCGCCCACTGGGTCACTTTCGGCCACCACTGCGAGGCGAACTCGGCGTTGCCTTCTTCTTTGGCGATGGCGTCCAGCAGGATCAGCATATTGCCGCTCTCCTCGACCGGCATCCCCTCGCCGCCGTCGTCCGTCCCGCTGGCGATGGGGTACGTCCCCAGATCGTGCGGGGCATTTGGGAACTTCCAGCGGGGCGAAGCGGCATACAGCAGGACGGGCACGAGAGAGGCTTTCGCCAGGGCGGGGGAAAACAGGACGAAGATCGGGGCGGCGGGGAAGATGACGTCCACGGTGGCGATGTCGCCGTTGCTGGTGTTTTCCTTGGTGAACAGCAGCGGCTGCCCGCTGGCGTCGGCGGCCAGGCCATTGCCGGCAATGGCCTGGCGATAGGCCAGCGCGGCGATCTGGGCGTAGCGCACCCCACCCTGCTTGGTCATGTCCGCCATCAGCGCGTCGTCGAACGCGGCGCACCGCGCCTGCAAGGCGGGGTACTCGCGCGCCGCCGTTTGGAGCAGGCTGGACGGGGTTGCACCGTTCCGACGCCAGTACGGGGGCAGGTCCTTCTTGAAGAACTTGACCTCGTAGATCTCGTCATACGCCAGCATGGCGTAGTGCGAGACGGGGCTGGCTCCGACCTGCCCGTAATCGAGCGCCAAGGCCGAGACCGGCATCGCATCATTGACCGCGCGAGGCATCCGGCGGTCGTCGCGGCCCGGCAGCTTGCCGCCCTGGACGAACGCGCCCTGCACGGCGTCCGCCGCCCCCTGCGCGGCCTGCGTGCCTTTCGAGGGCGCGGCGGCGTAGGTGTAGCCGTAGTTGATGCGGATGTCGTCGCCCCGGCTGCCCAAGACGGGCTGCGCCTGGGTGCCGATCCGCAGGGCGGTCAGCGGCCCCATCGCCTGCCGCTGCCAGACGACGACCTCATCGGGCGTGTTGACGGCAAGTTCCGCGCTGTTGTCGAAGTAGACCGAGGCCGCGTGCGTCTTGCCGTCGGTCGCGCGGACGTCCCAGGTGAGGTAGGTCACGGGGCGGCCAAATACGTCCAGGTCGGACGGCAGCTTGGGCGTCATAAACGTCAGCGTCACATGGACCGTCGAGTTCTCGAAGTCGTAGATCGTCCGCGTCGGCAGCACGCGCAGCCCCGTCTGCGGCAGGGCCGGGACGGACGCGGGCCTCGCGCCCATCAGCCGGAACGTCTGCCCGTCCACGCGGATCAGGCTGGTCAGCGAGTGCGGGCGCCCGGTCCAGTGGACGGTGGCTTTGTCGGTGAGGTGGTCGGCCTCGGACCAGATACTGAGGTATGGATCGTCCGTCACCAGCGGCACGGCCGGCGGACGGAGGGTAGGCGCTGTCTGCGCGCCCGCGCCCCCCGCGACAGCGCACAGAGCCGTCAGCGGCAGCAGGGCGCGGAGGAGAAGTTTCTGAAATTGCATGGGGCTATGATAGCATTTAGCCCCGCTGGGTGTCAAGGCGGGGAGGAGCATGGGATGGGCGGTTGCCTATGAGGGGCAGGCACGGGGAGACAGGAGGGCAGGCATGGGGGCCTGCCCCTACCCAGGGTCGGCCATAACCGGAGGCGTAGGGGCAACCCCCTGTGGTTGCCCTTCCCTCTCCTATAGGGCCTCGCCACCCATCCGCATTTCGGCCATCAGGATGCGGGCCGTCAACCCGTACTCCGGTTCCGGGCCGATCTTGGTGAGGTACAGGCGGCCCTGCGGTCGGCTCTTTCGTATCGCGCGCATGGCATTCCCCGTCGAAGCCGCGACCGCATACTCGCCGGAGTCCGGGTGGATCGCCACGAAGCGGTTGTTGTACTCCAGTTCCAGCAAGGCTCTCAGCTTGGCTTCATAGAGCGCCCTTCCCCGCCGCGCGGCATCGCCTCGCGCAGACGCTTCCGCTTCTTCATCTCTGGCCGGCATCGTCGGTTTCGACATGGCTGCCTCTCCTGCTGCTATTTGGAATTTACGCCGATAGTGTACCATAGCGAAAACGCCCGCCGCGAATGCGGCGGGCGTTCAATGGAGCTGACTGGCGCGGCGTCATGTTAGGCAGCTTATGTGCCCCTCTCAAGCCATTTTGGATCGTTAAGGTCTCGCTGATAATCATGCTGGTCGCCGAAGCCCAGTTCACTGGTGCGCTTGAAGTACGGCGTGAATTCCTCCTCTTCGGACATGCCGACATCCCACTCAGACGTATCAACATCCCACTCAGACGTATCAACATCCCAAATCGCTTCGATCAGGAAACGTAGCCAGCAAGGCGGGGGCGGCCACCTGCGGAAGTACGCGATCTTTTGGTCTTCGGTGAACCTCTGCTGCGGCCACCACTCCCACCAGACCATGATGTGTGACTCGCCGCCACCCATACGCCAACAAATGTTGTACGGGTGCTCGTTGTACACGACCCACGGCGGAGGAACTGCGCCGTATTCTGCCACGAGCCTGTCGATCTCTCCGCGCATCCGCTCCTGCATCGGTCTAGTGCCCTCCTGCCGCCAAACTCGTTTTGTGTTGCTGTGGTCACAGGTTCTCATCGAACAAAAAAGCTCCAATACTCGGAATTGAACCCATGTACCTTCTTCAACTTTGATTGGACTGATGTTGTCTGCGGTTAGCCAGAATAGACACGACACGACCCGAACCCTTGCCGAAGCAATCTTACCATCCTCTTGAGTATTAAGGTCCCATATTTCACCTGTCAGTTCGTAATCCCCAGGATTTAACAAAGCCTCAAACCGGTAAGACTTTGCCTCGGTATCGGAAATCAGCCGGAAGTTCTCAACGGTTGTTTGCCCCGTTTCGACAGAGATATGCCGCAAAGACGGATTTTGGCGCAATTGCTCAATGCTAACACTTGAAGGAACAAGCAAAGCACAGCCGGAGACAATATCAGCTTCGAACTTAATCCAATGGGCAACCCAAGGACTCAAGTAGAATGCGTTTGGCAGCGACTGGGGCGGCTTATTCAGGAACTCGGTAATGGTGATATACATATCGCCCTTGTTTGCGAGACAGGAATAGCGTTTATCTTGTAGCCTAACTCGTCACTATACTGCGCGCCTACAGCACAACGCGCTATAACGGCGGCAAGTATGCAGTGACAAACGCTTGATCATTCCGCATTCGTTGTTTGGAACGTGAAGCCCAACCGATCAGTCCCCGACCATCAATCCCTGTTGTTGACCACTTCAAGTGCCTCTGGAGAGATGAGACGTTCGTTACCAGAGCAGGAATCTAAGACAATCCTTGACCCACTGGAAGCCGCTTGTGATAGGTATTTGAACAAGGTTGTGCCGGTGAGGCCAGCCGTGGTGAATGCCTTCCATTTGTGCGCCGGATCAGATTCGACGAACGCACTGACATTCGCGGACGACGAAAAGAAGGGCGTAAGGCGCTGTCCGTCTTCCTCGAATGAGTAGATGTCAAGAGGTCTACCCGCAGCTGTTTCTCGCGCGTTCTGTTCCATCCAAGCGATCACTTCCTTCGTGTTGTTCGGGTCTCCCTTGAACTCCCCGCTGGGATTGAGACTCAAGACAAATAACTGTTGAGTGGCTAAACCTGCCAGCAACCTGACGGTTTCAGCATCCGCTTTAGGTCGCATTGAACTGCGCTTTAGGAAAGAAAACATCCTCATAGTTGAGTGATTTCCATCGATAATAATCGTCGTTAGCCCTGCAAGAAGCCCAGGGCTAACACGAGATTCGCCCCTGTAGGGTCATTCCGCCGCCCGCGTGATCTTTACGGCGTAGGCGAATTCGCCGGGCGGATGGGGCGGCATCTGGATGACCAGGGCGTCCGCTTCTTGCAACCATTCCAAAGCCGCGTCGTGGCCCAGCAGGCGGACCCCGCCGATCTTGCCGTCCCACAGGCCCGCGTCTGTACCCAGAGATTTGATCGTCAGGCGTTCGCCGGGCCAGGCCAGGGCGATGGCGTAGAGCGTGTCGCCCTTCGTCGTGAACCGGATGTCTTCCCCGGTGAAGGGCTGACGGGCGGTGTCGGTGAATGCGCCTTCTTTCACCTCGGTCGGCCCTTCGCCGAAGACCTTCCAGGGGCGCGTCCCGTAGATCGCCTCGCCGTTGGTCTGGAGCCACGCACCGATGCGGCGCAGCATGGCCTGTTCGGGTTCGGGGATGGTCCCGTCGGGCTTCGGGCCGATGTTCAGCAGCAGCGCGCCGTTCTTGCTGACGATGTCAATCAAATCGCCGACGATCTCGCCCACCTCTTTGTAATCCTGGCCCTCGATGTAGCCCCAGGAGTTTTTGGAGACGGACGTGTCGTTCTGCCAGAACAGCGGGCGGATGCCGGACAATTGCCCGCGCTCGATGTCGAAGACGCCCACACCGTCGGGCACGGCCCCATATTTGTAGTTGATGGCGACGCCCAGCCCCCATTCCGCCCCCCGGTTGTAGTAGAAGGCCGCGAACTTCTGCAAGTAGGGCGCGAACGCATAGTGCTCAATCCACCAGTCGAACCAGACAACTTGGGGGCGGTACTTGTCCACGATCTCGCAGGTCCTCAGGAGCCAGTCTTCCAGAAACTCGGCTGTGGACGGCTCGCCCTGCGTGGGGTCGCCCCAGTCGGCGGGCGCGGGCTGGGCGGGCGCGTACAGCCCGGCGTTCGCCTCGTCCTGCACGTCGGACGGGAATTTGCGGCCTCCGTCGAAGAACCACCAGTGCTCCGCCCGGTGCGAGGAGGCGCTGAAGACCATCCCCCGCGCGCGGACGGACCGGGCCAGATCGCCGACCAGATCGCGCTTCGGCCCCATCTTGGCCGCGCTCCACTCCGAAAGGTCGGTGTCATACAGCGGGAAGCCGTCATGGTGCTCGGCGACCGGCATCACGAACCGCGCGCCGGCTTCCTGGAACAAATCCGCCCAGGCGTCCGGGTCGAAGTTCTCCGCCGTGAACTTGGAAATAAAATCTTTGTAGCCGAATCCCGTCTGCGGGCCGTAGGTCGCGATGTGGTGTTTGAATTCCGGGCTGCCCTCCTGGTACATGTTGCGGGGATACCACTCGCTGCCGAAGGCGGGGACGCAGTACAGCCCCCAGTGGATAAAGAGGCCAAACTTGGCGTCCTCATACCAGGTCGGAATCGTATAGCCGGCCTGGAGCGACTCCCAGGTCGCCGCGAACGGCCCGGCTGCGATGACCTGGTTGACAGTCTGCATCGTAATAGGTGCGCTCATCGTGTCTCCTCTGCGCCTTATGGCGTATCAAAGAAAATGCCTAGATCGCCCCCCGCCCCCAATTCTGGGGGAGTCAGAGGGGGAACGCCCGTAGGGGCGCGATTCATCGTGCCCTCTTTCGCCCGCGCCGCCTCCTCTCCTAATCCGGTCCCCCCAGAATTGGGGGCTAGGGGGCTTTCTTCACTCGCTGTTAGTGCAACGGCGACCTCCCGTTTTCCTCCGTTTGCGGGCGATTAAAATCGCGGCAACAAGTTCACGAAACCTGCCTCCGCAGGTTCAGGATGATCCTCAGTCCGCGAAGGCGGACTTTGTGCCCTTGTTGCCGCGATTTTAATCGCCCGCGAAAACTGCCAGCATTTGACCGGACGGGCCGAGAACAGGCTTGCCGCTGTCAAACCGCACCAGCGCCTTGCTGTCGGTGACGCTCCAGGGCAGGACCGCCCGCGCGCCCAGCCGTCGCCCGTTCGCCAGGAAAGCCGCCAGGGCCGGCGTCTCGTAGTGCGGGTCGCCGTAATGCAGCCCCGACTCGGACGCGCCCGCCTCGCCGATGATCCAGGGCTTGTCCAGCCGCGCGGCCTGCGCGGGAACCGCCCCCGCGTCGTTGTAGAGGTGGACATTGTAGTAGTCGGCCACGTCCCGATACCAGGGCAGGTTGACCAGCGCCCCCGACTGGTCCGTCTCTAAGATCGAGCTGACCGTCGCGATGCTGTCCATGCCGACGGGCTGGCGCGTCCCCGTGCCGCGCACCGCCGCGTAGAAGTCGCGGTAGAAGTCGTGCATCACGCCCAATGGTATCCAGCCGCCCCAGTCCGCCCAGCGCATCCCGGCATAGCCTTCTTTGACCGCCTGCCAGCCGGCGATGGCCCCGCCCAGCCGGGTTCCCGTTCCATAGCGCCGAACCCAGGCCGCGACGACGGCCAGATAATTGTGCCAGCGGGCGTCGCGGCGGGCGTGGTTGATCTGGACCGGGCCGACGCAGCCCACGCCGGTCGTCACCACTTGCAGGCCGGTCTGGGTCACATGGGGAGGCAGGCTGCCGAGCCGATTACACAAAGCCAGCGTCGTCCAGGCGTCGCCAAAGTCGTGCCCGACCCACCATAGGTCATAGTCGAGCAAAGCGCCACTTGCGCCGAAATACTCGACCATAACCTCCTGGATGGCCCCCTTGACCGGGACGCGGATCGCCAGCAATCGCCCCGCGTCGGCGGGCACACGCGGAGAATAGAGACGCATCGCTCCCCCCGGCCCCTGCGCGTTCAGCCGCAGGCAGCGGCTTCCCGGCGTCGGGCCGCCGCCCGCCGGCAGCCAGTCGGCCTCGCCCTGCCCGTCCGCCTTCCAGCCCACGGGAAGCGTTCCGATCCCCCGACTCATGTCCCCGTTGCCCGCGCCCGGCCCCAGCAATGTCTGTTCCTGTAGGACGGGGAACAGCGCCCTGCTCTCAAAGCTGAATTTGGCTGGGACATACCCGCTCGGATCGCTGCGCTGAAGGAGGTTCACGACCGCCGCCATGCCGCGCGCCCGCATCTTCCCCAGCGCGTCTTCCCAATTCGCGATGCCCTGCGGGTCGAAGCGCGGGACGTAGCCCGGTGTGCCCCAGCCCGCGTCCTTGACGATCATGCGGTCGAGCCAGATCCACAGCCCGGCCGTCTTGGCACCCATCGCCGCCATGAGGTCTAAATCCGCCGCGAACACGATGGGGTCATACGCCTCATTCAGCCAGGCGTGGAACGTAGACACGCCGCGCGCGTCCCGGCCCCAGGCGTAGTTCATGCCCTTGTAGGAGGGGAACGAGACGCGGGCGGCCTGTGCAGGTTGGGAGACTCGCCCCCCCACGCCGGGCGGATCAGGGGGGCGCAGGCCAGGATCAAAAATTCACGGCGGGTGGGCACGGGATGATTCCTCTTGACAGCCTTGTAGGTCTTCTGTATAATACCCACCACAAGGGTAAGACCATGAGCCTCTCGACACGCCCGCAGTCCGAACCATCCGCGCCGCCCGACGGGGGCGCGGCCCCTCCGCGCGCCGTCACGCCGCGCGCGATCCTGATCGGAGCCGTCCTTGCCCCGTTCTGCTGTTACTGGGTTGCCTACACGCAGATCCGGGCCAACTCCACGGATCTGACCATGATGTCGCTGATGGCGGCGGCGTTCTTTCCCCTGATCGTGCTGCTGGGGATCAATGCTCTCTTACGGCGCGGGGGCGGCGCCCGGCATTCCTTCACGCGGGGCGAGCTGCTGACGGTCTACGCCATGCTGGCCTCGACGGTCGGCCTGGCCGGCGGCGGGTTTATCCCCTTCCTTGCCTGCACCATCCCCGCGCCGACGCAGTTCGCCACGCCCGAAAACCATTGGAGCAACTGGTTCCAGTTCCTGACGCCCTGGGCGACGGTCTCGGACCCCGAAGCAGTCAAGACCTTCTACCAGGGCCAGAGCAGTTTCTTCACGGCGAGTCATTTGCAGGTCTGGGCCGCGCCCATCGCGTGCTGGTCGGTCTTCCTGCTGGCCCTGCTGTTCTGGGGCTACTGCGTCAACACCCTGCTGCGGCGCTCGTGGATGGACGAGGAGAAGCTGCTGTTCCCCATCGCGCGAATCCCGCTGGAGATCACGCGCGACGACGTCCCGTTCTGGCGCAACCACGTCTTCCACCTCGGCCTGGCCGTGCCCGCCGTCATCGAGTCCCTCAACTCGCTGCACTATACGTTCTTCCCGACCCTGCCCTACTTCCACATCAAGCCCGACGACACGCTGAACATCATGCAGTACCTGACGGTGAAGCCATTCAACTCGCTGGGGTACTTCACGTTCGCCTTCTACCCGCTCGCCATCGGGCTGACGTTCCTGCTGACCACGGACATCAGCTTTTCCTGCTGGTTCTTCTACCTCGTGGACAAGGCGGAACTGGTCTGGGCCACGATTTACGGCTTCCACGATCCCGGCGCGTCCGTCGCCTCGTCCCGCGTGCCCTACCTGTGGGAGCAGGCGACCGGCGCCTGGCTGGCCCTGGCCCTGCTGTCCCTGTACGCCTCGCGCCGCCACCTGGGCACCTGTCTGCGCCAAGCGATCACAGGCAAGGGGCTGGACGACCGCGACGAGCCGCTTTCGTACCGCACGGCCTTCATCGGCCTGGTGCTGTCTTCGCTCGTCCTGCTCGGCTTCGCGCTGGCCCTGGGCATGGCCTGGCCGGTCGCCGTCCTCTTCTTCGTCCTATACCTGCTCTTTCTCATCACCTACACCCGGATTCGCGCCGAGGCCGGCCTGCCCTGGGTCATGTCGCCCGCCTTCACCGCCCACGGCTGCCTGCTGGACATCGGCGGGCAGACCCACTACAACGGGCAGGACCTGACCGCCCTGGCCCGCCTGAGCTGGTTCGAGCAGGACTACCGCAGCCACATGATGCCCAACCAGATGGACGCCATGAAGTACATGAGTGACAGCCGGGGCAGCCTGCGCGGCCTGTCGCTGGCCCTGGGCGTCGCCACCGTGGTCGCCCTGCTCGGCTCCTGGGTCGGCTGCCTGCATATCTTCTACCACTACGGCGCGTCCTCGGCCAAGGTCAACACCTGGTACTCCGACCAGGGGCGCGTGGCTTACAGCAGCCTGCAAAACCAGCTCAACAACCACACCGTCACCGACATCCCCCGCCTCTGGGGGACGCTGTCCGGGGCGGTCGTAACCCTGCTCCTCACCCTTATGCGGACCCGCTTCGTCTGGTGGCCTCTGCACCCCATCGGCTACATTGTCGCCCAGACCTTCACGATGGACTGGCTCTGGTGCCCGGTCTTCCTCGGCTGGGCCTGCAAGGCGCTCGTCCTGCGCTACGGCGGCATGAACTCCTACCGCCAGGCCTTGCCGTTCTTCCTGGGGTTGGTCGTCGGGGACATGGTGATTTCCTCCCTCTGGACTCTGCTGTTCCTGGCCTTCAACATCCCCGGCTACCGCACCTTCCCGATTTAGACGCATGGGGGTGAAGCCCTGCAGCCCATGCCCTAAAGGGCACGGCTAACCAGCCTTCGGCTAGAAAGCCCGGCTTCGCGGGGCTAGGATCGCGCCTTGTGCCGCGAAGCGGTACTTCCTGGCGTCTTCACCGTTTAGCCGTGCTCTTCAGGGCATGGTTCTCAGGATATGGGGCCAATTTGCGCCCCTGTTCTTGCGTTCCCACCCCGGTCGTGCTATAATGCGAGGGCGGCATTCAGTCCAATCCTGGCCGTGCGGTATCACTCACGGAGGGCGCGGGCGCCCTCGGAAAGAGCGCACCCATGTCTCTCCCTTCTCCTCTGGCTTTTCTCTCATCCCTAAACAAGTCCGGGCTGCTCCGGGCGCTCCTGCCGGCGGCGCTGTTTCTCTGCGCCCTTCCCCTAGTGCGGGCGGATGCGCTGACGGACAAGCTGGCGGCCCTAGCAACGGCGCAGGTCGTCCCGCAGCCGCTCGACGGGTGGAAGTTCCACCAGCCCGACGTGCCGGGCGGCGAGGCCGTGGGCTTCGACGATTCGGGCTGGCAGACGGTTGCGCCGGGTTTCACCTGGACCGGCGAGAACTCCAACGCCTGGTTTCGGACGCGCTACGTCGTCCCCGAGGCGATCGGCGGCGTCCCGACGCGCGGGACGGCCCTGCGGCTCGACATGGGCATGGACGATGACGCCGAGGTTTACGTCAACGGCAAGTTCCTGTTGAAGTTCAATTGGGACGCGGGCCAGATGACGCTGACCGACCATGCCGTGCCGGGGCAGGTCTTCCTTCTCGCTGTGCGCGGCATCAATGGGCCGGGGACAGGCGGACTGCGCCACGCCCGGCTGGTTTACAGCCTGTTCGCCCCCATCGAGCGCTACGCGCGCGACGCCCAGTTCGTGGACCGGATCAGCGGCGCGATGCCGCCTGCCTCGCAGACCAAAGTGCGGGCGACTCTGGCGCAGTCCGAAGGGCAGCTTGACATGGCAGCGCTCCAGTCCAAAGACTACGGACGGGCCGGCGTGTCGCTTGTCCGGGCGCAGAAGACGCTGCAAGCGCTGGCCCCGATCACCCGAGCCTATGACGTCTATTACGTCGGCCACGCCCACATTGACATGAACTGGCTCTGGACCTGGCCCGAAACGGTGGACGTCTGCCACCGGACGTGGGACAGCGCCATGCACCTCATGGACCTATACCCTGACTTCGGTTATGTGCAGAGCCAGCCCGGCGCCTACCGCGCGATCCAGCAGCAATTCCCCGCCGAGTTCGCGCGGATGCAGCAAACGTCCAAGCGCGGGCAGTGGGATACGGTAGGCGGCCTGTGGGACGAATCGGACACCAACCTGCCCAGCGGCGAGGGCCTGGCGCGCTCTCTGTTCCTGGGCCAGCGCTATTTCAAGACCAACTTCGGGCGGTACGCGACGACGGGCTGGCTGCCGGACTCGTTCGGCCACTCCTGGCAGATGCCGCAGCTCATGCAGGGGGCCGGACTGGAGAACTTCTACCACATGCGCTGCGGCGACGGCATCCGCTATGCCTGGTGGCAGTCGCCGGATGGCTCGCGCGTCTTGAAGGCCAACACGGACAGCTATGACGAGCCGATCACGCCTGATCAACTGTCCCGGCCCTGGGACATCGAGCGTTCCTATGGACTCAAGGAAGCGCTGGTCGTCTTCGGCGTCGGCGACCATGGCGGCGGCCCGACGCGCGAGATGATCGAGCAGGGCCGGGAGTTCCAAGCCGACCCGCTGTTCCCCCGCGTCCACTTCGTCACCGCTGACGCCTACTTCCAGCACCTGCGGACTGAACTGGGGGCAAGCCATCTGCCGGTCGTGGACAAAGACCTCCAGCCCGAAACCTTCCCGGCGGCAAATCTTCCCGTCGTGGACACCGACCTGCAATATACCTTCACCGGCTGCTACACCACCCACGCCGACCTGAAAAAAGCAGTGCGGTCGAGCGAGAACAACCTGTACGCCGGGGAAGTTTTCTCGTCCCTGGCCGCCATGCAGGGCCAGCCGTATCCCGTGTCCGGCTTTACCGAAGCGTGGAAGCCGACGGCGTTTGCCCAGTTCCACGACATCATGTGCGGCTCGGCCATCCATTCGACCTATGACTGGATGCACCAGCAATTGACCCCCGCCTTCGCCTTCGAGCAGGCCCAGACGGACAAGGCACTGACGTCTCTGACGGCGGGGGCGGACACGCGCGGCGCGCGGGCCGGGGAGCAGGCAGTCGTCGTCTGGAACCCGCTGTCGTTCGCCCGCACCGACGCCGTAACGCTGACGGTGAACGATGCCGCCCGCTGGACGCAGGCACGGGACGAGGCCGGCGTATCCAGCCATGTGCAGGCGCTGGACGCGCACACCATAGCCTTCATCGCCTTTGATGTGCCCGCTATGGGCCACAAGAGCTATTTCCTAAATGGCACGGTCAGCAACGAAACGGCGGTCGTCACCCCACTAGCCCGCGAAACGGCGGACGGCGTAACCCTGGAAAACCCGTTCCTGCGCGCCCGCGTCGCCAAAGACACCGGGCTGATCACCAGCCTCTATGACAAGAGGGTGGGGCACGAGCTGATCCCCGCCGGGCAGCCCGCGAACCTCCTGCAAGTGCTGGGGGATAGCGGCAGTGCGTGGGACATCGGCTATACCGGCGAACAGCACCCGCTGACGACGGGAGCGGACGTGAAATTGGTCGCCTCCGGCCCCGTCTGCGCCGTTGTCCGCGTTCGGCACACCTGGGGCAAGTCCACGTTCACGCAGGACGTGACGCTGTGGAACGCCCTGCCGCGCGTGGACGTGCCGACGACCGTGGACTGGCACGAGCACGGGCAGCTCCTCAAAGTCGCTTTCCCGCTGGCGATGACGCACCCCGCCGCGCGGGTCGGCATCCCCTACGGCAGCATCGAGCGGCCCACGACCGGCCAGGAGAACCCCGGCCAGAAATGGATGGACGTGAGCGAAGTCACTCAGTCGCCGGTCACCGGGGCGATGCCGCTGGACCTGTCCCGGCTCTTCAACCGCCGCAGCGCGCACAGCTTCGACACCCAGGGGCGCGGCTACCCGCCTGCCCTGATGCCCGCGCCGGGCGTTCATGCCTACGGCGCCGCCCAAATCCCGTTCCGGCTGGCCGCAGCGAGCGGCCCGGACAACCTGGCCTGTGACGGACAGGCGTTTGCCATCCCCCCCAGAGCGCGCGGCGACACGCTGTACCTGCTGGGCGCGGGCGCGCCGGGCAGCCAGGGCGGGACACTGACCGTCATCGGGGCCGACAGCCGCCGCGTCGCGGTCCCGTTCACTCTGGGTGACTGGGTGGTCGGCGGCGCGGGCCGCAACGAGGACGCGCTGGCCCTCGCCTATCGCTTGTCCCCGACCGGCACACCGGAGCAGGGCGTCAGGCCGCACCTCTGGATCGCCGCCGTCCCGCTGCCGGCGGGGGCCGCCGCCGCCCGGATCGTCCTGCCGCATAACGCCTCCCTGCACGTCTTCGCCCTGACCCTGGGCCGCGCGCCCACCCGAACGCCGCTCTACGGGCTTTCGGTCTTGAACGACAGCAAGTACGGCTCGGACACGAATGAGAACGTCTTCCGCCTGACCCTGCTGCGCTCGTCGCACGACCCGGACCCGAACCCGGACGAGGGCGTGCAGACCTTCACTTATTCGCTCCTGCCCCACGCGGGCGACTGGCGGACCGCCCGGTCCGAGCAGGCAGGCCTGGCGCTGAACGTCCCCCTGCGCGCCGTCCTGACGACCGCCCACGCGGGGCAGGCTGCGCCCGCCGTGGCCGTCCTGCCCGCCGACAACCTCGTGGTCGGCGCGCTCAAGCACTCGGAGGACGGGCCGGGCTACATCCTGCGCCTGTTCGAGACCCAGGGCCGCGACACCGTCGCCCGCCTGACGTTCTCCGCCCCCGTCCAGGTGCAGGAAACGGACCTTTTGGAGCGCCCGATCCAGAAGCGCGTCCTCACGGTCCAGGGCCGGGCCGTCTCCTTCCCGGTCGGCCACGACCAGATCGTCACCCTGCACGTCACGGGCCTGCCTGACGCGGGCGTTGTCCCCGCCGCCCCCGACTCACGCACCGCCCGCCGCCTGCCTTGATGGGCCATGCTTGGAGAAGAGACCCCCTGGCTCCCAATTCTGGGGGAGTACGACTTCTGGGGGAGTAGGAGGGGAGTAGGAAAGGACGACGTAGGGGCGGACCTTGTGTTCGCCCTTCCTGGCATTTCCCGGCACTGGAAGTGCCGGGCTACGAGGGAATGAAAGTCGCTCCGCGACTAAGGGACAGTCATCGTGAACCAGTCTTTAGTGCCGGAGGCACTTTCATTGAGAGTAGCCCGGCACTTCCAGTGCCGGGGAACACGCCGCAAAATAGCCCTTGACGCAATTACTCAAAAGTGTTAAAATGGTTCATCTTTCGGTATACTGTCTAAAATGAGAGGAAGATTTTCCATGAAGACAAAGCAGTCCTGCTCCCTCGCGCGTAACGGCTTTACGCTCATCGAATTGCTCGTGGTCATCGCCATTATCGCGATTCTCGCTGCCATTCTGTTCCCGGTCTTCCAAAAAGTCCGCGAGAACGCCCGCCGCGCCTCCTGCGCCTCCAACATCAAGCAGCTCACGCTGGGCCTGACACAGTACGCCCAGGACGCCGATGAGTCCTTCCCGACGTGGCAGTGGATGTACCGTAACGGTTCTGGTAATAATGGAGGCGACAACAATGCAACCACCTTGTGGTGCAACGCTATCTATCCATTCGTCAAGAGTGCTGCCGTGTATCACTGCCCGGACGATCCTAACAACAACATCAGCAAGGGCTACGGCTATTGGTTTACCCCTACCAGCAATATCACTGATAGTACTCCCATCACGGCCGTTGGCATAGATCCTGCGATGGCGGGCGCGCTCCTGAGCTACGGTGGGAATGAGCCGCTATTCAACAGCAATCCAAACCTGGGAAGCATTGACTCTCCCGCGGAGACGTTCATCGTCGCCGATTGCGCCACGCTCCTGAGCGGCTACGACGGCTATGGTGACTGGCAGGCAGCAAAAGCAAGCGGCAACACGAGCGATCCTAAGCTACAGCAGCGGATCGTGCGCGTTGCTTACCCCAACGGCCCGAACAGCCTTCTGTTTCCCCCCGCCGGCAATGCTGCCGCTGGACCTGGTGGAAACCCAAGTTCCCCAGCGTTCCCGGCATCCGATGATGCCTACGCGCGCCATGCCAGCACCGGCAACAACATAGGGTTTGCCGATGGGCACACGAAGTTCTTCCGTACTGACCAGACGACCATTCATCTGTACGGCGTGACGAAGTAGCGCCGCGAACGGCTCTCCATGTCTTCTCGTCCTCCAGTGATGCGCCCCGCGAGTCCTCCTCGTGGGGCGCAGCCACGCAAGCGGTTCCTCCTCGCCGCCCTCGCCCTGGCCCTTTTGGTGTTTCTCGCGACCCTGCCCTGGCAGGTCCGCAACTGGCGGGAGGCCTCCGCCCTCCGGCGCGACGCCGCCCGCCAACAGGCGCGGCTCCAGCAGCTCCAGCAGGCGCACGCCGCCCTGCACCAAGCCCAGGACGCCCTGCGCGCCGCCCCCAGCGACCCCAACGCCCAGCTTGCCCTCGCCGTGCAGCTTGCCCAAAACCGGGATTTTCCCGGCGCGGCGGCCCAGCTTCGCGCTTTGGAGCCGACGGCGGTGCGCTCGGCCGACCTGGCGGGCGCCGCAGCCGAGTTGTACCAAAAGATCGGCTACATTGACCGGGCGGTCGCCCTCGCCCGGCAGGCGCTGCGGCTGGCCCCGGACTCGCCGCAAGCCGCCCTGCGGATGGGCGTTCTGGACATGCAGATCGGCTGGCAGGCGCCGGGGCTGGCGCTACTGAACCGGGCGGCGCGTGCCCTGCCTGCCTCGGCGGAGCCGCACCTCGCACTGGCCCTGGCCGCGAACCAGTCCGGCGCCTACAAAGACGCCGAGCGGGAACTGATCCAGGCGGACCGTCTGCGGCCTGGGGACTGGCATATCGCCGCCTTGCTGGCCGACAACCGCAGCGCCCAGGGGCGCGACGCCGAAGCCTTGCAGTCCGTCGCGGACGCCCTGCGGCTTGCCCCCCAGGAAGCGGCCCTGTACGCGCAGCAGGCCCGCATCCGGCTGGATCAGGCGCGGACGCAGGCGGCGGGGAAGACGCCTGACATCGCCCCCGCCATCCAGTCGGCCCGGCAGTGCCTCGCCCTGGACCCCGACAATGCCGGAGCGCGCGACACGCTGGGCCTGGCCCTCCGCGACGCCGGCCTGGGCGCGGATGCGCGCCGCGAGTGGGAGCAGGCGCACGCGCTGGCGCCCGACGACCCCGCGCTGGGGTACAATTTGGGCCGGCTCCGCATCGAGCAGGGCGACCGCGCGGCGGGCCTGCGGCTGCTGGCCGATGCGGCGCGCGCGGCCCAGGACAAGGCCGCCTACGACCGCCTCGTAGTAATCGCGGGCGACGTTCCCACCGATCCCGTCCGTCACCGGCAGCTCGCCCGCTGGTGCCAGGCCCACCACCACCTTTCCCGCGCCATCTTCGAGTGGCAGGAAGTGCTCGCCCGTCTCCCCCAGGACGCTGAAGCTCGGCAAAGCGCGGCGCGGCTACTGGCCCAGCGCGGCTAGGACGCCAAACCCTCGCCGGCCTCTTCCCCTCGTCTTTCTGGCACAGTATCATCGGTTGACGGTACGCACTAGCCCGGTCGAGCGACTGAAGTCACTCGACCCTGTCTCTGTCGCCGCCATCGCGAGAAATGTTGCGTAACTCCTAATCAGATTAATTCCTGGGATACAGCGGGGCATGGAACTTTCTACCTGACCCGATTGTAATGCTTGATGGAGCAGGGCGCAAGCCCGCTGCCGAAGAGCAAGCCCCGCCCCGGCGGGGACAGGAGAAACACGATGAAGATTCGCGCAATCGCGGCGGCCGTCGCCGCGCTCGCCCTGGTGTCCACCTCGGCGATGGCCCAGGACAAGATGATGCACGGCAAGATGATGCACGGCAAGATGATGCACGGCAAGATGATGCACGGCAAAATGATGCACGGCAAAATGATGCACGGCAAAATGATGCACGGCAAAATGATGCACAGCGGCATGATGCATGACGGCATGATGAAGAAGTAGGACGACTGGGCCTGGGTGGGGCGGCGGCTCGAAAGGGCCGCCGCCCTCCTGCCCGCTTCGTCATTCCCGGCGACTGGATACCTCATGCAGACTCACACACGCATCTTCACTCTGGCGCCTCTGGCGCTCTCCCTGATTTTCATCGGCCCCGCCTACGCGCAGAAGCCACAGGCGGTCATGGACACCGCCGACCACTCCGGCGGCTGGGTCGGCAAGACCGCGCAGCCGTTCACGCTCACCAGCAGTGACGGCAAGACAACTGATCTGAGCCAGGTCATCGGGATGCGGCCCGTCGTCCTTGTCTTCTACCGGGGCGTCTGGTGCCCCTTCTGCCACAGCCAAATGGCCGACCTGAGCCGCCACAAGGCCGAGTTCCAGCGGGCCGGGGCGGCGGTGTACGCCGTCTCCAACGAGGACGGTGCGAAGCTGAACCAGATGCGGGACGCGGGACATCTCGGTTTCGTGACCTTCCTGTCCGACCCGGACGGCGCGGCGGCGAAAAAGTACGCCGGCCTGTACCCCGGCTCGATGACCCACCAACCGGGCAGCTTCGTCGTTGACAAGCACGGCAAGATCGTCTATGCCTATGTCAACCAGGACTACAAGAGCCGCGCGGCGACGACTGCCATGCTGCAAGCGGTCCGAAAGAGCCGATAGCGTATGAGTCACTTTGAAGTGGAAGCCACCGAGCGGCTGACCCTGGACTGCAAGCCGCCGCTTTCCGAGATGTATACCCTCAGCCCGTTCGTCTGGCAGGACGGGGCGCGCTGGGAGGCGCTGATCCGGGCCGTGCCGCGCCGGGACGACATGCCGGCCCTGAAGATCGCCCGCGTCTACCACGGCTCTTCCGAAGACGGTCTGCATTTTGCGATGGCGGATGAGCCGTGCATCGCGCCGGGGCCGGGGGACGAGGACCGCGACGGCTGCGAGGACCCGACCGTGGCGATCTGCGACGGCGTCACCTACGTCTATTACAGCGGCTGGAACCAGGAGCGGGGGCAGGGGCAGCTCCTGCTGGCGACCGGGCCGGACGGCAAGCGCCTGGAAAAGCAGGGCGTCCGGCTGCCGTCCACAGCGGAAATCGCCAACCCGAAGGAGGCGACCATCGTCCGAGTCATGGATGGGACCTGGCGCCTGTTCTTTGAGTATGCCGACGGAGGGGCTTCCAAGATCGGCCTGGCCGCCGCGCCCCATGTGGGCGGGCCGTGGACGGTGCAGACACCCCTCTTCGAGGCAAGGCCCGGCGGGTGGGACGGCTGGCACCTGAGCACCGGCCCGATCTTGATTTCCGACCCCCACCGGCCCGTGATGTTCTACAACGGCGCGACCCAGGACGCCCACTGGCGCATCGGCTGGGCGGCCTTCGACGCCGAATACACCCGTGTCGTGGCGCGTGGGGAGGAACCGGTCATCGTCCCGCCCAGACCCGAAGGCGACCGGACCGACATCGCTTTCGCCGCCTCCGCCGTCGAGCCGGACGGCAAGATTTATCTCTACTACAGCATCGCAGACCAAGACATGGTGCGCGCGACCCTGCGCCGCGCTTAGAAAGCCGCCCCGGCGGGCAGTGGCTCTTTGGCAGCCCTGCCGTCATGCTGACAAACAGAAAGCCGGAGGCCATTGGGCCTCCGGCTTTCCTCATCAAATCATCTATCTTCTGCAGTTTCCTTTAGCCCAGCACTTTGATACACATCAAAAAGCGCTATCTCTTCAACAGTGGGAGCCTGGAACAGTTCAGAGCATCGCTGCAAATCTTCCACCGTCAACGGCGGGTTTTCCATGCCCCGGCACTGAACACGCTCGAAAAGGGTAGCTATCGGAGCAGATAGGTAGTGCAATTCCACGAGGGCGCCAAACGCTCTCGCCCCCAGCCGTAACGCATCGCGTTCTGACCTGCCCCATGTCCCCCACTCAATGATTACCGTTAAACCCCGCGCTAACAAGTCCTGACTCAACTTCCATTGTAAGGCTTCGATCTTTGCTCGCCTTTCTTCGTCGTACAAGTCAAGCAAAAGCATCCCCATCCATTCATCCGGGCAGAACCGGATCGCGCCAAGCTTTTCTTCCAAGATTTTGGCGTGAGTCGTTTTTCCTGCACCGGGAAGACCACACACAATGATTAACTTTGGGCCAACATTCAATTTCTGCACCAAAATGTCTCTCCGTCGGGAAGTATACCCTACGGCAAAAAAGCCGGAGGCCATTGGCCTCCGGCTTTCCTGACATTTTCCTACGTTGTTGTTCACGCGGCTTGCACTGGCTCATACTGTAGAACCAAGAGTTGCCTGCTCCTCAGCGTGACGAGGGCATAGGTGCTCCCATTGTTGTCCACGAACTCGACCTCAAACGCATCCGGCGAGTATTGCTCGACAATCGTTCCCACCTGACCACGCACAAGACCATGCGGCGGCAGTTCTTCGGTCATCACTTCCAAGATGATATTTTCAGGTCGTAGATGTCCGTGTATATAGGTCTAGTTGAGGCTGTAAACTGTGTATCGGTTGTCCAGATTTCAGCCGAGAACTCAATAGCGACAGCGAGAAAGAAAGCATCGCCTGTTTCTATCCCATGATCTCGATGCAGACGCCACGCCTCTGCGGCAAACGGCTCGACATCAACCCAAGTGATCGGCAACGACATGAAATCGGCCACAGCCGTATCAACCATGGCTTGCGACAGTGCTGGGTCGGTGAGTTTCCTGCGACTCACATTGAGAAATTCAGCCAGTCCCAGAGAGGGAGCGACAGCATCTACTGTCCGTTGCCTGATTTCCTGCAACATCGAGTCAGTGGCCGGTGAGTGTGTCTCGTTGTACAAACTGGCTGCGACTGCACAAGTGTCTGGAACGATATAGCGAAGCGGCATGACAGGCTATCTTGCCTCTCGAAGAAGTAGGTCCGAGGAAGCCGTAACCGGCATTTTTTGTCGGTTGTCGCGAATCCGCGCCAAATCCGTTTCAGCGGCACGATGAAAGTTCTCATCAAGACGGTAACAGGGGCTAAAAAAGAGCATCTTGCCATCTGCCGTTTGTCGGCGACCCAGGTGATACTCGTTGCTACGGACGAAGCCGTTGTCACGCGCCCACTTATCGATTTCACGGATAGCGCCTGTGTTATCAGGCGCATCTGAAGAAACCATGACCAAAGATGCGTCGTTGGTTTCCTCCGGCTGTGTCTGAACGACCATTGTCTTATCCTCCTGACTCATACACTTCTGATGCATACATTGTACCTGATAGCCAGAAAAGCCGGAGGCCAAACGGCCTCCGGCTTTTCTGGCCGTGGTGACAGAGGGTGACGAGTGGCTCAGAAGCCGCCCATGCCGCCCATGCCGGGCATCCCGCCGCCCATGCCGCCCCCGCCGCCCGCAGGAGCGGACGAGGCTTTCTCGGGGCGCTCGGCCACGAGGGCTTCGGTGGAGAGGATCAGGCCCGCGATGGAGGCCGCGTTCTGCAAGGCGGAACGGGTCACTTTGGCCGGGTCCACGATGCCCTGGGCGACCAGGTCGCCGAACTCGTTGGTCGCGGCGTTGTAGCCCAACCCGGTCTGCTTGATCTTCTCGACGATGACCGAGCCTTCGACGCCGGCATTGTTGGCGATCTGGCGGGCCGGCTCTTCGAGCGCGCGCCGGATGATATTGACGCCGACCTTCTCATCGCCTTCGAGATTCAGGGCGTCCAGGGCGGAGATGATTTTGATGAGCGTCGTGCCGCCGCCCGGCACGATACCCTCTTCGACCGCCGCGCGGGTCGCCGAGAGGGCGTCCTCGATGCGGTGCTTCTTTTCCTTCAGCTCGGTTTCAGTCGCCGCGCCGACCTGGATGACGGCGACGCCGCCTGACAGCTTGGCGAGCCGCTCCTGGAGCTTCTCGCGGTCGTAGTCGCTGTCCGACTTCTCGACCTGCGCCTTGATCTGGGCGATGCGGCCCTGGATCGAGGCCGCGCTGCCCTTGCCCTCGACGATGGTGGTCTCGTCCTTGGTGATGGTGACGCGCTTGGCCGAGCCGAGGTAAGTCTCGTCCACGTTCTTGAGCTGAATGCCCAGATCCTCGGTGACGAACTTGCCGTCGGTCAGAACTGCGAGGTCCTCCATCATGGCCTTGCGGCGGTCGCCGAAGCCGGGGGCCTTGACGGCGACCACGTTGAACGTGCCGCGCAGCTTGTTGACGACTAGGGTGGCGAGCGCCTCGCCGTCCACGTCTTCGGCGATGATCAAGAGGGGCCGGGCGCTGCGGACGACGCTTTCCAGCACGGGCAGGAAGTCCTGGACGCTCGAAATCTTCTTCTCGAAGAGCAGGATGTACGGGTCTTCCAGCACGGCCTCAAGCCGCTCGGCGTCGGTGACGAAGTAGGGCGAGATGTAGCCCTTGTCGAACTGCATCCCCTCGACGAGTTCCAGCGAGGTGGTGGTGCCCTTGCTCTCCTCGACGGTGATGACGCCGTCCTTGCCGACCTTGTCCATGGCGTCGGCGATCAGTTCGCCGATCAGCGTGTTCTTGGCCGAATTGGTGGCGACCTGAGTGATGGACTCTTTGCCCTCTACCTGCACGGCAAGGTTCTTGATCTCGGCGACGGCGGCCTCGACGGCCTTGTCAATGCCCTTCTTGACGGCCAGCGGATTGGACCCGGCGGCGACGTTCTTCAAGCCCTCGCGGACGATGGCCTGCGCCAGCACGGTCGCGGTCGTGGTGCCGTCACCGGCCACGTCGTTGGTCTTGGAGGCGACTTCGCGCACGAGCTGGGCGCCCATGTTCTCGAACTTGTCCTCGACCTCGATCTCCTTGGCGATGGTGACGCCGTCATCCACGAGGGACGGGGAGCCGAACTTCTTTTCCAGCACGACGTAGCGGCCGCGTGGCCCCAGGGTCACTTTGACCGCATCGGCCAGGGTGTTGACGCCGCGCTCCAGCGCGCGCCGCGCCGCTTCATCGAACAGCAATTCTTTGGCTGCCATTGTGTTTGTTTCTCCTTGTAATCTCCCGCCCTCTCCCTGTGGGGGAGGGTCGCCGCGCAGCGGCGGGGAGGGGTTAACTGTTCAGAATGCCAAGCACGTCGTCGGCGCGCAGGATGATGACATCCTCGCCGCCGACCTTGATCTCAGTCCCGCCGTACTTGGAGTAGACGATCTTGTCGCCGACCTTGACGTCCACGGCGCTGACCTTGCCGTTATCCAGGGTCTTGCCCGGCCCGACGGCCAGGACTTCGCCCTGCTGCGGCTTTTCTTTGGCGGTGTCCGGCAGGATGATGCCGCCGCTCGACTGGGATTCGGCCTCCAGGGCCTTGACGACGATACGGTCGCCCAACGGTTTCAACATGGTGACCTCCTTCAATGGGTGTCTGTGGTGTCTTGCGCTCAAGAAATGGAAAACTTCCGGGCATGAGTATACTCGGTTTTAGCACTCGTGTCAAGAGAGTGCTAAAAACGGGAGTGTCCAGTTTCGCGCAGGAGTAGCCGATAATCCTGGCATGACTACCTGCCCCTCCACCATTGCCTGCCCTTCTTGCGCGGCCACCGACCGCCAGACCAAAGCCGGCTTCAATCGCTGCGGC
>JAABUR0100000453.1_pt1 | contig 89769 bp, 88 predicted proteins | sample 5560091 | NCBI WGS metagenome assembly JAABUR01 (sample SAMN10711879, study PRJNA513375) | rock metagenome | isolation source: Antarctica rocks | place: Antarctica: Victoria Land, University Valley sud | reverse complement strand
GCTGCATAGCCCCGGTGCAACTCCCTGGGACCTCCCTAGCCTAGCCCGGCCCCTTCCTCTTGCCCTTATTCACCGAGGTTTCGAGAGTTACCATTCTCACAAGTTGCGCCAAGTTCCCGGTCTTGTTACTCTGGTCACAAACGCCCTGACGGGGGGCGTGAGGAAGGAGCAGCGGTATGTACGCACGGGTAACCACGATAGAGGGTGCTCCGGGCAAGGTGGACGACGTCACGCGCCAGACACAGGAGCAGACCCTGCCCCAACTCCAGCAGATGGATGGGTTCAAGGGGTTCGTAGCCCTGGGCGATCGGCAGGGCGGCAAGGTGCTCGGCGTGTCCTTCTGGGAGAGCGAAGAAGCCTTGCGGGCCACAGAGGAAGCTTCGTCTAGCGTGCGCAGCGAGGCGGCGCAGGCCGCCGACGGGATAGTGGCGGGCGTGGAGGAGTACGAGGTCTTGGTCAACGAGGCGCCCTCGGCGGGACCGGTAAGCGGGATCACGGACACCGTAGGCGGGGTCACGCAACCGGTAAGCGGGGTCACGGACACCGTAGGCGGGGCCACGGGCAACCTCTTGGGAGGCGGGGAGAAGAAGAGCTAGCAAAGAGCGGGCAACAAGTACTGACACAAGAAGAGAGGGCCGGGGTGAGACGACTCGGCCCTTCTTCTTGCCCTATTCACCCCAGACCTGCTCTTTATGTGTGCGACCCATGGGTGGAGTTACGATGACGGAAAAACGCGGCCGTGGCGGCCCATCACGAGGCCATGAACCGCGTAGGTATGGACCGGAGGACACCGCCCACCATCCGCCTAGCCCGTCAAGCCATCGACAGCCATGCGTCGCAGGGTTAAAGAGTCGGTCTGCTAGAAACTACCCCATGCAGAACGGTGCATGTAACGCCTTGTCACGTGGGGACAGGTAGAAATGCCCTGTCCCTCACATAGTTAGGATCGAAACCCATCCGCGTATGACAAAGGCCGAGGCCCCGATTAGGACCCCGGCCCGGTGTCACTTTAGTAACGGTTAGGAGTGCGCGCGCTCCGGGGCGTGCCCGAGGCCGGAGAGGGCGCCCGTACCATCACACTTGCGGCAGCGGATGGCGTCGTAGACCTCCTCGCCGTCGTGGTCCAGGCTGCCGAGAAACACAAAGCCGCCGAGGCAGTAGAAGCAGTTACGCTCCTCGGTGGATGGGTGCGCGGATGGTGCGCTAGACTCTCTTGTGTCCATTGGGGTCCTTTCCCTTTGGGCCGGGCTCCGGGGTGCTCTAACACCTGCGGGGCCGTTTCTTTATCCGACACCACCATTCTAGCAGCTAGTTAGTAGTTATTCAATAGTTATTTGGTATAATATAGGCAGTTAACAGAATGCGAGCTAGGAGGTTGCTAGGATGCAGGCCGTGGTTTACGTAGGCGATAACCTGAAGAGACTGCGCACTCTAAACGCGCTCACCCAAGAGGAACTCGCGGCTAAGGCGAGTCTGACGGCGACGGCTGTCGCGAGAATCGAGCGCAACGAAGCTGAGCCGCGGCCCTCAACGCTCCGCAAGCTCGCCGGCGCGCTCGGGGTAAAGCCCGCGGAAATCGTAGGAGAGTAGCCATGCCTAACACGAACGGTAGCTTCGCTGGCCCTAAGAGGGCTATCCTCTACGCCCGCGTCTCTACAGACGAGCAGGCCCACGGCTACAGCGTCCGCCAGCAGCTAGAGCGGGGGCGCGAATGGTGTGCCGAGAATGGCTACGAGGTCCTGGCGGAGATCGTGGACGCCGGACACAGCGGGGCGTCCCTCGAACGTCCCGGCATGGATGAGGTACGGGACACGGTAGCACGCGGTGGCGTTCATGCCGTGTGGGCACAGGATAGGGACCGCTTCGCTCGCGAGCCTGCCTACACCTACCTCCTGAAGCGAGAGTTCGCCGAGCACAGCGCGAGGATGCGCTCGGATAACGACCGGGGAGACGAGAGCCCGGAAGGGGAGCTAACAGACGGTATCCTGGACCAGCTCGCCAAGTATGAGCGCGCCAAGATCGCGGAGAGAAGTCGCCGGGGCAAGCTCCGCAAGGCCCGTGAGGGGAAGACCGTAAGCCCAAATGCCAAGTACGGCTTCCGGTTCAACGAAGATAAGAGCGCCCTGCTAATCCACGACCCTGAGATGGCCGTTGTCGAGAAGATTATGAGCTGGGCCGTCGAGGGCTGTGGCGTGGGGAAGATGCAGTCTCGTCTCCATGCCGAAGGGATACCGTCGCCGGCCGGGAAACCTCTATGGGACCGGCTCGTAATACGGCGCGTAGTGAGAGCTGACCAGTACCGGCCGCACGGCTTTAAGGAGATCCGCGAGCTTCTCTCGCCAGAGGTCGCCGCCATGCTTGACCCGGAGAAGAGCTACGGCGTGCAGTGGTACAACCGCAACAAGGTTACTACCCGCACGGTTTCGGAGCCGGACGGCAACGGCGGCAGGCGCTACAAGAAGCGTAAGGCCATGCAGGAGAGACCGCGCGAGGAGTGGCTCGCCATCCCCGTGCCCGCAAGCACGCGCCTGAGCCGGGAGCTAGTAGACCAGGCGCGGGCGACGATGGACGCGAATAAGGGTAACGAGAGAAAGCACCTTGCGCGGGAGTGGGAACTGCGAGGCGTATTCAGGTGCTCGTGTGGTTCGACGATGCAGACCAGGACGACGCAGCCAGAAGGCAGACGCATCTATTACTACTACATGTGCGCCCGGCGTGTCGAACTCCGAAAGAAGTGCTCTTGCACCCAGCGGGCACTCCGGGCCGGAGACGTGGAGCCGGTGGTCTGGAGCTTCATATCGGGCCTGCTGAAAGACCCCGACAGGATAGCCGCCGGAATGGAGAAGCTCATAGAGGAGGAGCGCGCCGCCCGGAGAGGAGATCCCGAGCACGAAGCGCGGGCCTGGACGGAGAAGATAGCGGAGTGCGTGCATCTTCGGACGGCGTATCAGGATCAGCAGGCCGCCGGGCTCATGACTCTTGAGGAACTTGGCGCGAAGCTCGCCGGGTTGGAAGAGACCCGCCAGCACGCCGAGAGGGAGCTTGCCGCGCTGGAGTACACACAGGGAGCGGGTAAAGGATCTCGAAGCCGACAGGGACGCGCTCCTGGCATCCTACGCGGAGATGGTGCCGGAAGCCCTGGATCATCTGACCGGGGCGGAGCGCAACCAGGTCTACAGGATGCTCCGGCTGAAGGTGGTCCCGACAACGGGCGGGTTTGAAGTTACAGGAGCCTTGCGTGGTGTTTTACAGAATGAAACTGATGAGCTAGAGGAAGTCCCTGGCATCGGTCCGGCGACGATCAAGCAGATAGAGCCGTTTGCAACGATCTAGGACGAAGGAGCCGGTTGGACTGAGGCTGGATCTCAGTCCGCCTGTTCGCCTTGATCCGTGGGCTATCGCTTTCGCCCTTGGTATCGTCGTTGGGACAATCCTGCCGCCATTCGGCCCCACGCTGGTTGTTGCCAGCCTGGTCGTCTGCGCGGGAACTGTTCTGTGGCGAGATCTCGTCCCCCGGAACTGGCGCCTCATGGCGGTTTTGCTTCCGCTTTTCGCGGCCGGAGGAGTCGGGGTCGCTTTTCTACACTCCGCTACGCCGGACCCATTGGCCGACCTTGCGTCGCTAGAGCCTGGTCCAATCGTGATAGTCGGGAAGGTCGCTTCTCCGCCAGTACAGAGTAGCTTCGGTTACAGGACGGATATTCGCGTGGAGCATCTCTGGTACGAGGGAAAAGAAATTCTGCGTGGAGGCGGAGTCGAAGTATTCGCGCAAGACCTGGAGTTCGGCGTCGGGGATGAGGTACGGGTGGACGGCGAAATCTCACGTCCCGAGTTCAGCGACGACGGGTTCGATTACGGCAAATACCTCGCGACCAAAGGTATCTCGGCGGAGGTTAATGCCACTGATGTGTGGCCGGTAAATGACGACCGGGGCTTGATCGGCCGGATACACCGCAGGACTAAGGTTGCGTTAGGCTACGGGCTTAGACCAAATGAGGCGGCCATTGTGCGTGGGATGGTCCTGGGAGATCGCTCGGAGATGCCGGAAGAATTGCAGACCGCTTTTCAGCGTAGCGGCATAACTCATGTATTGGTTTCACTAACACCGGAAATGTCCTCTCCCAAGATGCCCGTAAGCGTCAGTTCACGTTCCGGGGGTGGTCCCGCCGTGAGTTTCAGCCGTAGCAGCCTGTAGAGTTGCTGGCGCTCTTCTGAGGTAAGAGAGTCGAGAGCTTCGGGCGCTATGTTCTCGTAGTGCCGTAGCAGGCTCTCCCGGTCGTCTTCGAGGTGCCGGAGACGTTCTTCCCGGCCGCGGGCGGCTTCGAGTTCGTGCGTGGTGGCCCGGCGTAGCTCTTCGAGGCCGGCGAGCTTTGAGCGTAGTTCGTCGAGGGTGATAAGACCTTCGGCGGCCATGTCCTGAAAGCCGCTCCGTTTACGGTCGTGGCCTGCCAGTTGCTCCAAACAGCGGCGCACGTCCCGGTCCGGGTCTCCGCGGACCACGCTCCGCTCCTCTTCCACCATGCGCTCCAGGGCGTCTTGCAGGGCGTCGGGCTCCAGCATCAACGAGCGGACCGCTTCCCATACTTGCTCTTCCAGGGGCTCGGCCCTGAAGCCTCTCACCTGGGCGCAGGAATCGTAGTCATCGTTGATCCTGGAGGGGCACAGGTAATAGTAATAGTAGCCCTCCAAGTCGCGGCTTTTTTCCTTGCGATTCTTGGTCATGCGTCGGCCACAGACTCCACAGGTGAACACGCCGGCGAGCTCGTAGACACGATAGTCTGAGATCATGCGTACAGAGGGATTATCTTTCACGGCGTTGCACGCGGCGTCGGCCCACTGGCGGGGTATGCTGGAGTCCGGGACCGGGACCGCTACCCACTCTTCGCGGGGCTTCCAAACTATCTTCTGGCGCCACACGTAGCGCCGCTCTCCGTTCTCGTCGGTTTCAGCAACGCGCCGGCGGATAGTACGCCGCCTGTTGTACCACCAGATGCCATAGCACTTCTCCGGGTCCAGCCGGGCGGCTACTCCGGGAGAAATCTGTCCGGCCTCGACCATGCGTGCTATTTCTTCGGCGGTGTGGGGGAGATAGATGTCGTCCATTAGCATCCGCTTGAGGCTCTTCTTGTTCCAGTAGCGTCCGCCGTCAGGAGATGGGACCCTCTCTCTTTGAAGCGTCCTCTTTACCCCGTTCATGGTGACACCTTCGGCCCCGACCATGCGTATGATGCGCCGCACGACTTCCATATTCTCTTCTTCTATTAGGAGGCCGTCTCTGTTCTCGTTGTAGCGAAAGCCGTAGGTGATCTTATTCGTGGCGATAATCTTACCTTCACGGGCTTTTTGCAGTTTTCCCCGTCGGCTACGCTCGGCCGTCTTCGCCCGCTCGAACTTGGCGAGCTGGTCGAGGATGCCGTCTGTAAGCTCACCCTCCGGGCTCTCGTCGCCCCGGTCGTTCATGGCCCAGATCTTTGTCCCGTGCTCTCCGAACTCTTCACGTAAGAGGTAGTGATAGGCAGGCTCCCGGGCAATGCGGTCCCGATCTTGGGCGAGCACTACGGATACCTTGCCGGCCGCTACTAGATCCCGCACCCGGTCCATTCCGGGGCGCTCCAGGCTGGCGCCCGACTGCCCGGGGTCCTGTATCTCCTCCAGCACCTCGTAACCTTCACGGGCTGCATATGCTCTTAGAGCGTCGAGTTGTTGGGCGAGTGAGAAACCGCTTCGGGCCTGTTCGTCGGTGGATACGCGGGCGTAGAGGATAGCCCGCCTCGGGCCGTGGACGTTCGTGTTTGGCATGGCTACTCCTGCGGGGTGAGAGACGCCGGATCTACGGAGAGGGCTTCCGCTATCTTGCGTATGGTCCGCGGGTGAACCTCTACCGATTTATCGCCCTCGATCCGCCACACGGTATTGTGATTGATGCCAGCCTTGCCGGCCAACTCTCGCTGGGAGAAGAACCTTTCTTCTCGTACAGCCCTAACTTTTTCTCCGTCTATCTTCACAACTGTGAGCATCCTACGCCTCCAATCTTTATACGCCAACTTACAGACTATTTTAAGATAAAATATAGACAAAAACAAGCCGATAATGTACAATGACCTTGTTGGATAAAGAAACGGCCCCGGCGGTGCGCTAACACCCCGGAGCCCGGCCCAAAGGGAAAGGACCCCAATGGACAGCAGAGAGTCTACCGTACCCGAACCACACCCATCCGCTGAGGAGCGCAACTGCTTCTACTGCCTCGGCGGCTTTGTGTTTCTCGGCAGCCTCGACCACGACGGCGAGGAGGTCTACGACGCCATCCGCTGCCTCAAGTGTGGCGGTACGGGCGCCTTAAGGCTCCCGCACGCTTTTTAGTTAGTTCGTAGAATAGCAAACCCCGCCTGTCCGCGGGCTCGCTCCGCTTGTCGGATCCAGGCTTTGCTCGCTTTGTTCGTGCGGAGTTCTTCCACGTACCTAAGACTATCCGCGGCCTTCCGAGACACGCCTACGGGTAGCCGCGCGCAAAATGGCCCGAAGTGTGTACGCCGGGCACGCCGAAGGATACAGGATCGCCCGTCCCGCTCCTTTCCGCACCGGCCGGTGAAACGATTTCGACCCCCCGTCTGTCTTACGGGGTAAGGACCCGAGAAACCACAAGAGAGGCGGGTGCTGTGCTACGCTCACGCCCGTCCACACCTGGGGCTTGCGCGGGTCCGACGGAGCCGGGCACCCAGGGACGCACCGACCGCCCATTGCCCCCGGGTTTGGCGGCGGGATTCGGGCGTCCCGAACGAGCAGGTTGGACGCGGCGGCAAGGGCAGCCCCCCCCGCACCGCGACGAACCTTGTCTGGAGGACGAGCTGGTGGGGCGACCAGAGCAGAACGGAGGGACGCGCAATGCTAGACCTCGCGCCGTTGAACGCCTCGATAACGACGCTGCTGAACCACCTCACCACCAACTACGGGCCGCAGGCGGAGCTGGAGACCTACGTGATCTGCGCGAGGGTGAAGAGCCCGAACGTGCCGGGCGGCGCCGGTATCAACTGGATCGTAGGCCCGAACGGCCACCAGCGGGCTGGCGGGCTGCTGCAGGAGGTCCTGAGGGCCGTGGAGGCCAACGGGCCGGACCAATCGTGAGTCCCGTCCGGACGCTCGCCGACAAACCCGACGCCGGATCGGGCGGAGGGCGTCCGCCGCCCGATCCGCCCCCGTCCCGTCCGAACGGTACGGGCCACGGGCGTCGTCGGGCAAGCGCCGAAGAGGACGGCAGGAGGCTGGCCGCTCTGGCATCCCGGGGCGACGTCGAGGCTTTCACCAAGCTGGTCGACGAGCACTCGGGCCTCGTGCACGGGGTCGCGGCCCGTATCCTCGGCGCCGGGGACGCCCGCGATGCCGCCCAGGAGGTGTGGATCAAGGTCTGGGGGAGCGTGAAGAGCTTCAAAGGCGACAGCGCCTTCTCGACCTGGCTCTACAGGATCGCGGTGAACACCTGCCTGAACGCCCGGCGCAAGCGGGCGCGGCGGGAAGGGTGGGAGCGCGGCGACGAGAGGGCGTTGTACCCGCCGGAGCCGTGCGGCGGCGAGGGCGACCCCGAGGCGGCGTCCTTGAGCCGGGAGCTCCGCGACGAGGTCCGGGGCGCCCTCGGCCGCATCCGCTCGGAGCACAGGGCCGCCCTCGTGCTGCGGCACATGCGGGGTCTCTCCTACGCCGAAATAGCAGAGGCCCTGGACGTCCCGGACGGCACCGTCAAGAGCTGGATAAGCAGGGGCGGGGCCGCCCTCCGGGCCCAGCTCGCGGAGGGTAACCGTGGCCGATCCGTGGCCATCGGGGGCGTTGCGCCCGCGAGTGTCCGCCCGTAGCCGAGGCTCCTTCGCCCCTCTTCAGCATCGCGAGCGGCATCCCGACCACGACGCGGCGGCCCTTCGGGTCGAGGACGGCGGCGGGCACGACGTGGAACAACTTTTGTCCGATTTCGTCGCCTATCTGCCGCAGGCGCTTGGCGCTCTGGCGATCGTGGCCGTCGGTGTCGTGATCGCTTTCCTGGTCCGCCCGGCGGCAACCTTCGTGTTGCGTCGTCTCCGCTTCGACAACGCCTGCGACCGGGTGGGCATCGCGACCCTGATGCGAGAGGGCGGGGTCGGAGACAGTCCTTCGAGGTTCGCGGGTACAGTCGTCTTCTGGGCGATAATCCTTTTCGCGATGCTTACCGCGCTCGGACCCCTTGGCCTCGATTCGCTCACGGAAACGTTGAACCAGATCATCCTCTACGCCCCGAGGATTCTGGTCGTCGTGTTGATCGTCCTTCTGGGAACCTCCGCTGCCGGGATGGTTGCCGAGCTGGCGCGGCGCGGTCTCGTGGAACTCGGCGTGACCCGCACGGGGCTTTTCGCGGTCCTCGTCCGGTTTTCCGTTGTCTTCGTTTCCGCCATCCTCGCCGCCAACGTCCTCGGTATCGAGACGACCATCCTGCTGTCTATAGTGATCATCGTGCTCGGGGGCGTGGTTTTGACGGCGGCTCTGGCTCTCGGTCTCCGCCAGCTCTCCCAGAACATCGCCGCCGGACGCTACCTCGCCGAAGGAGTGGAGGAGGGCGATGAGATCAGCGTGAACGGCATCTCCGGCACTGTCGAGCGCATCGGACACGCGATGACGACGATCCGAACCGCCGACGAGGAAGTCCACCTCCTCCCGAACTCGCAGTTCCTACAGTACGCGGCGAGGAAGCGGAAGCCCGCCTCGCGGTAGCCCGTTCCACAGGTGCCCTCGCGTACCGCGAGATGCGCGAGGGCATCGAACCGCCGCCCCGAAAACCCTCGCGGGGCCGGCGCGGATGGCGTCTCGGGGTGGCCCGAATTGTGCAAGCCGTGTACACCAAAAGATACGAAATCTCTTCTTCAGGTCCTGGTATCCGCCGGCAAGTGGAACAATCCCGGCCCGCCGGTTGTCCAACGCAACAGACCGCGGGTAAACCAGAAGAGGAGGAACATGCCCGACAGGAGCAGCAAGGACGACAAGAACGAAGGGGCCATGGACAAGGCCAAGGGCCGCTTTAAGGAGGCCGCCGGCGCCGTCACCGGCGACGAACGGCGGAAATCCGAGGGGCGCTCTGACCAGAGGAAGGGCCGCGCCAAGGAGAAGAAGGGCGACGCCAAGGACCTGCTGAGCTAGGACCGCCGGGCGTCTTCCGGAGGCGGCGGGAGCGGGAGAGGGGAGGACCGAATTCCCCTTCGCCCGCCCCGTACGGCGAGCGTTGCTCTCCCCGCTTTCTGCGCCCCGCACCGGGGCGTGGATCACCCACCGGGCCCCGTCACCAGGGACCCGCTTTGCCGCGCGAACTTTGTGCCAGACCGGCGCGATCGCACTGCCTCGGGTATCCCGCGAGTGTCCGATCGATGGGAGCGTGAACGAACGCTCAAACGGGCGTCGCGGAAGGGCGGCGCGAGAGAGGAGTAAAAGTGAGCGAAGGAACGCAGAACACTCAGCAGCAGACGCAGGATCAGGATCAATACCTGCAAGAGGCCCAGGACTTCTTCGCGCAGTCGATGGGCAGGATAAAGGGCCGGATGCAGAGCGACAGCGCCCAGCTCGAAGGCATGATGCAGCAGCTTCCCGAGGAGTCGCAGGCCCAGGTCCAGGAGATGACCGAGTCCTACACCCAGTTCGAGGGCGTCATGGACCAGGCGGCCCAGGACGCCGGGGTGCAGGAGGCGATGGACGAGGCGGCCCAGGAGGCGAGGCAGTCCGCCGACGAGGCCACGGGCCAGGGCGAGGAACAGGCCGCCGGCGGGGCCGCCGACCAGGCTCAGGAAACAGCAGGTGGGGTCGCCGACCAGGCTCAGGATGCCGCCGGACAGGCCACCGACCAGGCGCAGGAAGCGGCCGGCGGGGCCGCTCAACAGGCCCAGGACACAGCCGGCCAGGCGGCAGGACAGGCGCAAGAGGCAGCCGGCGGGGCCGTCGACCAGGCCGGGCAGGTCGCGCAGAGCGTCCAGGACACCGCGGGTCAGGCAGCAGGACAGGCCACCGAGCAGGCCGGACAGGTAGCGGGCCAGGCCCAGGAGACCGCAGGCCAGGCGACAGGACAAGCGCAAGAGACCGCGGGACAGGCCACCGAGCAAGCTCAGGACACCGCCGGAAAGGCCACCAAGCAGGCGCAGGACACCGTGGGCGGGCTCACCGGCTGAAAACCGGTGGCGGGAGTGCGGTCGGTAAAGGCCGAACGCCGGCAGAACTCGGGAGGTGACCCCTTCCGGGGAGCCTGGAGCCAACGAGGAGAGAGGAGCAAGGTGAGCGAGGTACAGAACCTTCGGACGGGAGGAGCCGTTCCGGATGCTCTCTCAGGAACTGGCGGACAACTACCCGCGCATACAGGAGTGCCTGGGCGCGGCGCAGAGGAACGTAGCCGACCTGGACACGGAGCGACTCGACAGACGGGCGGAGGGGAGCAAGGAAGAGGAACCAGAGGGACCGGAGGCCTCCGACGCGGCCAAGCGCGAGGCGGAGAGGCTCGGCGTGGACCTCTCCCAGGTCGATAGGCTCTGGGCCCGGAGGCCGACGCCCTCGGCCTTCCTTGCTAGCAGGAGTAGGGTACGCCCCCAGACGGAACGATGGCGGAGGCGGCGAAACCCGACGGGAGGGAAGAAGGCACGCGTGTCCAGGCCCGGGAGAGTGGCGAAACGGGGGGATGATCCCGGGGGGTGATCCGTGACCGACCGGTGAGGCAATGCCTAGCGCAGAAACGCGCCCGCGAAGCTTGAGCGAAAGGGAGTGAGCCATGGCGAAGAAACCGTCGGTGCACGTGGTGGCGAGGGAGGACGGGTGGGTGGTGGTCCGCGAGGGCAACGACCGGACGACCTCGGTCCTCCCGACCCAGGCGGAGGCGGCGAGAGAAGGGCGGGACATCGCCCGCCGGCACGAGACCGGGTTCCTGCTCCACGGCAAGGACGGCCGGATCCGGGAGCACAACGATTACGGGAGCGGCCAGCACCCGCAAGAAGGGATGTCCACGGGTCAGGCGACGGAGGATTTCGCCCCCGGTACCCAGGCGCTCGGCGAGCCCACCACCGACGAAGAAGGGCAGACCGTCCAGCGTACCACGGACGACCAAGGGGACATCGTCGAGACCGCCCTCGACGAGGAGGGCAAGGTGGTGGACGAGAGCCCCGTAGGCAGCGTCGCCGACCTGCCGGGGGCCGAGGGCTACGAGGAGACAACCGACGAAGAGGGAGTTACGAAGCGTGTCGTGAAGGACGACTCCGGGGTCCTCATCGAGGTGCAGATCGGCCCGGCCGGTAGCGTGCTAGACCTGCAGATCCTCCCCGGCACCGAGAAGGTCGAGGAGACCACCCAGCAGGTCGGACAAGCCGCGCAAGGGGCGCAGGACAGCGCAGAACAGGCGACAGACCAAGCTCAAGCGACCACGGGACAAGCAGCGGGTCAAGCGCAGCAGGATGACGCCGGAGGGGCCGCCCGGCAGGCGCGAGACACCGCAGGGCAGGCCACCGAACAGGCAGGCCAAGCCGCGCAGGGCGGGGCGGGCCAGCAGGCTCAGGACGCTGCCGGGCAGGTAACCGATCGGGATCAAGGTCCCGCGGGGCAGACGGCCGGGCAGGAGGCACCTGGCGAGCAGGATACCGAGGCCCAGACTACCCGGCAGGGCAACGGGGACCGATGGCAGGACGGGGAGCAGGCCGAGGGACAAGGGCCGAACGCCACGCCGGCGGCCAGGCGGAAGGCGGAGGAGTTGGGCGCGGACCTTTCCCAAACCGAAGGCACGGGCTCTAACGGACGCATCACCGTCGACGACGTGAAGAAACCCGCCGAGACGACGGAAGACGGAGCCGGTGAAAAGCCCGAGGCTTCGGACGCCGCCGAGCGCAGGGCGGAGGAACTGGGCATAGATCTCTCCAAGATAAAAGGCTCAGGCTCCGGTGGACGCGTCACCGTCAAGGACGTGACGAGCACGACCGAAGGAGCACAAGAAGAGCGGGCCACCGGCGGAGACCAGCGGCAAGGTGAGGACCGGGGGACCGAGGAACAAGGTAGAGAAGCCGAAGCAGGAGCCGGGGACGCCGTGGGGCAAGCCGCCGGCCAAGCCGTGCGGGGGGCACAGGACGCCGCGGGGCGGGCCACCGAGCAGGTGCAGGACACCACGGAAGAGGTGACCGAGCAGGCGCAAGAACTCGTGGGCGGTCTTGCAGGTGGGGACCGGCAGGACGCTGGAAAGGGCCAGGAAGGATCGCGGGAAGCCTCGGGGCAGGCGACCGACCGGACCGGACGAGCCGCGCGAGGGGCGCAAGACGCCGACGGACAAACGGCAAACCGGGACCGAGACGCCAACGGACGAGCGGCGGGTCGTGCGCAAAACGACAGCGCCGGAGGAGCCGCCGAGCAGGGGCAGAACGCTTCGGGGCGGGGTACCGGCCAGGATCAAGGTCCCGCGGAACAGGCTGCCGAAGAGGCCTCGTCGGGAGGGCAGGGCACCGGTGGACGGATCGACCGGCGGGGCGACGAGCAACAGGGCGAAGGGCAAAGATCGAACGCCACGCCGGCGGCCAGGCGGAAGGCCGAGGAGATGGGCGTGGACCTTTCTCAAACCGAAGGCACGGGCTCCGACGGGCGCATCACGGCCAAAGACGTGACGGGCATGGCCGGAGGGGCACAAGAAACGCGGGCCGCCGGCGGGGCTCCGCAACAAGACGAGGAGCGGCGGGCCGGGGAACAGGATCGGGAAGCCGAAGGGGGCGCGCAAGACGCCGTGGGTCAGGCGACCGGTCAGGCCGTTCAAGGGGTGCAGGACGCCACGGAGCAGGTGACCGGGCGGGCGCAAGGCCGCGTAGGCGGTCTTGCCGGTGGAGGCCAGAAAGACGAGAAGAAAGGCCGGGAAGAACCGCCGGAGGCCGCGGATCGGGTGGCCGACCGGCCCGGACGGACCGCGCGAGGATCGCAGGACACCGCGGGGCAGGCGGCCGACCAGGCACGAGACGCCGCAGGCGGAGCCACGGGCGGAGCCACGGGCGGAGCCACGGGCGGGGCCGCTCAACAGGATCGGGACACCGCAGGACAGGCCACGCGGCGGGACGATCTGGAGGCAAGTCAAGGTGGCGACCAGCAGCAAGGTGGCGGCGGGCAGGAACCCGCCGCCACCGACGCCGCGAGACGGAAGGCAGAGGAGGCGGGCGTGGACCCCTCCCGGATCGAGGGTTCCGGAGCGCGGGAACGGATCACCGTCAACGACGTGAATGACCCCTCCGGGCCGGCAAGAGGCGGAACCGTCGGAGAGCAACTGGCGGCGCAAAGTGCGCGGGACGCCGCCGGCCACGCAGCGGAAGGAGCGGGCGGGGCAACCAGAAGTGCGGCCGACGGCCCGGCCTTCGGGGGCGCGGACCGGTCGGCGGGTAGGTCCGTAAATGCGGCGGCCGACGGAGCGACCCACGTCGCCCAGGGCGGAGTTGCGGATGGAAGTACCGACGACGCGGAGGAGGTGCGCGGCATGGCCGACGAGGGGCGCGGCGGCGACCGTTTCGAGATGGTCGGGGAAGGATACGCGAACTACGAAGTCTACGATCAAGACGGCGAGAGGATCGGCAGGGCGGACCACCTGTTCCTAGACGAAGACGACCGGCTCGAGTACGTCGGGGTCGAGACCGGCCTCCCGGGCGGCAGAACCGCGCTCGTCCCCGCCGAGGTCATCCCAGCCGACAACGAGCGGCGGCGCATGGTGGTCTCGCGGCCGAAGAGCTTGGTGGAGAGGGGTCCCACCTTCGGGGACCAGGGAGAGGTGACGCCCGCGTTCGAGGAGCGGGTCCGCAGCCACTACGGGCTCCTGAGCCGGCCGGGCGCCGAAGACAGGAGCGATCCCGACGCCCCCACCACCGAGGAGCGGTCGGAGGGGGAGCGCGGGGTGGCCGGCGCGACCGGTCCCGGAATAAGGGTGGGCGACACCGAGAGCGGCGAGTTCCGCGAGCACGACCGCGACGTGGAGGGCGTGAGCCAACCCGGGAGCGACCTCGAGGACGAGGACGAGCTGCGGGTCCAAAGGAGCGAGGAGGAGCTTAGGGTCGGCACCCGCGAGCGGGAGGCCGGCAGCGTCAACGTTCGCAAGCGCGTGCGCACCGACCACGAGAGGATAGAGGTCCCGACCCGCCACGAGGAGGTTTCAGTCGAGCGGGTGCCCGTCGAAGGCGGGACGACCGAGGCCCGGATCGGCGAGGACGAGGTCTCGGTGCCGGTGGTCGAGGAGGAAGCCGTGGTGGAGAAGCGCCCCGTGGTCAAGGAGGAGATACGCATCCGCAAAGACGTCGTGGAAGACACCGAGACGGTCGAGGAGGACGTCCGCCGGGAAGAGATCGAGGTCGACGACCGGACCGAACGTCACACCAGGTAACCAGCCCGCGAAGGGGGCAAAGCGCCCGAGGCAGACGCGTAAGGAACGATTCGCCGCCCCTTTTGGCGCACGGACCGAGGTGCGAAGAAGGAGGTCGGCGTTCCCCGGAAGACGGGGGTGCCGGGCAGATGGCGGTCCCCCAGGCCGCGGGCGCACGCACGTGGGTAAAGGCCTGGCGTTGTGGGGAAACCGTCGGGCGAAGAGCGTCCCGGATCCGCGGCCCCGGAGAACGGGGCGATACGCCAGGATGGAGAGCGGGGCCCAGACGGACGAGGGCGCGGAGCTCTGGGCAGGGCCGAGAGGAAGGTCCCGTTGACGATACGGATAATCTTGCCGGACGGCTACCGTCTCCTCGTGACCGCGCCCGACGTGCGCGTGCTGGTAAACACACGCCCCAGCTGCCAGGTGGTGGCCCGCTACCGCGGTGGGTCGGCGCCCGGGCGGGTGGAGCGCGACGCCTGGGAGCACGCCGGCCGGTCTGGGCACCGAGCGCTGAGGCCGGGCGACCGGACCCTCGGTCGCCCGCGTCCGTCCGTTCTGCCCAGTATCTTGGCGGCGATGCCCGTTATGTGCGGGGCGGCGAAGCTGTTGCCGGTCGCGGGGATCGAACCTCTGTCGACTCACGCCACCCGCCCCTGATCGTGAGGTCAGAATCAGCGAACTTTGACAACCGACAGGCTGCTGCCCGCCGGACCGCCTCCGCCAACGCGCCGACCAACCTCACCCGACGAACAACCGCCGCCTCATCCCGAACCTGGCCCATGTCTTGTCCGCCGCGCACAGGCTACGCCAGCGGGCCGGGGACTGCTTCGCCGCCCTGACAGGTGTCAAGGGGCCTCCATACCGACCGTGGCTTACCCCTTGACACCCCCGGCCCGCCGGCTCCGTTCGCCTTCAGGCGGGCAAAACATGATTTCTTACAACGTACATTCGTTCCGCCTTTCCGGTGTCATGACCTTCGCGGGTTAGTAGCGTTTCGACCGTCTCTGGTGGGAAACTGGTAGACGGCAACGGAGAACCTAACTTATAGTACGAAGAGGAAGCTATCGGACGAGGGGTTATATACCTGGGATGCGTAGCTTCGCGTATATCATCAACAAGAGAGGGCTTCGATGAACGAGACGTCGGATATCAGGTTACTCCACCGACCGCTGAGGCATGAGCCCCTTCGAAGGTTCTACGTTGTACCCAACAGCGTTCCCGTCGGTTGAGCGCCCACGAAGATCCCCTCGAAGGGATGCGCGCCGAAAGTAAGAGGAACGCCGTCGGAAACGGCAAATCTCCTAGTGGCCGTCTGGAAGCCGATCTCTGGATCTTACTCTGGGAGTACTCGGTTCCGTAATGGGCAACATCGCGCCCGCTCTCGCCTACCCGCTGAATGCGTCGAATGGATTTTTGGTCACGCTCTTGGAGTGGGTCGCCCAGGGCGCCTCGGCGCTTCCTTTCGCCACGGTAGAGACGCCCGCAGTCGCCCTGCCGCTCATCGGCCTGTTCTATGTTGGATGTTTCCCTGCCGCGATAGCCGAGAGCGTCTTCCCTAAAGAACGCTGGCCGTTCTGGGCCGGACTTCTTATCCTCTGGACGGCGGCATGGCTCGCGCTGGTATCCCTGGCTTGAAGGTAAAATAGAGCATATGGCTGTATACTTGATCCTGGGCGATGATGAAGAGCGCAAGACGCGCGGTGTCGAGAAGCTGCGCCAGAACCGGACTTCTGAAACCTACGAAGCGGACACCTCCAGTCCGGAGGCGGTCATCTCCGCCTGCAATTCGTACTCGCTGTTCGGAGATGGGCCGTTCGTACTCGTCCGCAACCTCGACGCCTGGAACGCCGCCCAGAAAGCGAAAATAGTCCAGTACCTGGAGAACCCGTCGCCGGAGGCCGACCTGATCCTTCTAGGCAAGAAGCTCGGCGCCCGCGAAAGATTGCTGGCCGCGGTTAAGAAGACCGGGGAGGTCCACGACTTCAAGCAGCCGACCGGCAAGGCGCTCGTCAGGTGGGTCATCGGATACGCGAAGAAGCTGGGCCTGGACCTGCCGGAAGACGTGGCACAGAACCTTACCGACCGCTGCTCCAGGGACAAGACGCGTCTCGCGCGCGAGGTCGAAAAGTTGGCGCTTTATGTGGGGGATGGGGCAGCAACGCTCGAAGACGTCGAAGCGCTGTGTCCGCCGGACCTGCAATCCAACATCTTCGCATTCGTCGATAGCCTTGGCGCCGGAGATCAAGGCAAAGCTCTAAAGCTCCTGGAGGATCTCGTCTCGACCGGCGAACCACCGCTGCGCGTAACTTTCATGGTGCGCCGCCAGTTCCAGCTCCTCGCCCGAGCCCGTGCCCTGTTCGAGAGCGGAGTACCGCGCGGTGAGGCGGCGAGCCAGCTAAAGGTTCCGCCCTTCGTCGCGAGAAAACTGGAGGAGCAAAGTCGCGAACTGGACGAAAAAACACTGGAACAGGCGCTGACCCTGGTGCTGGAGCTCGAAGGAGGATTGAAAGGCGGAAGCTACCTCGGCGACGACCTTCAGGTCGAACTGGCCGTTCTGAAACTATCTTCCTAGGTGTCTGATGCTCCAGTGACAGGGGGGAGCGTACTATCGGCGCAGCCAATCATCTGCTTACCTGTATCCACGTATAAAGGACTGAAAGCCCCCGGTTTGTGTATAGCGCAAACCGGGGGCTTATTAAAGTTAGCGTAGCCGCAGAGGTTACTCGGTGCCTGCTAGGGCTTTGTCGAGGCGACTGACTTTGCGGGCGGCCTTGTTGCGGTGGATGATGCCTTTCGAGGCTGCTTTGGTGTAGGCCTTCTGGGAGTCGTCCCGGATCTGGCGGGCCTGCTCGGCGTCGCCGGATTCGAGCGCCTTGTAGAAATTCTTGGAAAGGTTGCGAAGGTTTGTGCGGACGCCTCTGTTCTGGGCTCCGGTTTTTATGCTCTGCTTATCGCGCTTGGATGGTGCTGGCACGCTGCTAACTCCTCTTATCTAATACGACTCTAACCGGAAGAATGTAACACACGGGGGGTAATCGGGCAATCATGTTAAACTCCGCTGGTGGAAAACATCGAGCGTACGCGCAACTTCTGCATAATCGCGCACATTGATCACGGTAAGAGCACTCTCGCGGACCGGCTGCTGGACATTACGGAAGCCGTGCCGGAGCGCGAGCGCATGGCCCAGATCCTGGATACGATGGACCTGGAGCGCGAACGCGGCATCACGATCAAGGCGCAGGCCGTTCGCGTACTGTATAAGCGCGGCGACGGCGACTGGAATCTGAACCTGATCGACACCCCAGGACACGTGGACTTCGCCTACGAGGTCTCACGGGCTATAGCCGCCTGTGAAGGCGCGCTGCTGGTCGTGGACGCGACCCAGGGTATCCAGGCCCAGACGCTGGCGAACCTCTATCTGGCGATGGAGCACGACCTGGAGATCATCCCCGTCCTCAACAAGATAGACCTTCCCATAGCAGACGTACCCGCCGTGACAGAGGAGATCGTCGAGCTTCTGGGCGTTGACGAGGATGACATACTCAAGATCTCCGCCAAAACCGGCGAGGGCGTGACCGACGTTCTGGACGCCATCGTGGACCGCGTCCCGGCTCCTCAAACCACCCAGGACGAGACCCGCGCCCTCATCTTCGACTCCTACTACGACCCGTACCGGGGCGTCGTCTCCCTGGCCCGTCTCTTCGATGGTGAATTGAGAAAGGGCGAGAAGGTGCGCGCAATGGGCAGCGAGGAGCAGTTCGAGCTTCTTGAGGTCGGCTGCTACTCACCGAAACCTACCGCTTTACCCGCTCTCGGGGCGGGCGAGGTCGGCTACATGATCGCCGGTCTCAAGGACATTGAGTCCGTGCGCGTGGGCGATACAGTCACGCGGGTCTCCGACCCCGCCACAGATCCGCTTCCCGGATACGCCCAGGCGCTGCCGACGGTGTTCAGCGGACTCTATCCGACGGAGGGTGACGACTTCGAGCGGCTGCGGGATGCCCTATCGAAGCTCCAACTCAACGACGCCTCGCTGTTCTTCGAGCCTGAGAACTCGCGGATGGGCTTCGGGTTCAGGTGCGGTTTCCTGGGCCTTCTGCACATGGAGATCGTTCAGGAGAGGCTCGAACGGGAATTCAGCCTGGACCTCATTGCCTCCTCGCCGAGCGTTAAGTATGAGGTTGTAGTCGAAGGTAAGACTACCGAGGTCACGAACCCGAGCGATTTGCCGGAGGTCTTCGATGAGATCCGAGAGCCCATAGTGCGGGCGACGGTCATCTGTCCGAAGGAGTACGTCGGGGCGGTGATGGGACTGTGCCACGAGAAGCGTGGTATCTCCATCGGGATGGAGTACATCTCCACTCGGCGGGTGCAGCTTACCTACGACTTGCCGCTCGCGGAGATCATTACGGACTTCTTCGATGCGCTGAAGAGCCGCACGAAGGGTTACGCTTCCTACGACTACGAGCCGAAAGGCTACGAGGCCGCCGACCTGCTAAAAGTCGAGGTGATAGTTTCGGGAGACGTCGTTGATGCGCTATCGATCATCGTCCACAGCGACAAGGCTTACTATCGCGGACGGGCGCTAGTCGAGAAGCTGAAAGAGTTGATCCCGCGTCAGCAGTTCGAAGTACCTATCCAGGCCGCGAACGGCAAACGGATCATCGCCCGCGAGACCGTCCGGGCCTTCCGCAAGGACGTTACGGCTAAATGTTACGGTGGCGATATAAGCCGCAAGAAGAAGCTCCTGGAGCAGCAGAAGGCGGGCAAGCGCCGGATGAAGCAGGTCGGGAGCGTCGAGATACCGCAGGAAGCCTTCCTGGCCGCGCTGCGGATCTAAACGCTGGGCCGAATAGGTACTCATGGTAAAATCCGGGACAGTATGAATGTCCCCGACATCTCTAACAGGCAGCGTGCGCTACTCCTGAAGACGCTGGAGATCTATATCTCCACCGGCTCTCCCGTGGGCAGCCATGCTCTGGCCGAGGCGGTAGATGCGAGCAGTTCGACGATCCGAGCGGATCTCGCCAACCTGGAGTCTCGCGGCCTCCTAACGCATCCCCACACCTCCGCCGGCCGCGTCCCTACCGACGCAGGCTACCGCTATTACGTGGACGCTCTCCTGGCTGAGAAGGGACTGGAACCCGCCTCGTTCGAGACGCCGGAGGGCTATGGGAACGTGGACGAGCTTCTCCAGGGCGTCTCCGAGGGTATGAGCGAGGTTACGAGGCTCCTTGCCGTGGTGGCGGGACCGAGCGCCCTGGGTGATTCTCTGAAACGGGTGGACTACCTGCCGATACGCGAGGACACGGTCTTGCTCGTGGTCTCGATGCAGAGCGGCGCCTCAGCCAGCGCTACGATAACCCTGCCACCCTCGATAGAAGAGGAGGAGCTGCGAGAGATCCTCTCCTCCCTCAACTCCTGGGTCGGCGGTCGTTCTGTCGGGACGGACCTCGAACTGAACCTCGCCGCCCGGAAGGCGCTCTCGGACTACAACCCGTACGTCGTCGGGGCCGTGATCGAAGCCGTCGAGGTCCTCGGCCGGGCCACGGAGCGCGGCGTGTTTATCCAGGGAGCTTCGGCGCTTCTGGCGAGGCTGGACGACTTGGACCCCGGCAGCCTCTCGGCCGTCATCGAGGTCTTCGAGCGCAGGCGATGGCTGCTCAGCCTGATGAGCAACGCGCTGCGCCGCTCGGTGTCGAGCAGCGGCGTCGTCGTCTCCATAGGCGCGGAGACCGGCTTCCACAACCTGATGGGTACGAGCCTCGTGGCCGCCGCCTACAACCACGGTGAGCGTCCTTACGGGGTGGTCAGTTTGATCGGTCCGAAGCGCATGGATTACGATTCCGCCATCTCCACCGTACGCTCCGCCGCCGAAGCCCTCACCAACTGCTTGAACACAAGGTTTTAGTTGGCTGCGAAGCGCGACTACTACGAAGTTCTAGGCATGTCCCGAGAGGCCTCCGACCAGGAGATCAAAAAAGCCTACCGCCGCCTGGCCCGCGACCATCACCCTGACGCCAACCCCGGCGACCACGGCGCCGAGGACCGCTTCAAGGAACTGACCGAAGCCTACGAAGTCCTCTCCAACTCCGAGTACCGCCAGGCGTACGACACCTACGGACATCAGGTCCCGCGCGGCGGAGGCGCAGGCGGCTATCCGGGCGGAGAACCGTTCGGCGGATTCCAGGATATCTTCGAAGCTTTTTTTGGCGACAGCTTCGGTGGAGGTGGTTCTTTCTTCGGTTCCACCGGCGCCCGTGGTCCGAGTCGCGGGGGAGACGCTGAAGTTGAGGTCAAAGTAGAGCTGCGCGAGGCCGCCTCGGAGACGGAACGTGAGATCAAAGTTCAGACCATAAGGAACTGCGCGGTGTGCGACGGTGTCGGCGGCACGGAGTCTCACGTGTGCGGCACATGTGGAGGCGCGGGGGCGGTTCGGACGGTGCGGCAGAGCATTTTAGGGCAGATGGTCAGTACGCAGACTTGCTCCGCCTGCTCGGGACGCGGTAGGATCATTGACGTCTACTGCGACAATTGCCGGGGAAGCGGCCGGACCTCCGAGGTAGAGTCGAGGAAGCTGCTTATACCGGCCGGGATCGAAGACGGCATGAGGCTCCGCATCTCCGGGGTTGGCCACGCCGGAGAGCCCGGAGCGCCTTCGGGAGACCTGTATGTGACGATCAGGGTCAAAGAAGACCCGGATTTGATGCGGGACGCCGACGACCTAATCCACCGGATGAGGGTTAACTTCGTTGAGGCAGCGCTGGGAACGGAGGTCGAGGTTCCGACTTTGGATGGCGCTTCTTCCATGCGGATAGAGCCAGGGACGCAGCCGGGGACGACGCTGCGGATGAGAGGCGAGGGAATGCCGCGTCTCCGTGGCAGGGGGCGGGGCGACCTGAAGGTGGTCGTGGACGTGATGGTGCCGACCCATTTGACGGGTGAGCAGCGCGATCTTCTTGAGAAGTTCGACGCCGTGAGTGGGGAGGAGACCTACAACGGCGGTGGTGGAACTTTCTTTGATCGGCTAAGGGGTGTTTTCCGATAGGAACAGAAGTATCCCGCGCTCCCATAACGCGCGTCTTCGCGGTCTCCGCGCTGGAGGTGGGTGAAGCGCTGGTTCTACCAGAGGGCGAAGCGCACCACGTCTCTAAGGTGCTGCGCGGATGCACGGGGGATGTCTTCGAGGTCATCGACTCCGCCGGGCGTTTGTTTGTAGCCGAACTGCGTGAGAGAGATGAGGCGATAGTCACCGGGGAAGTCGCCGCTTCGGCCGGGATGCGGATCGAAGTGTCTCTGTATCAGGCGGTGCCGAAGAGGCGGCACATGGGCCTGGTGGTGGAAAAGGCGACGGAGCTTGGTGTGAGTCGTATAGCGCCGCTAGTGACGGACCGGGGGGTCGTAAAGCCGGATGGTGACGGCAAGGCCGGGCGTTGGCGGCGGGTGGCCGAGGCGGCGGCCCGTCAGTCGTTGCAGCTTCGGGTGCAGGAGGTGCGGGAGCCTGTGACGTTCGCCAAGGCCGTGCATGAGGTGGGCGAGAGCGGTATCTTGCTGCACAACGCGGCTGGTTTGAGGCAGATCGAGGAATGCGTGGAGGGCCGCGTGGCTAGTCTGTTCGTGGGGCCAGAGGGCGGGTGGAGTGATGACGAGGTTCGGCTGGCGGAGGAAGCTGGGATGAAAATGGCGCAGCTCGGTCCGTACAGGTTGCGGAGCGAGACGGCGGGGATAGTGGCCGTGGCGCGGGCCTGTGCTGCTCTGGAGCGCTCGATCAGGGGACGGGAGCTATGATTTTGTCCGATCCGGATTGCGTATTCTGCAAGATAGCCGCCGGGGAGATCGAGGCCGAAATCGTTCACGATGAGGCGGACGTCCTGGCTTTCAAAGACGCAAATGGACGGGTGCCCGTACACGTCCTCGTCATACCCAGGCGGCATGTCGAATCTCTGGAGGAGATCGGCGCGCTGCCGGATCCGGTCGTGAGGCGGCTTTTCGAGGTTTCAAGTGAGGTAGCGAGGAAGCTCGGGGTGGGGGAGAGCGGGTACGCCGTCAGGGTCAACAACGGTCCCGACGCCGGACAGGAAGTCTCTCACCTTCATCTACACGTTTTAGGCGGAAAAAGGATAGGGATGCCATGAACATATCGGAGCGGATACAGCAGGATACGAAGGATGCGATGAAGAGCCGCGACCGGCGGCGCACGGAGACGCTACGGATGCTAAACGCCGCGCTCAAGAACCGCGAGATAGAGGTTGGCCAGCCACTCACGGAGGATGAGGAACAGGCCGTGCTAAAGAAGCAGCTCAAGCAGCGTGAGGAATCCGCCGACGCGTTCCGCAAGGCCGGACGCGAAGAGCGCGCCGAGTCCGAGTCAGCGGAGGCGGAGGTGGTGCGCGAGTATCTCCCGGAGCCACTTTCGCGCGAGGAGATGGAGCACATCGTGGATCAGGCCATAGACGAGACCGGGGCGTCGAGCATGAAGGAGAGGGGCGCGGTCATGGGGCGGGCGACTGCGCTCGCCGGGGGCAAGGCCGAGGGCCGGGAACTTTCGGCCCTGGTCAGAAGCAGGTTGCAGTAACGGAGCCATTTGCGGATACTTCCGTGAGAGGAGGAGAGACGGACACTACTACGGGTAGCCAGGTAGAAGCCAAGATCATCATACCGCCGGGACGCATGTTCGAGGTCTTCGGAGAGCGAGACGCGGTCCTTAGGCGGGTCGAGGAATTGGTCGAGTGCCAGGTCATAGTTCGGGGAAACGAGATCCTTCTTCGCGGTACGGAGACCGCCGTTGACCGGGCTGAGGCTGTCTTCGACGGCCTCGTCGGGCTGGCCGAGGACGGTCACAATCCCGCCCCGGAGACGGCGGAGCGCCTGTACAAGATGGGCGTAGAGGGGGGAGGGCGTGAGGTCCTCGGGGACGTCATACTCACGCATCGCGGCCGTCGCGTGGCTCCGCAGACCCGCAACCAGAAGGCCTACACTGACGCCATTCGGAGCAACGTCGTCACGTTCGGCATCGGACCGGCGGGTACCGGTAAGACATATCTGGCTGTCGCGCTGGCCGTGGATGCGCTCAGTAGGGGCGAGGTGTCCAGGATCATACTGACCCGTCCTGCGGTAGAGGCGGGGGAGTCGCTAGGCTTTTTGCCGGGGGACATGATGGCGAAGGTGGACCCGTACTTCCGGCCGCTCTACGATGCGCTCTACGAGATGATCGACCCGGCCAAGTTCCAGGCATATCTGGAGCGCGGTATAATCGAGATCGCACCCCTGGCGTTTATGAGAGGCCGGACTTTGAACGACGCGTTCATCATTCTGGATGAGGCGCAAAATACGACTCCGCAGCAGATGAAGATGTTCCTGACGCGCCTCGGGTTTGGCTCCAAGATGGTAGTCACCGGAGACATTACGCAGGTCGACCTTCCAAGAGGCCGCATGAGTGGTTTGCAGGACGCGCAAAGGACGCTTACCAGCGTCGAAGGGGTGGATTTCATCAGTCTCAAGCGGGACGATATCGTCAGGAGTGATCTCGTAATGCGTATCGTGGATGCGTACGAGGGAACCGAAGGAAAAAGCGGGGCATAGACTTGCCCGCGTGGGAGTTGCCGTGAAACCCAAAGAGAAGAAGCAAGAGCCTTTAGGCAAGCGGGTAGACGAGCTGCACCGTCCTCCCACGAGGTTCGAGCGGTTGCGCGCACATATTGAACGCCTACCAAAGCTCAAGTTCTACGTCGTACTCACCGTCGTCACCTGGGCTTTTCTTACGGCTCTGATCGGTCTCGACTCCCGCCCTTTTAATTTTCTGGGCTTGCAAGACGATAAGAATTACAAAGTAGGCTCTGTCGCACAGGACGATGTCTATGCCCCTCGCAGCGTTACCTACGAGGATCCCGTGGCAACGGAGGACGCTCGCCAACAGGCCGCCAATAGCGTAAACGACATTTACTACGTCAACAACGATATCCCCTCGCAAGTCGAGAAGAACGCGCGTGATTTCTTCGACAAAGTCCGGAAGATTCGCGACTCCGACCGCCCGGCGGACGAGAAAACAGACCTGGTGGCTAACGCCTCGCCATCCTATCTGCCACAGACCTCAGCGCGTTCTCTGGTATTCATTGACGATGGCGAGGTCGACGATATCGCCCGCTACGTCACCGAGAACCTGGATGAACTGTACTCCTCGACCGCAGTTGCTGACGATGCGCTCCAAAACCTCCCGGCCTCCGTCGTAAGTATGTCGGAGGGCCGCAACCGGCTCTCCTCGGCGGCGCTCCGGGATGCTTCTGGTGAGGTCGGTTCGCTCGTCGAGGTCATCAGCCGGGAGTTTCTGGAACCAAGCTACGTCGTGAACCGGAAAGCTACACAGGAGGCTCGTGACAAAGCGGCATCGGAGGTGGGGACGGTTACAGGAAGCATCAAGCAGCAAGAGCGCGTGCTCACCCTCGGCGAGGTAGTGGACCGGCAGGATATAGCGAAGCTCAAGGCCCTGCGGATAGTACGGGACACGAACCCGTGGACGGTGCTTTTAGGCGTGGCGCTAGTCGTGGCAGCCGAGATGGGTGTCGCATGGTACTTCCTGGAGCGCTTCGGCAGCCGCATCCTCCGCAACAACGCCCTGGTTCGGGTGATCCTGGCGGCCTCTCTGACGGTACTCTTCACGGCGATGGCGCGGGCTTTCATCCTGCTCTCGTTCGATTCGCACCTGATCCCACTGGCGGGACTCTCGATCCTCGGCACCATCCTTCTCGGGCCGCGGCTGATGTTCCTCATGGTCGTCATTTCCAGCGTGAATGTCGGGATTATCGGAGGGCACGACTTCCTTCTGACAGCCTCACTTCTGCTTGCTTCGGGGTTCGCTATCTATACGGTCGTCCGGGTAAGCTCCCGCCAACAACTCTTGAAGGCGGGGTTGTTTATAGCTGCCGTGACGGCTGCGGTGACGTTCGCGGTAAGCCTGACCGGTGGCAGCGACCTCTCCGCGGCGCTCTGGCAAGGCGTGCTCGGTTTGGGTAACGGCCTTCTCTCTTTGATGCTGGCGATGGTGCTCCTGCCGATACTAGAAAGCGCGTTCAACATCCTCACACCGATGAAGCTGCTGGAGCTCTCGGAGCCTAGTAACCCGTTGTTGCAGAAGCTGCTCCGAAAGGCGCCGGGTACCTTCAGCCACTCGATACAGGTCGGCGTTCTCGCCGACAACGCCGCCGAGCGGATCGGGGCTGACGCGCTGCTCGCCAGGGTCGGAGCCTATTATCACGATATCGGCAAGATGGAGCATCCAGCCTACTTCATAGAGAACCAGATCGCCAAGACGAACCCTCACGCCACGCTTACTCCGGCTCTCTCCGCGAAGGTCATAAAGCGCCATGTAAAGGACGGTTTGGAGATCGGCCGCGCCTGGAACCTGCCGCAGGAGATCCTGAGCATCATCGCCCAGCACCACGGCAGTACCCGCATCGAGTACTTCTACCGTAAGGCTATGGAGGAAGCCCTCGAAGGCGAGAAAGTGCGGGAGTCGGAGTTCCGCTACTCTTACGGCCTGCCGAAGAGCAAGGAGGCCGGGATAGTAATGATCGCCGACACCGTCGAAGCCACCGTGAAATCCATCGCGAAGCCTACCCCGAAGCGGATCGAGGACGTGGTGGCAGACAGCATCCGGCATAAGATCGAAGACGGACAGTTCGACGAATGCGAGCTGACGATGCACGAGATACACGAGGTCGGAGAGGCGATCCTTGAGGCGATCGTAGGATTTCTCGGTCCCCGCATCGAGTACCCTGACGCGCCGGCCGCCGAGCCAAAAGCCGCGGGGAAAGCCGCCGCGGGTAAGGCCTCCGGGAACAGCGGCTGAAGCCGCGGATCCAAACCATGCCTTTTACTGTCGCGATCCTCGACGAAGTTGGTTACGGCTACCTGGATTCAGCGCGCGTCACCGAGCTTTGCGAAGCGGCTTTTTCTCTGCGGGGGTTCGATACCGGGCGCATCGGCGAGATGTCCGTGGCTCTGGTTGACGATGAGACTATCCAGGAGTTGAACCTGAAGTACAGAAGTATAGATCGTCCGACGGACGTACTCAGCTTCGAGGTGGATGGGCCATACGGAGAGATGGTTGGGGAGGTCGTGATCTCACCGGAGAGCGCGAGCCCGGAGATGGGCCTGGAGGAACTTGTGGTGCATGGAGCGCTCCATCTAAGCGGCATGGATCATGGCGAAGACTTCGAGTCGAGCGAGATGTCCCGAGTGCAGGCGGCCATCATGGAGAAAGTCCGTGACGGAAAAGAATAAGGCCACGAAGAAAGGTCAACAGGGCGTCGCCCGTAGCTTCAACCACGCCTATCGCGGTTTGATCTACGCTGTCCGCACGCAGCGGAACATGCGGATACACGTCGTGATCGCACTGTTGGTGCTGGTCGCGAGCTTGCTAGTAGGTGTGAGCGCATTGGAGTTGGCCGCACTCGTGATCGTCATAATGCTCGTCTTCGTCACGGAGATGTTCAACACCGCTTTGGAGTTCACCGTGGATCTCGTGACCCGCGAATACCATCCGCTGGCGAAGTTGGCGAAGGACGTCTCCGCCGGCGCCGTCCTCGTCACCAGCGTCGGGGCGGTACTGGTAGGATATCTGATCCTCGCGGACAACCTGGGGCCGCTCTCACTGAAGACGCTCGAAACAGTACGAAGCTGGCCCGGACACCTGACTCTGGTCTCGCTCGGCGTGGTTACGCTAGTGGTGCTTCTCGGCAAGGCGCTGACGCACTCGCCGAATTCGTTCGCCGGCGGAATGCCGTCAGGCCACGCGGCTGTGGCATTCGCTGGGTGGGTCGCGGCGAGTTTCATCGCCGCCGAGGGCCGGTATGCGGGATTGGTATCCCTGATCGCGTTGCTCATGGCGCTGCTCGTGTGCCAGAGCCGGGTCGAGAGCGGGATACACAGCCTCTATCAGGTAGGGATGGGCGCTTTGATCGGTGTCCTCGTTACCGTTGCGATTTTTCAGATTCTTTGAGGGGAGGCGGCTTGGACCTGCAAGAGTTGATGGGGTTGGCCCGAGAGGCCGCCAAAAACGCTTACGCACCCTACAGCGGCTTCCATGTTGGCGCCGCGATCCTGACGGAGGACGGCAACGTACACGTTGGCTGCAACGTCGAAAATGCTTCCTATGGACTCGGGATCTGCGCCGAGCGCAACGCCGCTGCAGCGATGGCGCTCGCGGACCCGGAAGGTAGGGCAATGAAGACCGTCGCCGTCGCAAGTCCCAACGCCGCGCCATGCTTCCCTTGCGGAGCTTGCCGCCAGGTGCTCCGGGAGTTTGGGTGCAAGGAGATAGTAGTCGAGAGTCCATCCGGTGTGAGAAGCTATACGATGGAAGAGATGTTGCCCCACTCATTCGGACCGGAGGTCCTGTGACCGACGCATTACCTGATTTTTTCACCGACGATGAGGAGTTGCGGAGCGGCTTTATAGCCGTCGTCGGAAGGCCGAACGCAGGCAAATCCACGCTGGTCAACCGGCTGGTGGGACAGAAGGTCTCGATCACCTCCCCGCGTCCTCAGACGACGCGCGGCCCGGTTCGGGGCGTCCGAAACGGACCCGGATACCAGGCAGTCTTTATAGATACACCCGGCTCCCAGAAACCACGCGATACTCTCCGCGCCCGGATGCAGCAGCAGGTCCTCGACAGCCTCACCGGGTCCGACGTGATCCTGTTCCTCCTCGACGCTGCGCAGGCGACCGGCGGAATCGGCTCTGGCGACCGCTACGTCGCCGATCTGGTTGCGAAATCCGCAACCCCCGTGATCGCCGTTATCAATAAAGTGGACTTGCTGCACAGCGAGGCTGATGCCCTGCCGATAGTGGATGAAGTCTCGAAACTCGCCGACTGGAAAGATATCTTCCTCCTGAGCGCAACGACCGGACGGAACGTCGCGCCGCTGATGGATGCCGTCAAGGAGCTTTTGCCGCCTGGTCCGCGTTACTTCCCGGAAGGAGAGGTAACCGACCATCCCGAGTCCCTGATCCTCGCGGAGTACATCCGCGAGAAGGCGCTGAACGCGCTTAGAGAGGAAATTCCGCACGCGATAGCCGTCGAGGTCGAGGAAGTAGAACGTAAGGAGAACGTTACCGTAATCTATGCGGTCATCCACGTCGAGCGGAGCACCCAGCGAATGATCGTACTCGGCAAAGGCGGCAAGACCATCAAACACATCGGCACAGCGGCCCGCCGCGACGTGGAGCGGCTGCTCGGCAGCCGCATCTATCTAGACTTGAAGGTAAAGGTTAATCCTGGATGGCGCAGCGACCCGAAGTTCCTTGAGCGGCTAGGGTTATAATGTCCGGCGTGAATGATTCGAGTTGGAACCAGGAGGATAACTAATGGCGATGAGGGTGCGGGAGTTCGCCAAGACGGTGGACCACACTCTCTTGAAGGCGAATTGCGTAGAGAAGGATATCGTGCGGCTCTGTGAGGAGGCTGCCCGTTATCACTTCGCGGCGGTCTGCATACCGCCTTGCTACGTGCGGCTTGCCGCCAGGGAATTGCGCGGAGTAGACGTGAAGGTTGCGACTGTAATTTCTTTCCCCTTTGGAGCGGACACGACCACCATCAAGGCCGCCGCCGTTCGTGACGCCATCATCGGCGGCGCTTCAGAGCTGGACGTGGTGATGAACATATCAAGGTTCCTGTCGGGAGACTTCAATTACGTCGCGGAGGAGCTTGCGAGCCTCAACCAGGAGGTAAGTGCCGTCGCCATGAACAACGGTTTGAACGACGTTGTAGTTAAAGTAATAGTTGAGACTGCCTATCTTACGGACAAGATGAAGCGGCTCGTCACCCAGATCGTTGCTGCGAGCGGCGCGGACTTCATAAAGACTTCGACCGGCTTCGCTCCGATGGGTGCGACCGTGGAGGACGTGGCTCTGCTACGGGAAGAAGCCCCCGAGGGGCTGGCGGTGAAGGCTTCCGGCGGCATCCGGACCTTACAGGACGCCCTCGACATCCTGAACGCCGGAGCCTCGCGGCTAGGCATGAGCGCCGGTGTGTCGATCATGGAAGAGGCCGAGAGTGGCGGTCTACAAGAGTAAGGGCATAGTTCTGCGTTCGATCCGTTTCGGCGAGGCCGACCGCATCCTCGACCTGTACACGCAAGACGCCGGCCTCATCTCCGCCATCGCCAAGGGCATCCGCCGCACGAAATCCCGTTTCGGCGCCCGCCTGGAACCGCTCTCCTGCGTGGACTTCATGGCTTACCAGGGCCGCACTTTGGACACCATTACGCAGGCCGAAGTGTTGCGGAGCTTTCATGTGGTTCGAGAGGACCTCGCGCGCTTCGAGGCCGCCGGGGGAATGGTGCGGGCCGTGCGCGCCCTCTCTGGCGGTGATGAGGCTGACCGGCGCGTCTTCAACCTGCTCTACAAGGCCCTGGACACACTTGAGGGCCAAAATACAGGTTACAAGTCCGTCGAGGCGGCTTTTGGCCTCAAGCTCTCCATACTTGCCGGCTACGCGCCGCAAATCGACACTTGTCTCAACTGCGGTGCGGCTCCTGAGGTAGCCGGAAAAAATCCCTACTTCGCGCCTTCTCTCGGGGGCGTGCTCTGCTCCGAGTGCCGGGCGGCTTCGGACGACTCCTTCCCGATACCGCCGGAGACCCTCGAACGGCTAAAGCTACAAATCGAACGTCCCTTGCGCGAGGCTGCCTCGGAAGACATGCAGGAACAGAGCGTACTTCGCGTCGTCAGATCCCACCTGCTTGCCCATGCGCCAGGCAACGTATCTGGAGCCACGGCCGGTATGAAACGTCTGAATTCAACAACAACGTGAGTGCGAGTTCGCGGCAGTGGGCATGTGAGTCGAGTGCCGGCCGTGTGAAGCCGGAGCCTCCGGATGGAGTCCGCAACGAGTTCCAGCGCGACCGGGACCGGATAATCCACGCCAAATCTTTTCGGCGTTTGATGCACAAGACCCAGGTCTTTATCTCGCCCGACGGCGACCATTACCGTACCCGCCTCACACACACCCTGGAGATGATGCAGGTCTCCCGCACCATCGCCCGCGCCCTCGATCTCAACGAAGACCTCACAGAAGCCATTGCCTTCGGTCACGACCTCGGCCACACACCATTCGGCCATACCGGCGAGGAAGCCCTGGCCCGCATACTGGCCTCTCACGGACGCAGCTTCCGCCACAACGAACACTCGCTGCGGGTGGTCGACAAGTTAGAGAAGAATGGCGAAGGATTAAACCTTACATTAGAGGTTAGAGACGGGATACTTAACCATACAGGAAAAGGCTACCCATCAACCCATGAAGGTGAGATCGTGCGTGTTGCCGACCGAATCGCCTACGTGAATCACGACATGGATGATGCGCTGCGAGCGGGAATTATCTCCTGGGAAGACCTTCCGGAGAAACCGCTCGCCGTTCTCGGGGAGAAAATGAGCGTCAGGATAGACACTCTGGTGCGGGATATGATCTCTAACTCTGAGAATGAAGGTAAAATATCTCTCTCGGAAGAGGTATACGAGGCGTTGATGGAGCTAAGGACCTGGATGTTCAACAACGTCTACCGCAACAGGCGTTCGCGGGAAAACCAGAAGGCGGCTGGTGTGGTTACGGCGTTGTTCGAGCATTACCTGGAGCGTCCCGAGGAGCGCGCCGGTAGTGATCCCGATCCGATCCTGGAGACAACCGACTTCGTGGCGGGCATGACCGACCGCTACGCCATCGCCACCTACAAGCGGCTATTCCTGCCGCGAGGCGACGTCATCTGAAACGCAGTGTGTTGACGTCTGGCTCTGAAGAAAGCGTTGTCTATCTCGTAAGTACGCCAGTTCGTAACGATGAGCTAAATGCCCTGTTCGCTGCGTCGTGGGAGGGACATACGTGGACCGACTTCGAGCCTGTTTTGAACCGGAGTCTCGCATTCGTTTGCGCGTACCGGGCGGGATGTCTGGTCGGCTTCGTCAACTTGGCGTGGGACGGGGGCAATCATGCATTCCTGCTGGATACTACGGTGCATCGGGACCTTCGGAGGCGGGGCATAGGTCGGGAACTGGTTTACCGGGCGACCCAGGTGGCTCGCCGGCGTGGCGCCGAGTGGCTGCACGTAGATTACGGGCCGCGGCTGCGCGGATTCTACGAGCGTTGCGGATTCCGGTGCACGGAGGCGGAACTTCTACGGTTGAGATAGACGCCATGATAGCAGCGTCCGCTCCTTGGCCAGGCGCTCACGTACATAGTCTGTGTCCCTGGCGACTCGCCGGAACTCATCGAGCCACCACCCGAACCCCGTGCCAGGAGTTGTTAGCGTATCCTTTGAAGTTCCATACCTCCGCGGTCGTAGCCGGCTGGGTCGTGGCCGAGGAGTCAAGCGCCCGTACGACGATGCGGTGCTCCCCGGCCCCGAGATCGAGACTCGCCTCCCAGAGGCTCCACGCCCACGGCTCGTCCGCGCCTTCGCGCAGATCCGCCTGGACCCACGTCTTCCCTCCGTCCGATGATACGTCCACTCGTTCGACGTTCCGTCCTCCACCGGCCACTGCGTAGCCCCGTACGGAGACCGTACCCGCCTCCAGCGCCTCGCCATCTACCGGCTCGCAGATCACCGCGTTCACCTGCATCTCCCCGAGCATCAGTCCTGCGGAGAAGTCCGCCGTCTCGGTGGTCGCGTCGGGCGGGAATAGCCTGTACTCGCGGGCCTGGAAGTGATTGTCTGATGGGCCTTTCTGAAGCGTAATGCTAGAGAGCCACTTCACGCTCCTTGCTCCGTAGTAGCCGGGGGCGACGATCCGCAACGGGAAACCGTGCTCGGGAGTCAGGAGCTCACCGTTCATCTCGTAGGCAAGCAGCACCTCCGGGGCCAGGGCTTTCTCCAGGGGTATAGATCCCCCGTAGTTGAAGCTTCCGTCTTCTCCCTCGACCTCGTCGAGCCCGACGAAAGCTGCGTGCCGGGCCTCTTCCTCCACCCCCGCTGCTAACAGGACCTCGCGCAAGGGAACCCCGGCCCAACTCGCGTTGCTGATTGCGCCCGCGCCCCAGGGCGTCTCGCCTGGGATCGGCGCCTCCTCCATGAGACCGTCGCGCCGGTTGCCTGCGCACTCCAAGACGGCTGTGACCTCCTCCCTCGGAAGCCCGCGCAGGTCATCCATCGAAAACTCTAGCGTCCGGTCCACCAGACCACCGATGACGAGCCGGTACCCGTCAGGGTCCACCTCGGGGATCGAACCGTGGTTGCGGGAGAAGAAGAGTTCCCCAGGGGTGATGAAACTTTGCCGCAACCGCCCCAGAGGAGGCTCGGCGTTGAACGGATCGGGGTCTCGGACGATCATCGCGGGGTGCTTGTCGGGCTGATTCATTTTTCTCCTCCTGCGGCGTCTCCGCCACGGATCTATCAGGCACATAGTATGAAAGTAACCGCTACGCAGATATAAATCAAATAGCGGTTAATGATGTTGTATATAATTAATGGTAATATCTAGTTATGCGCCTCGATCCTACGCACCTTCTCACGTTCTCTCGGGTTGCCGAGGAAGGGAGCCTTAGCCGGGTTGCCGGGCGCATGCACCTTACTCAGCCGGCGGTCAGCAATCAAATGGCCCGGCTTTCGGCTGCGGTGGGCGAACCGCTTTTTACAAGGCACCGGCTCGGCGTTTACCTTACGCCAGCGGGGGAGGAGTTGCTGCCGCACGCGAGGGCCATCGTGCGTGCGCTGGAAGGCGCGGAGGCTGCGGCACGCGCTCTTCGGGGGCTCGAGACCGGGAGGGTTCGTGTCGCGGCGAGCACGACGATAGCCTCTTACCTGCTACCGTCGGTCCTCGTGAGGTTTCGCCGGGAGCATCCGGGGCTGGAGGTAGACCAGTACGTGGGCAATACCAGGGAGGTGGTAGAGCGTATCTCGACCGGCGCGGCCGAACTCGCCCTCGTCGAGGGACCGGTGGACGGCCTTCTCCCGGGCATCGAGAGGCATGTCGTTCGGCGCGACGAAATAGTCCTCGTCACACTTCCGGATCACCCTCTGTCCGGAGAGAGCCGCAGACCGGACGAACTCGAAGGGATTGCGGTCGTGTGGCGGGAGAAGGGTAGCGGCACCCGCGAGGTCGCCGAGCAAGCCCTTGCGGGTGTGAGTCTGTCCCCGGTGCTGGAATTGGTCGGCAGCGAGGCGGTCAAGGAGGCGGTCGCTGAGGGCATGGGCGCGGCCTTTCTCTCCAGGCTGGTGGTGGAAAGAGAGGCGCGCGCCGGTTCTCTGGCGGCGACCAGGGTAGACGCGCCCGGCCTGGTCCGCCCACTTACACTGCTTCGAGGCCCGTTGGAGCAAGTATCCGGGGCTGGCAAGGCTTTCATCGAGACACTGAACGTCCGGTCCAGCTAGCGACGCCTGTGCGGTAGCCTAGGTCCTCTGAAACTCTCCGTCCAGTACCTTGGTCTGGCTGGGCGGAACGACTTGCGCTTCGTGTATCCAGGTACCTACACATCTCTCTTGTCTTGCACTACCTTGCGATATTGCAGCATCGCTATTTAGGAGTAGAGTTGTCTAGGAGGCCTGCTCTGAACGCTCATAAGGGCTGCGGTGCTCACGCTCCACGCTAGGACCTTGAGGGATCGCCGAAGCGACTCTGCTTGTGGCGAGCCTGGTTCTGTCAGCCGGTGTTGAGCATGCCGGAGGAGATGCCGGAGATGGTCAGGAGAAGCGTCTTCAGGACATCCTCTCGCTGTGCGGAGTCCTCCGGCAGAGAGCGGAGCCTGCGGAGCAGGCTTACCTGGATGTATGAGAGCGGGTCCACGTAGGGATTCCGCAGACGTATAGATCTTTGGAGGACCGGGCTGTCGTCGAGCAGGTTTTCGTTGCTGGTGATCTTGAGGATGGCTTCGACGCAGGCCGCGTGTTCCTGGGTGACGCGGTTTCGCAGGCGATCCCGGATCTCAGAGTCATTTACCAGTGTGGTGTAGGTCTCGGCAATCCGCAGGTCGCTTTTAGCGAGGGTCATCTGCATGAAGCTCATCAGCGTTCGGAAGAAGGGCCACTCAGTATACATCTCGCGCAGGACGTCGAGGCCGCCATCGCGTTGGAGGTAATCGCTGAGCGCCGTGCCTGCTCCGTACCAGGAGGGGAGCAATAAGCGGTTCTGAGTCCAGGCAAAGACCCAGGGGATGGCTCTCAGGCTGGAGACCTCGGCATTTTGGGCTCGACGCGCGGGTCTGCTCCCCATGTTTAGTAGTGACAGCTCTCCGATAGGGGATGCTTCGGCGAAGAACGTCAGGAAGTCGTCATCTTCGTAGACCAGGCTCCGGTAGGCCGACTGCGAGGTGGCGGAGAGTTCTTTCATCGCCTCGCACCAGCGGTCGGCGGGCTTCCGGCGGTCACCTTCGGCGCTTGCTTCGAGGACGGCGGCCAGGGTGGTATCCAAGTTACGCCGGGCGAGACCCTGCATACTGTATTTGAATGAGATGACTTCGCCCTGCTCCGTTATCCGGATCCTGCCGTCAAGGGTTCCAGGCGGCTGGGCCATTATGGCGTCGTAGCTTGGACCGCCACCCCGTCCGGCGCTGCCGCCCCGCCCGTGGAAAAGGCGCAGCTCCACGCCATGCTCTTTCGCGACGGTTGTGAGGTCACCCTGTGCTTCGTATAGAGTCCAGTTGCTTGTCACGTAGCCCGCGTCCTTACCGGAGTCGCTGTAGCCGAGCATGATCTCCTGCAGATCCCCACCGCGCGATAGGGAGGACCGATAGAAGGGATCGTCCAGCAACCGTCGCAGGACCTCCGGCGCTCGTTCGAGGTCATCCACAGTCTCGAAGAGTGGTGTGACCCGCAAATAACTGGCGGCACACTCGCCTTCCTCGTCCACCTCCAACAGACCAACCCGCCGCGCCAGGAGCTGTACTGAAAGGACGTCGCTCGCTTGTTGAGCCATGCTCAGTATGAATGTCTCGACCGGAGGTTCGGAGAACTCGTCTTTCGCCTGCCGGATGCGTTCGAACGTCTCCAGCACCCCTTGCGTCTCCTCCGAGAGGTCCTCCGGCTGGGGAAGATCCAGGCCGGGATCGCTTACGAGCCGTCTTAGTAGTGAAGCGCGGTCTTCTTCGCCCATCTCCGTCAGGCGCTCGCCTGTCGCGGCTGCTATGAGTTCGCTGGCCGCCTCCACGACCTGGGTGCTCTCCTTGCGCACGTCCAGCTTCGCCAGATGAAAGCCGAAGACCTCCGTCTGGCGGATGAGGTCGCGGAGCGCGCCGTTAGCCACACGCTCGCCGCCGTGTTCGAGCAGGCTGCGGTGGATCATCCGCAAGTCCTCCATGAACTCGCTTACGCCATCGTAGGCTGCCGGGGAGTTGGGGGAGTCGAGCGTCAGCTTCAGACGCTCGGACATTATGAGGAGCTTGCTGTAGTAGATCTCGTTGGTATCCTCGCCCCGATTGCGTTCGACGCTCTCCGGCAGCGGCGCCTCACTCTGCTCCACCGACTCGGTCAGCTCCTCCGAAACGGCGACGATCTTCGATGACTGGCTCATGTGATCCGCCAGTTCGAGCACCGAACTTAGGTGACGGGTCAAGATCAAATTCCGGTGCAATCCGAGCGCCGTGGTTAGAGTCTCGGGCTTTACGAATGGATTGCCGTCCTGGTCTCCGCCTACCCAAGAGCCGAACTCCAGGACTCTTCCGAGGTTCGGCGTATCCTCCGGGAAGCGGCGGGCGAGCTCATCCTCGAACTCCCGGTAAACGTCGAGGGTAGCCGAGATGAGGGGATGCTCGAAGAAGAGCAGGGTGCGCTGTATCTCTTGCGACACTTTGGGGCGGCGGGTGCGTAGCTCGTCCGTCTGCCAGAGTAGCGTGACCTCCTCGGTCAGTTTCTCCTCCAGCTTGCGCCGTTCCTTCCAGGTAAGCAGCCCAGACTCGAATTTCTCCAGCATCTCCCCGATCCTGTCGTGCTTGAGCCTTATGCTCCTCCTCAAAGCCTCGGTCGGATGGGCCGTCAGAACCAGCCCCACGTTCATCCCATCGAGCTTTTGTTGCAGAGACTCACTCTGGACCCCGTCTACCCTGAGCCGCGAAAGCGTGCTCGCCAGCGACGCGCGTTGCGGGAGATTGTCGGGCGAGGACTCATACTGCCTGCGGCGCCGGACGCGATGGTACCGCTCGGCGATGTTGATCAACTGAAAGTACACGGAGAAGGCCCGGACGATGCGCTCCAGCTCCCCGGCCTCCATACCTTCTATCCGCTGCTTCAGACGTTCGTCGAGGCTGGGGTCGTAGTCGAAACGGAGTCGCTTGCATAGGAGACGTATCTCCTCCTCCTCACTGAATAGATCCTCACCCTCCTGCTCGATAAGCACTTGTCCGAGGATCCGTCCCAGCAGGTTGATGTCCCGCCGCAGAGGTTCGTCTTTTTTCTCGAAGCCAGTGCCAGGAAGTTCCGCATACTCAGCGGTAGGCTCACGGCTGGATTGATCGGAGATATTCATGAGTTGTAGAGTAACATTAGCCTTGTGTGTATTAAGGTGGATGAGAGATATTTGTACAGAGGTACAAGAGGAGCCGGCCTTTGAGGATATCGCAACGCAGCATAGACGAGGTACGCGAGGCGGCTAACATCGTCGAAATTGCCTCCGAATTTACCGCTCTGCGCCGACAAGGAACCCGGTTCTCCGGTCTTTGCCCGTATCCGGATCACCAGGAGAAGACACCCTCGTTCAGTGTCTCCCCGGACAGAGGCTTCTACTATTGTTTTGGCTGCTCTAAAGGAGGGGATGCGATCAAACTCGTCACCGACCTCAAGTCCTTCTCTTTTTCGGAGTCAATATCCTACCTGGCCGACCGCTCCGGAGTGGAACTGGAGTTCGAGGGCGATTCATCGACCGACTCCGAAGCCGCGAAGAAACATAACCTTCGCCGACGCATGGTTTATAAGGCACTGGCTGCCGCCGCTATCTACTACCACAAGTACCTGCTAAAGGCCCAAACTAGCGAGGCCGAGAATGCCCGTCAATACCTCGACGGACGCGGCCTGACGATTTCTACTATAGAAGAATTTCGCCTGGGATACGCGCCGCCACGAGGAAGTTCGGGGTTTTTGCAGGCTGCTCGCAAGTTTGGGATTGAGAGGGAGGCGCTCGACTCGGCGGGGCTGCTATCTTCGCGGGGCGGAGAGCGGTTCGCCGGAAGGATCACGTTTCCCATCACCGATCGGCGCGGCAGGATCGTCGGTTTTGGCGCTCGGGCTCTCGGAGACGACCACCCCAAGTACCTGAATTCGCCGGAGACGCAGGTCTTCAACAAGCGGGAGCTTCTCTATGGATTTCCTCAGGTAACGCAGGCAATGCAGGTGGAGCGGGCTGCTCTCGTGGTAGAGGGCTATACCGACGTGCTGATGCTCTATCAGGCGGGCATCAAGAACGCTGTCGCGACGTTGGGTACGGCTACCACTCCAGCTCACCTCAAGACTCTCAGTGGCTACGCGGAGCGGATCTACATTCTGTTCGACCCTGATGCCGCAGGGGAAAAAGCTATAGAGAGGGCTGCCGAGACGGCTGCGGAGATGAAGCTCGACCTTCGCGTCCTTCGTCTGCCCAAGGACCCTGCCGACTGGCTCCTCGAACACCAGTCGAGCGAGTTCGCCGAACAGCTCTCCGGGGCGGTTCCAGTATTAGAGTACATCTTTCGCCGCAAAGCCGAACATGCTCGGGGCGCGGGCGCCGCCGAACGGTCCCGAGTGCTCGCGGAGATCAAAGACCTCCTGGGGCGCATCGAAGATCCCGTTTTTCATAGAGATGCCATTCGTATTGCTGCCGAATCTCTCGGTGTACGCCCAGAGACTCTCGAGAAGCCGGGGCCTTTGCGGACGGGCGCCTGGAGACGGCAGTCGCCATCCGCGCCGCAAGACCCGCATCTGAACGCCGGGCGCGGGGTGATCTCCCTGATCCTCGCACGTCCCGACCTTACGAGGAAACCACTAACGGAAGGCGTGACGGTAGCCGGGTTCCTTGATCCCTTGAAAGTAAGCGCCGGAGACTTCGTCGACGAGGACCACGCCCGCATATTCACCGTGCTGGAGCAACATGCGGGCGACGATCTCGATGGGGTTTTCTCGGATGAGCGAATCCGCTTCATGATGGATGAGGTCGCGGCTCTCTCTTCTGAGGGGGAGACGCTGTACCCTTCCGAAGCGGCGATAAGAGAGGGCTGGTTGAGGTTGGCGATCCTGAGCCGGCAGCGTGCCAAGCGTGAGACTTCCGACTTCGACGTGAAGGATTATCTGCACTCCGAGATCCAAATCCTCAAGGATGCGTTGCGCGCTGTGGGCGCGGAGGCTTGAAGCTCGACCCTCCGAACCTTATAATTCCGTGCGCGGCATTCCCCTGTAGCTCAATAGGCAGAGCATTCGGCTGTTAACCGAAGGGTTGTAGGTTCGAGTCCTACCAGGGGAGCACGGCGATGATTTACGGCGGACCTCTCGGCGAGCCGTCTATCATCCCGCGTAGGGTCCATAGCTCAGTTGGTTAGAGCATCCGACTCATAATCGGACGGTCCCAGGTTCGAGTCCTGGTGGACCCACTTACAAGATTTCCGTTATCTTCCAAGATAGGCCATCTCCCTACCAAACAGCGTAAGATACGCCGCGCTCTTTGCGAAACCACTACCGAATTTACGAAAATACAACATGTTGTGCTTTGATTAAACGTCCATCTATATAGTCCAACACTCCCGGCCTGGATCTGACACCACTAACTTGCCCAAATGCCCCTAGAAATAAGGTTTTGCTAGGGACTCTATACCCTTGGGGTAAGGGATGGAGAGCCAAAACGGAACAGAATGCCGGTCCAGAGCTGCTTTTTAGCCCATGACGTTGCGCATTTTCTGCCCATATGCAAGAATTTCGTCAGTTGTGGGACAAAGTGGAGCGTAATGGGAGGATGGACCCTGGCTCTTTTAGGCGAGTACGAGCACACCCTGGATGACAAAGGGCGTCTTACTCTCCCTTCACGGCTCCGGCCCTACTTTGAGGGTGGGATCATCGTGACGAAGGGGGTAGACAGGTGTTTGTTTGCTTTCCCACCCGAGGAGTGGGCGACGTTCAAAGCCAACGTCAAGGCCAATACCGACCTCTCGGCGAAAGGCCGTCAGCTCTCCCGGATGTTCTTCTCGATGGCTTTCGAGGCCACCCTCGACCGGCAGGGACGAATTTTATTGCCGACCAAGCTCGCCCAGTATGCCGGTTTGTCCAGGGACGTTACGGTCGCTGGCGTGGATGACCGGCTGGAGATCTGGGATACCGGCGAGTGGAACCGGTACGTGAGCAGCGCGGACGATTCCTTCGCCGAGATAATCGAAGAGTTCGCCGGACGGGAGTTCGGCGGGTGATGGCAGCCAGACACCTGCCGGTGATGCTTGCGGAGGCTGTAGACGCCATCGACGCATCGAACGGCGACGTCGTGGTCGATACGACGTTTGGCGGCGGGGGGCATTCCAGGGCGATTCTCGAAAACCTCGCACCCGACGGCAAGGTCATCGGTATTGACCGGGATCCAAAGGCCGGGGAACGGGCCTCGGGGCTACTTCAGGACCGGCGCTTTAGTTTCAGGGCTGGCGCGTTTGATCAAGTGCTGTGGGATATGGTCGATGAGGACGTGTGGGTGGACGCAATCCTGTTCGATCTGGGACTATCTAGTTATCAGATCGACGAGTCTGAACGCGGGTTTAGCTACGTCCAGGAAGGACCGCTGGATATGCGGATGGACCCGGAGTCAGGGACGTCGGCTGCGCAGTTCCTCAACAACGCTGGAGAGGATGAGTTAATCCGGATACTCGTCAACTATGGGGACGTCCCGCGCGGCGAAGCCCGGCGGGTGGCGCGGCAGATCTCTCGGCGGAGGCCTCTGGAGACGACGACAGACCTTGCGGACGCCGTGCGTGCGGCGGTCGGCTGGAAAGAGCGTGGCGGCAACCCTTCGAAGAAAGTCTTTCAGGCGGTGCGCGTCCACGTCAATGATGAGCTCGGCGGCATCGAGCGGGCGCTCCGGGCGGCGGAGCGGCTGCTGGTGGCGGGTGGACGGTTGGCTGCGATCACGTTCCACTCCGGCGAGGACCGTATCGTCAAGCGCTTTATCTCTCAGCGGGAGGGACGCTGCGTTTGCCCCCCGGAGTTGCCGGTATGCGTGTGTGGAGCGAAACCAATATTTCGTAGAGGCGTAGTCGCGCGGCCCACCAAAACAGAGATAGAACAGAACCCGCGTAGCGCCTCCGCCCGGCTCCGCGTCGCCGTGCGTACAGCCGAGCCGCTTGAAGGTTCAGAGGATGAGAGCTGATGGCCGCGCCTCAGTATCGGCCGCGTGCTCGGGTCGACAGAGCCAGGCCCATCGCATGGCCGCCGGAGCAGAGTCCGCGCCGCAAAGCGCCGGGACCTTCGCCCCGAAGCTCGGAGCGGCGCAAACAACTCGAAACACGAAGGAGATTCTCCGTACTGGTGGTGGTACCTGTGCTGCTGATGCTGGGGAGCGTCTATCTGCACACGGTCTCAGCCGGGCTCGGCGACAAAGTCCTGAGTGTTCAAGGGCGACTGGATCACGCCGAAGCCGTGGGCCAGAAGCTGGAGGTCGAGGTCGCCCAGTTATCCTCGTCCGAAAGGATAAGAACCAAAGCAAGGGAAGACCTCAACATGAAAGACCCAGGCGCGGCGGATCTGAATATTTACCAGAAGAACGGGGAGGATGATAATCAAATCGGGAAAGAGAAAGCCCAGAGCAAATCCCCGTAGCCCAGAGGCTCGGGTCGTTCACTTTCCGAGCGGCCGGCGGGCAAAACGCCGACGTCACGGGAAACCGGCTACCGATGCGTCGGTGGCGACGCCAAATATGGTCGGCCGCGGCAGAGTGCGAGCGGTGGTGGCGGCAGTCGCGGTGGCGAGTCTGCTACTCAGCGGTCGGGCGGTACATCTTAGCTTCGCGGATGGCGAACGATACCAGGCTTTCGCCGCCGAGCAGCATTCCGGGTCACCTTCAAGCGTGGCCCAGGGACGAGGAAGCATCATCAGCGCGGATGGCCGCGAACTCGCTACCAGCCTCAAAGCCGACAGCGTCATAGCCAACCCGTCTCAGATAAAGGACCCCGCGTCCGCCGCTAAATCTTTGGCGGCACTGATCGAACCCGAGACCGGCCAGGACGCAAAGGAAATTCAGGCGAAACTTACGACACGCAACGTAGGTGGAGACCTGGCCGGATACAGCGTGGTGGACACAGTTAGCCCCGAGGTCGCGGATAAGATCAAAGAACTCGCCCTGGACGGGATCACTCTTACGCCCGGCTTCGATAGAGTCTATCCTGACGGGGAAATTGCCAGCCAACTCGTTGGACATCTTGGCAATTACGGTCAGGCTTTCGGCGGCGTCGAGGCTCGCTACGACGATGCTTTGAAACAGGGTACAGACGTGAAACTTACGGTGGATACCGCCGTGCAGCAGGAATTGCAGGATGCGCTTGCCTCAAGCATTAAAGAGTATAAGGGTAAGAGCGCGCTCGGTCTTGTCATGCGCGTGGACGACGGCTCGGTGGTGGCGCTCGCCAACTACCCCAGCTACGACAACAACCTCTATAACGAGGCGTCCGCGGAGGCGCAGCGCGACCGGGTGTTGACCGATCCCTACGAGCCAGGTTCTACCTTCAAGCCGTTTACGATAGCCTCCGCGCTCGAAGAAGGGACCCTGTCCGAGAACAGCGCGTTTACCGTTCCAGACTCCATTCAAGTCGCGGACAGAGTGATCCATGACTCGCTGCCGCACGAAACTAAGGTTATGACGCCAGCGAACATCCTTCAGGAGTCGAGCAATGTTGGGACCACGGAGATAGCGGAGGACCTGGGTGGTAAGAAAATCGACGAACACCTACGCCGATTCGGCTTTGGTGAAGATACCGGCGTGGACCTGTGGGGCGAGGACCCTGGCGCCGTACCGGACTATAAAGATTGGAGCGGTTCCTCCATCGGCAACATACCGATAGGACAGGGGATCACGGTAACCCCGCTGCAACTCGCCGCCGGGTACTCGGCACTCGCGAACGGTGGCCGCCAGGTAACCCCGTATATCGCGCGGATCTCGGCTCCTGAGTCGCCGGGACCCAGGGTGATAAGCCAGGGGACCTCGGATATAGTACGCGGGATGTTGCAGAGCGTGGTCGACCAAGGGACGGGCACCTACGCCCACATACCCGGTTACACCGTGGCCGGTAAGACCGGCACTTCCCAGAAAGTCGACCCCAAAACTGGAACCTACGGAGAGGACTACACCTCCTCGTTTATAGGCTTCGCTCCGGCGAGTGATCCTAAATATCTCACGCTTATCGTAGTCGACGAGCCGCAAACCTCGATCTGGGGCGAGCGTGTCGCGGCTCCTGCGTTCCAGAAGGTGATGGGCTTTACACTGAGCTACTTCGACGTGCCTCCCGACGCTAAACCCAATGAGGAAAGCCAGTGAGAGCCGCTTCTCTACAGGAGATAGCCGAAGCTCTGGGAACTACTCTCGCCGGAGGCGATGGAAGCGCTTTGATTCGCGGGGCGGCGACTGATTCCCGGACGGTGCGCGATGGAGACCTCTTCTTCGCCCTGCGCGGCAATACCGATGGCGCTAACTTCGCCGCGGAAGCCTGCCTGCGCGGCGCGATCGCCGTGGTAGCCGAACGCCAGCTGGACGTGCCGACACTCGTCGTCGAAGATACCCTGACGGCCTTACAGGAGTTGGCGCGCTGGTCTCTCCGGCGGGCGGAAGCTTCCGCGCCTTTGGTAGTAGGCATAACAGGCAGCGTGGGCAAAACGACTACCAAAGACGCCCTGGCGGCCATTCTGCGCTCGGTGGGCAGGAAAGTCACCGCTACCGAAGGTAACTTCAACAATGAGATCGGTCTTCCCCTAACAGCTCTATCCGCCAGCGAACGCGCGGAGATATTGGTCCTGGAGATGGGGGCGACCCACCCCGGCGACCTACAGCACCTTTGCCGCATAGCTCCGCCGCAGGTGGGAATATTGACTGCCATCGCTCCGGCCCACCTCGAATCCTTTGGCAGCATCGAAGGTCTGGCCGCAGCGAAGGGAGAACTTGCTAACTCCCTGCCTGAAGACGGCTCCTTCGTTTCGCCTGCTGGCGTCCCCGAGGCCGCTCTCGCCTCTGGCAAGAAGTTAGCGCGGCGCATTGTGTTTTCCGTCGAGAGCAGCGAGGGCGCGAACCTCTGGGCTTCGGATCTCGAGGAGCGCGAGGACGGGCTGCGCTTCGTGGTCCACTTCGGGGATCGCCTCGCGGAGGTGCGCTCGCCGGTCTTCGGAACGCACCTCGTCCAGCCGCTGCTCGCGGCGCTTGGCGGCGCCATCGCCCTCGGGATTGACCTCGAAGACGCTGCAAAGGGCATGGCGCGTCTCAGACGGACCGGGATGCGCGGCGACCTCTATCATCTGCGTGACGACATCTTGTTCTACGATGACTCTTACAATGCCGCTTCTCCGACTTCAATGGCCGCCGTGCTCCGCTACAGCGCCAAGGCCGCACAGCGTGAGGGGCGCCGCCTCGTCGTCGTTCTCGGTGGCATGTTCGAGTTGGGTCCCGGCTCGCGCGCCTACCACAGAGAGATCGGAGAACTCGCCGACGAGCTTGGCGTGGACCTGTTAGCCTACATCGGAGATGAAGCCCGCTGGTACGCCGAAACTTTTACCGGCGAGACAGCCTTCTATCCAGATGCCGAAACCGCCGCCGACATGTTCCATGCCGCGCTTCACCAGGGTGATTATGTGCTAGTCAAGGGTTCTAGAGGCGTTAAACTGGACACTTTAACCCGTAAGTTGAGAGAGAGTTTAGCTCTTGTTTAGCGTTGTACTTGGAGCGGCTGTGGCTTTTCTGGTTACCGTGTCGCTGGGATCTAAGTTCATAGAATTCTTGCAGACCCGAAAGTTCGGGCAGTTCGTGCGCGAGGAAGGACCGCAGACGCACCTGATCAAAGCCGGCACGCCCACGATGGGCGGGGTGGTCATGCTGACGGGTCTTCTGGCCGCGCTGATTGTCGTGGCGCGGCTAAACGTTGCGACCTTGACGACCTTATTGCTGGTAGGCTCCGTGGCCGTGGTCGGGCTGTATGACGACTGGCAGAAGATCTCCAAGAAGCGCAGTGAGGGTTTGAGCGCGCGCTATAAGTTCCTGTTGCTGACGCTGACGGTGTTGCTGGCTGACGTATTGGCGCTACGTTATGTGGGAGTGACGCAGAACATCATCGTACCGGGCATCAAGCGCAATCTAGTGTTGGGGCCTGGGCTCATCGGGGTAGTGCTCTTCAGCATCTTTTTGCTGCTCGTCATAGCCGGCACCACCAACGCAGTAAACCTGACGGATGGTCTCGATGGGCTGGCCGCTGGCGCGGGGGGATTGGCGTTGCTCACCTACACGGCCATCGCTTTCCTGGAGCGGCAGTATGACGTGGCGATCATCTGCGGCGCCATGGTCGGCGCGATCATCGGCTTCCTTTGGTACAACGCTCATCCGGCGGATGTCTTTATGGGAGATACAGGGTCTCTAGCGATTGGTGGCGTGCTGGCCGCGGCGGCGGTACTGACCAAGACGGAGATGCTCCTGCCGGTTATCGGGGGGCTTTTCGTAATCGAGGCCCTGTCAGTGATAATCCAGGTCGTCGTCTTCAAGTTCACCAAGAAGAGGGTGTTCAAGATGGCTCCCATCCACCATCACTTCGAGTTCGTCGGGTGGGAAGAAAACAAGGTCGTGGTGCGGTTCTGGATCCTTCAATCCGCGTTCGCCGCCACCGGGTTCGTACTCTACTACTTCTTCCTCTACAACACGGTGTGAGGCGCTACCCGTGAGGACCCTCGTGTACGGACTCGGGGAATCGGGGATAGCGGCCACCCAGGCGCTTGTGGCCTGCGGCAAAGACGTGATCGCCGCCGACGCCGGAGATTCGGATGGTCTGCGCCGCACTCTTTCGGGACTCGGTGTTGAGGGGAAGCTCGGCGCTGGGACGGAAGTCCTCGATGGTGTCGAAAGAGTAGTGGTCAGCCCCGGCATCCGTCCCGCGGATCCACTCCTGCGCCATGCCGAGTCACGGAAAATCCCGGTAATCTCCGAGGTTGCGCTCGGTCTGGAGTTGCTCGGGGCGGACGTGCGGGTAGCTGCGGTCACGGGGACCAATGGCAAGACGACGGTAGTAGACATGTTGCGCCACGTCCTGGACTCTTCCGGGGTGCCTAACGCTGTGGCTGGAAACTCCTGGCGAGCCCTCACCGGGTGTCTGGACGAGGTGCGTAAGGCGGGTCTTCTGGTGCTGGAGGTCTCGTCTTTCCAGCTGCACTACCGTGGTAGAGGTGGCTTCGAGGTCGCCGCGCTCCTGAACACGCGGCCGGATCACCTGAACTGGCACGCCTCTTTCGACGAGTACGCTCGCGACAAACTACGCATCTTCGAGGGACAGAATGCCAGCGACCTCGCGCTAATAAACGCCTCGGACCCGACCGGGCGAGCAGCCGCCACTACCCTGACCGCCGAGGCGCTAGTTGTCGGTGGGGAGGACACGGGTGTTCGGGATGGGCGACTTGTACTGCGAGACTCTGAGGTCGTATCCGTGAAAGAGTTGCAGTTCGCCGGCACCCATAACTACGAGAATGCGCTCTTCGCGGCCGCAGCCGCTAGAAAGCTAGGCGTTTCGCTAGAAGACATCGGTATTGCTTTGCGCGGCTACAGGCTAAAGCCGCACAGGATGCAGGTCGTGGCGGAGCGGGATGGGGTGCGCTACGTGGACGACTCCAAGGCGACCAACCCAGCAGCGGCGGCGGCGGCGCTCGGTAGCTTCGAGGAGCCAGTCGTGCTCATCCTCGGGGGCTCGGAGAAAGAGACGGACTTCGCGGAGATACTCCCGCGCCTCGGTGGCTGCCGGGGGATCCTGTGCCAGGGCGAGGCAGGGCCTCGTATTTATCAGTATCTACAGGCCGAGGGCGTGAACTCTTTAAGGCTCGTCCGGGACCTCGCCTCGGCCGTGACGGAGGCGCGGAGGACCGCTCAACCGGGCGACGTCGTGTTGCTGTCGCCGGGGTGCGCGAGCTTTGACCAGTTCGCGGGATACGCTGAGCGAGGAGATGCTTTCGCGCGTTTCGTGCGCGGTAAGGATACTGTCAGGAGCGGGAGAGCGGTACGGTGATGGCTTCACTGCGTACAAACCTGTTTCTGGTCGCGCTAGGGCTCTCACTTCTGGGACTCGTCATGGTGTATTCGGCGACCTACAGAGAATATGGTCCTCACTATCTCTTCATCAGGGCGGGGCATGTGGTAGGGGGAGTCCTTACGTTCTTATTGGTGAGCCGGGTACGTTACACGGCCTGGCGAAAGTACGCTCCGGCGATCTACCTGGTCGTGTTGACGTTGCTGATCTTAGTGCTCGTCCCAGGTGTTGGTTACGAGGCTGGCGGAGCGCGAAGATGGTTCGATATGGGCTTCTTCAGTCTCCAGCCGGCCGAGTTCGCGAAGTTGGCGGCGGTCATCGTGTTGAGTTGCGCAGTTGCACGCCTCGCGCCAGGGTCAGGGCTGCCGATGAAGCCGCTGTTGCTCGGCGGCCTGCTGTTCGCGCTGGTGCTAATCGAGCCGGACTTCGGGACATCGGTGGTGATTCTGGCGGGTGTGGCGGGGGTGCTGTGGGCTTCGGAGATAAGGACGAAGGATCTCTTGCTGGCCGGGGGCGCAGGACTTCTCGCGCTCATCGGAGTCATGCTGCTCGAACCTTACAGGCGCGCCCGGTTCATGACGTTCCTGGACCCGTGGTCCGTCTCGCAGGACTCGGGCTACCAGCTAGTGCAGTCGATGGTGGCGATCAAGGCCGGCAGCGTCTTCGGCGCCGGGGCTGGCGCTGGCGGGGCGGCCGTGTCCGTGCCGGATATAAGGACGGATATGATCTTTGCCCTCATCGGAGAGGAGTTGGGACTCTTCGGGATGATCGCCGTGATCGCCGCCTTTACTTTCGTGCTGCTGGCGGGGCTTAGAATAGCTTTCCACGCGCCATCGATCATGTCGCGATGCATGGCGGCGGGCCTGACGACTATGCTCGCCGTCCAGACTACCTTTAACATCGGAGCAGCGATGGGCGTGCTTCCTCTGGCTGGTATGACGCTGCCGTTCATCAGCTATGGAGGATCGAGCTTATTGGTGTGTTTCGCCGCAGTAGGAATTCTCTACCGGATATCGGAGGACAGTGAACGAGCCAGAGAGATCAAACCCAGAAAAGGCGCCACGGGTTCTTATAGCCGGCGGCGGCACGGGGGGACACGCGATCCCCGCGCTCTGCGTGGCGGATAGCTTGCGCGTGTTGGGCGCCACGGTCGAGTTCGTCGGTGCGGAGTCCGGCATCGAACGTGACCTCGTCCCTCAAGCCGGGTTCAAACTTCACTCTTTGCCTCTGAAAGGCCTCGCCGGCAACCCGATCGACAGGATGCGGGCCGGTCTGCTCTTCTTGAAGGCTCTCTCGCGTTGCCGCTCCATACTGAAGGAGTTCCGCCCAGGAGCTGTGCTCGGCGTAGGAGGATACGCTAGCGCGCCCGCCGTGATAGTGGCGAACACGCTGAAGATCCCAACCTTCCTGCACGAGCAGAACTCCATCCCCGGCAGGGTCAACCGTTTTGCCAGCCGCCTCACCGACGAGGTACTGGTAACGTTCCCGGCGGCCATGGATCACTTGAAAGACGCAACTTGGGTTGGGATGCCCACCCGCGAGGAGTTCTTCGGCCGCTCTAAAGAGGAAGCGATCAAGGAGCTTGGTCTTGAACCGCCGGTCGTTTTGATCTTTGGCGGGAGTGGTGGGGCGCTGAAGATAAACCTCGCGGCGGAGGAAGCGTTCGGCGAAGAGACGTCTTACACGGTGGTCCAGATCGCCGGACGCCGGGACTTCGCGCGTCTCTCCACGCAGAACCCGCGTCACGTCACTCTGGAGTATGTGAACGACATATGGCGCTACCTGGCCGCCGCCGAGGTGGTAGTGATAAGGTCCGGCGCGGGCTCTCTGTTCGACACGGCCGCCGCAAAACGAGCCGCCATTCTGATACCCTTTCCCTACGCGACGGGCGATCATCAGCTGCATAACGCCCGCTACTTCACGGAGAAAGCTGCGGGCGAGTTGATGCTCGACTCGGAGGTAACCGCGCACAGTCTGCGCGAACGCATCGAAAACCTGTTGAATAACGACGAACGCCGGGAGAAACTCGCCGCTGGCATGGGCGAGCTGGCGACCCCCAACGCGGCGGCGGAAGTTGCCGGGCGGCTGTTGGCCGCGGCGAAGAAGGAGTAAGAACTTTGAAGATACACATGATCGGCATTGGCGGAGCGGGAATGAGCGGCATAGCGGAGATCCTGCAGAGACGGGGGAACACCGTTACCGGCTCTGACCTCAAGGAGTCCGCCTACACGCGTCGGCTGCAAGAGGCTGGAATAAAAGTCTATATAGGACATGCTCCGGATCACGTCGGAGACGCGGACCAGGTCGTCATCTCGACCGCCATCCCGCGAACGAACCCGGAGCTTCTCGAAGCTCGGCGGCGTTCGATCCCGGTGATTCCACGCGCCGCCGCCCTGGCTACTATACTCGAAGGTAAACGCGGAGTCGCCGTCGCCGGCACCCACGGCAAGACGACCACCACCAGTATGACCGCCCACATGCTCAAGGCTCTGGGTGAGAATCCAACAGCTCTCGTCGGGGGCGAACTCAACGATATCGGCAGCAACGTCATAGCTGGCAGCCCTGATATGGTTGTCGCCGAAGCCGATGAGAGCGACCGTTCGCTTCTTTACCTCCATCCTCAAGCCGCCATCATCACAAACGTCGAGTTCGACCACCCCGACTTCTACTCGTCTCTCGAAGACGTCGTCGAGACCTTCCAGAAGTTCGTCGGCGCATTGCCCAAGGACGGTCACCTGGTTACCTGCGCGGACGACCCTTCGTGTCTAATGCTCACCAGCGAAGCTCCGTGTCAGGTAACGACCTACGGCATATCCGCCGGAGACCTCACGGCCGACCTCCTCGGACCGAATAGCTACACGCTCTTCGAGAATGGCGAGGCCCGAGGCACGGTGGAACTCGGTATCTTCGGCCGGCATAACGTGCTGAACTCTCTCGCCGCGGTCGGCATCGCGCGCTACCTGGGACACGATGCTCTGGATGCCGCCCGCGCCCTCAAGGATTTTGGCGGCGTCCGGCGCCGTTTCCAGCTCAAGGGCGAAAGAGCGCAGGTGCGGGTCGTGGATGACTACGCCCACCATCCAACAGAGCTTATGGCAACGCTAAACGCCGCGCGCGCCACTTCGGAAGGACGGGTTATAGCCGTCTTTCAGCCACACCGCTACTCGCGCACCAGGACCCTCCATCGGGAGTTCGGTGAGTCATTCAACGTGGCGGACGCCGTGCTCATTACGGACGTGTATGGAGCGGGTGAGATGCCGCTGCCTGGCGTGAACGGAAAGCTTATCGTGGACGCGATCTGTGAGACGGACAACCATCCGGACGTGTACTACATCCCGGAGCAGATGGACATCCCGAAAGTCCTGCGCGAGATCTCCGGCGGGGGAGACACGGTACTGACCATGGGTGCGGGTGACATCTCTCGCGTGGGCGAAGAGTTCTTGGAACTCTTGTAGCATTGAGCATCCGGCCTGGAATAGTTCTTCGCTCGATCTCCTTCTCCGTAGCCGCCGCCGCCTTTACGGCCGCCGCCATCTTTATCGTTTCTTATCTACTCTACCCGGTAACCGGCGTGAAGGTCGAGGGAGCGCGGATGCTGCCAGAATCAGAGGTCTGGGAGACCGTTTCGGATCGCGCGAGTCTGCTGACACTCAACCCCGAGATGCTCAAACGCAAAGTAGAGTCTAATCCATGGGTTGAGGGTGTGAAGGTGACTAAAGATTGGCGCTCCGGTATAGTTCTAGTTAAGGTTGAGGAACGGCAGGCCGTTTTAAATGGAGATTTGAACGGGCGTCGAGTTATTCTGGCGACGGATGGAACCGAACTTCCGGGGCTCGGTGGAGTGGATCTTGGGAGGGTCGAGGTTGACGAGGATCAGGTGCGGGAGATCTTGGAGGCGGGAAGGACTTTGGAGAGTCACGGGATCGCTCTAGATTCCATAGACGAAGTTTCGGCGAGCGGCGTCACGGCCACGGTCGAGGGCCGTAAGGTCATTTTCGCGGATCACCTCAGTGATGAACAGGCTGGCGCTCTTCCGGGCATCATGAAAAAGAACCCTAAAGCGCCACTCTTCGACCTGCGGTCGCCGGGACGAGTCGTGATCGGGGCCAGCGCGGACCATCGGCCGGACAGCGAAACGAGCGGGTAGCGAGAAGTCCGTGGCTGAGTCACTGGTCTATGGGATAGACGTCGGGACCACCAAGATCGTCGCCATCGCCGGACGGGTGGATAGCCAGCGGGGATGGGTGGAGGTGCTCTCCGTGGGTGAGGCTTCAAGCCACGGGCTCAAGCGCGGCGTCGTGGTGGACCGTCAGGCGGCGGCCGAGTCGATAGCCGAGGCGATAGAAGATTGCGGGTTACGAGGCGTCCCGGTAAATGTTGGAATCGCTGGCAGCCACATCACCTCTTTCAACACCGAAGTTACGCTTTTGAATCGTGCGCGGGATCTGACCATTACCCAGCGTTTCGTCCAAAAAATGGAGCAAGAAGCGCGAGAGGTGGAACTTAGCGAGGAAGAGCGCGTGATCCACGTCGTACCTCGCGGCTATATTCTCGACGGTTCGGAGGGCGTACGCCAACCTGTCGGTCTCGCGGCTCGCAAGGTAACCATGCGCGCCCACGTAGTGAGCGGCGCAGTCTCCAGTATTCAGAATCTCCTGCGGGCCGTCGAGGACTGCGGGGTTAGAGTAGCCCAGGTTGTGCTGGAGCCTCTCGCCTCAGCCGAGGCGTGTCTGCTCGACCAAGATCGCAACGACGGTATTGTCCTGCTGGACATCGGAGGTGGCACTACGGATATCGCCGCGTTCCTCCGTGGCGCTCTGACGCATACCGCCGTTCTACCTCTGGGCGGCGAGAGCTTCTCCTCCGATGTTGCTTATGGCCTGAAAGTCCCATACGAGACCGCCGAGATGCTCAAGATCCGCTACGGCAACGTCCTCTCAAGAACCGTGGATTCGGTAGCCGCCGTCAGGCTCGACAACCGTCACTATAATGCGCACTTCCTGAGCCAGATCCTGGAGTATCGCGCGCGGGAAATCCTGGAGTACACTCGTGAATCTCTGGACCAGGCTCGCGTTAGAAACTTACTTTCTCATGGCGTCGTCCTTACCGGCGGTGGCTCCCTTCTCGAAGGGATGACAGAGCTCGCGGAAGAGGTCCTGGGGATGCGTGCCCGTACCGCGATACCTCGCCGAATTAAAGGGAACATTAAACCTGTACAACAACCTCAGTATGCAACGTCTGTAGGCCTGCTATACTTCGGCGTGAAAAACCATCACGTTGTATCGAAGAGTAAAGGTGCAGGAATGGCGAGTTTTGGTAGCATAATGGAGGCGGTCAAAGGTTGGTTCCGGGGAGGACAGGCCGGATGACGGCGGGAGAACAGATAACGGAGGGTTAGAGAGGCCATGTTGGACGCGGGTACGAATTATCTGGCGGTAATAAAAGTTGTCGGAATTGGCGGTGGCGGGACCAACGCCGTGAACCGCATGATCAACTCCGGGTTGCAGGGAGTCGAGTTCATTGCGATCAACACGGATGCTCAGGCTCTGCAGATGTGCGACGCGGATCAGAAGATCCACATCGGCGAGAAGCTGACCCGCGGTCTCGGGGCTGGTGCCGATCCCAAGATAGGGATGGAGGCCGCCGAGGAGAACAAGTCGGAGATCGAGGAGTCCCTGCGTGGCGCGGACATGGTCTTCGTCACGGCGGGCAAGGGTGGAGGTACCGGAACGGGAGCCGCGCCGGTCGTTGCCAAGATCGCTCGGGATTCCGGCGCTCTTACTATTGGCGTGGTGACGCGGCCGTTCGCGTTTGAGGGACGGCGCCGTTCGACTTATGCCGAGGAAGGCATCAAGCGCCTCAAGGAGAACGTCGATTCCCTGATCATCATCCCGAACGACCGGCTGCTGCAGGTCGCCGAGAAGCGGACCAGCATGATGGACGCGTTCAAGATGGCGGACGACATCCTCAGGAAGGGTGTCCAGGGCATCACGGACCTCATCACGGTGCCGGGGCTCATCAACCTCGACTTCGCGGACGTTCGAACGATCATGAACAGTTCCGGCTCGGCTCTCATGGGCATTGGCGAGTCGAGCAGCGAGAGTCGCGGGGCGGAGGCTGCCCGGACGGCGATCTCCAGTCCGCTGCTTGAGGCGAGCATCGAGGGCGCCACGGGCATCATCCTGAACATCACCGGCGGCACGGACCTCGGGCTCTTCGAGGTCAACGAGGCCGCGGAGATCGTTCACAACTCAGCGCACCAGGACGCGAACTTGATCTTCGGCGCAGTGGTGGATGACAGCTACGGGGAGAAGGTCAGCGTGACGGTCATCGCCACGGGCTTCGACCAACGCCTCGCTACCCAGCGCCGTGGTGAGCGTTCGGTGGTCGAGTCGCAGCCGCAGCAGCCCGGAGAGCCACCTTCGCAGGAGCCCTCTTCGCAGGAAGGCGACGTTCTAGATATACCGGCGTTCCTGCGCCGCCGGTAGTTTAAAGATCCGAGGCGTGTACCAGAACCTGCCCCGGACCGATTCTCTCTTCTCCGGCGCCGCCGGATGGACGGCCAAGACCTTCACCGGCGGCGCTATCTATATCTCACCCGAGCCTGAGCCTGCCGGAGCGCGAATCTGGTTCTTCACGCGGCTCAGCGGCGTCTCCAAACCTCCCTACGATAGCCTGAACGTCTCCCGCAAGGTAGGCGACGACGCGATGTCGGTCGATGAGAACCTGTCACTAATAAGAGAAGCAATGAACGACAGGCCTTCAGCGTGGGTGCGGCAGGTGGCGGGGGACGGCATCGTGCGCGTGTCAGGAGCGGAATTCGCTGGGGAGGCGGACGCGATGTTAACCGGCGAGGAAGGTTTCTCCCTGGCCGTGGCTGTCGCTGATTGCGTGCCGGTGGCGCTGGTTGGGGAGCGTGAGGTTGGCATAGTCCACTCCGGATGGCGCGGGACGCTTTCGGGGATCTCCGGCAAGGCCGCGCGCGAGTTGGACGATCCAGGAGTGAGGGCCTATATAGGTCCCTGCATCCGAGAGTGTTGTTACGAGGTCTCGGAAGAGCTGGCGGGAACCTTCGCCGCGAAGTTCGGGGCCGATGTCGTTGACGGGTGTAACTTGTCGCTGCCAGCGGCTATCCGGACGGACCTCGAAAGCGCTGGCGTCGAGGAGATATACGACCTCGGGCTATGTACCGGATGCCGCTCTGACTTGTTCTATTCGCACCGGAAGCAGGGGCCGCATACGGGGCGGAACCTGGCGGCAGTGGCGAAGGTGACATCGTGAAGGCTCAGGTAACGGCTTCCAGGATTCGCGAGCGCTTAACGGATGTCAACGAGAAGGTTGGAGAGGCGCTGGAGAGGCGTGGACGGGGACCGGATGAGGTTCGGGTTTTGATCGCCAGCAAGTACTACGCGCCGGATCAGATACAGGCCCTCGCGTACGCTGGTGTGGATCTCCTGGGAGAGAACCGCTCCGACGACCTGATCCAAAAACAGACGTTGTTCGGCGACGCCTTCGAGTGGCACTTCATTGGACATCTTCAGCGCAGGAAGGCCAAAGAGGTCGTGCCTCGTGTAAGCCTCATACACTCCGTTGACTCCGGACAGCTCATTGAGGAGCTGGAGAAACGGGCTCCGGAGGATGGCGTCGAGGTCTTTTTGCAAGTCAACGTGAGCGGCGAGGAGGCCAAGTACGGCGTCTCCGAAGATGAGGTTGAGCCTCTATTAGAAACCGCGGCGCGGACTGAAGGTAAGGTTCGGGTAAGGGGGTTCATGACGATTGCGCCTCTAGTTGAAGACCCGGAGGATGTGCGCTATGTTTTTGCGAAACTGAGAAGAATACGTGATAACCTACGACCTGCTTGGTATCCGCATTTCGACCTTTCGGAACTCTCCATGGGAATGAGCGGCGATTATTCGGTTGCGGTTGAAGAGGGAGCGACTTTAGTACGGATCGGGCGAACGATTATCGAGGAGGATGGCCCGTGAGGAGGCATGATGGGAGTTAGAGATCAGCTAGAGCGGGTAGCGGCCTGGTTCGGTTTCGGCGTCGACGATGACGATTACTACGAGGACGAAGAGGAAGGAGCCCGATACGGCCGCTCTTACAACAAAGGCTCTCGTGAGGCGGAACCGGAGCCTGCTGTGCGTAGACTAGGACGGGCGGAGCGCTCTTCCGCGTTCGGCACTTCGCTCGGCGACTTGTTCGGCAGCGAGGGCTCCAGCCGCGAGCGTTACGGAAACCAGAACCCGACTCATCTGCGCGCCGTACCCAACCAGCAGCAGGCGCCTCCCACACGGGTGAGCGTGCTGGAGCCGTCCAGCTTCAACGACGCCCAGGCTCTTGCCGACAGGTTCAAGCGGCAGCAGCCGGTGATCCTCAACCTCCAGAGCGTGGATGGCGACCTCTCGCGCCGGATGGTGGACTTCTGCGCGGGCCTGACCTACGCGATGGACGGACAGATACAGACCGTCGCTAACCGGGTCTTTCTGTTGACGCCGCGCAACATCGAGGTGAGCGCCGAGGAGCGCAAGCGCATCGCCGAGCGTGCGTTCTTCAACCAGCTCTAGCTACTTCAAGACTCTTTCTGGAGGAATTTGCTCAAGGTAGGGATAATCGGGGCAGGCAAGATCGGAGGTTCTCTGCTCGTGCGTCTGGCTGAGTCCGGCGACTACGACCTCGGGGTTAGCGACGTTCATCCCGAACAACTCCGGCCGTATGCGGAGAAATACGGTATGCGGACTACTTCGTCTAACCTGGAGCTAGCCCAGGACAGTGACCTTCTCATTGTCGCCGTGAAGCCCTGGGACGTGGTCCGGGTGATGGGTGAACTCTCGCCCGCGTTGGAAGGCACGGAGAAGGCGGTCGCGAGCGTCGCGGCCGGAGTCTCTATCTCGACCATCTCGGAGCATCTGCCGGAAGGCGCGGCGGTCTTGCGTGTGATGCCGAACGTCTGCGCCTCGGTGGGTCTGGGGTCCGCGGTCGTGACGTCTAATGAGGCGGGGCACGCGATGCTCCCGATGGTCATGGAGATATTGCGTCACGTTGGCGACGTGATGGAGTTGCCGGAGCGGCTGTTTGATGCCGCGACGGCGTTGCATGGCTCCGGTCCGGCATACGTGGCGCTCTTCGCGGACGCTCTCATACAGGCGGGGGTGCGCGAGGGGATTCCGCGCGACATCGCCCGCAGGCTCGTCGTTGAGACGATAGGAGGGACCGCGGCGCTGCTAAAAGAGAATAGCGCGCACCAGATCCGGGACGAGGTAATGACGCCCGGAGGTACTACCGCCGCTGCGTTCGTGGCGATGGAGAAGGCCGGTTTCGTAGGCGCGGTCTACGATGGCGTCAGCGCGGCCACGGAGCAGGCGCGGGGGCTCGGCAAGTGACGCTCGCGCTTCTGCAGGAGTTCGGTTTCAGCGTGAGTTCACTCCTGCTCGGCGTGGTGACCTACGGGTATTACATAATGCTGGGTCTCGTCCTGGCCTGGATTTTGATAGGCTGGTTCCCAGGATATCCGGCAAACCGGCTTCTACAGGGGATCTACGATGCCGTCAAGAACATAGTGGACCCGATAATGCTGCCGATCCGCAGCCGGATGCCTCCTCTACGGTTGGGTGGCATCTCCCTGGACCTATCTCCTATAATCGTGTTGTTCGCTCTATCGATAGGGCGCACGTTGCTGGCAACTGTAATAGAAAACTTTCTTCGACCTGTCGTGGGGTGATTCTGTATGCCGATCAAGCCGCTAGATGTACGACGCAAAGAGTTCAAAAATAGCCTCCGGGGCTACGACCAGAACCAGGTGGACGACTTCCTGGACGCGGTCGCCGACGAGTTCGAGCGCACCTATACCGACAACGTTAGGATGCGGGATGAGATCTCGAACCTGCGCGAACGGCTGGGGCAGTTCGAGGACCTGGAAGGTTCGATCCAGTCCGCGCTAGTCCACGCGGAGCAGGCCGCGAACGACTTGAGGGAGAGCGCCAAGCGCGAGGCTGATACCCTGCGGGAGAGCGCCAAGCGCGAGGCGGAGTTGACCATCCGCGAGGCGCAGAGCCGCTCGCACCAGATGCTGGCCGACTCTTCGAGCCGCATCGAACGGGTGCAGGAGTCTTACGAAGCTCTGCGCGAAGCGAAGCAGAAGTTCGCCTCTGAGTTCCGTTACCTGCTCCACAGCTATCTGGAAGTCATGGACAACGCGGACGTGGCTACGGCTAAAGAGATCGAATCCTCTCTCCGCGACCGGCTGGATACCGAATCCATCGCCCTGGTCCACGAAGCCGCCGCCCACGAGACCCCCGACGCGGAGAGCCCCGATACCGAGAGTCCCGACGCGGAAGTCGCGGATCAGGAGACCGGCGAGTCCGCTTTCTATGAGGAAGGCGAGCAGGACGAGACGCCATCTCCAGAGCAATCCACGCAGCCGTTCGTGATGCAGAGTTCGGATGAGGCCTCTGAGCACGGGACTTCCGAGATCGAGCAGCAGACAGAGGAGCCGGAGGAAGCGGATATCGTGGAGGCGGAGGAGCCAGAGATAGAGCCCACCAGCGCGCGGACCGAGGCGGACCACGAAACGGTCGTATCCGAGTCTCCAGCGGCGGAGGAGGTTGACCGGGAGGAACCTGGTCTTGCCTCCGAGGATCGCTCCAACGAATTCTTCGACCAGGGCGGCGAGCAAGAGCCACCAACTCCCGAACAAAAAGAAGAGGACAACAGGATCTTCCGCGCCAGCCGCTTCCTGCGCCGGCGTGGCTGAGGGCTACGTCCGGCCCACCAAAGAGGGAACGGTCCTGAACCTGAGGGTTTCTCCCGGCGCGAAGAACAGTTCCACCGAAGGGACCTACGGAGAAAATGCTCTCAAGCTGAGAGTCGCCGCCCCTCCGGCGGACGGAAAGGCCAACGAAGAGCTTAGGCGGTTTCTGGCGGGGCTATTCGGGATCCCGCGTTCGGATGTCGAGTTGGTTAGAGGCGCCTCCAGCCGGGATAAGTCTGTGTTGATTCGGGACACGAGCGAGGAAGAAGTCATCGGCGCTCTCTTACCTTACGCCGGACGATGAAACTTGGAGCTTCGTAGCTTCGAGGTGAGTCTTGCGGAGTCCGGCGAGAGGATCGACCGATTTGCGTCGCGCCGGCTGGACCTGAGCCGGAGCGCCGTGCAACGTCTTATATCCGAGGATCGCCTGCTAGTCGATGGCAAGGCAGTTACGCCGTCGCACAAGGTTAGCGGCGGAGAGGTTATCGAAGTCCGTCTATTGAACGAAGGGCTGAAAGTCGAGGAGATACCCATCCCGGTGGTCTTCGAGGATGAGTATCTTATAGTGGTGGACAAGCCCGCCGGACTCGTCGTGCATCCCGGCGCCGGTAACCCGACGGGCACGCTGGTCAATGGATTCTTGAACAAGGGGATCGCCGGTGGTGAAGACCCCGTGCGGCCCGGTGTGGTCCATCGTCTGGACCGTGACACCTCCGGGCTGATGGCTCTCGCGAAAGGAGAGCCCGCGTACTCCGGGCTGGTTTCGATGCTCGCTGCGCGGCGGATGAAGCGCGTATACCGGGCTGTCGTGGTAGGGAAAAGGTTACCGGACACGGGCACAGTGGACTCGCCGGTCGGACGGGATCCCATGAATCCTACCCTGATGGCCGCGGGCATCGGCAAGAACGCTGTGACCCACTTCGAGGTCTTACGCGAGGCCGCCGGACACACTATGTTGCAGGTGCGGCTCGAAACGGGACGCACGCACCAGATCCGAGTCCACCTCTCGGCTATCGGATATCCCGTCTACGCGGACCCGCTCTACGGCGAGGCGGTGCCGGGGCGCAGACTCTGGCTGCATGCGGAGCGGCTCGGCTTCACCCATCCGGTGAACGGAGAGACGATGGAGTTCGAGTCTTCTATCCCGGAAGACCTGCGGAAAGCGGCGCTTGAGCTTGACGGTTCCTTTATGCTCTGGTAGGTTGCTACTCAACGAGATAACCAACCTTTAACGGCGTCCCGTGAGGCGCGAAGGAGGTAAAGGGCTTGGCCCGCTCAAGTATTCACGAGCACGCGCGTTCGCAGGTGCTCACACCGGACGGACTCAACCGTTCGTTACGCCGCATCTCCCACGAAATACTCGAAAGGAACGCGACAGACCTGGACAATCTAGCCCTCGTCGGGGTTCTGACGCGCGGCGTGCCGCTGGCGCGCAGGATCTCGGACAACATTCGGGATTTCGAGGGACTGGAGATCCCGGTAGGCTCCCTGGACATCACGCTCCACCGCGACGACCTGCACGACGAGGAACCAACACTCCACGGCAGCCACATCCCGTTCGAGGTGACGGGCCGCACCATCGTGCTCGTGGACGACGTGCTCTACACGGGCCGCACGGCGCGCGCCGCCATGGACGCCTTGCTGGAGTTGGGGCGGCCCGCCGCGATACGGCTGGCGATACTAGTCGACCGGGGGCACAGGGAGTTGCCGATCCGGGCCGATTACGTCGGCAAGAACGTACCGACCGCTCGCGACGAGCGGGTGAGCGTGTACCTGGCCGAGACTGATGGGGAGGATGGGGTGATCACCGTTGCGCAGTAGAAACTTCCTTACCCTGGAGAACGTTGAGCGCAACGAGCTTCGGGAAGTCCTGGACCTCGCCCGCGCCCACGCCGATGGACACCTCGGGCGTTCGCTCACCGGAAAGACAGTCTGCATGGCCTTCTTCGAGTCCTCCACTCGGACGGCGGTCTCCTTCGAGCTCGCGGCGAGGCGGTGCGGGGCGGACGTGATCTCCCTCTCCGAAAAAGGTTCGTCCATCTCCAAGGGCGAGTCCCTGATAGACACCGTCGTGACCCTCGACCGCCTCGGCGCCGATGCCCTGGTACTCCGCCACCCGGCAGCTGGAGCCTCCGCGCTCGCCGCCCGGCACACCACTGCGGCCATCATCAACGCCGGAGACGGCTGCGGCCAGCATCCGACACAGGCCCTGCTCGACCTCCACGCCCTCAGCGAAGCCCTCGGCGGCTTCGACGAGTTGGAAGGCCGCCGCGTCGCCATAGCGGGTGACATCCTGCACAGCCGGGTCGCGCGCAGTGTCATCCCCGCCTTCCGGGCCGCCGGGATGGAGGTCGCCATCGTGGCTCCACGCACGCTGCTGCCGCGAGAAGTCGAGTCCTGGGGCCTTCCCGTACTCGAATCAGTGGACGGCGCGCTCGACTGGGGAGCGGAAATCCTATATTTGCTGAGACTCCAGAAAGAGCGTATGACCGGCGCCCGCGTCCCCTCCGTCGCCGAATATGCGCGGTTCTACGGCGTTTCGAGGAGACACTTGCGGAGTGGGGTACTGGTCATGCACCCCGGACCCGTCAACCGGGGGGTCGAGATCTCTGGTGACGTAGTGCTCGACGGAGCTTCACTGATCCCGGACCAGGTCGCCGCCGGTATCGCTGTCCGCTCCGCTGTCCTCACCCTCGCCACCGGCGCCGCCCACGAGGTAGTGGCTTGAACGGACGTACCGACGAGCTTGTAATACGGCACGCTCACGTCCTGGACCCTGGCGCCGGCCTCGACGAAGTAACCGACGTGAGGCTCACCGGAGGGCGCATAGCCGAGGTGGGCGATGACCTGAGTGGGTCACGCGAATTGGACGCTGACGGTCTTCACCTCTTCCCAGGTTTCGTGGACGTTCACGCCCACTGGCGGACGCCGGGCCGCGAGGACGAGGAAACGATTGAGAGCGGCTCGACGGCTGCGGCGGCCGGCGGATTCACTGGCGTCGTGATGATGCCGAACACAGATCCCATAGTAGACAAACCCGTCATCGTGAGCGGCCTCATGCGCCGTATCGAGAAGGAATCGAGGGTTCGGACCTACGTCTCGGCGGCCCTGCACGAGGGGCTAAAGGGCGAGCGGCTGACCGAGATGCGTCTGCTCAAGGAGGCCGGCGCGTTCTGTGTCTCTGACGACGGGCTCGGGACGGCTTCGGCTGGCGTCTTGCGGAACGGGATGCTCTACGCCAGGTCGGCCGGGCTGCCGGTGATCCTGCACTGCGAGGACCACACGCTCGCAACCGGCGTCGTCCACGATGGAGCCGCCGCGGCCCTCGCCGGGATTCCGGGCTCGCCCGCGAGCGCCGAGGACGTGGCTACGGCGACGGCCCTCATCCTTGCCGCCGAGACCGGAGCGAAAGTACACATTACCCACGTCAGCACCGCGCTCTCGGCGGCGCTCGTCGCGTTCTTCAAGCAGCGCGCCGACGTGACGGGCGACACCACCCCGCACCACCTGACGCTCACCGACGAGCTGGTCGGTACGCTCGACGGCATGTACCGGGTCAACCCGCCTCTTCGTCCCGATGACGACCGGGTTGGTGTTGGTGCGGCCCTGCGGGACGGCGTCCTGGACTTCGTGGCGACGGATCACGCGCCGCACGCCTCCGAAGTGAAGGAGCTTCCCTTAGAGGAGGCCGCGCCCGGATTTCTCGGACACGAGACGGCCTTTGCCGCGCTTTATACGGAGCTTGTAATGAGCGGCAAGCTCTCGCTGCCGCGTCTAATCGAGACCATGTCCTGCGCGCCTGGCCGCTGGGTCGGGGCCGGAGGCGGCATCTCCTCCGGGGCTCCGGCGGACCTCGCGCTCGTGGACCTCTCGGAGGAGTGGACGGTGAGCCGGGAGAGCCTTCTCAGCCAGTCTGCCAACTCCCCGTATCTGGGACGGAAGCTGACGGGACGGGTTGTGGGTACTATAGTTGGCGGAGAGTTGATGCACGACAGAACAGGAGCGCGATTTGGAGTACGGGCCTAGAAGGGCCACGGTCGTCCTGGAAGACGGGGCGGCCTTCGAGGGCAAGACTTTCGCCGGAGAAGGCGAGGTTTCCGGCGAAGTAGTGTTCACGACCAGCATGGTTGGCTATCAGGAGACGATCACCGACCCGTCGTACCGGGGGCAGATCCTTCTCTTCACCTATCCCTTGATTGGGAACTACGGCATCATCTCCGGCGACGAGGAGTCCCGCAAGGTCCAATCCGCCGCTATCCTGGTCCGCGAGTACACGCCATACTACAGCAACTGGGCGAGCGAACGGTCTCTGGCCGCGCTTCTGGAGGAGTCCGGCGTCATGGGCATCGAGGGGATAGATACACGGGCGCTCACCCGGCATTTGCGCGACAAGGGCGCGATGCGCGGGGTGATCTCCACCGTCGAGCATGACCGCGACGCCCTTCGCAAGAAGGCGAACGCCCACCCCTCGATGGTCGGACTGGACCTCGCCTCCACCAGTTCCGAACTGACTGAACCAATTCTTCTTCCTGCGTATGGCGAGGAGCTTTGCAGGGTCGCCGCGCTCGACTACGGCGTGAAGGGATCCATCTACAAGGAGCTTCGCAGCCGCGGCGCCTCGGTTCTCGCTATGCCCGGCTCGACGAGCGCCGAAGAGATCCTGGAGTCCAACCCTGACGGCCTCTTCCTCTCCAACGGTCCGGGCGACCCGGCGGCCCTAAACGAAGCGGTACGTAACCTTCGTCCCGTCCTCGGCGAGGTCCCGACGTTTGGGATCTGTCTGGGGCATCAGCTTCTCGGACTCGCTCTCGACTGCGAAACCTACAAGATGCCGTTCGGACATCACGGCGCGAATCACCCGGTCCGCAACCTGAACACGGGGCGGATAGAGATCACCTCCCAGAACCATGGCTTCTCGGTGCGTGAAGAGACCCTCCCTGACGGCGTTGAACTGACGCATCGTAACCTGTACGACGGCACCGTGGAGGGCATCGCAAGCTCGGAGCTACGCGCCTGGAGCGTGCAGTACCATCCCGAGTCCAGCCCCGGTCCCCGCGACTCCGGCTACCTCTTCGACGAGTTCGTGCAGACCATCTCAGCGAAAGCGAAGGCGTAGCCCTTGCCGCGCCGCGACGACATCATTAGCATCCTGATCGTGGGCTCCGGCCCAATCGTCATCGGGCAGGCGGCCGAGTTCGATTACTCCGGGACCCAAGCGTGCCGGGCGCTCCGCGACGAGGGCTACCGCGTCATCCTGGTCAACTCGAACCCCGCCACCATCATGACGGACCCAGAGGTCGCCGACGCCACCTACGTCGAGCCCCTCACGGTGGAGGTTGTAGCCGAGATCATTCGCCGCGAACGTCCCGACGCCCTGCTCCCAACCCTTGGCGGACAAACCGCTCTGAACCTGACCATAGAATTGCACGAGGCCGGCGTCCTGGAGGAGTACGACGTCGAGATACTAGGCGCGTCCATAGAGTCCATCCACAAGGCCGAGGATCGCCAGCTCTTCCGCGACGCGATGGACCGTATCGGGCTGAAAGTTCCCGAGAGTCGTGTCGTCGAGCGCCTCGAAGAGGCCGAAGCCCTGGCCGACCGTATAGGCTTTCCTCTCATTATCCGACCGAGCTTCACCCTCGGCGGTAAGGGCGGCGCCACGGCGAACGACCACCGCGAGCTTCGCCGCGCCGTCCAGGAAGGTCTCGACGCGAGTCCCGTAAAGAGCATCCTGGTCGAGAAGAGCGTCTCCGGCTGGAAAGAGTTTGAACTCGAAGTGATGCGCGACCTCGCCGATAACGTCGTCATCATCTGCTCCATCGAAAACGTCGATCCGATGGGCGTCCACACCGGCGACTCCATAACCGTCGCCCCCGCCCAGACCCTCTCCGACCGCCAGTACCAGACCCTCCGCAGCGCATCTATACGCATAATACGTGAGATAGGAGTGCAGACCGGGGGATCCAACATCCAGTTCGCGGTGGATCCGGAGAGTGAAGAGTTCTACGTGATCGAGATGAACCCGCGGGTAAGCCGGAGCAGCGCGCTTGCGAGCAAGGCTACTGGGTTCCCGATCGCCAAGATCGCCGCGAAGCTCGCCGTCGGGTACGCGCTAGATGAGATCCCAAACGACATCACCAGCGCGACCCCGGCCTCCTTCGAGCCTGCTCTCGACTACGTCGTAACCAAGATACCGCGCTTCGCCTTCGAGAAGTTCCCCGGCGCCGCGCCACGGCTCACGACCCGGATGCACTCCGTCGGCGAGGTCATGGCTATAGGCCGGACGTTTACGGAGAGCCTTCTGAAAGCTATGGCTTCACTAGAGGTAGAACCCAGAGACATAACCCTGAGTTTAGACGAGCCGAACCCGTACAGGGTCTTCGCCATCTTCGACGCTCTGCGGCGGGGGATGGACATACCCCAGATCTTCGAGAAGACGCGCATAGACCCGTTCTTCATCGCCTCCATAGCCCGGATCGTGGCCGCCGAAGGTTCGATCTCCGGCACCCTCGGCGCCGAAGAGTTGCGCGAGCTAAAGCGGATCGGACTACCAGATGAAGCTCTCGCCTCTGCCTCCGGCACTTCCACGGAGATGATACGGGGGGTGCGTCAGGCGCTTGGTATCTCGCCGACTTACAAGTCCGTCGATACCTGCGCCGGTGAGTTCCCGGCCCGCACGCCGTACTACTACTCGACCTACGAGAGCGAGGACGAGGTCGAACGCGGCGAGAACCCATCGGTCGTGGTGCTCGGCAGCGGCCCCAATCGAATCGGACAGGGGATAGAGTTCGACTACGCCTGTGTTCACGCGAGCTACGCCATCAAGGAGTACGGCTACGACGCCGTGATGGTCAACTCCAACCCGGAGACCGTCTCCACGGACTACGACACCTCTACACGACTGTACTTCGAGCCGCTCTCCGCCGAGTATGTGATGGAGGTCCTGCGCCGGGAGAAGCCGGTAGGTGTGATCCTTCAGTTCGGTGGCCAGAGTCCGCTGAAGCTGGCCCGCGAGTTGGAGAAGGCCGGAGCCAAGATCCTTGGAACCTCTCCCGACGCCATAGACCTGGCGGAGGACCGTTCCCGCTTCGGACGCCTGCTGACCGAACTCGGCATTCCGCACCCGCGGTTTGGGACCGCGATGTCGCCCGAGGAGGCGCGGCAGGTCGCGGATGACCTCGGATATCCGGTCGTCGTTCGTCCCTCGTATGTACTGGGCGGACGCCGCATGGAGATCGCCTACAGCAGGGAAGACCTCGACTTATACCTGAAGTCAAACGTAGATACGAGCCCCGAACATCCAACCCTCGTTGATAAGTTTATGGAAGACTACATAGAAGTCGACGTGGACGCCGTCTCGGATGGAGAGGACGTGTACGTCGGCGGGATCATGGAGCACGTCGAGGAGGCCGGGGTTCATTCCGGTGACTCGTCGTGCGTCACGCCGCCGATAACGATCCACCGGGCTCTGGTCGAGCGCATCGAGGAATATACGCGGCGATTGGCGCGCGCAATCGGGGTGGTTGGCCTGCTGAACGTGCAGTACGTGGTGCGGGGGGACGACGTGCTGGTGATCGAGTGCAACCCGCGAGCGTCGCGCACCGTGCCTTTTATTTCGAAAGCCACCGGGGTGCCGCTGGCGAAGGTGGCGACGCGCGTATTGCTCGGAGAGAAGCTGAAGGATATGCGGCTCGGGGAGACGACGAACGGGCGGTTCAGCGTCAAGGCGCCGGTCTTCCCGTTCGACAGGTTCGCGGACGTAGACCCTCTGCTCGGTCCGGAGATGCGCTCGACGGGCGAGGCGATGGGGATAGACCGGACGTTCGGCGGCGCGTTCTCCAAGGCGTTGACGGCGGCGGGATTGAAGCTGCCGGTCGCGGGCCGGGTGTACATCTCGGTGTCGAACCGCGACAAACGGGCGGCGGTTCTGATCGCGCGGGCTTTCGCGGACCTGGGGTTTGAGATCTCCGGTAGCGAAGGGACGGCGGAGGTACTGAAGAACAACGGGTTACCCGTGATGGTGGTTCCGAAGATCGGAGAACTGGGCGAGGACGTGCTCGGCCTCATAGAAGACGGCGTCATCGACCTTATCGTCAACACGCCCTGGGGCCGCGGCGCCCGGACTGACGGATATCTGATAAGGCGAAAGGCCCTCATGCACGGCGTCCCCTGTATCACCACCCTGGCGGCGGCGGCGGCGGCCGTGCAGGGCATAGAGTCCAGAATTCGGGGCGGTATGCAGCAGGTCCATTCACTCCAGGGCCTCTACACCGCGAGAGCGTGAAGTTCTACAAAGTACCCATCGAAGACCGCGAGCAGGTAGGAGGCTACACGCTCCTGCGTTACCACTGGCGGGAGCTTCCGATAGAGGCGGGCCAGTTCGTGATGGCGCGAGCGGCGGGTCAACCCCACACCTTCGACCCGTTTCTGGCTCGGCCGCTCTCCTTCTACGATTACGACGGTGAAGTGGCGAGCCTGCTTTTCGAGGTCCGGGGACACGGTACGGCCTTGCTGGACAAGGCCACGGAGAGCATAGAGGTCAGCGCTCCACTTGGTCGGGGGTTCAGGATCGACGCTTCCGGCGAACGCGCCGCTCTACTGGGCGGGGGCATCGGCGTCGCTCCGCTCAAGGTCCTTAGCAGGCGCCTCGACGACCTCGGCGTGAACCACGACGTGTTCCTGGGGTTCGCGGACGCCGCGGCGGCCCGGATCTCCACTGACTTCTCTGGCGCGACCGTGACGACGATGGATGGCTCCCTGGGTACTCGCGGGACGGTCCTCGATGCCGCTATGGACCTGGAGAGCTACGCGGTGGTCTACGCCTGTGGACCGAACCCGATGCTGGCCGCAGTGAAGCGCGCCGCCGGGAGCGGTGGCGTGTGTCAGCTCTCCGTTGAGGAGCGGATGGGGTGCGGCAACGGCTCCTGCAACGGGTGCGTCGTGCCGGTCAGGGAGCGCGGGTATGTCAGGAGTTGCGTTGAGGGTCCGGTCTTCGAGGCGGAGGCTCTGGCGTGGTGATACGAACCAGCGTAGACCTAGGCGTCGAGTTGTGCGGCATCCCCTTGAAGACCCCGCTGATGCCGGCCTCTGGGACTCTCTCGAAGGAGGCGCTCGGAGAGGCAGACGGCGTGTATGGGGCGATGCTCCCGAAGACCGCCACTCCGAAACCGCGTGACGGAAACCCAACGCCCCGCATTGCGGAGACGCCAGCGGGGATGGTCAACTCCATCGGCCTTCAAAACCCAGGGATCGAGCGGTTCCTGGAAGATCTGGAGGCGTTCGAACTGGGTATGCCGCTCTTCGTCTCCGTGGCGGGTGACACGGTGGGCGAGTTCCGCGCCCTCTGCGAGCGGCTCGCCGGGGAGGAGCGGGTGAGCGCGGTGGAGTTGAACCTCTCCTGTCCAAACGTGGAGCACGGCGGGCTAATCTTCTGCGCCGGTCCCGCGAGCGTGGCCGAGGTCGTCTCCGCCTGCCGCGGCGCGCTTCCAGGCAAATCGCTCTTCGTCAAGCTCACCAACGAAGGTGTAGTCGCCAACTCGCGCGCGGCGGAGGAAGCCGGGGCCGACGCTTTGACGATCATCAACACCATCCCGGCGCTCACTGTGGACCCTCACAGACGGAAGGTCCTCGTGCGCGGCGGGCTCTCAGGCCCGGCCATAAAACCCGTGGCGCTTCGGGCTGTCTACGAGGTCTGTGCAACAGTTGGGATTCCGGTTATTGGGTGCGGCGGCCTTACCCGGGGGACGGATGTCGCGGAGTTTCTGCTGGCAGGGGCGACGGCGGTGCAGGTCGGATCGGCCAGTTTCGTCAGGGAGCCGCGAGAGATCCTGGACGAGTTCGTCGAATATTTGAAAGGCGCGGACCTCGGAGCAGCGGACCTGATCGGCAGTTTGCACGACTTCTCTTCCGAAGTGACAGGTAAGTAAGGTCAGTGTATACTGATATTCCGATGTTAAGGAGGGCTCCAGAGAGGACATCGCAAGAGCGCCGCAGTGCGCTCGAAGAGGCCAACAGGGTGCGTTTCGCCCGGGCCTCTACCAAGCGTGACCTCAAGAGCGGAGACCTGGACATCTACGATCTACTAATGGACCCATCCGAGGAACTTCGAGGCGCGAAGGTCGAGGAGATGCTGCTCGCGGTCCGGGGGATGGGACGCATAAAGGTGACGCGCATTCTGAGGGATTCGGGGGTCAGCCGGTCCAAGACGCTCGTCGGACTCACCCACGGTCAGCGGGATCGTTTGATCGAGGCTTTGGGTTGCGAGGAAAGCTGATCGTAGTCTCCGGGCCTTCGGGGGCCGGGAAGTCCACTCTGATCCGGGCGGCTCTCGATGAAGTTCCGGAGCTTGCCTACTCTGTCTCCGCCACCACCCGAAAGCCACGCCCTGGCGAGGTAAATGGGCGGGACTACATCTTCCTCTCTCGGGAGGAGTTCGAGCGTTGGATCGAGGCTGACAACTTCCTTGAATGGGCCGAATACTCGGGTAACCTCTATGGGACCCCGGAGAGCCGGGCCGAAGAGTTCATCGAAGCAGGACTCTCGGTAATCCTGGAGATAGAGCTTAAGGGCGCGAGGAAAGTCCGCGAGAAGCGCCCGGACGCGGTAATGGTCTTCGTCCGCGCTCCGTCCCTAGAGGAGACGCGGAAGAGACTCGAAGGCCGGGAGACCGAGACTTCCGAGGCGGTAGAGAGTAGGATGACGACGGCTGTCAAAGAAGTCGCGGCCCGCAATGAGTTCGACTACGAAGTAATAAACGGAGACCGGGGGCATGCCCGGAGAGATATGATAGAGACGATGCGTAAGATTACAGGAGGCGAAGATGCTGAACGAGCTTAAAATAGACGAGCTTTTGGGCAAGGTCGATTCCCGCTACGGGCTAGTACTCGCGAGCGCCAGGAGGGCGCGTCAGATCAATGAGTACACCGCGACGCTGGGCCTGAACGATTCCCTCGGGATTCCAGGTCCGCAGGTTCACACTCGTTCGCAGCATCCTTTGAGCATCGCTATCGAGGAGCTTCGCACCGGCAAACTGGAAGTCAGCTTCAAGCAGCCGGAAGAAGAGATCGTCGAGGAAGCTGGAGCCGCTGATGTCGCGGACTTCGTTGATCCGCCGAGCGGGACGAACTCTCCAGAGAACGCCGCCGTGGACAGTGGCGCTCCCGTTGACGAAGGGGATCAGGGCGCTGCATAGAGTCCACGGGATCTAACCTTTGATCCTCCTCGCGGTCGGAGCAGCGCCGGGCGCACTCGCAATGCCTGAGGTGGCCCGCGAACTCGCTTATGCTGGATACCACGTCGAGGTCATCCTGGATATGGAAACCCGACATTTCGTAGGTTCCGCATCCTTCGCTGGCAACGCGGAGGTCGTCGATAAACCGAGCGAGGCCCCAGAAGCTCTCGTCTTTGCCCCGGCAACCACCGGTACTCTAGCCCGACTGGCTCACAATCTGGTAGAGAGGTCAGTCGCAGAAGTCTATTCTGTCCATGATAGGACGGTTTTTATCGTCCCGGATCTCGACGCGGCTACTGCCGGACACCCGGCGGTCGAGGAGAACCTGAGGCTGCTTGGTGAAGATGGACACAGGATTCTCGCTGGATCCGATAGAGGCATGGCCGCGGCCGACGAAGTGGTGGCGGGAGTCCTGGGTGGTCTTGGCGGACCTCTGAGTGGACTACGTATCGTGGTGACGGCCGGAGGCACGCGGGAGCCCATGGATAGCGTCCGGTTTGTGGGGAACCGTTCTTCAGGCAAGATGGGCGTCGCCATAGCGCGTGAGGCGCTGCGCTTTGGGGCGGAAGTCTCGTTAGTGGCGGCAAATATCGCGATGGCGGAGCCTGGGATAAATTGGTTTGCCGTCGAGACTGTTGACGAGATGCGCGAGCGCGTGATGAGTCTCGTGGAGGACGCCGATGTTCTGGTCATGGCCGCGGCGGTCTCGGATTTCAAGCCCGCGTCTGTAGTAGAGAACAAGATTCGTCGCGGCGAAGGGTTAACGGTAGAGCTCGTAGCTACCGATGACATATTGAAGGCTGTGCGTGAGCGGAATCCGGGGTTGTTTATGGTAGGATTTGCCGCAACTCATGGCGACCCTGTTCCAGACGCCCGCGAGAAGCTCGCCACGAAAGGCGTGAACCTCGTGGTTGGGAACGACATCTCGCGAAAGGTCATTGGGTTCGGCGCCGAGGAGAACGAGGTCTACATAGTGAGCGAGAGCGGAGAGCGCTTCGTTCCACAGACCTCGAAACGAGAAATTGCACGCACTATTCTGTACGCCCTGGCGACGGAGATGAACTGAGAGAGGCAGGATTAAATGGCAGAGAGGACCGTGGGAACGACTACCTGGAACGCGGCTGATGATCAGAAGCTGAGGACATCTCATCTATTCACTTCAGAGTCCGTCACCGAGGGCCATCCGGATAAGATAGCGGATCAGATCTCGGACACTATCCTGGACGCCGCGCTCGCCGACGACCCGATGAGCCGCGTTGCCTGTGAGACTCTGGTAACCACGGGCCTCGTGGTGGTGGCCGGTGAGATCACTACCTCGACCTACGTGGACATCCCGACTCTCGTGCGCGAGAAGGTGTCTAGCATTGGGTACACGCGGGCCAAGTTCGGCTTCGACGCGGAAACCTGTGGAGTTATAGTTTCGATAGATCCCCAGTCGGCGGACATCGCTCAGGGTGTCGATAAGGCTTTAGAGGTGCGCGATGCCGAGGAGAACATAGACGAGGTGGGAGCCGGAGACCAGGGCATGATGTTCGGCTACGCCTGCGAGGAGACCGAGGAGCTTATGCCGCTCCCCATAACCCTCGCCCACGCGCTGACCCGCCGTCTCGCCGAAGTCCGCAAGAACGGCGACCTGGACTACCTGCGTCCCGACGGCAAGAGCCAGGTGACGGTCCGGTACGAGGGCGATAGGCCGGTTGGGATCGAAAAGGTGCTCATCTCCGCCCAGCACCGCGACGGGACGGAGCACCAGATCCGGGACGACCTTATCGAGACGGTCATCCGGCCCGTGATGCCGGAGGAGTTCTTCGACGAGACGGTAGCGGATATCCTCGTGAACCCCACCGGACGTTTTGTTACCGGCGGTCCGCAGGGTGACACCGGGCTCACCGGACGCAAGATAATTGTCGATACATATGGCGGCTCGGCCCCGCACGGCGGCGGTGCCTTCTCCGGCAAGGACGCCACGAAGGTGGACCGTTCGGCTTCCTACGCCGCCAGGTGGGTCGCCAAGAACCTCGTCGCGGCCGGTCTCGCCCGGCGGTGCATGGTACAGGTCGCCTACGCCATAGGCGTCGCCCATCCGGTGAGCGTGATGGTCGAGACCTTCGGGACGGCATCCGTGGACCCGGCGATGCTCGGCGCCCTAGTGCAGGAGCACTTCGACCTCCGTCCCGGCGCCATCATTCGCGATCTGGACCTGCGCTCCCCGGTCTTCGCCCAGACCGCGGCTTACGGTCACTTTGGCCGTCGTGAACCGGGCTTTACCTGGGAGGAGACCTCGCGGGCCGAAGCCCTTCGCCAGGCCGCCGGCCTCTAGTTGGTCCAACCCGCGGAGCGGACCATCCGTCACGAACGCGACAGGCCACGAGCGGCGCGGGTCTGCTTGCTGATCAGCACGCATTCACTACCGCCGCTCAGTTACGCGGTGCCCGAGTACCTGACGGATGAGATCCGGATAGGTTCGATGGTAGTCGCGCCGCTTAAAGATCATTCCCGGCTGGGGGTGGTCGTCGGGTTCGAGAACGAAGGCGGGCGCGAGCTACAGGAGATCCGCGGCGTTAGCGAAGAGGTATCGCTCGACTCGAATATCGTCAAGCTCTGCCAATGGGTCTCCGAGATAGCCGCTGTTCCACTGGCTACCGTGGTTCGCGCAGCCTTGCCACCTGGCCTGAACTTGGTCAGCTATAGAGTCTTGGATCCCGTTCCAGGCTGGCCCTGGAAGGCGGGTGCATTTGTGGGACGCTCGGCTGCTCGGCGCGAACTCGGCGACGATGGACTTATGGCAGCCGAAGCGGACGGGTGTCTGGAACTTGCCCCGCTAAGACAAGAGCCGATCAAGACCGAATGGGCAGTAGTCGCATCGAACGCGGATCCGGATTTTGGTCAGGCGCGCAAGCAACGTGGAGTCTTCGAGGCCCTCAAGAGGCGTGGATCTGAGTGTCCCACTTCGGCATTGTTGTTGGAGACGGGCGCGAGCCGGGAGACTTTGCGGAACCTCGTCCGCCGCGAAGCCGTGAAGTTGGAGCAGCGAGAAGCTCCAGACGCAGTCTTCCGAACCACGAGCAGCGAAACGGATACTGTAACCGAAGAGCTATCGGGAAAGGCTGACCTTGTTGCCAACGGCGCTTTGCTGTGGAGGGTTCCAACAAACGAAAGCGCCTCCGCGTCAGCGGCGGTGGCGCGGGCTACGCTGGAACGAGGACACGGGATCATAATACTGGCCCCGGAAAAAGTGACTATCGAGCGTCTGGTGAACTATCTGCGCCGTAATCTTCCACGGGGACATACCGTCGCCGCGTATCATAGCGGGTTGGGGCGGGACAGGGCAGCAGTCTACGAGGCCGCCCGCCAGGGAGATCTGGACGTCCTGGTCGGTACGCGGGCGGCGGCGCTCGTCCCGTTGAAGAACCTCGGAGCAATCTGCATAGTGGACGAACCGAACGAGGCGCACCGGGCGGAGCCGGGATATGAAGGTCTCCCACTCCACGTCCGGGACGTTGTCCTAAAGCGCGGTGAGGTAGAGAGTGCGGGAGTCCTCTTTCTCTCGCCTTATCCATCGCTGAGGCTTTATGCCGGTAATGCTCGGGTGCGCGAGTTGCCGGCGCGTCAGCCCCTTCGCTGGCCGTCTGTCCGCATAGTGGATCTCAGAGGCTCTGGCGCTTCTCTTAGCGCCACGGTACTGGAGGCTTGTCGTGATGGCGTCGAGGCGGGAGGTCGAGTGGGAGTTGTCGCCAATCGTCTCGGCTATGCGTCAGCCGTCGCGTGTAATCGGTGTGGCGCCGTCAAAAGGTGTCCCCGCTGTGATCTTTCCCTCGTTCTATTGAACGAAAGGAAGCTCCTCGTATGTGGCCGCTGTTCCCTACAGATGCCGATGAACAGGAAGTGTGACCAGTGCGGGTCCGAGCGGATGAGCCCGATGGGTCTTGCCGTCGAGAGTGTCAGGGAGATACTCTCAAACGCTCTCGACGCGCCGGTCGGATTACTTACCGCCGCCGCTCGCGAGCTGGAAGATGCGCCGCTGGTTGTGGGAACGGCCCGGTGCATCTTAGACGAAGAGTGGGATACCGTAGTAGTTCCAGACATAGATGCTCTCTTGTTGGGGAGCGGAATGGGAGCAGTGGAGCGGGCTTTCCGTCTGCTCTACGGAGCCGCCGAATCCGCGCGGAGAAGGCTCTTCGTGCAGACACGCGTCCCCGAGCACTATGCGTTGCAGGCGGCGCTGCGCGGAGATTACCCTGCGTTCGCGGCGGCGGAGTTGCCCCGGATGCGTAGCTTGGGTTATCCGCCTTTCGCCCATCTGGCGGACGTTATTTTCGAGGGGCCGGAAACAGCTCTGCGGCGTGCGGTAGAATCTCGTTTGCGTCCCGCCCTCGAAGCCGATGTTGAGATGTCAGGCCTGGTTCCACTTCCCAGTCACGGAAGTTCTCGGGCGTGGCGCTTGCTACTGCGAGGACGCGAGCGCGCGGCCGTCGCGCGGGCGGCCTCACTCGCCGCCAAGCTCGCGTCGGAGGCACGAGGATTCGGCCGCTTGAAGGTGAAAGTTAACATAGACCCCGAGGAGGTATAGAGCATGGCGCTAGATGTCAGAACGTTTGGGGATCCAGTGCTGAAGTCACGGGCCGCCCCGGTGAAGAGCTTCGACGAACCTCTGGCCCGGCTGGCGGAGGAGATGCTCGCCACTATGCGCGAGTACGAAGGAGTGGGGCTGGCCGCCAACCAGGTCGGCCGTCTCAAGCGCATACTGGTGGCCGTTATCGAGGACGAAGAGTATGTGATCGTCAACCCCGATATCGAAGAGATGTCCGAAGAGACCGCCATCGAAATCGAGGGATGCCTCTCGATCCCCGGTATCCAGGTCGAAGTCGAAAGGCCCACCGGCATCACTCTGTCCGGTAAGGACGTCTCCGGCCAGCCCTTTCGTATCGACGCCTCTGGGCTACGCGCGCGCGTCTTCCAGCACGAAATAGACCATCTCGACGGAGTCTTGATAATGGATCGCACCGACCGAGAATCGCGCAAGAACGCCCTCCGGGAGCTGCGCGAACGTATGCTGGCTTCCCAGTAAGGACCAGAAAGCGCGCAAAGACAGATGCTTTGAAGGTAGCATTCGCCGGCACACCAGAGTTCGCCGCCACCATCCTGGGCGGTCTCAACTCCTCCGAGCACGAGGTAGGGCTCGTGATCTCTCAGCCCGACGCGCGTCGCGGACGTGGGCGGAAAACCACTCCTACCCCCGTAGCGAACCTGGCCCGCGAGAGGGACCTGCCTCTACTCCAACCCGAACGCATCTCGGAAGCCACGGAAGAGATCTCCCACCACGACGCCCTGGTGGTCGCGGCCTACGGCCAGATACTACGCTCCGATACTCTTCACGCCGCAACCCACGGCGCCTGGAACGTACATGCCTCACTCCTGCCCGCCTACCGTGGAGCAGCACCTATAGAGCGAGCCATAATGGCGGGAGAAAAGAAAACCGGCGTAACCATAATCCGCATGGACGAAGGCCTCGATACCGGACCTATCGCCTTGCAACGTGGTATGGATGTTCCTAAAGATATGATCGGAGGGGAGCTTTACGAATGTCTCGCTCTCCTCGGAGCTAACGCTATAGTTGAAGGTCTAATTTTACTTCAAGACAACAGACTAACCCTCACCGAACAGGATAGTCTTAATGCTACATATGCAGCTAAACTTTCGAGTGAGGATCTGAGGGTACGGTGGGATCGGCCCGCTGAGAGCATACACAATATGGTAAGGGCTTTGGCCCCGCGCCCGGGTGCGCGGACTTTCCACCCGGAGATCAATGGTCCGATAAAGATACTCCGCTCGGAGGTCGCTGAACCGAGTGGAAAGTATCTAACAGCGGGCGATATTTATGCTGGAAACGAATGCATTTTGGTTGGGTGTGGTACAGGAACATTAGAGGTGAAGGAGCTCCAGTTGCCGGGCGCGAAACGTATCGGGGCCGATGATTTTCTACGAGGTAATATTCTTGCGGGCTCATTTCTTCGCTAAATAGTCTCAACTTACTGCTAGTTAATGCACTATAGATTGTGTGTTCGCTGGACCTCGGGCGCAGGATGCAGGCATAATCGCAAGATGTCAGGAACGATGTTACACTGCCGTCAAAGTGTCCTCCAGGGCTATGGGAGAAGAGCGACATAAGAAGGTCCGAAACTACTACAAGTATCACTCAACCAGAAGTTGAGGTACAGGAAATTGGGACCGATGACGATCTCAGGGTTGCCATCGTCGGGGCGGGCGGATACGGTCGGCTTGCCCTTGATGTGCTAATTGCCGGAGGATCAGAGCAGTGGGTGCTAGGTTTCTATGATGACTCTCACTCTGTACTTACGGATAAGGTTAGAGGCTATCCGGTTTTGGGAGACATTGAGATGCTCAAGAGCATGCTTTCCGTGGAGCCCGTGCATGTGATAGTTGCGATTATGGACAACCGGGCCCGGCTGAGGGTCGCAAACTCCCTTCGTGGTCTTGGCGGCCAGTTCATAACCGCGGTGCATCCGGCGGCGTATGTGTCGGAAGCAGCGGTAGTTGGAGATGGGTGTGTGATCTCGTCGGCCGCGGTCGTTCATCCTGATGCGAAGATAGGCAGTCATTGCTTCGTGGGGCCAGGGGCTGTCGTGGACCGTGATGCCGAGGTCGGGGCTGGGGTTTGGATCTCCGCCGGGGTGGTCGTTGGGTCGGGGGCTCGCGTGGGAGCGCGGGTCGTTCTCGGACACAACGCTAGTGTGGGAAGGAAAGCCACCGTTGGCGCTGATGTCGTATTGGGTGCACTCCAGGCCGTGCCGGAAGGCGGCAAGGCTTGATCCTCGCGCCGGCGCTTTTTGTCGGGGTTGTCGGGCTCCTCGTGGGCAGTTTTCTCAATGTCGTGATCCATCGTCTGCCGCGTGGAGAGTCCATAGTCTGGCCGTCCTCGCGGTGCCCCAATTGCCGGCAGCCAATATCGCCGAAAGACAACATCCCGGTCCTCTCGTATCTGCTGCTTCGTGGAGGGTGCAGGAACTGCAAGGAGCCTATCTCTATTCGCTATCCGCTGGTCGAGGCGTTGACGGGAATTCTATTCGGTTTGGCGGCCTACCGGTTTGGGGTGAGATTGGAGTTGCTCTCGGCGCTCGTGTTGATTGGGGTGCTGATTCCACTGGCTGGCATAGATCTCGAACACCGGCTGCTGCCGAACGTTATCGTAGGCCCCGCCGCGCTTGTCGGGGTTGTTCTCTCGGTGGCGGCGAATCCTGGGTCGTGGTGGGTATATTTGGTGTCGGCCGCAGCGGTCGCCGGGGGACTTTTCGCGTTGGCGCTCGCCTATCCCGGAGGGATGGGGATGGGCGACGTCAAGATGGGCGGAATGTTGGGCGCTTTCCTGGGACCTTATGCGGCGCTGGCGGTGTTTCTCGGCGCTCTCGCTGGGACGATTCTCGCCGGGGTGTTGATGGCGGCCGGAAAGATAGAGCGCCGGAGCGCGCTGCCGTTTGGGGTGTTCCTGGCATTCGGAGGACTCCTGGCCCTGTTTACGGGACGTGAGATATGGACCTTTTATCTCGGGCTCGTCGGAGGAGTGTAGGGAAGCGTGGGACGCTTCAGAAAACAGGATATCGGGCTCGACATAGACCGCGGAGCGTTAAAGGCGGTACAACTCTCCAGGGGCGGCGGGAGCTACACCCTCCAACACGTCGGGTACCACAAGCTGCCGCCCGGCGTCATAGCCGATGGAGAGGTTGCGGACCACGACCGGCTCGTTGCGGAGATCAAGGAATTCTGGGGAGCGCATTCGTTCAAGGGGAAGTCCGTTATCCTGGGCGTCGCCAACCAGAAGGTGGTCGTTAGGGTCCTGCCTTTCCCGAAGATGAGCCCGCAAGACCTCAAGAGCGCCATCGGGTTCGAGGCGCAGGATCACATCCCAATGCCCCTGGATGAGGCGGTGCTGGATCACATCTCCCTCGGGTCTTCGGGTGAAGGCTCGGACCTCGACCGGGTGCTCATAGTGGCGGCGCAGAAAGCTATGGTCAGCCGCTACGCCTCGGCGATACGAACCGCCGGTCTGCGTCTGACCGGAATAGACGTCAAGGCGCTGGCCCTTACCAGGTCTATCCTCCCGAACGCCCTTTTCGAGGCAGAGGGCGCTATCTTGCTCATGGATATTGGCGCGGAGTTGACGAATCTCGTCGTCCTCCAGGGTGGAGCGCCGACGCTCACCCGGTTCGTGCAGGGCGGCTCGCTCTACTTCGCGCAGTCCATCGCGGACGCCGCCAATATCTCCGAGGAAGAGGCGGACAAGCAACTCATGAACCCGAAAGTCCGGCTCGGGTCCGCCGCGCTGCAAGACGAGGATAACCAGAACGAGGTGGCAGACCAGGAAGCGGAAGAAGAATCGGAGGATGACTTCGATCCCGCGCTGGCTTACGACATACGCCGCGGCCTGGAGGACGCGGTGCAGCTTCTCGCCGAGGATATCCAGCGTTCCATCGAATACCATTATTCGCAACCCGAGGCGCGAGAGGTCTCGCAAGTGTTCGTGTCAGGAGAGGGCGCGCTCGTCGGCGGCATGGACAACTACCTCAGCGAGTTGCTGGGGATCTCCACCCAGCGGGCCAACCTGCTGGGCAAGTTAAGCGCCAACCGCTCGAACGTCTCCGGCGAACAGATCAAAGTAATGGAGCCCGTGCTGGCCGTGTCGTTCGGACTCGCGATGGAGGGCGAGTGAAACGGATAAACCTCCTCCCGCCGGAGGAGCAGCGCCGGGACCTCAGGGGGGGGCTTCGGGGAAACGTCTTGGGTATCCTGCTAATAGCCAGCGCGCTCGCGGTCATGATCATGGTCGCCTTATATCTGTTCTTCCTGGTGCGCGTCCACAACGAAGAACAGCAGATCGCGCAACTCGACCAGCAGATAACCCAGCAGAACCAGCGGCTGGCGGAGCTGGCTCCATATAAGGATCTGCAAGCCCAGCTGGATGCCAAGAAGCCGGTTGCTGACGGCATCTACCGAACTCGGTTCCCCTGGGATGAGTTCCTGCAGGGACTCTCATTCGTTATACCAAGTACGACGGCTCTGGATACCTTGACCGCCAAGGCAGCGCCCATAAACATCCAGGCCCCTAATGAGCAGGTCCTCGACCCACCCGGCTCCGTTACATTCACCGGTGTCTCACTGCCCCGGTACACTAATGTCGCTGACTTCGTGTTGCAGATGAACAACCTGCGTTTCCTCGCCAACTCGCAGCTCAACTCGGCGGAACTGGATCGGACCACTTTCGCGCCGAAGGACGCCATAAACTTCGAGGTGGCGGCAGAACTCGTCACCAAGACCGGCGAGAACGGCCAAGAATTGCCGATCGGCGGCGGAACCTCGGACCAGGCGGGCGAGAGCACCACTCAGGCCAACAAGGGAGTGGGAGAGCAGGCAGGCAGCGAAGGGAACCGGCGCTAGTGGAGCGCAATAACCGCAACATCTTGATACTCGGAGTGTTGATACTGATCGTGCTGATCGTCGGGTATTACCTTTTTCTGCTCAGTCCTATATGGACTCGCTACGACGATGCGGTGCAGGAGCGTTCGGACAAGGAAGCCCAACTCTCGGACCTCCAGCAGCAAGTCTCTCAGTTGGAACAGGCCCAGAAAGACGCCCCTACCACCGAACGCCAGCTGCTCGAACTCTCCAAACGCATCCCGACGCAGCCCGAGATCCCCACGCTCGTCGTGCAGGTGGAGGAGATAGCTGACGCGTCGGGCGTTACCCAGATATCTTTGGTCCCCGGAGCCGCCGGCCCGCCTCCCGGCGGTGGTAACTTTTCTGTCGTACCGATTACAATGTCTTTCGAAGGAACCTATGACCAGCTCGAAAACTTTCTTCTGAGGACGCGGAACCTTGCCCGGTTGGTTACGGTAAATGAGGTAAGCTACTGTCGGATTGGTTCTACCGGGCAGGCTTGTCCTGTCGACACCGGGGCAGGAGAAAGTACCAGTGGTACGGGAACGGAGACCCAACTGAAGGTAGAGATCAAAGCCGAGGTCTATTTCCAGCCTTCCGGGTTGCCTTCCGGTACCGCGCCCGTGGCACCGACCGCGCCACAGACAACTACGGCAGCGCCGGGTGGGGAGACGACCGGTGCTCCGTAGAGTTCGCGCTTCCGGTTTCACCCGGCGCATTACGGGCATTGGCCCTGGCTTTGTCGATTCCTTCTTGCGAGACAATAAAGTCATTCCCCCCGTGCTCGCGGTGCTGGCGCTCCTCATCTTCTCCTGGGTCGTCGCTGGGGTGTTCGTCGGCAAACCTCACAATGAACGCGTGTCCAATCAGGCTAACGTCGTCGCCCAGACGCCTGACAATAATTCCTCGTCGGATAGCTCGGACAGCCCCGCCCCGCAGGTCGAGAGCCGCAACGCCGACTCCTACGCTGCATACCAGAGTAAGGACCCGTTCCATCAGATCTTGACCCCCGCCAGCGCCTCTGGCGGCTCGACCACGGATACGACAAATGAAAGCACCAACGGAACCTCTGGAGGCTCCAACGCTACGGGACCCAACGGGACCTCTGGAGGCTCCGGCGCTTCGGGAGGCTCTGGTGGAAGCCCTACGGGTACTGGTGGAGGTGGTACCGGCGGTGGCTCTGGAGGGGGATCCACAACGGGCAGCTCAGCTCAGAACGCCTCCGCCGCGGACTCCGACGGCGACGGCCTGAGCAACCGTAAGGAGAAGAAACTCGGACTGGACCCCAATAATCCCGATACCAACGGCAACGGTATTACCGATGGCAGGGAAGATGTCGCCACGGGCGGTTCCGGTAGTGGTAGCGGGTCGGAGGGCGGGCAGTCAGGAAGCGGTTCCGGCGGCAATGGAGGCGGGGGCAAAACGACCGGCGGCGGAGGTCTGATCGACAGCGGAGGAAACCTGCCGGATCCATCCAGGTAGCGCGCAGGCGGCTTCTTATTACCTTCCCTGATGTATTGATGCGCTCTCATGCTTTATATTAGCCTTATGATCGACTTGTTTTTACACAGAGAGGATGTGCGGCGTTGAAGTTCAGTTTCTCGACGGCGGGCGAATCACACGGTCCCGCCGAAGTTGCCCTGGTTCACGGGGCGCCGGCCGGACTCGGGTTGCTCGCCGGGGATGTGAACCGTGATCTCGCCAGGAGACAGAAGGGCTACGGACGCGGCGGGCGTCAGAAGATAGAGAAGGACGAAGTCGAGTTCCTCGGCGGCGTCCGTCACGGATACACGCTCGGCTCGCCCATCGCCATGTTCATCCGCAACAACGATTACGCCAACTGGGAGAGCCGGATGACACCGGACCCGGTCGAAAGCCCGCCGGATAAGATCACACTTCCAAGGCCCGGCCACGCTGACCTGGCCGGTATGCAGAAGTACGCCTTCGACGACCTGCGTAACATCCTGGAACGCTCCAGCGCCCGCGAGACGACGGCCCGCGTCGCGGCCGGCGGCGTTGCGAGGAAGCTACTCGCCGAGTTCGGGGTCGAGATCCACAGCGCGGTCTACCGGATCGGCACCGTCGCCTACGATAAGGAGCGGGCTGCCCTCGACGCGCGCAAGGCGGACGACTCTGAGGTGCGCTGCCCCGACCCGGAGGTCTCCGAGAAGATGAAGGCGGAGATAGACGCCGCCCGCTACGCCCGCGACGCCCTGGGTGGCGAGTTCGTCGTCGTGGCCGAGGGATGCCCGCCGGGACTTGGTTCCTACGTGGATTGGCGCGACAAGCTGGACGCGAAGCTCGCTGCCGCTGTCATGTCCATCAACGCCATAAAGGGCGTCGAGATCGGCATGGGTTTCGACGTGGCGAAGCATCGTTCGAGCGAGGTGCAGGACGAGATACTTCTCGATAGTGGACATCTCTCCCGCGCCAGCAACCATCTCGGCGGCCTCGAAGGCGGGATGACCAACGGAGAGCCAGTCGTCGTGTCGGCGGCGATGAAGCCGATCTCGACCATAGCTAAGGCCCTTCGTACCGTTGACCTCTCGACCGGAGAGCCTTCCCGCGCGTTCCGGGAGCGGGCGGATAGCTGCGCCGTCCCGGCGGCGGCGGTCATAGGCGAGTCGATGGTGGCTATCGTACTCGCTGAAGCGCTTCTGGATAAGTTTGGCTCGGATAACATGACTGACATCAAGGCCGCCCACGAGTCCTACATGCGGCGCATCCGGGATACCGCCAACGGGGCGCGGTCCGGGTAGCTGTTGGAAGGGCCTCTGGCTATCGTCGGTTACATGGGGAGCGGCAAGAGTACATTGGGCCGCATCCTGGCGAGTAGGCTTGAGTGGGAGTTCGTGGACCTGGATCAGGCGATCACCCGCGAGGCGGGACGCTCGATACCGGAGATCTTCGAGCAGTTCGGCGAGCAGCACTTCAGAGACCTCGAAGCGCGCGTATTGGCGGACGCTCTCGATGGGACCGCGGAGCGCGTGATCTCTTGCGGCGGAGGAATTATCGTCCGTCCCGAGAACCGCGAGCGCCTGAGGCGGGTGGCGACCATTTTCCTGGAAGAGGACATGGACCTTATGTACCGGAGGACTCGCGGCCCCGGCCGGCCGCTGCGAGCCCCGGACCGCGAAGGTTTCGAGCAGCGCTACACCGAACGCCTACCGCTCTACCTTGAGGTCGCCGATATACGTTTGCCCGTCGATGAACGTCCCAAGAAAGATTTAGCGGAGGAGATCCGGCATTGGTTGGACGCATAGAAGTCGAGGTCTCGACGCCGTACCCTGTGATCGTCGGAGCCGGGCTGGAGACGCGTACCCTCTCCGAAATGCTGGAGCCCGGCGCGGCCGCGTTGCTCACCGACTCAACCGTTGGGCCGCTGCACGCGGACTCTGTGACGCGCGCTCTCGAAGACGCCGGATGGCGGGTGATCGAAAGGATCGAAGTCCCCGCGGGAGAATCATCTAAGAGCCTCGCCGTCTACTCGGAGGTAATAGGCCGCCTCGCCCGCTCCGGGATGACCCGCGACGGTACGCTCTTCGCGCTCGGAGGCGGGGTGGTAGGAGACCTCGGCGGTTTCGTCGCCGGCACGTTCATGCGCGGCATCGACTTCGTAGCCTTACCAACCACGCTGCTCGCGATGGTGGACAGCTCCGTCGGTGGAAAGACCGGCGTGGATCTTCCCGAGGGAAAGAACCTCGTCGGCGCCTTCGTCCGGCCCCGGGCGGTGATCGCCAACCTCGACTGGCTCGACACTCTCCCCGAACGAGAGCTTTGCAATGGGTTGGCCGAAGTCGTCAAGATGGGTCTACTCTCCGGCGGCGAGTACTTCACGGCGCTAGATGGAGTAAGCGCGGCGCGCGCCAGGGACCCGGACGCCCTCCAGGCGCTTATCATGCACGCAGTTGGCTTCAAGGCGGACGTGGTTGCGGAGGACGAGCTAGAGAAAGGGCGGCGGGCGATCCTGAACTACGGCCACACCATAGGACACGGTCTGGAGGCGGCCGCGAACTACGCTTTGCCACACGGCGAGGCAGTCGCCGCGGGAATGATCTCCGCCTCTCACCTTTCACGCGAAAAGCTCGGAACGGACTTGCTCGGACTCCATAAGGAACTCCTGCGCGCGGCTGGCCTACCGACGCGAGTGGCTTCCATCGACACCGAAAAGGTTCTCTCGACGATGGGACGTGACAAGAAGCGCCGGGCAAGCGTCAGCGAAGGTTACCGCTTCGTTCTGCTCGAAGAGGTGGGACGGCCCGTGTGGGACGTGCCGGTTACTCGCGGTGACGTTCTACGAGCGATAGGAGCAGTCAGTGGCTAGGATCTTCATCCTAAACGGCGTCAACCTGGGAACCCTGGGAAAGCGCCGCCCGGAGGTCTACGGCTCCCAGACCCTCGACGATATCGAAGGCTCTCTGCGCGCGGAATTCACCGGGGTGGAGTTCGAGTTCCGGCAGACGGATTACGAGGGCGAGTTCATAGGCTGGGTCCGGGAAGCGGGAAACGCGGACGGCCTGATCGTCAACCCCGGCGCCTGGACTCATTACTCCTACGCTATCCACGATGCCCTGGAAGCTGTATCTGTACCAAAGGTAGAGGTCCATCTGTCTAACGTTCATGCGAGGGATGAATGGCGCCGCCGGTCGGTCATCTCTCCGGCCGTTGACGCCGTCGTTGCCGGGATGGGAGCGGAAGGCTACAAAGTCTCTATCGCTTACCTTTTGTCCTGGAGCTAATCCTGAGGCGGTACTAGCCTGGCAGCCTCCTAGAGCGATTTGCAAAGTAAGTGAAGGAGTATGAGTAGCATCCGGACAGAATTGTCCGTTGTACCAGAGTCCTGGAACACTGCTTGAGCCTGGTCTCGCGCTTTTCATTTCGGCACTGCTTCCGGGTGTTTTGGGTTCGTTCGTACTGGCGCTCTGGATCTCGTTACTGCTCCGGCTCTAGCGGCCGGTCCAGTTGGTGCGTTATGTCGGCGACCACCTCGCTCGTGAAACGGCCGGTGCGTTTTTCCTCTCCTCGGTAGGTCGCTTCTTGCTTCCCTTCCCTGGGCACCTTGGATGACGAGCCGGTGTAGTAAGATACGGTGCAGATCGTCGGGGCGGTTACTTGGCGCGGCGTCCTTACTCCAGCAGAAGCGGACTCGGTTGGCTACAGTCGACTGATGGAACAGGTGATTAATGGGAAAGAACAATTCTTCGGATCGTAGATCGGTAAGCGAGCTCGACGTCTCGCTCGAGCGGGACGTGTTCTTGCGCACCTTGATCCGGGAACTATCCGGAACTCTGGAAGACGTAGTAGGCGTCGAGGACGCTTCCGGCTTTATCAGCGTCGTCGGTCAGAATATGGGCGACTGGCTCGACAAGGAATACAAGAGTGCTCTCTCCGTCTCCAAGCTCAGCCGGGAACAAGCCGCTGAAGTCATGGTGGACCTCAAGGCCTGGATCAAGGGAGACTTCTACGTAATCGAGCAGGGCGACGAGAAGATCGTCCTCGGTAACCGGGCCTGCCCGTTCGCCGAGAAGGTCTTGGGCCGCAACTCCATGTGCATGATGACTTCCAACGTCTTCGGGGCCATAGCGGCGGAGAACCTCGGCTACGCCAAGGTGGAGCTTCAGGAGACGATCGCCAAAGGAGATCCTGGCTGCCGGGTGGTCGTGTACCTAAAGCCTACGCCTGAATCAGAGGTCCGTAATGGAAGAGAGTACTATGGAAGCAAGCGCTCTAAATAACCTCTCGGCCTTCTTCGAGTTAGCTAAGGTCCTGCCCGAAGCCGCGTTGCTGCTCTCTGGAAGAGGGGAGATCCTTGCTGCGAACCCGCCAGCGGCGGCCATGTTGGGTCTTGGTGCCCCGGAGCTCCGCGGCACGAGCCTCTATGACCTGACGATCGAACCTCCCGAAGATGTAGATCATCACCTAAAGGCCTGGTCGAGGACCAGGACGCTGATCCCCGGTTCGTTGACTTGGAAAGCGGCCGACGGGCAGGTCATCGATTGCCGGTGCGATGGTGCTATCGTCCGACCTCCGACGGAGGACTCCGCCGCCGTCATCTTCTTGCGGTGCGTGCCCAAAGCCGTATCGAACAGCAGGTTCCTCGCCTTGAACGAGGAGCTGGAGGCTCTGCGGAATGAGCATCGCAGGGTCAGCCAGATCAACGCGCACCTGGAGGAGCGAGTAGAGGAACGCACCGCCCAGTTGGCACGCTCCACCGAGAAGCTGCGGGAGAGCAGGGCGTGGTTTCGCTCTATTGTCAAGAACACCTCGGATATCGTCTGGATTGCCAGAGCCGACGGCACTTTAAGCTACGTGAGCCCGTCGGTCGAACGAGTCCTGGGTTACAAACCTGAGGACTTGGTCGACACCTACGGCTTCGACCTGGTGCACCTCGACGACGCCGCGCGGTCGCAAGGCTTCTACGACGAAGTACTCGAAAGACCGGGCGCCATCCCATCGGTCGAGTTCCGGTTGCGCCGCAGCGATGGATCCTGGTGTCACACCGAATCAACTGGCAGCAACCTGCTACAAGATCCCAGCGTCTCCGGGGTAGTGTTCAACTCGCGCGATATCACCGAGCGTAAGCAGGCAGAAGAAGAGTCCAATCTCTTGCGGACCTTAGCCCTAGAGATCGGTAAAGCAGAGGATCTCGATTCCGCACTGGGAGTTGTGCTGCACAGAGTGTGCGAGGCTACCGGCTGGGCGATAGGACAAGCTCGGATTCCCAGTGATGACCGGACGGTGCTCGTGTGCAGTGAAGCCTGGTACACCACAGCCGAGAACGGAGCCAAGAACTCAACCGAGTTCAGGGTCGCGAACGAAGAGTACGTGTTCGAGCCGGGCGAGGGCCTCCCAGGATACACCTGGTCAAGAAAGCAGCCTACATGGACCAGGGACATCACGCAGAGCAGCTTCACGCGGGCGCCTTTAGCCGCGGAGTTTGGGTTGAAAGCGGCAATGGACATCCCGGTGATCGCCGACTCCGAAGTGGTCGCGGTGCTCGACTTCTTCGTGTTCGAGGAGCGCGAGGAGGACGAGCGGCTTATCGAGATCGTCTCTGGGGTCCGCTGCCCAGCTTGGCTCAGTTGTTCAGCGCAAGAGGGCCGGGGACGCGTTGCGAGAGAGCGAAGAGCGATTCCGACGCCTGGTGGAGCAGGCCGCGGACGCGCTCTTCGTTCACGACCTCCAGGGCAGGTTCGTCAACGTAAACCAGCAGGCGTGCGAAAGCCTGGGGTATACGCAAGAGGAACTGCTGAACCTCTCGGTAACGGCCATCGAGGAGAACTTCCACCCCGTAGAAATAACGAAGCTATGGGAACGGGTAGTCGCCGGAGGCCCTCTCACGCTTGACGGGGTCCACCGGCGCAAGGACGGGACGCGCTTCCCGGTCGAGGTTCGCGTCGGCCCGTTCGAGACGGGCCAGAGTCGTCTCATGCTCGCCGTAGCACGCGACGTCACGGAGCGTAAGCGGGTTGAGGAGGATCTTTCCCAGCTGGCGGCCATCGTGAAGACTTCGAAAGACGCGATTGTCAGTGGAACGCTGGACGGAATCGTTACCACCTGGAATCCAGGCGCAGAGGAGCTCTTTGGCTACACTGCCGAGGAAATGGTCGGCAGTGTAGCCTCAATCCTTATACCATCAGAGCGGCGCCAAGAACTGTCGGAGAGCCTTGAAGAGATTGAGCAAGGGCGAAGCGTAGAGATAGACGAGACCGTGCGAGTAACCAAAGATGACGAAAGGATCTGGGTCTCTATAACCCTGTCCCCGCTCAAGGACTCGAAGGGCAAAGTTACGGGTGCTTCGAGAATAATGCGCGACATAACTGAGCGCAAGCGGGCAGAGGAAGCGGTGCGAGCGAGCGAAGCCAGCCTTGCCGAAGCGCAACGCATAGCCCACCTCGGTAGCTGGGAAATGGAACCGCTCAGGCGAGGAGCGCCAATACCAGAACACAAGATATGCTGGTCGGACGAGGCCTACCGTATCTTCGGCTACGCTCGGCAGCAGTTCGTCCCGACCTTCAAGAGCCTTATAGAGGCGATCCACCCCGAAGACAGAGAGTACGTAGGAGGGACCATACGAGGCTCCTTGGCTCGAAGAGAAACCTCTGCGGTCGTCGAGCATCGCATACTTCGCCCGGACGGGGAGGTCCGTTTCGTACAGGCGCGGATGGAGATGGTCTACCAGGAGAGTGGGGGGCTCGTAAGTCACTTCGGGACCATCCTTGATATCACGGAGCGCAAACGGGACGAGCAAGAGCTGCAAAAGAGCGAGAGCAGACTCCTCGCCGCCCAGAGGATCGCGAGCGTCGGCAACTGGAGCTTCGATGTAACCGCGAACAAAGCCTACTGGTCGGATGAGTTGTACCGAATCTTCGGGTTGAGTCCGCAAGAAGAGCCTGCTCCGACCTATAAGAGGTTCTTGTCCCGCGTTCACCCCTGTGACCGTGCACTCGTCAGGCAAGCGTTTCGCGAAGCTTTGGACGGCGGAAGCCGCTCCAGCATAGATTACCGCGTAGTTCGGCCGGACGGCGAAGTCCGCTTCGTCCACTCCCAGTACGAAGTCAAGTACGACGCCTCGGGAAGAGCGGTCGAGCTGATCGGCATCCTCCAGGATATCACTGACCGGAAGCTGGCTGAAGGGGCGCTCGCGGAGAGCGAAGAGCGCTACCGATACCTCGTGGAACTCTCCCCCGAGGCGGTGATGGTCCACAGCGAAGGGAAACTAATCTACGCCAACGACGCTACAGCAAGGCTCCTTGGCGCAGCAAGCGCGGAGGAGCTTATCGGCAAACCTATAATGCAGTTCGCGCACCCAGACTACCGGGAAATGGGGGCGGAGAGGATCCGGGAAGCTTTCGCAACCGGAAAACCGATACCGCTTGAGGGGGAGGAGATCGTTCGCCTCGACGGAGACGCGGTCGATGTCGAGGTGACCGGAGTGCCCATCGTCTACGGGGGCAAACCGGCGATACAGCTCCTCGCCAGGGATATCCGAGAGCGCAAACAGGCCGCAGAGGCGCTACGCCAGAGCGAGGAGCGCTTCCGAAGCCTGGCGCAGAACGCATCAGACGTGGTCGAGATCATCGGACCTGATGCGATCATCCACTACGTGAGTCCTCCGGTTGAACGAGTTCGGGGCTACAAGCCCGAGGAGTTGATCAGCACCAACGGCTTGGACCTGGTACACCCGGATGATCTTGAGAGAACACATAGACTTCTTGCTCAAGTCCTTAGCGGTCCAGGTACTGAGGTGACAGCCGAGTTACGGGTACGTCACGCTGATGGCTCCTGGCGTTACCTTGAGGCGGTTAGCAAAAACCTGATCGATGATCCCAGTATTGGCGGTGTTGTTGTCAATTACCGCGACATCACCGAGCGCAAGCGGACGGAGGAAGATCTCCAAAAGAGCGAGATGAGACTTTTGGAGGCGCAGCGTCTCGCCCGAGTCGGCAGTTGGGATTGGGACATAGCCGCGGGCACGGTGACCTGGTCTGACGAGCTTCACCGCATCTACGGCGTGTCTCCCAGGAGCTTCGGCGGGACCTACGAAGCGTTCGTGGAGCTGATGGATCCCGAATACCGGGGGACTGTCGAAGAGATGATTCGCAGGTCCCTCGAGGAACGTAAGCCGTTCGCTCACGAGCGCCGAATCATCAGGCCGAACGGGGAGGAGCAGGTGATCGAGGCTCGGGCGGAGGTGTTCGTTGACGAGTCCGGCGAGCCCATCCGGATGGCAGGTACGGTGCAGGACGTCACCGAGCGCAAGCGGGCGGAGGCCGAGCTGCGAAAGAGCGAGGAGCGCTTCCGCTCGCTGGTTCAAAACTCACAGGACGTGATCACGGTGGCCGACCCTAATGGCAAAGTCCTGTATCGTAGCCCGTCAATCGAGCAGGTTATGGGTTACAAGCCAGAAGAGCTCCTGGACAAGGACGTTCAGGAGGCTGTCCCGGTTCACCCAGACGACCTCCCGCACGTAAGACGCGTCATTGACGACGCTCTGGATAACCCAGGGGTTAGTTATAGTTTGGAACTGCGAATGCGGCATGCGGATGGTTCCTGGCGCATCCTCGAGTCGAGTGTTATGAATCTGCTTGATAATCCGAACGTCGGTGGCATCGTGAGTAACTACCGCGACATCACCGAACGCAAGCGAGCCGAAGAGCAGCTGAAGTACTAGGCCTTCCACGACGACCTGACCGACCTGCCGAACCGGACGCTGTTCGTGGACCGCCTCGATCACGCCCTGGCTAGTCTGGGGCGAATAGAAGACAAGGCTGTCGCGGTCCTGTTCATAGACCTGGACAACTTCAAGATCGTCAACGACTCCCTGGGGCATACGGTAGGGGATCAGCTGCTCATAGCGGTTGCACAGCGTATGCGCTCCTGCATACGAGCCGAAAATACGGTTGCGCGCTTCGGGGGAGATGAGTTCGCCGTACTGCTCAAGGATGTCGAGGATGCGGGCGACGCAGTGCGGGTCACGGAGCGGATCTCAGAGGAGTTGCAAGAGACGTTCATCCTCGGGGAAGAGAGGTGTTTGCCTCCCCCAGTATTGGTATCTCTTTGGGCGTCACGGCCTCTGACCGAGCAGAAGACCTGCTGCGCGCCGCTGGCACCGCTTTGCACCAGGCCAAGGTGGGCGGCAAGGCACGCTACGCGATATTTGATTCGGACATGTATGCCACGGTCCTAAAACGATTGAGGATAGAGGGTGACCTCAGGCGGGCCCTTAAGCGGGGCGAGTTCAGGGTCTATTACCAGCCCAAGATGAGGCTGAGTACCGATCTTCAGCACTCCCTTAGAGCCTCGGGAAGCCGGGCCATAGTCGCAAGCAAGCAAGAGAGTACGCAGACACCTCGAATCGTGGGAACGGAGGCCCTGGTGCGCTGGGAGCACCCGGAACTCGGTTTGGTTTGCCCGGCCGAGTTCATCCCGGTTGCGGAGGAGACCGGATTGATCGTTCAGATCGGACGGTGGGTGCTCAAGGAGTCGTGCCTCCAGACACGCCAGTGGAACGAGCAGTACACCGGCGATCCGCCTCTTACAGTGTGCGTGAACCTCTCGGCAAGGCAGTTTCAGGACCCTGGGCTCTGTCAAGACGTGGCCCGAGTCCTGCAAGAAACCGGATTGGACGCGCAGTATCTGTGCCTGGAGGTCACCGAGAGCGCCGTGATGAAGGACGTGCAGGTTACCATTGCCACGCTAAAGGAGCTAAAGGGATTGGGCGTAGAGCTCTCGGTAGACGACTTCGGGACCGGATACTCATCGCTCTCCTATCTCAAACGCTTCCCTGTTGACTACCTGAAGATCGACCGCTCCTTCGTCGAGGAGCTCAAGGGTGGAGATGAGGATACCATGCTCGTGTCGGGGATAATCCGGCTAGCGCATACTCTGGGTATGCAGGTCGTGGCGGAAGGGGTGGAAAGTGTGGAGCAATTGAAGCGATTGCAGGGATTGGGGTGCGACCTGGCGCAGGGGTTCTGCTTCTCCGAGGCTATGCCTGCCGAAGCAGTGCCAGGAATCTTAGCTCATGCTCGGCAGAGATAGAGTAGCAGTAGTGGTACAGTAGAAAAGTTCTCCTGCCTATACCCCCTCAAAACCTCTCCATGGCTTCGCCGTCTCGGACGAGTGATCGGCTCGTTCGTGGTCCAGGATGGCCGCTTCTGAAGGTCCTTACCGCACGATTTTCCGGAATCATCCGTTCCTCCCTAGCCGAAGATACTAGAGCGTTTGTCATAATGAGTGGTCCTGCAATGTCTTGTATCCACAATGCTCAAAGTAGCCGCGGGCATCCTCTGTGCTAACCGCTCGAAGTGCTC
>JAABUR0100000452.1_pt1 | contig 89886 bp, 85 predicted proteins | sample 5560091 | NCBI WGS metagenome assembly JAABUR01 (sample SAMN10711879, study PRJNA513375) | rock metagenome | isolation source: Antarctica rocks | place: Antarctica: Victoria Land, University Valley sud | reverse complement strand
TAAGGCCTTTCCTAATATCTTCTTTAACCGTCTCGTCCTCTAGTTTCTTCTATACCCTCCTTATACGGGTAGGCGTCTCCTTCTAGGACTACTCTAGCTCCGTTACTATTAGCTAATAGTCTAATCTATAATAGAGGTCCTCTCTAACCCTATACGAGCTTATCGCGTAATAGGCCCCTTCCGTAAAGAACGTTAGGTTAATAGCGCTCTAGAGTCCTTAGCTCCTTTATATAACGGTTCCTTCGGGCGTACTAAGACTTATTCCTTTCTTAGTAGTATAGTCTAGCAATTTATCGGCTATAACGTGGTAAGAGTACCTTCCTAGGCTATTCTATAATAGGTAGTAGAGGTTAAAGTCTCCGACTACGACCTACTCCTTATCTATCTATAGTACCCGTTCTAAGTCTAGTAGGGTCGACGGTCCTTTAAGGGACTTTAGTATAGGAGAGGAGGGGTTATATATATTATAGATCTATGCCGTCTTAGCCGTAGCTCCCTCGCCTGACTTAATATCGATCCGTAAGGAATATAGGTCTTTACTATAGTAGATAGCCTCCTAGCTATCTATATCAACCTTTTTATTAATATAAAAGCATATACGCGTGTCCTATCCGCTTCTATATACTAGGTAGAACCTACTAGCATTACTATTATATAAGGTCTAGGTTACTAGATTCTAGCTTAGCTCTTAGATTATAATTATATCGAATTCCTTAACCTCGTTATCCTCTAGGAGGGGGAGTATAACCTTTAATTATCTATTAATATTATATTATAAGATCCTAAGATTTAGTTTATAATTTATTAGAGGTCTCTAGGTCGACTTTTATTTAATACCCTACTCCTAGCCCCTAGTTCTCTTTATCGGCCGTTAGCTCTTGTATTACCTAGCTACTCGGTAGTAATAAGGCCTTCTACCCTTATTTAGCGATACTAATCTTCTTCGGCCTCCCTACCTTCCTTAGTACTTAAGGTACCCCTTATACGTTTATTACGGCGTTACCGAGTACTTTCCTCTTTAGTTTCCCTCTTATTAGGCCTATAATCTAGAACCCCTCCGTATCTATATAACCCTTCTAGCTCCTTTCTATTATAGGTTAGGTCGGTGACTTAGGTAGTACCGCGTACTACCTAGGTTTTCCTTATATCTTCTATTATATACGGTGTATTTCCTTCTAGTAAATACTATATTCTTTACTCCTTAATACGTACCTGCCCCCGTATACCGCGCATTTCGCCTCTTTTAAGTAGTAGGCGCTATACTTATAGGTCTAGTAGGGGCCCGTATAATTACTATATTTAGTTCTATTTTTATATACCGCGGATATATATCTATATTATTAGCAGTTAAAGTACTACTTTAAGTCCGCGGACCGTATCTATATTTCATAGTAATAGAGTTAACTACTCTCTAGGAGCCCTTCTATAATTAGCCTATTTATAATATCTAGTCCCGCTACCTTAATTACGAGCGAAGAGTATCTCTTTTTCCTACCGTATTAGTCTAGTTCTAACGCGAATCTTAGCTATTAAACGCTTACGAGTTTAAGGCCGGGGTATAGTCTAGTATTATCCCTCTTAAGGATCTTAATAGTACTCGCCTAGTTCGTGTTATTAACCGTATCCTTATATACGCCATATACTCTAATTAGGTATATTTACCTAAGGATCCTTACGGACGGGTCTACGCTCTTTACCTATTCTATAACTTCCTCTAGTTCCTATCTTACCTCTATTATTATAGTATTAAAAATGATATCTCCCCTTATTATTCGCCTTATAACCACGATCGACGCCGCTACTAGGTAGGCGTTATTCCTAAATATATAGACTAGTTATATACTAGTCAAGCCCGTAAAAGCTTTCCTTATTTCCTTATTATTAAACCTAAGTGTTATCTACTTCGCTTTCGTATTATTAATTATCGTAGGGGGATAGGAGAATAAATCCGGTCCTACGGTTCCTCTAGCTAGGCTATAGTTAAGTGGTGTTCCGCCTAGTACTTAAGCCTAGCTATTTATATCCCTAGCGTACTAGGGGGCTTTAACCTTTACTTATAGGCCGCGCTTATCTTCTTTAATCGCGTGTCTTTCTTCCTCTAACTCTTATATATAGTCTTATATATTTCGTAGTAGTACTTAGAGGAGTCGCTATATCTATAGTTATAGTTCCTTGAATTTTAGTTCCTATATTACTTATATACCCTTAATAGTTCTTTACTTTATACTTTCTATATGCCTCCTCCTTACTAGTCTCCCTTAGAGGCTATCTATTACTATCCCTTCGCTATTAACTACCTTTTATAGTGTATTTTAACGCGACGTTTCAGGTTTACCGCTGTCTCTACTACCCTTCTCTCTACCGCCGCCGTTACCGTCCCTATTCTCACCCCCTCCGTCGGCGTGTAGCCCTAGGCTCTAGACTCTCTACTACTATATACTCTGCGCGCCTAAGGCGTATCTACGCTCGTACGCTTGCTCTCGTATTACCGTTTAGCTTATTTTTTTTTTTTACTTCGTATTTAAGTCTCTCTTATATAATAAGGGCTAATAAACCCTTAATAATTTAGATAGATTATAAACTATTAATAGGCTTTATAAATACTAAGTTTTATAAAGATATCTTTATTAAGTAGGTTATAAAGCTTAAATAGCTATATATATAACTTAAATATATTTAAAGGAAGGAGAATATAATTATTAATAGCCTTTCTTAAATAATTTTTAATAATATAAATTATAAGATAGATAATCTTATAAGGAATTTATTAAAAGAAGTAGAGAAGTATTAAGATAATAAAGTATAATTCTAAAAATCTAGAAAGGGCGGTTATATCTATATACTAAAGTAACTTAATAAGGAGGATTATATAAAGAGAATTTAAAAGTAAGGAGAGGAGGTAGTTATTTAGACTATTAGGTAGATAATAGTTACTATTACTAATATAAAGGTAGGGCTATCTATCCCTATAATATTAGTTATAGTTAATAGGGAAATACTAGATACTCTACCTTAAGAATTTATTATTCTATTTCTAAAAGACTATCTTAAGTTATATAAGGTAGATTATAAGAATAATAATTAATATACTAATATATATTACTTTTATACTTAATAAAAGAAACTAAAAATCCTAAATAAGTAAGAGATAAATACCTTTAAAAAGAAGGCTTTTTAATTTATATTTAATAGTTATATAAATCGGCTAGTATATAAGTTTAAAAACTAAAGAATTATATATATTATAAAGGGAGAGGTAAGTACCCTATTATAAGATATTTATAATAAGAGTAGATATTTCTCTATAGAAATTATTATAAATAAAATCTATAATATTATCTATTAGCCTAATATAATAAAGGATATTATATAATATATTAAAGGGTATCTATTATATATAAAATAGGTAAATATAGCTAGAATAATACTATTATTACTAATCTAGATTATAAAGCTATTCTAGCTATTAGGAATAAATTATATTAGACTATTTATTACCTTAGAAGGGAAATAAAAATATATCTTAAATATTATAAATTACTTTTTATAAGTAATATTCCTAGAGGTAATAGATTTTACTAATATAATTACTATTATAAGAGTAATTATTAGATACCTTATAAGGGTACTAGTCTCTAATACTATTTATTTTAATAATAAGACCTACTTCCTTAATAAGGAAATATCTAGATTCTTTAAGTCTTAAAGAATTATTATATTAGAAGCTTTAAATAGAGTAAAATACTTAGTTAATATAATAGAAAAGTCTAATAATATCTTAATAAAGTATTTTAAAAAAAAGGAGAGAAGATATCTCTAGAGAACCTTAAGATATATCTATTTAAATATTAATAATTAATATTAACTTAAAAACTATTAACTACTTAAGCTATTTACCCCTTAAGATTCTATATAGAATCTAAGTAATAAGAGTATTTAAATAAAGTATATAAATTAATAAGTACCCTAAAAAGTTAGTAATACTTAATCTTAAAAAAATACTACTTATTATTTAAGAGTTTATAATAAAAAGGTTAAATATTAGAGAATTAATTCTCTATTATTCTCTATTAATCTATTTATATAAAAGACCTAATAAAAATAAGACCTAATAAAGGGGTAACTCCTATTAAGTTATTATAATATAATTAATAAGTTATAAAAAATAATACTTAAATTAATAAATTTTAACGAGGGGACGACCCAAGGGCTGCCTCTTTCGGCAGGTTCGGACGCTGCTTTTGACACCCTTTTTGCCAGATGATTGCTGGGGGCACTTGCCGCCCTAGAGCCTTCCCCTACCCCCCAAACTCCTAACGCCTTCCCTGCAGCTTGCAACCACCCTCCACGGTGCTACTAATCGTTCCTGCATCAACGCGACCATCGAACTGCGTGTCGCTCAGCTCGGCGCTTCTGTTACAAGATCATGTCATAAAGCCTCTTTCCCCCCTTCAAAAATGGATGCCCGATCGATCCCTCTGCGACCACTCCAGGACTGGCTGCTGGGCTCAGCCACCCTCTTTATCCTGTCCTTCATATCCTACTGTCTCTTGCCTCTTGCCTCTTTCCTACCCATTGACGTTCCCACCTCTGTCGTTACTCCTGCACCTTGACCTCAACAATTATCTACCCTAACCCATCGGCCCTATGGCTCCTCGAAAGTATGGCCAAGCTATGGCACATACCATGGGACACTCCCCAGAATACTACCAGCAACTGGAAGCTGACTTGAAAGTTCTGGAACTCACCCAGCGAGTCTATAAGGACAAGAGCGAAGACCTGTTAAGCACGGTTAAAGACTTTTAGTACGAGTAAGGACCCTTTCTATGTTCACCCTATGGACCGACTAGAATCTAATCGACGCCGCCAGATACTGCCAATTCACCAAGAAAAACCCGTTGGTCACCTTCGAAGCGATCACGATCAACGTTCTATACGCTTTCTTCGACTGGCTCCTGACCGAGCGCAAGGACAGTATCGGTGCGGCCAGTACTCTGCAAATATACTGGAACGTCTTATGCCTTATGCAAAAGAAAGAGACTGGCTGTTACCAGATCGATCCGCTTATTAAGAGCCAGATGCACGGGGTATACCAGTCGCTTCTCAGAGCAAGCCTCCGCTGACAGTCATTAGGTGAGACAACGGCTTACGATCGCCTATGGCCTACGGAAGGACAAGAAGAAAAAAGCCGTATTACATGCCGAAGATGAGTTCGAGCTCCTGAAGACGCTGTATACCTCCACCGAAGCGACCTTTTCGCACGAACGATACCGCGTGTAACTAGGCGGAATGATATAACTTGCGGGAATCACGGGCAATCGACCTGGTGCTCTACTGGCGGTCCGTTATCGACACATCAAGGTCACTTTGCTGCCAGACCCTGACGGTGGAGAGCAGCCCCGGGTGCTGATCGAGATTATCTTCCCCAACACTAAAGGCTACCTCGGAGAGAAGGATGCGTAGGTGTTCCTATTGATGCTATACTCGCCGTAGCTTCCAGATGTCACAGTCACTAACAAGCAGGGCAGAAATGAGTTCGGGATTCCCGACGTCCCTAATAAGCCGTGCCTGCTACTCTGCCCTCATATCTCTATGCTTGCTTTACTCTTCGCGGACCAAGCTTTCGCTGCCTCCTCCTTGACTTCACCGGATCAACTCTTTCGTCTTCGAATTACTCCAGGGCAGAAACAGTTACCGGTGCCTCTTAAGGAGGAAATAGCTGGAAGATTTATATTCCGGCGGTGCAAAAACACCGTAAATTGCGTATAAATTTCCGAGGACGAAGCGCTGGCTGACAATACCCTCCGCTTGTAAATGATTAACCTCGGGAGTCTAACCGGTATAGAACTTCCCACCGGTCCATATACCTTCCGCCGTGGTAATGGCCAAGCTCTCGATAATAGCAGTAAGTAGACCTTGGCCTTCGGTTAACTACCTACTCATAGGTGTACAGGTGAGATCACAGACGCGCAGCGGAACATCATCCTACAGCATCACAACTCTTCCGTTTTCTAGAAGAACTACGCCTCGAGATATATGCCCGACACACAGGCCGCCTACCGCGGCTTGAAACCACAGACCGCCCTGATGCGAGCAGCCAGTGGGATGAGTCGCACGATCGATCCTCGACGGCCGAGGAAGCTTAATCTTACGCAACAAGCGGAGGTTGACCGGTACCCGGAGGTAAGGCTTCTGCGTCGGAGGCTGAAATTTCTGCTATAAACCTTCTAACACCAGAAGCGTTCAATCGCCAGCGCGAAAGGGACCCCCTTATATGATCACTATCGACAAGCCTATTAAGCTTATCGTAATTTACGACGGCGGCATAAGAAGGCTCTACTAATAGAAGTCAAGGAGAGGTATAAGAAGGAACAGCCGGTGATCGATATCCAACGCTAACTAAAGGGATTACCGGTCGTAAAACAGGAAAATTTTTAAGCAGCAGAATACGTTTTCGCGGAAAGGGTCCAGGCCATTAACGCGCTCTTCACCTTTGCCACATTATCTACCGAAGAGGAGTGTCAACGGCGGGTAGCAGCTATCAATGCGTTGGTCGCCCTCTGCAAGAAGTAGGAAAGCCAAGGCTTCCGTCGCCGCAAAACGGATATAAAGGTTAAAGAGGAGCAGACTTCACCGTCCGTCTCTCCACCGCCGAATCTTTCGCAAACTCTCCCAGTCGAATATAAAGCCACCTAATGCATCTTTTGCCTCGGTAACGAATATCTATCGGCAGCTGATCGCCTGAAGACTTTCACCAGTCGCGGCGACCTGAAGAAGCATTTCCATCGTAAGTACCTCCGCCACCATCCGGACAATCAGGCCATCGTGTGTCCCCATCCCCGGTGCGAAGCTACCTTGACAGGGAAAATGCACTTACAGAATCATGCAGAAGTGGTGCACAAAACCCCCACGTGAACCTCCCTCGCTTTCGCAGACAGACCGGCTGTTTCTAAGTCCTCTAGAGATTTCCATGAATGCTTCAGCACTCTGTCCTTGACGATCGAGCTTTGCCCATCCAGTATGTTTGCATCACTGTTTAAAAGTCGTATGGCGCTGCATTTGCTCATTAAAGCACCATGGCGTGGCTCAGAGATTAACCCATGAATTATGCATTGAAGGCGATTTATCACCTGGTTCAGTCTTCTCGAGTAATATCCTGCCAGCAGTCACCACTCGGTCAGCCAAATAGTCGTATCGCTTCCACGATCATGGCCAATCGCTTTTCACCTCAGTCCACTCCTATTGCTTCAGTTGCTGATGCGCAGGCTGCACGCCCCACCCGTGGAATGCTGGAACGTGGAACCCGAGGTCACTTCCTGCGGTGGAAGGGCAACAAGCTGATGGCAGCCAACTTTTTCGGCTCCCCCATTCGCTCGATGGAACTGATGGTAAGCCGTCATACCCACTCTCAATCGAGTGTACCCACCACACTAAGCTTTTAGCGTGGCGCAGGGTCCAGCAAGCGTCCTGGATACAGTCGATGCGCTCGAGAACAAAGTCAGAGGTCTCGAGCAGCGCATTGGGCAATTGGAGGCGGAGAACGACTTTCTGAGAGGGCTGGTAGTGGCGAGAGACGGGGGAGATAAAGAAGAGCTGATGGTAAGGTGGGGAAAGTTTGGTAGCGGGAAGGGCGACAGGAAAGGTTCCGAAGGGAAGAACGGCGTGGGCACAGAGGATTCGGAGGCTTAAGGGAAACTTGTTGGATTTAGCGCTGTGCTTTTTATACATCACAGGCGGTATATTTGACATTCCTCTTTCAAATATCACTTCGGTAGAAAATACCCTCCAACATACAAAGAAAGCTACAACCTCTTCGCACGAGTTCGTTCAGCTTATGCACACTTCCACAATAAGTTCTCCACACCATCCAAGCATCTTTTCCTATTCAAAGTCGACTTCCAGCAAGACAAGACGATACCAACAAAGAGCACGAAAAATAGAGGATAATGGGGCGTTTCTTGATCTAGTATGATATCTATTAGCAGTCGACTCCATTCAGGCCATAGGAAACGCTTGATGAATATCCGAAACTGAAGCGAGAGCGGAGAAGTAGAGTTGATCTACGCATCCACCGTTCCCTCCAGATAGCGTACGTGAAAGCAATGGATCATTTTGTTGACACGTTCGAGAATTGGAGTAAGCAGATTGGTGCCGGGCCATGATTGAAAGTCGAGAGAATGCGGTATAGAAGCGCACCAAATGCTCGCGATTTTATAAGATGCAAATCTCTTCATTGTATTGATACTTTTGATTTATACAGAAAGACAAAGGGCCGCCAGACGATACATGCAAAGAATAAACCTCCCAAGGGTATCCAATATCCTACTAGGGAGCCCAGCAGCCAGATGCTAGCGTTCAGTCGGTTAACTGCCGAAACCCATGCCCATGCCCATGCCTATGCCCATGCCCAAGACTACATCTCATTCCTCGTCTCCCCCATAATAGGCAAATCCAAGGTCCGGGCTAAATCCGAGTGGGTGAGGCCCTTCGTCGGTATCGGTATCTTTCTCGGAAGGTGGCGGTGTCGGTAATATTGATGCCTTGTCCGTGGGCGCCTTATCGCTCAAGGGAATATAAGGCACATTGACACCATTAAGGACCTGGCTTGCGAGTTCTGCGTTGAACGACCTCATGAATGCTTCGTCGAGAGGTCGGAATTTCTGTTCTGCAAATTTGCGGTACTCGGTGACTATGGCTGCGTTGGTCCAGCCGTGAAGTTTTCGGTAACACGCTACCATGCAGCCAGTCCGATGCTATGGAAAGTGTCAGGAGTGGTGTTTCTCTGCTCGGATAGGACATCAGAATTGACATACCTTGCCCTTGTTGCAATTGACCAATAACGGGTATTTCGAAGAATCGGACATGATTGTGAAAACCTTGATGATAACATCGATCGGGATCACGACTTGCGGCTTCTTGTGTGCTGGAACCTCGACCCTAACGTGGCGTATACCCTCGTCGTTCAAGAAATCTGTAAATTCAGTGGTCTCATTCTTCGTCCCAACCAGAGTTCTACACTGTGTTAGAGCAACGGTCGTTGGAAGTAGAGTATTGTTAAACTTGCAATACTGTCTTCAGTCCCAACGTCTTCAAATGCTCCAAGTTCGATGCATACGGAAAACTGCTGCGATAGATTCCCGGGGCCACTTCCGCAAAGTTCTTTACTACGCCTGAACTCGGGGATGGTGGGCCGCTGTCATCGACGGTGCTCGTGCCGCTATTGACCACGGGCTGCGAAGATTTCGTGTTACAGGCTATCAGGTGTTTATGGGTGGAGACGATCTTTGCCTGGCTTTCGAAATCCATTTTGCTTCTAAGGGCGAGGAGATTTCCGTGTAATGCGTACACTACGTCGAGTTATGGCGCCAGGGTCGTTCTTTGTAAGGTGAAAAGACTATAATTTGAAGTTATAGAGAGAGTTATCCTCCAGTAGGGGATCTGGCTAAAGTGTTTTCACGGACATTTCGAAGAGCGATGCGTGAAATTGATCCGTTGTAAGTCCATTTTGAGGGCCGTTGTCTTAGTATTGTTGCTTTGTCACAAAGTAGGCTTTATGGTCTGGACGATGTAAAGGTATAAGAGTGTTGAGGTAAGTGGTTTGGTAAGTTGTTTGAATTTGAAAAGATGACTGGAGGTGAAAATTACAATTTCGAGATCACGGGGTCCACGCTTCCAGTCCGGCTGCTGAATTTGGTTAGTGCAAGGATGTCTCGGGCGTACTTAGGGTTGATGCTTTTACGAGGCTGGGCATTGGGCGCTGGGCGCTTCCTGTTAGACCATTTCTTGTCAATGTGCTTAGAGATTCAAGCATGGCTGATTGACGCCTTGAGTAGTTCACGCTTGACGACTCTATGGGTAAGCAAGAGCCGTTCTTGAATAAAGGGTGCAAGTCTCTTTATTAACCTAGACCAGGATTGAGTCCTTATCCCCTTTAAAGACATCGCTGTAGGACAAAGCATATACAGCCTTCCGTACGTCATTCACGGAAGGTTCTTTGATTGTCTTTAAGTGCTATTAATACTCCTGCAAAGCTGAGTACCTGGTGGGTGAGTGAGTTTGCCAAAGGTGAGTGGGCGCAAAGGTGCGAACTGAAACGCCACTGTATCCCCTATCGAGCATTGACTCGTGTGCTGTCCATCAACACTGAATACTCCACGCCTATTCACCCCTTCGATGCTTGTTCCTTACACGATGATCGGACGAAGTGTCCGCAAGACGGCAAAGTACGGCGATATCATTTGCCAATGTGAAGAACCGAGGCAGCATGACAGTGCATCAGCACCGCTTTCTCCCGCGTCCTTAATGCTCTTGCTGCTCTAGCGCCTCACCAAAGCCAAACATCCGGATCGAGTTGGCCCAGGCAGCTTCGCACACTTCGTTTATGGAGATTCCTTTGACTTTCGCAACGACGTGGGCAACTTGTACAATTGTGGTAGATTCGTTACGACCCTTTACCATGGTATGCTGGCTCCACTTCTCCTTTTTGACTGATTTCGTAATCGGCGGAGCATCGTCTTTGAATTTCGCTGAGGCATGGGAGGCTCGCATCTCGCACTGAAAGTATTTCATCAGTAATTGGACTTGAGTGGATTGTGAATGCTTAGTAACAGGATTAAAAACAATGTTGTATCGAAAGGAGCGGTTTGATATCCTCTCGCGCAGTGCGCCTGAAGACACATACCCATGGCCCATCAGTCTCAAGTTGTAACCTCTCTAGTGGGACTGCCTTCACTACCTCGAGATTCTCCTCAGTCTTCATACTGCAACCGTTGATCCCAATATCCAGGTCCAAGGCTAGTAATCTGTTCAATTCTTCCAAAGTGCCAGTGAAGCTGTGTACTAAACCTCTCTTTGGCAATTGAGGAAGTCTCGATTTCAGCAGCCTTTCGAAATCCTCGTGAGCAGCCCTCGAATGCAAGAACAAGGGCAATTGAATCTTCACAGCTAGATCGGGCTGAGCCTCGAAATATTGCAGCTGTTGTGTCTTCTCAGTAAGCATTAACCTGTCGTAGTCAAGTCCGATCTCTCCAAATGCCGTCACTAGTCCCAATTTTTTGCCATGGATAGCGAGTTGCTCGAGCTCTCGCAAGAGTTGCGAAGGACCGCCTGGATACTTATCGAAAGCCTTTGCTGAACATGGATGCACGCCAACGGTAGCATAGCATTGTCCTGGATGTTTCTCAGCAAGTTGGATAGCTTTCTTCGATTCTTCCAAGTCGGAGCCGGTAACCATAAATTTGACACAGCCTACGTCGACTGCTCGCTGGAGAGCGTATAAGACGTCGTCTTCGTGATGTTGCTTGCCATAATAGAGCCCGCGAAAGGTGTCGTCAGTCAGATTTATACCCACATCAGCGAACCTGTGCTGGGACATACTCGAGCAGACTCTCGGGCAGTAGGAAGATTGTTTGACGAGCTTTGAAGTCGTCGTTGAAACGATCTCAGCGCGTATCGCGGTTCTGATTTTATAATTGCTTCCACAAAGCATCTAATCCTCTGGTCTTCCCAATTCTAGAGGAAGGTAAAGTGCGAGACAATTCGTGAGCAGATTTGTAGGACTCCTGTCGAAATCCCTCGTCCACTTCCACCGCGTAAAGTCGGTAGGCTATGGCATGACTCTATGGCATGAGTCTTCTAGTCGATTTCAACAAAACGCAGGGAGCGCCTCTCTATTGAATTCATCATTACGCACAGTGTACGTAAACAATAACGATCTTCGATGTCTCATGATTCTCATGTCTTGGCGGGCTTGCCGCTTTTATCAAAGAGTGTTCAAAAGTCTCATTCTCTACTCTTCCCTCTATTCCTACAAGTATAGACTGTAAAGAAGTACTCGGCTAAGAAGCATTTAGCGAAAGCAAAAGCCATTATATATAAGTAGGGAGCTCACCAAGCGGAGGAGTCTGCTGGAGTCCTTTGGCCTCTTTCCTCCACGGCGCTTTCGGTCCTCACCTACTCGCTAGAATTGTGGACTATCTCCGGCCTATCTCCTCAACCAGTAGACAACCTAGCTATCCAGACTTACTCGTCCGGCCTAGACTACGGGTAATGGATGCCAGATGAGAGAATGATAGATAAGACGCGGGGAGGAACAGAGACTAGTTGCCGAACTTAAGGCGTAGAAAATGCAGGACTGGATGAAGAGACGCAGCAAATGTTGGAGAAGATATTGTCAATGTAGTAGAGGAACAGCCAACGGTACGGTTTCGTCTTGAAGCAATGTTCTGCGGGTTAGGCAGCTTGATCGGAACAGCGAGTACGAATTTCGACAGATGGATTCATGGCAACATATCGCAGGTAGGGTAACAGACTTCGGACCCACACATAGCGCTAGGTCGTAAATACTTGTCTTTCGGTTTTATAAATTAGGTTCTAGAGGGAACGATTTTCTTCACAAAGATCGCCTCATCAATAGTCTCCCTTTCCACTCCATCGACACCAACCACGTTTCCTAGTGCATACCTATTTCCCCATCCACTCACAATCCGATCCCTCTCTTCCTTCCCAAGCCGAGCCATCCCACGGAAATCACTCAGCATATGGCTCCCACACAGCAGTGCCAATACCCCCGCGAGGGTCTCTGGGGCCCTCCTCTCTCTAGATTTCATACGGCTGAATAGTACGCACAGGCAACCCAGGATCATCATCACCAATACAATGACTACAATCCACGTAGAGGCAATGTAAGCGACGACTGCTGTACCGGGTTTGAAGGGTATGTTGGCGAGGCTGATGATTAACGGTTCGCACAGTATAGCTACGAGCGAGGTGTAGACGTTCAGCCATTGCGAGTGTGCGACGGAGTGAAACAGGCCTGTAAAGGGGTTGGAGGGGGAACTAAGGAGGATTGAGGATGCGGCAGATCTTGGCAAGGTGGAGAGGAGACGGTAAGGTGTGTTAGTGCGGAGGTCTGGTGTGGTATTAGTAGAGAGTTCATGCAAAATTGGGAGTAGAGACGGGCGTAGATAAGTTGCCAGGGGCCTATACCGTCGTCCAAGAATGTCCAGTACATTTTCAGAATCACGCCGAAGGCCGTGAAGAGGAAGCTGGCCCCAAAACTCTCGCTGGCCATAAAGCGTTCGAAGCCTGTGTTGGCGCCAACTTGCTTGTAGTAGATTACCAAGCACAGGAGACCACTGGCGAAAAGGATAAAGACTATGATGGTCGCTGGATGCCCACCGATGCTTGATATTGGGATCTTCTTTCCCTTCCTTCTTTCGCTAGGAGCAGGTTTTTCGTCGATAGCATCGACGGCAACTGAAGCGTATTTCCTGCCGCTGATGGATAATTTGCAATGGTGGGAGGAGACGACTGGCTGGCTGGCGCTGGCTCTCATAATGCCGTGGGCAGGGTATCCGTGTGCGTCAGTGTACTCACCGACGCGGTAACGAATACCGTGGAGAGCGGCGCTGAGGTCTTTAGTATTTCGTGCGTAAGCATTGAGGCGGCGGAAGTCTTGAACAGTATTCTCGTCCTGAAAGAGTGTAGCCAGGCCGGCGATGCTAAGTGGATTAGCGTAGACTCCACTTTGCTTACGCCAGAGTGCAAGGCCAAGGGCAAATGTCAACACAGCGACGAATACTAGAATGCCTTGCACGAGTCTTGCGGCTACCGGATAGACACTCAAGACTGGGACACAGGCGTCTCGGCCCGACGTTGCTGTGCATTTGACTCCGTTGATGAAGCCTATGAATACTGATTCGGAGGCAAGAGGTGCGAGGAATAGGATCGATATTGACACTAAACCTGACCACCAGACAAGAAAATGCCCTTTCCGAATAGCATTGAAGGTCGCAATGACGTTGATGGAGGCCCTATAATCCAGAGTGAGGGAGTCCTCGACTAGAGCTCCCTCTGCGTGGTAGAGCTGGTAGAATGGCTCTATCTCTTTGATTGTGGAAGCGAGAATGTGCCATGGTATACCGAACAAAACGGCTAGAATGATTGGAATGAATGCTCCCAGGGCATAATCTTGGGGCGTAACGCTGTGGGTAGAAGTCCCGATGAATGCGCTTGGCGCTGCGGAAATTGGGAGAAAGTCGTCTGGTGAGGGTGCTCCGGTTGATATTCCTGGCTGATTGGACGAATTATCTGAAACAGCATTTCAGTATTGAGCGAACGACTAAGGATCGGAGCGCCTTAAGAAAACTACATACAGACTTGAGGGTGGGCGTTGGCATGCCTCGCAAGAACAAGCGCATTAACAATTATCGAATCCCGTCGTAGCACAATGGGGACGATGCGAGCGTTGTGGATAGGTAGTCGTCGACATGCAATTTCCATCAAGGTTATGAGGCCTATGGTTGCCAGGAACAGGCATAGCAACGAGGGCAGCCGTGTTATTGTCGGTTGATACATGTTTCTGCTCCACGGCAGTGTCCTCGAAACCCAGTCGTTATATCTGTCTTAGAGCTGTATTCTCGTCAAACTGAAGACATAAAGGGCGGAAGCCCACAACGCTTGGAGACACGACTCGACATAAACGCATTTACATCTAGAAAATATAGTCTAGAGAACTGGATGTAAGAAACAAATCAACACACAGTGGGCATGCAGCGCAGGTACGCTCCGGGAGTGGAGGATTGACAGTAAGGACAACGAAAAATGGATAAAAAGCTGAGAGAGAATTTTGGACACTTTTAAATATGTACGCGCGATGTATGCAGCCCTCAGATTACAGTTGTGAAGCCCAATGTCGAACCGGCGCTGCGGTCTGTGATTCAGCGGCTGTGTGCATATCTATTTCTGCCTGCTGCTCAGCCGAGAACGATCAACAGTGAGTGGGGCAATTGGCGTGCATCTAGCACTTATCATACTAGAACTGGAATAGCTGCTGTTAGGCAAAAGAACCCACAACTTCCTACATAGGAGCCAAGGACTGACTTGCTTGCCGTCAAAGCTGCTTTCTTTATTGGATTCACCTATCAACTGGTGTCAAGCACCGCCAATGATATTAACGGTAAATATCTGAATCACCCCCCAAAACGTTGATAAATTACTTAATCACCCCTCAAAATGCGGCGATTTTCTGAATCACCCCTTGGCTTGGAGGTCCCCGAAGCTCACCCTAAAACATAGCCAGTTATTTACGCAGTACTACCCTAGAGTAGCTTCCTAGGTACCCTAACACCTCGGTCGTAAACTATTCCAAGTACCGCAATTGTGCAGGCAACGACTTGACTGTCGTGGTAGGTAAGAATGCGAGAGATCATGTCGAAAGAGGGTGTACAACTGTTGCAACTCGTTCGTAATCGTTTGGCTGATATCCTATGGCATTGAGCTGAGCATTCCTTTTGCTTGGCACTGCGCCGGAACCCCTGCAAACGAACGCTCAGCTCAAACACGGGATAAGATAAGCGAGCTTTCCTGCCTTAGTTGCGGCGAGCTGAACATCGATGAGAAGCTGGTTCATTTTGAAATGAAGATATAGGTAATAGGATTGGTGGATCCATTTGGTGGCTGCGGGATGATGTTGATGACCTGCATAAGGAGGAGGCTGCGCCGTACGGAGTACACGAAAAACGAGGAAGGAGGAACACTTCCCATGCCACCAAAAGGCTGATCAGTGGTAGTCTGGCACTAATACCATACACATACTAGAGTAGTACCCACATGTGATGCAACTACTCTCAACTACACGGGACTTCTTCATGGTACTTCACTGGACTCCAATGCAGGCATCATCGAGATGCGATCATGGGAAAGACCACTACATCGCTAACGTGGTCGACGCTGTTTCACTTGTATACATACAAACGTCATGTACTCATGTTGCTTCCCGAGCGTGGCTCGGGTTTGGGTCAGTGGCATGCCTTAATTTTATGGTAGCTGTTCTACAAAAGGCCGAGATGGCCAAGCCAGGCCTCGCTCAGCCCTATTCGCCCACCCCTGCGTTTGTCAGGTCTTAATACATACTATATTAGGTTCGATTCCTAATGGCGCTAGTACAATGACGTTGTAGTTTTGTCCGTATTCTTCCCTGTACCCTTGGAGGACGAACTTCGTGGAGAGACCAGTGTAGTCAAGATTTGTGGATGTATAGCGCGACAGTCACGCCTGTTGTCAATGTGTCAAATGATACATAAGATAGAACTTTTTCCATCTCATATTCCAGTCTAGATCCAGACGCTCTCAACGACATCGATACATTCTCGGATACCCGTATTTTGGGACATCTCAGATGTGCTCAATCAGGAACTTTCCCGAGTTTCCACTTTGCTATGACAACTGGTTGATGTTATTATAACGTGCTTTCTTCTCTTCCAAGAACTTTGCCTTGTCTTTTTTTGGCTGCAGATGCGTCTGACATGAAGGCATATACAGCATCATCTCATTCGGCCTCTGCGGACCCCTCAATTGGGACCAGCGAATTGACAGAAATGACCAAGGTCGTGGAAATTCCAACAATGTCGAACAAGCTATGAAGTCGCTAAGGATTGCAGCTAGTCTCCAAGGCAGCCACAGCCTCAGATGCCGCCTATGATTCCACCTGCGGTCCATAATCCTGTGCATCTTCATGGCAGAATTATGAGTGAGGCTGGTCATGGTATGGCTTCGATGCAGCGATAGGAGTGCCAATCTGGCATGGAGCCCTGGGTTTCTGGACAGTGACTTGGTCTTTTTGTATTGACTGCGGTATCTCTGATTATGCACGTCGCTAAGAGGTAGGTATAAATGCAATGTTGTAAATGGACATAATGCATATAATGAAAATCATCTACCTCAGCCTCTGTGGTTGCTATATCTCTTATCATAGTCCTCAAAGGGTTCCGATTCTGTGCATCCTATGGGATGCTTGTCGTACAATGTTCCTCCAATATGCTTCCAGCATTGACTATCCTCTCGATCAACCAAATTCTGCTCGTCAATGACAACATAACAGTATCTAGGTCTATTCCATACTTGGAGCTAGCTTTCGGTCACTTGTGCAACTGATAATGGAGGTATTGAGCATGATGTGCATTACACGTAAGCCTCTACAGGTCATCTTGGGAACGAGGATGATGCTTTCAAGAGACTGGCTGTCTCACGCTGCCGATATCTATGCTCGTCGCCGAGAGTCGATACTTGGCGCAGTCTTTCAAGATGTGGTTTGATGACATTGTGGCACTCGATAGCCTCTGCACTTTTCGTAAGCCTCTGATGATTTCCTTGAAGAGGAGCTGAAAGGATGGCCAGTGGGGTCGAGAAGAAGATAACAAGAGGACCACTAGGAGAGCCAATGACTTACGATTCTTCTCCTCAAATTGGATTTGCATGTTGAACGCTTTTGGAATTGAAGCGGAAGACGCATCCACACTCATTTCATAAATTGAAATTGCCGGACCCCTCAGACAAGCCTGGACCTTGATGTCGATACTACGGTTCTTGGTATCTGGCATGGTCATGTCCGCTGGGGGTGCGGTCACTATACGATCAGGAAATTAGTATCATGTAGCGTCGATGTTTTGTGAGCCGAAGGGTAAAAACACTTGGTCTCTGTACCTGGGGAATCGCATCAGCACTCAATGAGAGAAATTCTACTCACGAGACGCACTCAGCCATCTAACATTGTTAGGCTCCCCGCCGGTGCTCGATTCTTGTACCAAAAGCTGAAGGTCTTTGCCTGTGTCGTTTCCTCTTTCCCAGACCATGAGCCGAGCTTTTTTTATCTTTCTTGGTAGCGGAAACCTTTGACCAGTCTTTAGAGTGATGGTGGAAGAATTGGCAGTGAAAAGGTGTTGCCAGCCGGTGAGCACTTCCATTACCTCGGAAACCGCAAGACCTACGGGGACAACAGTCATTTAAGTTTATCGGTGTATGGTAAACAAGACTGAAAGTTGTGCTTACCCTCAAATTCGACCGACGACAGATAAAACTGAGGTACTGTTTGCCAACCTACTACGTCTGGCCCACCCTCCGGGTCCATTTGTCTCAAAAAGTCCTTCTCTGAAGACTTCTCGAATGAAGATGCATAGTTGGGTTGCCACATGTTGAAGAGGGTCAAAGAAGTGCGCGCTCTATCCATATCAAAGGCCTGGTCTGAATTTCCAAAGTACATCTTTGAGGTCCTCAGCGAATCCACAGTTTTGGACGATTTCAATATTGCGAAATCGAATTTTCTCTCTGCAGAGGCGTCCGAAAGGTCCACGGTGGCGTTATGCTTGTATATCCTGACATTGTCGATTGTGGATGATCCTGTTGAAATGTGTTCTTCTTGGTAATACAGCCTGTCCAGTGTAGGATATAGCAGTATATCTGTCAATTTGTGCGAGACTGCTTAGTGATTAGCAAGATACGGTAATGCAAAAGAGGGAGTACAACCTAATGTATCTTCGCATTTGATGGATATAATTCGATTAGGAATATCGCGGTGGTATTTCTAAGCACGTCTTCTAGTTTTCTCTACGCCAAGAAGATTTCATTTCATCATTTCCACTTACACAAGTAAAAGCCGTCCGATAATTTGTAGTCTTCCGTACCATTTTTGAGCAATCCGGCCATGAAATCGATATTTTGCAGTCTGCACTCGTGACATGAATGCTATCGAGAGGCATCCCTGTCCGATGTTGTTAGTACAGACCTGTTCGATAGCACTGGGGATTTGAACGGAATTTGCTCAGCCTTACAGTACGATACAAGCTGTTGCTCATCCTCGCCGCTTTGAATGGCAATTCTCCTGGTGAGCATATTGGACCCATTTTTCGCAAGCTCAAAGATCCTACACTTGCTTTGCTGCATGCTGTCAGGGTCTTGGCTTTGTGCGCCGTGAGACTCATACCACACCAAATGTGCCTCGATCAGGAGTTCTTCGCCTTCTCGGCCATTCCATGCGCCTGCTGCAAGTGAAGGAGGTCGTACTATCGAAGACGAAATGGAGGATCCTGGCCGATCCATATTTAAGGGCCGAGATTGAGAAGGACCCACCAACGGGAAATCAGACAATGATGGCTGACGAGTAGTAGATCGCCAGAGTGGACTTGGATCTACTTCCCGTCTATAAGATGACGGGGGCTGCAAGACTGAGGGCTGGTCGATGGTAGCACGTCGGAATGGACCCATCAATACTTCAGAGGGCAACAGCGGCGATTTTGGTAGCGGTTGCTGGTGGGTAGTAGACCGCCTAGGTGGAGGAATACTCCTTGGCTCAGTAGATGTAGAAGTCGAGGGACTGGTCTTAGATGTCACTCTTGACGACGGCGAGATCTCAGCACGTACAATCCTCGAAGCTCGGCTCCCGCTGGCAACATGGGGAACAGGTGGCTGTGGAGAAGCTGTCATACGGGCTTCAATCAGCAATGCTCGTTATGCAGTGAATGAGAAATCGCGAGCCACCAGATGTGCTGGTCGAAAAAACGACGTTTCACAGTCCAAGATACATTTCGGTCAGCCCGAGGAGTAAAAGAAGTCTATGGTGGAAGATTCTGGTCCGCAAACATACCTCCGACATACACCTCGCCCAAAAGTTCCTTCGCATAGGCAGCAGCGGTCGCTGCGGCATATCGTTGCCAGTCTTTGTTCTTGTGGGAGTCTGAGTAATCACAGATCCCCCGTACGATGAGGCATGGAAAAACATCCATTAGTCCCGCAGCCTCCATCTCAAAACACAATGCGTCATGTTGCTTGCCCAGCTGATCTCGTTTTTCTGCATCTCTCATTACGGCATTCCCGGATGCAATATTACCATAGAACGTAACGGGCTGATCTTCGTTCCGGTCGGGTCGAGATACTGTTTGACGCTTATCACAAGCCGCACAGGTGTCACCGTCGCCTCTATGGACGTAGCCTGCCCTGAAGAGGCGGTCATGCTCTGTGCCAGGACATTTATAGCCGGTTTGAGCCATTTTGGGATGCTTCAGGAACATCTCGTTGATGTAATGTGTGATGCTATTGTCGAACCTCTCGTGTTTTGCCCTTAGGTGGGTCGCAGCACTCAACAACTCCTTGTCAGGAAACGGTAATGCTCCTGTGACCACGAACTCTCCGTTCTGAATAAATTTGCCTGAATCATACTTGATTACGCCGCTGTGAGTCCCTGAGGGTTTGCTGACAACAACATCACCAAGTCGAAGACGAGGTTCTCTGCTCGGCACTCCCCCTCCAATGCCTACCATGAGACCGAATCTCAGATTCGCGAAGGTGTTTCTCATGTGATTAGCCACTGAGCCTGCAGCATTGTTGCCGATAGTTGGTAAACAGGTCAGGGCGATGTTGTGGACACCTATTCTGCCCAAGCTGTAGCTGTTCGTATCACGAAGGTGCTTTGTTAAGTCGCTGGCATTGTACTCTTCGTCAAGCATAGCTTGGGCCGCGGCCAATTCTGGATGGACTGCGGCGATCCACCCTACCGTAAAGTCCGAAGGATCCATCGTCGCATAATGCGTTGGATGTTTAGAATCTAATTCGAGTTGATTTGAGGAGGAAATGATAAGCTCAAAAGCTATAATTCCATGCGCAAGACAGAGCTAAGCTATAGATTTGTTAGAATTCGAGGGGAGCCTATAGGTTGGTCCTTCCATAGCTCTTGTAGCCTGGAGGAGAAATGGAGTTGGAGACTACGAGTTTGAGGTCAGCTTCGTCATAGCTAGAAGGATTCACCCCTGGCTCGGCGACACCCCTGGTTCGGTCATTTTGTAGGGCTGAGTACCCGGAACTTTGGAGTTTCGCCCTCCGGGGTCCATCTCTGGGGATCTCATAGGGGATATAAGATCGGATTATGATGATTCGTCATCCATACTAGTATGAATGAATACCCTCACATATATATTATAGCTATAAGCAATCGCTACAAGTTTATACGCGAAAATATCATATCAAAATAGACTGTTGCAAAGTTATAGCAAAGTGACCGAGCCAACGGTGAGCGAGGGGGGCCTTTCTATGATCTTTATCAATAATCAGAAGTAAACATCGAATAATCTGAATTAACGAAACTCAGGATATAATCGTTACGAGTAATACTCTCGATGATCTAAGCCCGAGCGAAGAGCGCTAGAATTACTGCTTCAAAGCAGGAAACTGCGCGAGATCTTGGTGTTCCATGATCGACACCGCCTCAGGTGGGGCAAATCATGTTCTTAGTAATGTGAACACACCTAATCCAGGTATCAAAGCCCTAACATCTTACTGATTTATCAACATAGATCTATTGCTTTGGTGGGCATTTCAGATCGCGATGTTCAAGTCTGTCACTTCCATGATAGTATTTTCTTGGTACGGGTAGTTTTCGTCGGTTTTGTATTTCACTAAGATTTTTCCGAGGTCGTATTCTTTCATCATCTGATCATGTGTTGGTAGATCTCCTTTCAAATGGGCGGTACAGTGGTAGCGATGAACTCTGATATATATTGTTCACCGGCTCAAGTTTTGTAATTAACACATTCTATATCTGGATCAGGTAATGTGGATTATATCGACCTTGCTACGAAATTACAACAATCTCCAATACGGTAGACCCGTACTAGGTCAGCAGGAGGGAAGCTACTTTAGGCACGACGTCCAAGCGTCTCCGAGTGGAGTATATCGAATTTCCATACTTCTCGTTCATGTAATCTTTTAGCAGAAGTACGAACGGCAAGAACAGATCGATCGACTCTCGGCTTGTGACTCGCGAAGAGTCATGGTCGTAAGGCAAACGCAGCTCTATCGAATGATGCCAGTACCTCTTTGCCGCCAATGTCGCCACACGAACCAAGTTGCCATCGTCAGTAACGTCAGAGGAATCGTAACAGACCAATAAATCCAAAATTTTTGGGACACAACCCAAGCCTCTGGCTTCGACTCAGTGCCGGGTGAGAAATTGAAGAACGTCATGCTAAATATTGTCTATATTGCTGCATATTAGCTTCGACCTCTCAAGAGAGCACATACAAGTACGTTACCGAGACAAAGGTAGCCGGTAATAATGTTAGGGTCACGAGAGCAACTGCTCTCATAGCTGCTCCATCGTCTTTCGTCCCTTTGTTGATGGAAAGAAGCGTCTCACTCTGGCTTTGTGCAGCGGTGTTGAAAGCCTGTGCAGATCATCAGCATTCACCGCAAATATAAGCCTGGACCTGACGGACAAAATTGATCTCATTCTGGAGTCTTAGTTGGTTGGATTCGGATCGCGCTTTCAGACTTCTTAGCATCTGACGCTGGAATTGAAATGATTGTCGTGTTTGTGGCAATACTCTCAAGTACTGGTATACAGCACGCTTCGAACTCCCTGTAAACATGTCTTGCTGCTCGATCATACTGTTGATTGTGTCCAAGGCAACACCCAGGGTCTCGGTGGAATGTATGACATGTCTTGCAAAGTCGTGGAGAAAATTATAGTTGACATCTTGTCGAGAGCTGTCATTTCGACGCTGAAGTCTTTTAGCGATGGCATAAGACTGATGTAGAAGGGACTTCTTTTGATTACCTTCTCAATCCCGCGAACCCCGTCTCGAAGCGCCCATACAGACTCGTCAAATACTGCTACGATCTCATCAAGGATTGTTACATGGCTGGCGTATATATCTCCAACGTCGAGCGGCTGTTGCTGTGAGGCTAGTGCCTGGTATAGTCGAAATTGCGATGCCTTTGGGACATCAAAGCAAAAATTTATCGTTGAATCAGGAGTCCAATGCGTGTAAAAGCTCATCTCGGACCAGGAGTACGAGGATTGCATAGGATCAACCTTCTTGGTGATCAGTCGAAACCATGTGATGTGCCCATTGACATTTCCATCCGCGTCGCACATGTCTTCGCAGCCGAAAAATCCATTTGCTTTGCGAGCAAATGGAGACCAAAAAACTCGTGGGATTTCATAGCACGTTGACAGAGTCGAGTTGAGCTCTTCACAATCTAGAAAGACCTTGGAAGAAGAAAACATGAAGCAGGTTGAGGGTTTTTCCCTCAACTTTAGCACTTCTTCAAAGCCCGCTCGCCGCGAGCGCCAGGAGCCTTGGAAATATTCCAACAGGTCAAAAAGCGGCGCTGCAACCTTTGACATGTTCTGATGACGATTTTCGACCTGACACTGCTACTGCGAATTAGGATTAGCAATCGGGTGCTGCTAGACAAAGATGGGGTGAAAGGGTAACGAGGGAAATCTCATACGACAAGGGACAGAACTGTACGGCGCTGGCGATGATGGCAAGACTGTTGACTCAGACGGAAGTCCACGCATATGTAACGACGTAATGTTATTCTTTGCCTCTGCCTTTACTTCACGAATTGAAGTACCGCTCCTGTCTACCACTGGCTCCCTTGGAAAAAGCGAGAAACGGGTAAACAAGGCTGTTACGAGCTGCCTATTTGGGTTGCCATCGGATCCGAGATCACTACAGCCTTTGAATCAATCAATCAGTCAGGTGCGGTCAGACTCTAGAGTATTAATGTGCCATTTTCAGAATACGACCGTAAAACGCTCAGTGCAGGATGATCTGAAACCTCAGGTCATAGCTAGCACTCAGCTGCGGGGCAAGATCATGCATGATGATCGCCTTATAGCCAATGCCAGACGTTCGTTTAGTCCGCGCCCGACTCCTAAATCACATCGGATTACTGAGCACGTGTCCACCCTAACATCAGCTTCTGCTTGACCCTCGACGAACGGCTCAGTCTCCGACTGTTGGAGTGAGGCGCGAGGCGCAGGTCTCCAATCCTTTTGCCTTATAAGCGCTAGGTGTCGCCCCGTTCTAAGTCTCTCGGCTTGATTGCGCGTCCTGTCACGTCCTTTTCAATCTTCAACCAGCTTTCTTCTCTGTAATCTCTGGTCTGCTTAAAGCCATATAATTGTCTCCAAGACGGTTGCTGTTAAGAATACTCTGTCCCTTTGATTTACCACGCTTCATTATAAACTTGCATAGCGACAGACCAATAGACCAGCGCAAGGCTGAGGGTCCCTACGGAGCTCTTGCGGGCCCTTGCACTGATTGGAAGAATAAGCTTTCTAGGTAGTTTCTTAGGAGTAATGGAGAACAATGAAGACATAGTGTCTTTCCGTCCTACGGCCCCCAATATCAACGCGCAGATTCACGCTCCTTTCGATGGTCTTGAGGAAGCACAGATGAGAGACGAAGTCTTTCGTTTCATACAGGAGACCTCACTTAACGACTACCATTCGCATTTCCTGAAAGGAGCCTTCCTTGCTCAGAATCCCAAGGCATTCTCCGGAACTCGCGACGATGATCTCTTCCTTAAGGACGACGAGGCTATGTGCCTGGAAGAAGAAAAGACGAATCGATGGAAACATCCGCGGGCTTTGTGGCAATTAGTGGCTTTGTGCGCCGTTGGGGCAGCCGTTCAAGGATGGGATGAGTCTGCTGTCGATGGAGGTAAGGGATTGTGTTAAAATATGATCTGGTTTCGAATGGATTCCTAGCATCCCACATGCATGACAATTGAAGACTGATCTCTCGAAAACGTAGCCCAAACCTTCTATATCGATGCATTCGGTATCACAGAAAATCGGATCCTCATTGGTTTTGTCGCCAGCGCCCCCTATCTCTGCTGCGTATTTAGCTGTTGGTATGTACTCTACTCAACATCCCGGAATGATTGCTTCTGGGTCTGACATATCACGCAGGCTCACTCAACCTCTGAATACAATACTAGGTCGCCGTGGTACGATCTTCTTCGCCTGCATCTTTTCCAGCGCTTCTTGTCTGGCACAAGCTTTTTCAAGCAACTGGCAAATGATGGTCGGCTTTAGGATCTTGCTGGGCTTGGGCTTTGGACCCAAGAGCGCGACGATTCCAATCTATGCGTCTGAGTGCGCTCCTGCCCATGTCAGAGGTGCTCTAGTCATGTTCTGGCAGTTCTTCACGGCGTTTGGCATCATGATGGGCTACATTTGTGGCGCGGCATTCCGAAATGTACTCGATGGAACCAATGAGAAATTCTGTCCTCAGCCTGTCGGGCCTTCACACAGAACTCCCAAGCCACCCTCAACGGAGGACCAAATCAAGCTCTTGCGTACAAATTGTGTAAGCAAAAGTTCGATGACTGCCCCCATTGTCTTCTTCAATTGGCTCCTGTGGTTCTATATACGCACAAAGACCAAGCTGACTTACTGATCCGAGACAGAGCCTGAATTGGAGACTTATGATTGCAGCACCTGTAAGTAATTAACATCGGAACTCTGGGGTTTCCAGTACTAAACATCATTGAAGATGGTTGCGCCAGTACTTCTAGCGATGTATATATATACTCAGCCAGAGTCCCCACGATGGCTCCTAGCCAAAGCCCACAAGACCGCAGATAAGAAGAAGTCTGCCCAATACTACGACCGAGTCTTCCAGTCATTGAAGCGACTTCGCAATGGTAAGCTTCTCGCTGCCCGGGACATGATTCTTATCCACTACCGACTCCTCAAAGAGGATGAGCTGCGAAGAGAAGCAAAGACAATTTGGTGTCGGCGCGGAGTATACGAGCTGTTTTCCATTCGAAGGAATAGGAGAGCTGTGACGGCGAGTCTTATCGTTATGTAAGGAACCTTCCCCCTTCCCCCTTCCCCCTTCCCCCTTCCCCCAAACTATTCAGACTAGAGCAAACACGATAAAGTCTGAGTACTTGGCTTTCAATACATGGCTTAGAACTCCCGATGTGTACTCATGAGGGAAATTGGCTGACTAGAGACAAGGTTCTTTCAACAATTTTGTGGTATAAATGTATTAATCTACTATTCTAGCTACGTTCTCCAACTTGCGGACTACAAAGCAAAGCAAGCCCTGCTCGTAAGTCTTCCCTTCATTCACGACTCGAGAGTAAAACAAGATCTGATAGTTGACGAGCCTGATAGTGGTCACTGGGGGTTGGGATCATCAATTTTCTATTTGCTCTTCCAGCTTTCAAAACCATCGACACATTCGGCCGGAGAAATCTTCTGCTCGTAACATTTCCATTTCTCGCCCTCTTCCAACTCTTGAGTGCCATTGCATTCATGTTGAAGGACCACGCTTCTGGCAAGACCGGCTTGACCATTGCTGGGCTATATCTCTTTGCTATCGCATATAGTCCTGGGGAAGGTCCTGTCCCATTCGTAAGACTATCCTATGCATTTCCGTCAAAGATCCCGTTATTCTAAGACATCATAGGTCTACGCCGCAGAGAGCATGCCATTATATATTCGTGATCTTGGTACGCCCCTTTTCGTCCCACCCATCTCCCACCTTATACTAACAGCGCTACTCTATCTAGGTATGGGACTCGCCACATCAGTTCTCTGGTTATTCTACTTTCTTATTGGCGTCACTTGGCCCAGCTACGTAAGGGATTTCAAGTCTTTCGGAGCCTTCTTATGGTACAGCGTTTGGTGCATCATAGGCTTTTTCCTCATCTACTTGTGGGTGTCCCTCTCGTTCTCGCACGAGCCTTCCCATTCCTTGCTAACTTGCCACCGAAAGCTTCGTGCCGGAAACAAAAGGGAAGGAGCTCGAGGACCTCGACAAGACTTTCAACGACTCTTCGACATACGATTTTGCGCGCTTCCACTGGAGGCAGGGCGTGTACGCAATCAAACGCTATGTACTCAGGTGCGACGGGGCGAGACCGCCCCGGCCCCTGATCACGGATGCGACTGAATTCAACGATGTGTCCACCTCCAGAGGCTATGCTATGATGCCGCGTAATCACATTGATTGAGTGATAGCACGAAGATTAGGAGCTCAATTCGAGACGGGAATTTGGACCAAGAGACGCTTGACCTCTAATAGACATCTCTACGACCTTACATAACGTTGATCTGACATTTTCCATCCCCAACACCTAATCGTGAATGCTTGCGTTCGAGATCCACCCAAATGGCCAATTATACTAGCTCATCCAGAAAGGTCAAACGAATTTTACTTATTCTAATTCAATTTCCCCTTACTGCTACAAACTCCTTGCGGCTATGACCCGACGCGTAAAGTCAAACGCTCGGCCGCTTTATATATTTTATCTTCTCGCCGGCTTATCCAAATGAGAAACAACAATCAGTTTAGAATTGCCGTCGCTGACAGGCTATGGGCCATTGAACACGAGCACACTAGTCGACATTCTGAGATCTGTTATCGGGTGAGCGCAGGTGCGGCTGGTAGCTGTGGTGGAGGTAGCAAGAGAAATTGCGGAGCGACAAGGCGACGAAGTAATTATGTTTGAAGACGAGGAAAGGAGATGGAACAGCTTTAAGAGGATTGGTTGACGAGCTAGTGCAGGAGGTTTGGTGCATGTGGGGTGCGAGGACGATTGAGATGAAGTGGGACCTGGTTAGTTTTGAGAAAGGAGATGGGTTTGTGAGGCATGGGGAGTGGGGATCCGGGGTGTGAAGACGCGAGATGCTTTCCAGCGGACGGCCCTTAGCCTGAGCGGGTATAATCTTGGCATAGCTATCAAGGGTGGCGAGTCCTTCGTTCGGACCTAGGAGCATCTATTTGGCAGTAATTTGCTTACATTATTGTCGTCTCTCAGATATACGTACATTTGGGAATCTCCTCGTCCAACAATCCTCAGGACTTTTAGTTGTCGCACACGCCACACTCACATGGTCAACGTATAATTATTCGTCCCACTCCCATCTGTACACGCCGTATCGGTAGTAAAACAACCCATCTCCGTCACACTATTAATTCTCCCCAACATGAACTCCACCAGCCGATACGCCGCACTAGGTGCATACTGCGGTACCATATGCCCACTCAAACTGACCTCCACAAATGTAAGCCCCCTCTCCGTGTGCGCCGTACCAAATACCCCTGCCCCAGCAAGCGTGCTTGGATTGTCCTGGGTGTGGTAGGGCATGAAGAACTCATCGGAAGGCTTGGAGGTGAAGCCTTGAGCGCCGTTCCAGGTCATGTTCTGGATCATAAGGAGAGTACCATTGGCGATGAGGATGTAGTCGAGGGCACCATGTCCAATAATGGTTTTTTTGAGGCGTTCAATTACGCTGGGAAGGACAGACAGGCCACTTGGGGTTGAGGAATCGGAGCCACCGACGAAGACGTTGTTATTGGTGCATTCCATCCATTTTACCATGGGCGCATTGATAGCCGCTTGCACGTCGCTGCGATTGAAATACACGGTCGCGCCTACGGGGGTGTAGTCAAAGGATCCCGGAAACCCAAGAGGGTCAAATAATAATGGACAAGTGGTGGCGATTTGGTATATGTCGAAGCAGGGGTTTATGAGGGAGGCGGCGCGGAAAATGGCTTCCCAGACATCACATTCGCCGGTTGTGTCGTTAGACACTGGAGGATTCGGGAGCAGTCCCGCGGGAGGGTAGACGAGATAGTCGTTCAGGAAGGAGGTGTAGCCGCAGGTGTCGGCTTGTTGGTGGAGGTAGGATACAAAGGAGGCGTTGAGAGAGAAAAGGGGAGCAAAGTAGTCGACATATGCAACGGCAGGGACTGGGCATAATTAGCGCCTGGGTTAGCTAAGGAATTGAGAGGACATACTCTGCATTTGAACGGCTTCCGTGCTTGTACTCGGGTCGTACAACATGATTGACTCAGCACCATAGTAGGTGGTATCGTTGGTATTTAGCATCGCATCTGCTATGTATGGCACGTAGTATCCCGCATAGCTCTCTCCAGTAATGTAGATCTTCCTATTCTGTAAACCAAAAGTATTCACAAAGTTTTTAAAAAATCCAAGGAACTGCGAAGCTACGTCCGCCTCACTCGTAGCAGTCGGTGTGCCTTGCGAAAAGCCAGTTCCCACAGGCTGTTCTACCCACACCATACTGGTCAAATTCGCCCTGGGATTGCTTGTTAATATGGGTCCTCTTCCTCATTATCACAGGCAATGTCTCACCAGGTCCACGGGTTTTTCACAGGCAAGAAAGTGCCGTATTGCCAAAGGAATGGTCCGTTTTCTTGCAGGAGTCCTTCGAGAGAACTACATCCGGGACCACCGTTCAGCCAGATGGTGATTTCGTTCTCAGCAGCTGGATTCGTCGAGGGAAAGTACCAGAAGTAGAGTTCACGGGTCTCGTTTGCGTTGGAGGATACGGGTAAGAGTCCTGCATAGGATTCACCAATGTCGAACTACGTCGGTTTCAGCTGAGGAAGGCAAACATCGATAGCATTTCTCACTGAAACGTCTGGTATGGCAGTCCCATCAACGGCAAATTCTGTCACAGTCAGTATCTTTGTAACGCGCACAGATTGGTCTTGCAGCAGTCACTGGAAGCATTAACGCTAGCTTGTCGCTTCTGCAGCTGGGGAAATTCATGGTTTTCGGATTGAAATCCTGGAATGTGCCTTGGTGGCAATTTTGGCAGTGTTTTTCCTACATGCTGCGCGCTTCTTGCCACAACGGTACAAGCTGTTGTCAAAATACTGAGACAAATTGAGGAACGCATTGTGAGTTGAAAGATACAAAGGACTCAAGAGGCAAGTCATGTCTCTCTGAAGAGCACTCAGTACTGTTGCTCTAGTTATTATATTCTCCCCAACACGGGCAGCTATCTGCTAATGTAAAGGCAGGGCAGGTGCAGGCACGCCGTCATAATGTACCAACAAAGCCTATCGTGAATCCAGGAACAGGTTTAGCTCTCCACAGTAAGGCCAAGCGGCCGATTCGGAAGAAATAAGCACACAGCTCGGTCAAAGAGGAAGGCTGGCACATGGAGATAAGGTCATTGAGCCAAAGGGAAACACGTTACACATCGCAGGCAGACGAGGTCCTGGACCTGCACGAAGGATGATATACCTGCCCTTCTGAGCATTTTTCTGGCTTCTCCACATGTTCCTCCGTCATTATGCGCAAGTTATGGCCGAATCTGGCAGGTAAGCATGAAAGCCTATTTCAGGCTTAGCGATTACGGCTCGCTAGAAACAAGTCAGTCAGAGTATGGATATTTGGAACTACAACACACCTGACGACGACGTCGGCCACGGCCTAAAGTTTCGGCTTTCGTAGTAGCCTCCTTCGCTGCTGCTTTCTCACGCTCGGCCAGTATAGCAATCCATACCGAAGGATCAGGGGCAGTCTCCTCAGAAATATCTCCCAAGCCTTCCTCGAGAGTGCCTTTATCATTGACCCAGACTTTCGCAAAACTGAATTGCGATTCGGCTGAATGGTCTTTACTTCCAGCTTGAGTATCCTCGACTTGGCTTCGATCAAGTAGCTTGTCAACAGATGCGGAATCGTACATAATATCCTGGGAGTCATCGTCTTTGAACAACGCTTCCGTACCATATCGTAGGATTGACTCTATGTCCTTGCCATCTGCTTCCTCAGCGTCCATCTGCTCGATGAGCACTTGGTCAAGCGCCATCTTCCTCTTTCCAATCTGCATAATCTTTTCTTCCGCTGAGGCGCGAGTAGTGAGCTGGAAGACAAGAACCTTCTTCTGTTGTCCTATTCGGTGAGCACGCGAAAGGGCCTGTATATCTTGGTGAGGATTGAAATCGGGATCCATGATGATAACAGTGTCAGCGGTAGCTAAATTTATGCCGACCCCTCCAGCACGAGTGGAGAGGAGGAAAGCAAACAGCTGGGAGTTGGGAGCGTTGTACGCATCGATCTTCTTTTGCTTCTGAAGTGTGCCTACCCTCCCGTCCAAGCGCTCGAAAGAGAGTCCCAACCCATCAAGAAAGTCTTCCACAACATCCAGCATATCAAGGAATTGACTGAAGATTAGAACTCTGTGGCCACGCTCCTGCAGCTTGGGTAGCATAAGTTCAAGTAATTTCAGCTTGTTGGACGCATCGACGAGATTCCGATGTGACTTCAACGCAGTAGCCTGCCTTTCCTCGACCGCTTCGTTGTAAACAAAGGGATGACAGAGGCATTTGCGCAGCTGCATAAGCATGTTGTTCAGATTCGTACGGTCTTTGCTAGCAATTGACTTTTTTCCGGAATTCAGGATCAACTTGATTAATTCCGGATTTTGTGCTAAAATCGACTTGTAAAGCTTCTTCTGCACGAACGACATAGATACTGGTAAGATAATCTGGGCCATTGGGGGAAGAAACTTGAGCACTTCGGCTTTGGTTCGGCGTAAAAAACACTTTCGTAGCTTATCGTGTAATTCAGCCACATTCTCTTTTGTTAACGTGGAATAGTCCTCTTCCATCTGTTGAGCACTGATTGAACTGTCTAGGAATTGGAGGAGATTAAATAATTCTCTTGCATTATTTTGTAACGGTGTGCCTTCATAAGTGATGTTAGCAATCAAGACACACTATACGTAGGCGTTGAGATACATACCTGTCAATAGAAGCTTGAAAGGGGGCTTCAGTGCGTTCAGCGCGCCGTACAGGATGCTTTTGTCGTTCTTTAGACGCTGGCCTTCATCGACGACCAGACCAGCCCAATGCACGCCCCTGAATATCCGTCGGAACTCGTGATCTTGTGCCGCATCGTAAGAGGTGACAACTACATGGCATCCTAAATTCTTATTGCCCTCGGAGAACAGCTCGTGCTTGAAAGCTAGCTTTCGTGCTTCGGCGGAACCGTAGTATAACACGACTCTTAGTGACGGGGCCCATTGTTTGATTTCGCGCCTCCAATTAGGGCAGGTTGAATTTGGAACAACAACGAGAAAAGGCCAGCAACCATGGATTTCTTTGAGGGCGGCAAGGAGTCCGATAACTTGTATTGTCTTCCCTAGTCCCATTTCGTCTGCCAAGATGGCATTTTGCATCTTATCATTGGTAGTATAGCCAATTGAGGCCTTCGAGCTGATAGACCATCATCTTTCCCCCAGTCATACTTGGCGGTTGGGTCTTTAATTCTAGGTTGGTCGCAAAATCTTCTGTCCGAACTTTAGCAAGACTGGCCTTGAGGTCCTTCTGGTTTGGTTGCTGTATGTAGGCTCCCATCACCCAATCTTCATAGGCAGCCTTGAAGTCTTCCCAACGCTCAGTATCCTTTTGACCTGACGGCTCTATCCATACGACGTCTTCATAGCCTAAGCCCTTGAATTTGACCAAGGCCTGTTTAATCTCATTGATGCGGGCCTTCGCAATATCCTCCCTTTGCAGCTTCACCACACTCGTGTACTCAACGGCCAGGACAATGTCGACACGCATGTAGTCTTCGGGAACAGCTTCTATAGTGGTCATCTTGGGCAGATTCCAATGATCGTCTTTCTTTGCAAAAGCCTTCCTCACGGATGTAGCAGTCATCCCGCAGACCCAGGTCCCGGACATCCACTTGACCTGGAAGTAAGACAACTTCTTCCATTTGACAAGGTACTCCTTTATCTCTTCGGAAACTTCATGCGTTGGCAGCCCGGGCTCGTAGTAATCCACTCTCGATGGCCGCCATGCAACCAACGACTCAACCTCAGCTGGTGCGTCAGCGCAATCATTGCATACCCAATTCAGATGGTACTCGCTAAAGCGTCTAGCGGCCAAGTCTTCCTCGGAGAGGTCCTCGGCGGACGAAGTAGAACCACTCTTTGGCGGCAGGTGATGCATGTGACAGGCTCGGAAACACGATAAGCAGCGAAAGAGAACATTGTGACTGTTGTTGACAAGATCTGCTAAGACTTCAGTGACAGGGTCTTCACCACCATTGTCTTCACGATCTGTCTGTTCCTCTTTGGTAGATGTGCGCTCACGGAAGGGCGCGGTTGATTCACCAGGCTCGTGACATGAGAAACAGAGACCTCGATCCGGACTTAGTGGGTCTTTTTGTATGGATACACCGAGGCAACGTCGACATTGGAGAATGAAATCCTTCTTTCCAATTTTTGTCACGAGATGTTCACGTGCATTGCGAGGGCCGAGACATCTGTGGTGATAGGACAATGTGCAGCTCTGACAATAGACGAGGTTACCTTTTATTTCGCTATCATCAGGCTCACCACAGGTGTCACACATTTGGCAATGGACAAGTCGGAATTCATCATCATCTGCGAGCGTTTTGAAAGACTCCTTGGCGCCTGTGTATTTAACAACACCATCACCCGTTGAGGTGACTTTCTCAGGGATGTAGTCTTCTCCAACTTCTCGCATACTCTTCCGAGCCACATTTCTACCAGATCTCCTAATGCCTTCATTCTCTTCGTAGTCGTCCGAGGAAGACTCTATTCGGTGGGACCCGCGCAGGTTTTTGGTGTATCCTTGAGACATCCTACCATTCGAACGTCGCTTTCTCTTCCCGAGTTGCACCACTTCGTCTTCGCTGTCATCACTAGCCAATCCTTGCAGTCCGATAGCGTCGGAGTAGTTGATAGCTTCCCGGGTCGCGCGCTCTGTACGTACTCGGCTTGAGCGCCTGGTATGCTTGTGAGAAGTAGAATCTCCACTTCTTGATCCTGAAGTTTGCGAGCTATTGCTCGGATACGACCTTGAGGGCGGATTTAGCCTTAAGTATGTCATGTCTGATTTGTTGGAGGTCCTAAGCGGGCGACGACCCCGCCGAACAGGTCTGGTAAATCCGACACTTCCAAGCTCGTCATCCGAGGAAGAGACGAAGCTCGAGATCTTCGTATGCCGTCGCTGTCTGACTGGTCTGGTCCAGCGTGCGAGTACCCTTTGAGAATCGTCCCCTGGATCAGAGCCGCTGGTACGTTGGTAGTTGTAGTCGGTCAAGAGTGAGTCGCCGTTCGGAAGTTGATCCAGCTCGTCAAGTGATATCTAGAGGTAAAGGAAGGTTAGACTCGATACGCGTAACGAGACACATAGTGCCATGTCTGCTTATAGTGTAGAATGATGATGTGAAAGAGTATATGAGTGAGGAACGAGGCAGGTGAGTGATGTCTGCTGCTGAAGTGGAAGAATAGTAGTGGCACAACTGGGTGCTAAACGGTCGAGAGTAAAACTCCTGTGATTGTTCACACCTGAAAACATTCACTCCAGATAACGTTCACTTACCACTTCTTCAGACCCATCGTCCAATTGTACAAGAAGACTTCCGTCATCATACTCTCCCAGAATTTGGCTTACTTGGGGCTCCTCGTAGACCTGGTATTCCCATCGGCGCTCGATAGGAGGTACTAGCACTGCGAGACCCCTCTTTCTCACAGAGGTTTCATTCAAGATTTCGAATTGAGCATTATTCTGTGATGAGGAATTTGGCTGAGAGGTGAAGAACGGGGAGGACTTCCATTCAACAGTCGAAGTCGTGTGGATGTCTTGGACAAAGATTGGCTCAACGAGCTCCACATCTGATGCTATTCCATGTCTGCGTTCTCCAATTCTGTAGCATGATCATGCAGCGCTGCTATGTCTGCATTATACGTGTTTGTCTCTGCCATTCTTTCTTCAATCGTTCGCACGCTCTTGTCACCTCAAAGCTTTTCAAGTGCAGTACCAAATTTGGGGCGCTTCCTTCTTGATTTTCGATCGAGGCAACTATTGAGGATGACTCACGGTCGGGGTCGTTGAAGCATCAAGTCGGGAGGGACATGGGGTCAGGAGAGTTCACACTCAGTGAGCGAGTGGACATGAGAGCTAAGGGTGCTTGGTCTCAGGTCTTAGGATTGATCTATTGGCGATGTACGCATATGCTCGCTGCGGCATGAGAGCACCACCAGAAGCACAACTGTAACAGTCAAGAGGAGCAATCACGAAGAACAAGCGTAAAGCAGAAGTTACTTTATTGGCGTGGTGAGGCTCAATCGGACGCGCACCATGTGCAGATCCGGAAGATATATGGCCCGGCCCGGTAGGGACGATGACGTAAATGTGCATTGAGCTCGCTTTGGAAAATAAGCAGCGGTCGTTGTATGTGAGGAGGCCAACATTCATGCACCATGACTACCCTAAACCCAATGGCAAGAACTTACATAGAGTCATCTTTCCCAGCATCGAAGGACATCCATTACGTAGGTGGGCTCCTCGTCACAGTGTACGGCCTGAAAGAACTACAAGCAGACATTCACAATGTAGCATGTCTATGGCTACTCCATCCAAGGCTACAAACACAAGGATGCATGGAATCAATCGCCTTTTCTACCATCAGCCGATGGAACAAGAAGCTAGCAATGACAGAGAAGGACAAGATATCCACTGGTCTCATAGCTGTGTCTTTTGATCAAAGAAACCATGGCACCCGAGAAGTTGACCCAGTTGCAAACTAATCATGGAGAGGCGGGAACGAGAGACATGCACAAGATATGTTTGCCGGTTACCACGGGACTGCTGTGGATACCTCGCATCTCATCACCTACATCTCCTCGTACATCTTTCCTCATTCAAATCACTCGATAACAAATAACATGGTGCTGGGTGTGAGTCTAGGTGGCCACGCTACATGGCATTGCTTGATGCATGACTCGCGTGTCACGACTGCTATGGTTATAATTGGCTGCCCCGATTATATATCTCTGATGTCAGATCGCGCGCGACTTTCGAAGCTGAAGACATGGACCAAAAGCAAGCCACCTGGCGCAGATTTCTTAGGATCGAAGGACTTTCCCCCAGGTCTGATAGAAGCAGTGGAGAAGTATGATCCAGCTGGGATGCTACTGGGGGTGAGGAACAGAGATGAGAGTTTCTACGATCGAGAACCCACAGAAGCAGAGACAAGAAGAATTTTGCCACTGATGGAGAAAACCTTCAGTGGAAAGAGGCTGCTCAACATGGCTGGCGGCGCGGATAAATTGGTTCCCTACAAGTGTGGAGAACCATTCTTAAGGTGGCTTGAGAAGTCTACCGCTCCAGACCGTTGGTTTGCTCATGGTGATTTTGTGATAGAAGACAAGGTCCTCGATGGCATTGGCCATGAAATGAGTCCTGGCATGGTGCCAGAGGTGCACCGATTTATTCTGGAGACTCTTGATCAAGTATCTCCAGAGAGCCCTAGCAGGACCTGGAAGATATAGATCAAACTAAAGCAGATGAACAGCCTTTCGCTTTAAGACAACGCAGGTCATGATCTCCATCTTTCGGGCCCTTGCAGTTGCCATGCTATGCGCGTTCAATCCTGAAGCCGCAATAATGCGCTCGGTAACATGATGTCAATATATATATCATCGAGGACGTAAAAAGGGCTGCAGTATATAAAAATACAAAATTACATATTATGTCTACTAAACTCTTTGGACTTCCTAGGGGCCATTGCAGGCCAAGAACATGAAGGAAAACACTAAATATTTAGCATCTTCGTGGTTCCAAATGTTGCTATCGAACGATCTTGATGATTGATTGTCTTTGAATCCGTCTTTAGTTCTCCAATTTAATCCCCAAGAATGTTAGTGTTCTCTTCTTATGATTACCACTGAAATCAGCTCTGCCCCTTCGATTCTGTCCTCTAGCTTGTCTTCAATCAAAAGCTACCTTCTGATCAAAGACCATAAGCCCCTGAATCAGTCCTCGTAGAAGCCGCAGTATCTCCTCGATGTGTGCAATCTCAGTCTGCCGAAACGTGTCCCAATTATTGAGCATGGACACCCAGATATTCTTCTCCACAACTACGAGAGACTTCAGTAGAGTCGTGCTCCCTATCTCTAGCTCCTTGACGCGAATCAGAGCCCCACAAACCCACGCCAGTTGGGCCTTTTGCTCAACGTCGTAGAAACGACTGTTGGCGACTTCCATCTCTAGTTCGAGCTTCTGTACCCTTGCCAAATGTGCGCACACCAACGACGACATACCTTATCCATGATCCAACCTCCACATCTAAGCCCGGTCTTTGCCGTCTGATGCAAGCCTGCATGACTACCTATACTTGTCCTCGTCGTCACGCCTTCAAATCAGGATCTCCTGCGACTGCATACGCAATCGGAGGAAAGGCTGTTACACTCTGGCGTTGGTGATCATCAACAATGGGTGCTGCCTTGTTGGCACCGCTAAGGAAGCTTGAAAGGTACAACTCTGGGCCAACTAGATGCCAGCGATAGCGGTCCGAAGCGTACAGCCTTCCGAATGAAGCTTCACGGGAGACGGGTCAGGCGCTGCAAGCAAAGATAGGCTGGTGAGGCCTGTGGTGAGGCCTGCAACCACCAACCCAAGCTTGCACTAGAGGTCCGGTGGTTCATTAGCTACTTCCTCGTCAGCTGCTCTTAGCCTCTCATGTATCGCATATACTTGAAAGGCTTCATTGCCTTGACTTCTTGCCTTAACGTCATCCTGCATTACCGTATCACAAAAAGGCACCCTTGCCCACGTAGATAATTCTCATTTTTATATACATACATATTATATACACCCCGAACTTAGGATTAGAGATTGCCGTTTTCGATCGGGAAGCGAGGAAGCAAGGGGGAGCAACGAGGAAGTGCAGGGGCGCAGCAGGTGGGAGCCTGAATTGGCTGCCCTGTACCCGGCTATAGCTGCTCGCGTTATTTATGACGTTGGTCAGCACTGCTACCTAGAAATCTCCACATTCCAGCCCTTGCGATAGAGTCAATGACGGGGGCTATCTGCAGCAGTGGCGCCCATATCAGGGACCGCTCGAATACTGAGGAACAGGATGAGGAGCAGTACTCACCTATTATCGAAACCCTTTCTGTGGTGAGCTCCTTAATTCGACGGTTTCGATCTCACTCGGTCCAGGCTGTGGTGAGTTCGAAAAGTACCGATAATTAGTTAATGGGCGACGAGGAAGGGACGAAAATGTAGCCTTTATATATAAGATAACGGAAACACGTAAGCTGAAGCCAAAAATTTATCTAATACTAAGATGAAGGCAAAGGATCTTCTTGAATGAACATCAGATACGGAAGTTAGAAACCGTATAGAGTATTTTTCGTGATGCTGTGAGAAGCGCTACACTATATCCCCACCACCCAGAACCTGGAGCAGCCACAACCAACCTTCCCCCCCATCATCGGCCCGCTGGCTTTTGTTCGCGAGCGGATTCAGCATGTCAACAAAAGTAGGCGCTTCCTAAGTATGTTTTGCCTCTTCTTCGCCAGTAACAGCGTCATTGGCTGTAGCCTAATCTAAAATTAAATGGTAACGTCCCCCCCTGGGTAGCGGAAAACCCCCCGTGCCGGAAAATATGAGGGGTACTTGGACATCAAGCAATTGTAACTCTGCGCACACGTCGAGCTTTACTAAATTTATGTATAAGTAGTGTGCTATGGCTACTGTCGAACATTTAAGACTATTTCCAACCTATAAATTACATTCGCGTCGTCGCCTTCTCGTCCGATCTGCTTAAAGCCCTCTTTTATAGCGAAACAACCTCCATTTGCTATAACGCCACTGACAAGCCTTTACTACTTTAAAATATAGATATAAAGGTTTTTTCTAAGCCTTAAAGCCTTATAATGGTAGTAAGAAGTTAATATCAACTACGTGGCCGCCGTAGTATTCGTCGTTTCATGTAATATCGCACGCTGACTGGTACTTATAAATTAAAGCGGTACGAATCCGGTTAAAGTAAAAAAGCCCCTTTATCGTATTAAAATAAGGTGTAATTTAATCTAGGTAAGCTTATAAAATAGATTCTGTTACTGAAACGCCTGTAGCTGGGCTCCTCTAACCGGGCGCACCTGTCTAAGCATGCCAGCGCAGACCATGGTAAAGGCGCTAATTGAATCTCATAGCGGGTAAGACCAGCCCAATTGATATTAGCCTTCCCGAATCAGCTGATCGCCTCAGAACTTCGGCCTTAGCTTTGCACCCGTCGAAGGGCATAGCCGACCTAAATTGTATCCCAAATAAGTAAAGCTTCAAAATTCTTATTACCTAATTTCCAATCGAACTTAGACGTAGGATAATAATAACTCTGTATCCCTGTACCTTAATAGGTAAATAGGGGTTATATTTATAGGTAAATAGGGGCTATATTTATAGGTAAAGGGGTTGTAACCGTAGTATTTCCCATAATCATTACTAAGACTTCTGCTAAGGTACCTTAACTGAGGTCCGGGTGACTAGCCCTATACAGCTAGAATGGATGCAGGTAAACTCCTCAAACCTAATTGAGTCTAGATGATCTGCGTAGAAGCCTCGGCCTTCCCCGCATGGACGGCCGTCGTCCGCTCTGGCATTCGTTGTTGACGCAGGAAATGGTCACCTCTGCACGACTGCCCAGTGAAGCATCATTACCTTATACTCACGTCCAGCATGACGAGCACACAGTTGAACTTCCTCGCACCTTTGGACGCTCCTCTACCTCCTCCATCAGACGGCGAAGTTCTCACGGCGGCCCAGTGGATCACCTTGATGGCAATTGCAGACACAATAATTCCAGCTATCGAAGTCTCCTCGACCACATCAGACAATAGGCTATGTGTCCAAGCGGCTGAGTATACGAGCGCCATCAGTACTGTCAAGGATGGCGTGACGGCCGAAGCCCATGACAATCATCCCCAGGCGTACATGCATGAAAACGCTAGCTCGGTCCCAGGGTTCAAAGAGCTCCTACGGAGGACGATGAGTGACTTCGTGAGGGAGGACGCCAGGAAAGGGATCAGGGTTATATTGTCAGCTTTGGAGTAATAGGCTCTCCAAGATAAGTATAGGAATTACGCTAACAGACTTCAGTACTCGAGCAGGGTGCCTATTGACTACCGGCTATACGACCTCTTTCCACGTCCAACCCGTCAATATCCGTCAGCAAATCCTACAGGGCTGGGCCAAATCGTACCTTTTACCGCTGAGGCAAAGTGCCAAAGCTCTGGCAGCCATTGTAACTTTGACGTGGGTGAGGACAAGCCCCACAATCGGTCCTGTACTAGGCTTCCCTCGAGCGCCTGTGCATGGCAAACCTGGCAAAGGCTTCGACTATAGCTTTATACAATTTCCTCCAGGTGCGGAGCCGGAGATCCTTGAGACCGACGTGGTCATCGTGGGAAGTGGCTGTGGAGGCGGTGTATGTGCAAAAAATCTAGCCGAAGCTGGCCATCGCGTCATTGTGGTGGAGAAAGCATACCATTGGCCCCCAGAGCATCTTCCCATGATGGAACGAGACGCGGGCATTCATTTGTTTGCGAACGGCGGTATAGAGTCTGCAGATGACAACAGCATCTCAGTCATCGCGGGCCAGGCGTGGGGAGGTGGTGGTACCGTCAATTGGTCGGCATCGCTGCAGACCCAGGCATACGTTCGAAAAGAGTGGGCGGACAAAGGTCTTTCTTTCTTCACGTCTTCCGACTTTCAGGAGTCGTTGGATCGTGTTTGCCACCGAATGGGGGTCTCCACGGATCACGTTGAGCATAACATAAATAACAAGACGTTGACCGAGGGCGCCAGGAAGCTTGGCTATAGTCATAAGATGGTGCCTCAGAACACCGGAGGGAACAAACACTATTGTGGATATTGTACGCTAGGCTGTGGTGCCGCCGAAAAGCAGGGACCTGTCGTCTCCTTCCTGCCCGATGCCGAAAGGGCAGGCGCGCAGTTCATAGAGGGTTTTGAGGCAGATAAAGTACTCTTTGAGACGCTCGACGGCAGGCAGATCGCGACTGGTGTCAAAGGCCGCTGGACCTCAAGAGATAGCTCTGGGGGCGTCAGTGGCAGCGATCGAACTTGTCGCGATGTAATCATCAATGCAAAGCGAATTATTGTAAGTGGTCTTTCTAAATCAACCCTTTCTAATCAACCGCATATGTGGGATGGCAAGACATTATTGGGAATAGTATCGCTTCAGCCGTCTCGATTTGATCACACTCCATAGAGGCGAGGCTGACTTATTGCAGGTATCTGCAGGAACACTCCAGAGCCCCTTGCTGCTGCTCAGAAGCGGTCTCAAGAATCCTCAGATCGGTCGGAATCTTCACCTGCACCCAGTGACCCTCCTGGCTGCCACGTTCCCAGACCGACTGAATCCGTGGGAAGGTGGCATACTGACTACTTTGGTGGACGAATTCCAGAATTTGGATGGCCATGGTCATGGTGCCAAACTTGAGTGCATGACTATGCTGCCGTCGTGGTTCTTGCCATTCCTGCCATGGAGTGGTGGTCTCGAATACAAAACGCTCTGCTCGAAGTTCTCGCACATGACTGGTCACATCGCCCTCGTACGCGACCGTGACAGTGGCCGGGTATACCCAGATCCTACAGATGGCAAATGTAGGATTGCATACACTCCGAGCGCGTTCGACAAGAAGCATTGCTTGGAGGGCGCCCTGGCTCTTGCTCGTATACTGTATGTGCAAGGCGCAAAGGAGATTATTACAGTCACCGCTGGCATGCCTACGTTCACCCGCCCCGATGTCACCGGTGGAGACAGTGGTGACGGGATCAATGATCCTGCTTTCCAGGCTTGGCTTGCTGAGATGCGAAGGCGTGGTGTCGATCCTCCTGAGACCGGGTGGGGTAGTGCTCACCAGATGGGTACTTGCCGCATGGCCACGACGCAGAAAGCTGGTGTCGTCGATCAGAAGGGCAAGGTGTGGGGCGTTGAGGGCCTGTATGTGGCCGATGCGAGTGTGTTTCCAAGCGCTAGTGGTGTCAATCCCATGATCACCAATATGGCTATCAGTGATTGGATCTCGAGAGGCATAGCAAGGGGGATGAGCGGAGGCGAGACCGAGACCGAGACACGAGCCAGACTATAAAGGCCGATATCGATACATTCTCTCCTCTTCGGGCTCGCTGTCAGTGAACGGAACAACCTTCAAGGTAATGTCCCCAGAAATCTGTTCAGCTCTCGAGTGTTCACACTTTCGGTTCTAGGCATATCAAAAACCATGGACCGCACCAGAAGCAAGCCTGGCTGTGTATGAGATGAATCCAAACCTTTCTAATCGCGGGTGGTGAATATCCCAATTCGAAGCTTTTATCGATATAGCCGCAAATACTTTCGATACCTGGCCGCTTCTCAATTTTTGGACGAATAACAGCTGGCCTCTGAAGGATATGGCCATTGACATAAGTTACCGTTCTTGTTCAGCACTCATCATCCTCACCGTAACCTCGCCTTCGATCGATATGAGTGACGTTAAGCCCAAGAACCCGCACTCTTCACCAGCGACGCTAGATTACAAAGGTCCCTTTCAATACATGTATCCCGAGCTATGGAGCAGTCACTGCCTCACCACATTGCCGAACTCTGAGGAGTCAGAACCAGAATCAAAGCCGCGAATCGTAACGATTCATACCTTCTCTCCCTCCCTACCTTTCGAGCTGAAGCGCGACATCATTCGGAATTACATCCATGGCCCTGAACCCTCCCTCGCCATCCTACACGGTATTCAGACCTCGTCTAACAATAAATAACGGTCGAAAGGCACAAGCCATGTTCAGCAACGCAGATCCGAGATCCGCACTCGGCTTCGCGACGCAGGATTCAAGCGTTTTCAACCGTCTGTACCTTGGATCGCGTATGCAACAAGCTCGTCGAGCTCGTGCTGGTGCCGCTGGACAAGCCCTATGCGCGTCATATGGGGTATGTGAGCGTGCTTGATGCGGATCGTTCTAGAAGATAATTTGAAATATCCGAAGTGCAATAAGTCTTCGGCGGCGGGTTATCTTAGCGTTCTATTCTCGCCTGTGGCATACAGACAAGGCAGGTGAGCGGCATAACTCATATCCCGAAAACGTGCTTGTAGGGTGTAGATGATAGCAGTACGACTACGACTCGAATATAAGCATTCGAAGGTGCTACCTATCTGACCCTCATACTATTGGAGTTCCACGTTGTTTGGAAGATTGAGGATGGTGTATATCGTATCATTCTTTGGAGAGTGGCTGATTAATAATGGATGGGTAATAGATGGATGTGCCATCCAAGACAAGACAGGACGAAGACAGCCTTCATTCCGGTTTCCAGAGTACCATGCCATTACTTGGGTGTACTGTTGTATATACTGTTGTATATAGCACGGGATATGTTACAAGTCTATGACCGTGAAGATGGTGCTCATCACTCACATCCGCCTCTTTGACCCTTATGAGCGATTAGAGGAATCAGAGTGATTCTACCTCCTTCACTATATTAGATCATTATATGATTATATCATCATCATCATCATCATCACATCATCTTCACTATACCATCATCATCATTATCATCATCATCACCACATCATCATCAATGCAATCCCAATCCCAATCCCAATTCCCAATGCCGGCGTTCGCTCCATCAAACCCATCGAACCCATCCCATGCTCCTCCTTGCAAGCCCCCCGCCGTTCCTTTCCTCCCTCTCCTTCCCGCATAACAGGAAGTGATCCCCCGCTCCCCTTATCCTCCCCCTCTCCTTCCACGAAGATAATCGTCACCCACCTCCAAGCCCACCCACCTCCACGTCCGCACCCTCCCCACCACCATCCCCCCATCCCCCATCCATATCATTACCACCCTACCACCCTTCCCATACCCTTACACCTCCCTCATCCACACCCACCCATCTCCCGCCCTAAATCCAAAATGGCGTTGCAGAGTATCTACAACACAGCCAAGAGAACAAACAAGCCTACCCCCCAATCTTCCTGAGCTATGGAATTCAGGAAAGAATAGTACAGAGCATTGATATGTGCTGAAGAGACTGACTGCTATTAAGTATGCGGTGATTATGTTCATTCGCAGGCTGACTGCCATTTCGGTTGTGAGTGGCAGTTATGGTATGTTTGGTTTAGGGCGTGAGGGATGATGGAGAGGTCGTGCATGTGTGTGTGTCCGGGTGTTTCTATTATGTATGAGCGTGTCGATTTGGGGTTGTGAATTGGCTCGTCATCGCAGTGCCAGGGAATATTTTTGAGAACGGGCTCAAGGGTCATGCATTGTTGGTGGAGGGGAAGGGTGTAGAATGCGGAAGGAGATGGTAGACCTCATGCAAGCAAAAGTCAGTCGAGCTTTCGGATAGTAAACACCAGATACATGTTGTCGTCGTTTGACATTTGTAGAGCAGCGGGGCCCTGGCGTATGATAGCAGAGCCTACGTTCCTGAACCGAGGGAAAAGCTTGACGCGCGAGTTGCAGGGCCACGGACCCTCGGTATGTATATTGTAGGGTGTCATCGAGTAGGATATGATGTGGTCAAAGGTTCAAGTGGTGCGGAAGAATTTATTTCCAATTGTGTATGAGATACAAAGAAAGTCTCGAAGAACCGCGAAGATTGTGTACGACTCAAGAATGAGCAGGAACTCGGTCGTCATAGGACGAGTGCGAGTCAATATCAAAAATATGCACGATGTAACAACAAACGACGAACAAGACTCTCCATCCTCTCCTAAGCTCACAATGTGTGTCTCTCTCTCTTCGAGGTTCCCTACCCCGATCACACTAATTCGGCCCTTCAAGGCAAAGAAGAACGGCGTCCATGCCTATATCTCTACTCCGGCAAGCCACCACCCATAGCCAGTGGCACTTGCGTACCCAGCGGCAAAGTCTGATTCTTCTCACGCAGCATGGGTGACGCAGAATGAGCCACACGGCCTGGAACGCCGCTGAACTGATACACCCTCAACGAGTTGATCAACCAGTACGACTCTGCGAATGCGCTGGGATTGTTCCGAACATAGTCTACACAGCTGGAGGCGAGAGCGGAGCATTTCGGAGAATTAGAGAAGACCGCGCCGGCCCAGTCGCCGCAAAAGGTCGTGTCGAACACCTTGAAATATGTGTTAGAAACGACAGGGGTATACCAGGAGTGAGGGTGAAAGACGTACAATCTGCTGATTCTTGAAATGAGCATCAATGTTGCAATTGCCCTGGAATTGCGCAACAGGCGGTCCCCAACTCATCGGGTCTGGATTTCCGCTCGCGATGTCACTCGGAATGTTTCGACGGGAGAAGAACCAGACGTTGATATCGTCACTGGTCCACTCTGTGGCGTAGACGCCACCGCCGGCGGAGTTGAAACCACTGCCGTAGGATTCCTTATCCTGATTCTGAATGCCGCAGCCAATGGTACTGCCATGGCTAGTATCACAGTTGTTGTTACCGAGAGTGCCTGTGAAGCTGCCATTATTGGCGATTGTGCAGCCTTCTGAGGTATGCAGGGTCATGGCGTTGTTGGTGTTGTCATTGACACCTTCGATAACGTCGATTTCGCCTTCGTTCGGCTGCACAAGTCAGCTGCTGATACATACAAATTACTGCACATGCATGTCGTACGATATCTCCAAGGCAGACTGCTTGGCAAGATACAATGCAAATAAGACGTATGGAACAGGCGACATTGGGAGGCCAGCTTTACCCAATTAGGACCAACAAGCCAGCTTCAGGATCTGTCAGTTAATACACCAATATTGCTTTCGCAGACCATCTTACAAGGCGGGCCATGTGCCACAAACACTCCCAGGCATATGGGCAAGATCAAGGATGAACAAGCCATGGTTATATGAGGCAGTGCTGGTGAGCCGCACGCTACTGCGTCCACTGTCAGAGGCAGAGTTGGTTTTGTCGACGCCTAAGTAGACTTGATTGTTCTTGATGCCGATTAGGCCCGTATTTTGTGCTGTGACTTGGTCGACATAGTTGACATATCCATGAGTGGGATCGCCACCCTGTATCCGAAGTAAGATATCGCGTCTGTAATACAGGCTTATCAAGAGGGCCCACCGTCCAGAAGCTGAAGTCACCAAAGAATGAAGAGACGTCATAGCCATCTTGAAGGGTATAGGTCGCTGCAGCAAGCTTGAGGAGGAGAGCAGGAGAAGCCCAGGTAGAATAATGCATCTTGATGACTTTCTAGATAAGCTTGAATAATCGACGAACCTCCCAACCATTCGTATGTAGCGAAAGCAGGAGGAAGGAAGAATACAATTAGAAAAGGCTATCCTTCTTTACTGAAGACGACCAGTATCAGGGGCTTCATCCTCATGACCGAGAGGCACCGGTGCGCAGTCCCTCGGTGTCCGAGAGCAGTCTGGCCCACCCAGATTCAGAGACGTCACCTAGTATCCCCTACATCGGCTTCGATGTGATTTTAATTCAATCGAAACTGGGGCATCGACTCCGTGCGTACATTAGTCCAGGACAACATTCGTCTCAGATATGGATGGAACAGTCCGTGCATTCTCCTTCTCAGGATAGGTAGACGACAAGCATAGTATGTGGATTTTCAACCTAAGATATGAGAACCCTAGCATACTGTAATTCAAGAGGAAGTAGCAGTATGATGTCGAAGCCGCATTGTGTAGGGTAAGTTGACTTTCATGTAGATCATTTATCATATAAGTAGAAGCCTTAGGCTCATGGTGAGAATACAGGCGCTACCGTGCTCAAGGTCAGAGGCTCCATATACACGACCATTCTTTAGAGGGTGGCCGAAGTCCAGGGTATCGAATTTTGACACTCACTTGCTAGTTGTTATTTAGCGTCGGTACATGCGTTCGATGTGATATTGGTATCGGAGTACTCTATGCATCCTATGTGAGGTCAAAGAGTTTGAAGGGTAAGGTATTATGCCTTGTATGTGGGGCATCGTGGCAAGGTTCGCAGAGTCCTGCATCTGATAGATCATTGTAGCCTCACAGGCCACATGCTTCACTCTGTGTCATGCGATCGATGCGCCTCGGTTGGGAAAGATTCAACACTGTAGAGTATTTTGATGGAAGGCAGTCCTATGATCTCAGGGACAGGAAAGGCGACGACAGGCCTGGATTCTTCGTCATCGGCAGTAAAGCTAGTCTAGGGATGTCTATCAGCCAGATGTCAAGGATTAAGATCTGCAGGGATTCCGAGATCAGGCCATCAAGAACAGGTGCTCTGGAAGCACCTGGGCAAGGTCGCGGTTCGTGGTAGGCCGAAGAAGTCCTATCAAGACTGGCATAGCGACAGGGTTGATCCAAGGATCTTGACCTTGTGGACCAAATAGCTTGGAATCAACAGATCGATGTGCAACGAAGAATCTTAGTGGCGACGGCACGGTACATGACAGGCATAGGTCGCATCACCAGGACCTGTCGATCCTTCCCCGCATCGTCTGGAGAAATCTGTCAACCCTCTATCTCCGTTCTGCATTGGGCTTTGACGAGAAGGCCCGAACGTGATATCGGGTGTAGTTGATGGAGCGCATGAAATATGAAACAAGAGACCAGATCAGAAAGTGGAAGTCGGAAGTTGGAGGAGAAAGAACGCTAAGGATCTGATTATGTCAGATTCAAAAGCCACCAATCATAGTGAGACCTGAAGTTAGCCTATACCTGGATACCCCCGAGTCACATTCTGCATATCTCCAGTTGAAAGCAACGTTATGCGAGGAACGGGGACATAGCAATCGCCACATAGACCTGTGTCACGGCGCACTTACGACGTTCAATGTCTCTTCAGATTCCTATGTGGTTTTATAATCATGTGTTAATGCAAACATTCATCATGTGAATAGGGACTTTCCGGAAACAGAGAAGGCATCTTGTGCTCTGCACGATGTAGCTGATATGCTAATGCTCGTCGTTGGTGTCGCACTGTAAATGTCATTTTGCGGGGCAAGTCAGGATTGTGGGCGGCGGAGATTCATCGGGGTGGATTCGGGAGAGTCGGTGATTGGAGATGTAGGTGAATCTTAGCGCTGGAACTTCATGGGAAGGGTGAGGAGGGTTGGTCTTGTTCTTGACGGGTTGTGTATGGGAAGTATAGTGTAAAGGTTCAGGGCCGCCGTGACTGGATGATGTCGTGGCTTTGCAAGTAGTAAGGCTTTGGCTGATCATGAAAGTTCGCGCTTAAATCTCTTGTTTCTATTGCTGCATTATTCGTGACCTTTTGTGGTTGGACTTGATGGTATTAGGATGTTGAAGAATATGTGGAGCATTAGTCGGTTATCAGCGCTGATGGAGACCGGCCGACTGTGGCCGTGCATTATATGGCTGCTTTTGGCGCGCTGTATCCAGGGCTAGAAGGCTGTAAGACAGACCATTTCATGGATCGCTTGACTGAGCTTGAAATACAGCCCCTGGTTGTATTCTTGGTCCAGATAGTCGAAGGCAGCATGTCGGATAGCGGTGCAACCTTTTGCAGCAGTGCATTGCCGTGTCGTTGCGTGACATCCTACTGTCATATTTTCCTCAATGCCACAGCCGATTTACGACACCGTTCCTTCTTCAACATACAGGCCCGACACAGTCGCTCACGTGCTTTCTCTCCTCCAACGCCCTTTAGCCGCGTAGTGTTGTCACGGTTGAAGTCGGGGACATAAAGGATAGCCAGGCAGCCGTAGCATGGATAGAACCATACTGGAAGGGGATGGAGAACGCTGGATTCGCCCGCCTGAAGCTGATCGATACTCCAATAACCTATGGCGTGGAAGAACGTATCATAAGGAATCAGCTGACGAAATGAGCGGTGGACACGGCGAAGTGTCATGAGCGACGGCTCGGGATAATACCGGCCACTGGCCATGGGACGCCCTCCTTCAGAAACATAGAATATGATCTTCAACTTGAGCTCGGTTGGCAGAGCGATGAGAGGCGGGATCTTGGTACTGAAGATAGAAAGGAATGCTGGTTCGATGGCTATGTTGAACATGACAACCATCTTTGGTGACAATGTGATCGCTGAGAGTATTTGGAGCAGATGTATTCGTACACTGAACGGGGGAAGGTGAAAGGTTGATGATGAACAAGTGAAGTGGTGAGTACTCGAGGTGTTGGTGATTATTAGCCGTGATACCCGCGGTATGATGTTATGTCGATGTACTTTTACCACGTGTTGATATTCGATTTCGCATTACCAGCAGAGGAAGCGATGATGGCCAAGGCCGAAACGGGTCATGCTTGACCCAATGACTTTCCTCTGTGATATTCTATAATCGTCCTCATCCTTCAAGTATTCCAGCGCGACAGAATTCCAACAGCCAGCAGCCACTGGGTCGCGATGTTGGCGCTCTATGTTGCGTGGGCGAAGAAGTTGAAACACTTAGCGTCTCATCTGGCTATGTTCGCGTACTCGTCATCCAGTGCGAGTATAGAAGTGGCGAATATCTGAAACAGCGACGCCAACCTAGCCCTGTCATTGTCTTCTATGCTATACCGTCGACCATTGCAATCGAGGTTATCGGGGCGCTCACAGTGCATATGCTACATTTTTGATGCAAGTTGCCGTGATTTGAGGGACTATACCTTAGCAGTCCTCAGCTTGACTTGAGTAGTTGGTCTTCTTGCATTACTTAAACAGACGAGGGTGGGGCGCAAGAAATCCCACAAGAGCCCAAGAGAGCACATCATACCGTATGAGTCTCAGACGGAATGCACTAGGTGCGCGCAAACACCCTTAATAGCGTATCCTGAAAAGTCTGTACATTTTGGTCAATGAGCACCTTTCCAGACTCAAAGTTAGGATCCTTCGAAATGCCAATGAAGGCCAGATTTCTGCGATGTGTCAGCTTTTAATCCTAGGGATTTTGGTTTTACAAGATGGATGACCTGTTGATCTCTCGCAGGTATAAATGATAGCCTTTGATATTACAGACAAAAGACTCGGCACTCGGAGATGCCAATTCCCTGTATTGCTCACTTTCCTCTCCATCTTCATCTCGGATCCAACCGTATACTTCGGACAGGTCCACGATAATGTCAATGAAGTCAGAGCAAAGCTCGTAAGCCCGCGAGCTGAATGGAGTGCTATCGGATGCAATGTAAACTTTGCTAAAAACGTCAAAAAGGTATACTTTTTCGAACCTGCAATTGGTAGAGATGGTATTGAGCAGTGTTTCGAATGTGGGAAGCTGAGGCACAAGTCCCTGCATGACCTTGCTGAACGCCTCGAATATCGTATGATCGTAGATTGAAGTACCGTAGTAGCTGATTGGGGGGTTCTCCAATCCAGCATCAAAAAGGTCATCGGTGATACGTTGGGTTATGTCCCGTACAGTGTCATCACGAAAATCCTCTGTAAGGGAGTCAATTTTGTGAATGAAGACCGTGTAATTGATGTCTGGGTACGAATGCTGGAGGTGTAAGATGGTTTCGGTGAGACGTCCGACGGGCTCCATGTAATTGTCCACTGCGTCCAGAACCCATATCATTGCACCAACACCACCAAAGATGCTCTCTGCGTCGAAGCCAGGGTCGAGATAGTCTATTTGCCCGGGCATGTCCCAGACTTGGAAATCCATGAACGAACTAAGCGAACGATTGGTCAGCGTTCAAGCAGGTGGGCATCGTCCTTACTGCATTGCTTCCTTGCGGATGTTGGTGGTAGTCTCGAGAAATAGGGTCTCATGAGGGGCCATCTTGCGGAACACGACATTCGATATCGACGACTTCCCGCTTCTGCGAGCTGAGGCATTAGCTCCTGAGCGGTCGACTCTCATGTTGTGCGTCTCACCGCTTCAAACCCATGAGTAGCAACCGAGGCTTGTTATCAGGATGGAGGGAGTCTATATCTCCGACCCCGGTGCTCCTGATGCGAGCATCGTTTCCCTCTGGTCCCTCAGCGGTAACGAAACTTGCATCAGGTTGGAGCGAGTCCTGTGTTCGACAGAACATCAGTAATGCTGTTCACATGAATGGAAGCCAGATCAAAGTCTTGATATGGCGTTATAATACAAGAGGTATTCGCGCGCCCTGACGTTCTTGAGTGGAATTGACACCTTACCTCCTCAGCATCTTCCTCGTTGGACATCTTGTTCTCTTGATGGGGTAAAGCTACTGGTTGGGAACTCCAGGGGCTTCGACCCAAGCCTGGAGATTGACTTTCGGAGGAACTTCGGCCGCGCCAAGTGAAGGAAGTAAATCTCAGCAGAGAGCCATGAGTACAACATAGACCTATGTGAAGCGGTATCTACCTTGTCAGCTTGCCACCTGAGGACCTCTGATGGCTACATAGGAAGTTGACATCGCCGACGAACACCAAGCCTGCCTTCACTGCCGAAAGGTCGGCCGCAAGCAGTACATGGTCTATCTGGAGTAAGTATCCGATTCCGTGCATACAAAGCTGGTCCCTACTTAGTCACGGACCACGTCTGCTATCGTAAATCATTCCCGGTACCTATGAGGTACTGCTATACTGGCTAAAAGGGGACGTCGATTCTCCACTAAATATTGCCTCACTTTTACATCATCAAGCACTATGAGTATCGAATAACGAGGTCAACTTTCAGATGTTCTTTCCCACATGCTATGTTGAAATCAAGGCTTCAAAGCTCAACAATAGGCATGGAACTCAATTTACAATATCCCCAATCGACCTAAAGTCATGTATGTAGGCCTTCAGTGGCTTGATCAGGCTTTTCATTCTCTCTAGCGGATACGGCCCAGCTCTGTAGCCTTCATCACCGTACATTGGAATGGTCGCAGGATACTCGTCCGGCATCAGAAACGGGGGCTGTTGGAGCAGCTGGGAGTCTCTCAGTGTACCGAGGCCACCTTGCCTTCCCAATGCCGTGACAGGATCTCAAGGGATTGTCCGGATGTAGATCAGGTTTCTAGAGCTGGCACTGTTGCCAAAAGTGAACCTTGACATCCGATAGGTGACCGTGAATATCAGACTACATCCATCTCAATCATCGTTTGCTCAGGGTTATGATCAATATCGTCCAAAGCAATGTTGAGTAAGAATGATAATCACAAACGGTGAGGACAAGCTCCCGGCAGTTTTTCACTTGAGTGGGTTTGGTTCGACCACCTACCTATATACTCGGATAGGAAGGACGTGATACGTCTTGCTGGACGTCAAGACATTACTCCGTCCCCGCATTTAGGTTACGCATATAGCCGGGGGGTCCAATAGCTGAGGCGAAGATATGCTCTTCACACTTGAGAGCTTCGAGCCTTACTGAATCAATGGATGGTTTTCTTTATGGTTGGGCGTATCGAATAACATGGTAGTGTCATCTTGGGGTTCTATCATTAAGGGCTTCGAGGCAATTTATGGCTCTAGCGAGTGGTTCAGCAATCAGTACAAGTTGTTGTGAGGTATCAGTCCACCGTTTCACTGATGTCACAGGGTAGTTGGGGTGTATTGCGAGGTAGGTATTTAGCGATTCTGAATCATTCGCGTATCCATGACAGGTCTACAAATTTCCGCAAGGACTCCACTTTCATGACTATCGGTCATATCTAGACCTTCATTGCTGACAGGCCATGCTTCCAGATGATGACATATGGTGTGATGCCATCTTCGCGGTAATTTAAGAAGACAACCCTATTGGAAGCATGTCAGCTCATACTCACGAGCCCCTGAGCGCATGGAAAATTACTAACATTCCATCGGGATCCATAGATTCGCCAGTGTAGAAATCAAAGTCGCCAAAATTTGGCACAATCTTTTTCGTATAATATTCCTGCACACCCTTTTGAAAGGACTTGATCGTGGCCTCATCTGCCTTGTTTTCCTTCATCTTTTCGACGACCTTCTTCAGATACCCTGATGATAGCAGACCCTGTTAGCAGTTATCCAACACCTATGCCAGTATGATACCGGTGTCCAACGTACCCTTGAATTGACTTTGAAAGTCCTTTTTTGTTTGGAACGCTCTTGAGCCAGATGCCTCGTCGCCAAGGTAATTCATGCGAAAACCGTCTATCACATCAATGACCTGCTTGGATCCTTCCTCAAGCCCCTCGTCTGCTTCTTCAGCGGAGGGGTTGGCGCCAATATCGACGTTATCGGTGCCCTTGGTTATCCTTCGGCAGTCGACTTCGTAAACAACATCGTCAACGTCCTTAAGGTTGTAAGTGTCGGAAATGATTTCGTCGCCAGTAACGAGATCCTACAATTAATTATCGGCCAAAAATCCCGAAGCACTGACTGGAGCTTTGAGAAGAGGCACAATGGCTGCGAAGCGGGGCTTTTCATGTCGAACTTAACGGACCTTATAGATGATCATGACGACAGCTTGCTGTGGTTTGATAGTACAGGTGTGCGTCTCAGGTGTAGCAAGAGGTTCTTTGCAAATCTTTGTGGGAAAGCTGCAGAGCAAGATATCGAGAACTGGGCAAAATCGATGCGCATTACTTCGTAGTGGGATGGAGAAATGCGCAAAATGCGGGAGGGAATTATTAGCTGGATCCAAGCCGCCTTACCCTATTCTATCCGGTTACTCGGGGCTGAGCTAGGGTGGCGAATTGAGATGACGCTGTTTCGTTCGATTGTATGAATCCAATGGGAGCCTCTTCCTTCGTCCTTCAACATCTACTCATTCACTTCGCCTTGCTTTATCATACCTTTCTAATAAAGCCGCCTTTCACTTCTCTCCTTTCTGTCCGAATTATCTCGCGCGCATAAACATCGCATTTGGTGTGCCGTGAAGGCCAAAGATCCGGGGCGTGCCGAATAAGCAGTGATTCAGCATTCAGCTGGGCTTCCAGCAACGACTGCATGGCCAACGCAACAACTATGGCTACCTTCGATAACCTGCCTCCGCTTCCTGTTTACAACCTGACTCACCTCTCTCCTCTCCTATGGCCCATACCCGACAAACTCCTCACACTCCTATTACCGATCGCGGCTTATTGGGGCCTCTCAATGTTCTTTCATTGGATCGACACAAAGGACTACTTCCCACAGTACCGACTACATACGCCCACGGAGGTTGCAAAGAGAAACAAGGTGTCAAGATGGGAGGTCATAAGAGATGTAGTGATCCAACAGATTATCCAGACTGCTGTTGGGTGGTTGCTCGGGATGACGGAGCCGGACGACTTCTTCGGGAAAGAGAAGTATGATGTCGCGATATGGGCAAGGAGAATACGGATCGCGCAGAGGGCTATCCCTGGATTGCTAGCTTTTGTCGGTTTGGACGCTACCGGATTAGCAAAGAATCTTTCTCCCACACACCCAATGCTTGCCGGAGCAATATTGGGCGGGCAGTATACTTCCATCACGCGCAGAGATACAACTGGAGGTGTTCCCGATTTTGGGACGCCAAGCTTCGCAGCCTGGGAAGTAATGCTCGCTTCGGCCATTTACTGGGTCCTAGTACCAGCACTCCAGTTCGGCGTTGCCATCATAGTGGTAGATACATGGCAATACTTTCTACACAGGGCCATGCACATGAATAAGTGGCTTTACAGTAAGTTATTCCGAATGGAATGCAACAAAAGACTTCTACTGAGTCGCAGTGTAGCTACATTCCATTCGCGACACCACCGCCTATACGTGCCCTATGCGTATGGCGCACTTTACAACCACCCATTTGAAGGCTTTCTACTCGATACACTAGGCGCTAGTATAGCATACAAGATCGCCGGAATGAATACGAGACAAGGCATGGTCTTCTTCACTGGTTCGACCATCAAAACTGTCGATGACCACTGCGGATATGCTCTACCCTGGGACCCTCTGCAGCGCATCACCTCGAACAACGCGGGATACCATGATGTGCATCATCAAAGCTGGGGCATCAAGACAAACTTTTCGCAGCCCTTCTTCACATTCTGGGACCGGCTACTCGGCACCGTCTGGACTGGAGGTGACGTATCAGCTCGCTACGAGAAATCGCGCCTGGCTGCGCAAAAAGCGTACGATCAAGACAAGATATCTGCAATCACAAACTCCAAGACCTCAACCACCACCACACAAGACCTCAAACCCTATAATCACACCCCCCAAGAAGCCGCTCAAGTCCCCTCAACACCAACAACTCGAAGCCTCCAACCGCAAACCCCCACCTCCAAAGCCGAGCTCCAAGCCCTAAACTCACGACAACAGGTCCTCGACGACACGCAAAACGGCGGACCAGGCGTCCTCGCCGAAGAAGCTTATGAGGAGAAAGAGGCCAAAGCTACGCTGAGAAAGGGTCCTCGGAGCCGGGCGGCGAGTACGCTGTCGGCGAGAGATATTAGCTTCAAGGGATTGAGGGATCGGATGACGGGGGGCAGTATGCATGGGAGGGCGGGGGGGATCATTGGGGTTGATGGTAGTAGGTAGCGTATTTCGTTGACGGATGGTGATGTCTGAAGTGTACAAAAATCGACATTCGTTTGCATCGGTTCTGGTCTGTTTATATAATTGTTCGTGGGGTCTGCACAGATAAGTACTGTGCGTGGCGTTCGTTATGCTCCAGGATGGGTTCTTGGCGGGGCTTTCCTTGGTATCGTAATTGAAAGTCGTTCGTTCCTGATATATAGTACTGGATTTTGAAGCTCGAAGCGCGTTTTCCCCACCCCAACAATGTTTCAGTGTGTCCGCAGTGCGTGGTCATCTCCATACCTGGAATAGTTCATCATCTCCCTACCTATAATGGCCTATCTCCCTATTAGCAACGACAAGGACGTCTGTCACCAGTAAATGAATGGGATTATCAAGTTTCGAAATCTGCGTATTACCAGCATTTCAACTGAGCTTCGCAAGTTGGGCTTCTATCTTTCAATGCTATGATGGTAGCGTTTGTGGATGTAGAGAGAGGGAGAGAGACGAGGTGAGGGAAATGACTTTCATGAGGGCATAGTTGCTGTGATTGTTAGGATTTAGTACAGCAAGACAGAGGATAATGGGATGAAGGGAATAGATATTCGATTGATATCACCAGATCATGCACATTTCTACTCATTGCCACTTCCCATCCTCATCTCCCATCATCAAGAAGAAAATCACTAACCTTTCCCCCTCCCTCCCCTACCACGGTAAACCAGCTCACGTCATAACGAATTGAGATTATCACACAGTACACTAATCAGCCCTTGAATTCTTCGTCATCTTCCCCCAAATTAGCCATTCCTAACCCAATCGACATCCCGAAACCTCACCCTAACCCCCAACCCCTCCACCCCCGCCAGGGCCACCGCATCCTGCCGCCCCAACGAAGAGAAAGAACAGCCAAAGAACGACGCGCCCGCTGTTCTATCCTCCCACTCTTCTTCGGAAAGCGGACGTATTAGACCCTGGCTGCGGAGGGTGTAGTATTCGAATATTGGGTGGGGGATGGAGTTTTGGATCTTTTGGGCGGCGGCGCTGAGGGGGTTGGTGTTTGGCCATGGTGGTGTCATCGTTGGTGATGGGGGTGTGGGTGTATGAAGGGGGTTTTGGCTGGGGGGAAGGGGGGTTGTATGGTGGTGGTTTTGGCAGGGGGGGGGGAGAGGATTGTATGGTGGTGGTTTTGGATAATGGGGGGATGGTGTGGGTGGTGAGGGTCGAGGTCCTTTGTGCATTGTTTCGGATTGATATTGTAGATACCATTGCCCTTTGAACCTTTGACGATTTGGATAATGCTGGGTAGTCGAACAATGGGATTCTTTCATTGTAGACTTGCACGAAAGGTAATGCCATTGTGAACTCTTGGACCGGGGAAGCACAAAGGGATGATATTGTAACTTACCTGTATATCTTCTCACCAACCTCAATCCTTCGCTGTTTGCCTGCTCCCCGAGTCTTTCATCCCTCGCAAACACGGGTACCCATATCTTCTGAGCCGAGAAAATTTCACTCTTCCGTTTTCCAGTATAGTCGACAACAACTTATACAGACAAACCTCCAATCATCGTGTAGAATGCCTCTTCCAACCAGAATCAAGCGCGGTCTGTCCCTTGGCAAGTCCGGCGACAAAAGAGTGGTGGATCCCAGGAGTAAGCCTTTAGCCCAACCCTCGCAATCGTCCGCTTCAGCTCTTCAACGAGCCATCCACAGGTCAACTTTCTTGTATGGGCCCGTACCTCCTACCACTGGTACAAAGTTGAGCCCCGAGCAGGTCCGTAACCTCCTTGACATGCTCCCTCAACCCAATAGCACACCCATGCTCACGACCAACATCGCAAGATTACCTTCCCCACTTTCCCGTCACGCAAAGTCTTCGTTCTCGGCCTGTCTCTGTGATATACACGGATGGTTCGATATACGATGGATTGAAGAGCTGATGGACATAATAGGGGCAGAAATCGGTCCTCATCTCAATCACCTGCGAAACGCACCCAAGTGGCTCACCACGGTGGAGACCAAGAAGATACTCGATATGCTCGATCCTTATACCCACATCTTCCCGGCCCAAGACCCCGATGGTCCCCGCATGGCAAGTCCCTACCAATGCACTGATACCAAATGTGGTATAGAAGCATGCAAGCTGACGTGCAAAGCATGCAAGCTCTCCATCTTCTTTCAGAATTCAGAAGCCGTCAAAGCCTTGAACATCTGTGCAAAAGGTAGGAAGAGAGGGGGTAAACCTTGGCCTGTCTCGTGCTCTTGGTTGGACCCGCTCCCACCACGACCAGGGTGGGCGGCGACGTGGAAGAAGGAGGGATTGCCTATCCTGAGCGATCGCATCATCGCTAGGCGCTGGAGGAAGTCTGGACGGCAAGAGCGGATTACGGAAGGGATGAAGAGCGTCCAAGCAGAAGTCCTGGCTGACCGAGACTCAGTGGCTAGTGTGCTGGACCAGATGACTCGACAATCGGTCCAGAGCGCGCTTGTGGACAGTGACAGCGTGTACAACGAGATCACTGGTAGGAAGTGGAGCGTCCATAAAGAGGCAAGGCAAAGCTCTGCGACAATCAATTTGCTGAAGAGATTGGGCCTGGACAACGATGACGGGGAGGAGCAAGTCTTCCAGGGAGGGTGCGTACCATGCGTCAAATCCTATGAGACGCTAACAACTAATCAGCCTGAATCCGCGCGCGGATCCATTCATCATGTCGATGAAGATGAGAACCACGATGTAGGAGAAAAGGTCAGACGTGATCGACGGTCTACTCTGCTTGTGGAATCACCTCGGACCACGAATGGAGGCGTAGCCAGGTATAGCCACGGGACAGCATCAAGTAGCTCCAAAGGCTCAGTCGGTTCTTTGAACTCGAGATCATTCCGCAACAGTCGCGCAGCGTCTCCTAGCCATAGTAGCCCTTACGTGGAAGCAGGTAAGGACGATGGAAGGACGGGGTCGAGAGATTCGTGGGCAAACTTTGACAACAGCCCTTTAGCCAGGAGTAGATCTTCGGGACCACAGACGCAAAGCATGGCTAGTAAGACCAAGGTCAACGCTATCGGGCAGTCAGAACACAACTCGAGATGCTCAGCCGCACCAGCCATTCCGCCGAGGTCGCCGGCGAGGTTGTCAGCTAGTGCGAGGGGCTTGCTCTCCGTTCATGAAAAACATGAGACGCGGCAGGAGTGGGTCCTAGCATGAGGTAGGTCAATAGAGTGCGGGTTTCATGATCTGCAGCTCTAGGCGGTACGGCATCGCATTGGTAGTAATCTGCATGTGGTGGATCTGGGTTGTGCAGAGTTATCAGGATCCAGGCACCTGGGATTTTATGTTTTGATATAAAGAGTAAATGAACACACTTTTGCTTCCAATCAATATGAAACGTCAGATTCGTATGAAGAGGTTCGAGAGTAAGAAGGACTGATGGTCCCTAGAATATAGCCATTTTTGCAAAGGAAAAATAATATAACCAGCCGAGTGTCACCGTAATTTGGCTTCAAGAAAAGTCATGAAAATACCAACACAGAGAGATGATTTTTGAAGAGTCTTACCAAAGCCGAACACTTGGTAGTCTTTGATCAGATCACTCATTTTCATCTTTGGCCATCCTAGAACCCTCCTGTGCCATGCGATTGTTTCGATCAAGCATCTCGACTTGAGAGAGGATATAATTCTAGGAGACTGAAGTTGGGGATGATAAGCCGTCAGTCAAGACCCTACTGGTTTGTGGAATTCTTGAGTAGTATCGTATGCTCAGTGTCCGGTCAACGACAGACCAATCGATGTGTGTAGTACCAACACGAGAAGTACATAAAGTAAGTAAAGTAGACACGAGCGAGCGAGCCACAGAGTGGCCGGCGGCCCGGCGCTGCCTTGAATTTTACCGAATGCCGAGGAGAAGTTATGAAATGCATAAACATAGCCCCCTTGAGCCCCTACGAATCTTGCTGAGTGCCTCAGGTCTTTCTTTTCCTCTTGATCACTCACTTCCAACTTTCCTCACCTTCACCAACGTTGTCCTATTACCTCAAGATTGGTTTCCCTATCGCTATTACAAGGCTCATCCGCCTTGCCGGGAAGATCAGGAGCACGAAAGACTGGGTTTTGCGACCAAAGGCCAAACAAACACAAGCGATCCATTAGGCTCCCGTTTCAAGTACGACTCCTCAAAACCGCCTTCGCAATTCCAAACCCATTCCTCCGAGGCCAACGTTCGAAAACATCTAGTCACAGGCTTGCGTGGCTCGCTACGTGGCTCGCTACTTGATTGATCATACAACATGACGACTTCTTTCAAGCAAGAGCACCTAGCGGAGCCCTCTCCAGGCTCTCAATGCTTCGACCCTCTCGACAGCTTCATCAATTACGATCAAACTGTTGTTCCTACACCATCCACATCACCCCTGACCTCTCGATCGAAATCCGCTACACCGACTTCATCATTTTCATCACCACAAAGCACCCTCACTCCCATTCAGCCGAGTCCACAGACCTTCGCAGGTCCAAGCCATCAGTATGCGCTCTACAAACAACAGGCCGGACTGCCGGTCGGTGCACTCGCAAACACTTTCGCAGTCAACCAAGTGGATCAATTTGGATTCGGTCGCGACCCCTTCTCATATGGCATGGTGCCACCCACCGACGGCTACTTCGGCCTGAACACCACAGATGACTTCTTGGACTTCGGCTCTGTGCCAAGCCAAAGCTCGGCTGGCGATATGGAAATGGACTTCAATTCTCCGACCGATCTTGACATGTCCAACCCTGACTTTATCAATCCTGCAGCCATCGCAGGACAGCCGTCCCACTCTCTCCCATCTCAGCCTGTCCGGGTGTATCCGGGCATGCATCAGCAGGCTGCCTTGGCAAAAGCTCAAGCAGAAGCACAACGGCAGCAGCAACAGAAAACCCTTGCACAACAGCAACCGCATCCGGCATCGACCCACTCTCGCCAACCTAGCGGTAGCAGGAGCCATACCCGACCTCCCACTGATCCTATCGTTGAGGAGAGCATATCGCGTTTACTCAATCAGATGAGGCACAGCAGCGTTGCGTCGTCGAATGATGATGATGCTGCCACACCTACAAACGGGAGCCAATCTCATGGACGCTCAAGGAAGGATGACGAAGACATGGATGAGGATGAGAGACTGCTTGCTAGTGAGGAGGGAAAGAAGTTGAGCAGCAAAGAGCGCCGCCAGCTTAGAAATAAAGTATCCGCAAGAGCCTTCCGCTCACGAAGAAAGGGTACATATTTGGAATTGCCATTACCGTTGATTCGTCGCTGATGATTGTACAGAATATATTGGCCAGCTCGAAGGAGAAATTGCCGCCAAACAGTCCGAGGCTGATGACCTTCGCGTAAAGAACGAGGAGCTCATGGCAGAAAACACTCGCTTGACTGATCTAACGCGCATGCTCCTCTCCTCGCCTGCATTCTCAACCTTTCTCAACGACCTTAGTGACACTGGAGCACCTACTTCGATGCCAGAGCACGCACGCCCGCAAACTCAGATACCAACTCCACAACCACAGTCAGCCACTCTCCATAAGGACGTCAACCCAAATCAGGTCACATCTCGGCACTCTCAAGGTTCTCAACAGAATAACATGCATGTTGGCTTGACCATGATCCCAGAGGAGAGCTCCTTCGATTACAACGCAGCTGTAGCCATAAATACCGGCTACAACAACAACGTAGACTTCGGCGGCCTTTACGATGCTCAGGTCTATGCTATTACTTCCGTCCCCGAAGGACCTGCCGTCGACTTGATTGATTTCACGATGCTCCATGGCAAGAAAACAAACTCTATCAATTCATATTCCAATACCGACGACTCTAAGGATGTAATCGCAACACTCGACTGTATGCCAATCGCCAATAAGGCCGAGTGGCCTGAGCTTCTTGATGTCCCATCTGAGGAGGATGATATTGATGTATCCGACCCTGTGTTTGCCCTCTTTGTTGACCGGCCATCAACCAGCCTTTCGTGTTCGGCATTCAGTGCAGCGCCCAAAGGCTGTATCTTTGGCGAGATCGAGCTTGAGAAAGCATTTGGCCGTGTCGAGCTCATTGTGGAGGAGGATGTGAACGAACGGACCGGAGTCAGCTCAGCGACAATCGAGAGATTCGAGCGATTGTGTTCGAGATTGGATGCGTCGTCGGCTAGCATAACTGCGATAACCAGACGTTCGTGATTTTACAATATCTGAGTGCTGCCTTGTGGCTTGTGTATCCGGTGGACTCGGCATATCCACGATGACTGTCATGACTATTATGGTTTATATCAAGGCGATCTTCCGTTGGGAGTTGATGGAATTCTAGACCTGCGCCTGCAACGGCTGTCACGCAGAATACCTGGAATCTAGACAAACTTCATTGATCACTCATGAAATGTATGCAAATATGTATAGCATAGCTTTGCATCTGTGGTTTCATCTCATCTAAGAGAAGGTATATATGTACTGATCTGTTACGGAGTATGGTAGTAACTTTTGGATGCTCGGCAGTAACCGTTAGCGGCCGAGGACAATGACACGCCTCGAGGCCTTCCCAATAACACTGTGAGAAACCACTTGGTGCTCCAACATTCCTCGCACCTTTTCTTTGTGCTAACGCTATGTTTACTTTAACCACGGTTCCTCTTCACATCGTTTCCCATCTACCAGAGCCATGGAAACGCTTTTGCTTCGCGCGACAAGGCGGGTGAAACCTGCCGGCCGCCTCTTATCTCGAGTCCACCAAGGAGAGCAATCTCGAAGTATCGCCTCAGCAACATCATCTGTGAACGATCTTTCTCCCATCCATGATCTCCCTCCCTTCTCACCCGTTCATCGAGTGCCAAGTAACTCTCTACCTCAAACTCAAGGCTCTCCAGTCACCAAACCTTTCTCCTCCTTCTTGACCGATAAGTTCTCCCGTCACCATGACTATCTCCGAATCTCAATTACGGAACGTTGCAATCTACGGTGTACATACTGCATGCCAGAGGAAGGCGTACCGCTGTCCCCACATTCTCATCTTCTTACTACACCAGAGATAACATACCTCTCGGCTCTGTTTGTATCACAAGGTGTCACTAAAATACGGTTGACAGGCGGAGAACCTACGATACGGAAGGATATAGTATCTCTTATGCATCAGATTGGAAACTTGCGGCGCAACGGATTGAAAGAGTTATGTCTGACGACCAACGGCATCGCTCTACACCGAAAATTAGACAGTATGGCCGAAGCCGGACTGACGGGCGTGAATCTGAGTCTAGACACCCTCGATCCTTTTCAATTCCAGATCATGACGCGACGGAACGGTTTCGACGCCGTCGTCCGTTCCATTGATCGCATATTGGAGATGAATAAGCTCGGCGCTGGTATAAAGCTTAAGATAAATTGTGTTGTCATGCGAGGGATCAATGAGCGGGAAATCATTCCGTTCGTTGAGATGGGAAGGGAGAAAGATGTGGAGGTGCGATTCATCGAATACATGCCCTTTGACGGCAACAAGTGGAGTAAGGAAAAGATGCTCAGCTACAAGGAAATGGTGGGTGCGATACGGGAGAAATACCCTAGCTTGCGAAAAGTGCAAGATCACGAGAATGATACGAGTAAGACATTTGCGGTGCCAGGATTTGCAGGAAGAATTGGGTTTATAACAAGCATGACGCATAACTTTTGTGGGACGTGTAATCGATTACGCGTTACAAGCGACGGAAATCTCAAGGTTTGTCTTTTTGGGAATGCAGAGGTCAGCCTCAGGGACCTCCTAAGAAAAGACAACGGCGGACAGCCTATAGACGAACAGGCGATGGAGACCATCAAGAATTTGGAGATGGATAGGAGACAGACGCTACCCGGTGATCCTCAACCACTTGGTTATGGCGAGAGGGAGAGAGAGCTCTTGCATGTCATTGGGATGGCCGTCAAGAGGAAGAAGGAACAGCATGCGGGCATGGGCGAGTTGGAGAAAATGAAGAATCGGCCAATGATTTTGATCGGTGGGTAGGTCTAAGTCCTTTGTCCATGCATTACGATGTACGTACGTGGAATTGATGTACGAACTAATCGTAACTTTATGTTACTTCATGGGTGCAATACATGGCTGACCCACCGAAAAATGTCAGATAACGCATCAGGACCTTCAGGTCAGCGATTGGCGCTACTTTCCCATTCACTACAGCCAACAATGCCAGCCAGGAAATCACCAGCCAAACTGTACCGGTCACTGGCTGGTGTTGTTAGGCCCAGCGCCATCCCTCTGCATCTCGTCTCCGCAGCCATCAGTCCCCCCAAAGCTCTCTACCGTCCTATCTCAACAACCTCGCCCAAAACACCACCACCAAATGAACCACCCGCAGAATCATCCCTCCCATACTCGCCATCCGCCTTGCCCCACCTAACGCCCACGTCCGAAATTCACATCATCTCCACAAGCAGCAAAAGAATCACTCATCGATTCGCCTCGGCAATCGGCTACGTCCGCTTCGCCAACCCTGAACCACTCCGCCTGATTAGAGAACACGGACTGACGAAGGGCGATGTGCTTGCCGTTGCCCGCGTAGCCGGTATCCAAGCTGTCAAAAAGACTGGAGAGATTATCCCTCTAGCGCATTCCAGTATTCCTATAGAAGGCTGTGTCGTCAGGGTTGAACCAGTGGATAGTAAAAGTCCTGCAATGTGGAGTCTATCAGAAGAATCGGCAGCAGAAGCAGCCAGTCGGGAAAAGCGATCACTCGGTCTCTATGGTAGCGTGCGCATAACTGTTTCCGTCGAGACGACTGCGAAAACAGGGATTGAGATGGAGGCGCTCACTGGAGTTATGGGCGCTGCGCTGACGATTGTCGATATGTGCAAGGGTGTGGATAAACATTGTGTTATCACTGGTGTGCGAGTGGTTTCGAAGAAAGGGGGAAGAACGCATTGGGGAAATAAGGAAAGCGAGGGAGACACGGCGAGGGTAGATGACCCATCGAATAATTGGGACGAGGGTCGGTGTCAAAAGTCTCTGCCGACTTTTACCCGGAATTGGGCGAGAAAGTCGGCAGAGACTTTTGATACCGACCCTCGGGAGGGTCCAGTCCTGAGCAAGGCCCGAATAGAACCGTGGTGGGATTCCAAATGCTTGGCAGGTTACTAAGCACTTTCTTCTTATCGCTAAGAGATCAAGACCAAAAAGTACCAGAAAAGGGGATCAGTCAACTAATGCTGGATGCACCGTTCTGAAAGCAAACTCGTACACCTAGAAATAACAATAATTGATATCAATGAGACTCCAAATCCATGTATGTATGCTACTAGCCAAGGCCTTATTACATAACCATGACGGGGACGCCAAGTAATTTCCTCCTCATCAGTACCACTCGTGCCACCCAGAGCACACAAAGAAACCGATACCAAACTACGAACGTGCCAATTGGGAAGCTCACTTACGCGTGGCCTTCTGCAGATCTATCACGGGACAAGTTTCATCCTAAACCTTATGGCAGACGTTATTGACATGACAAGTGAACCAATCCGAAGCATACATGAGAATTCCCAAGGCGCAGGTACGATCCTCTACATAAATCAGAATTTATCCAAGCATAGCGCCGGCCACGTCACACCAACAGACATTACAATATCGTACAAGCATGATCTCTCGACTATCATGCAACGTCGTCCCGGATCAACTTATGACTCGTGTCCCATGAAGCTTCGACGCCTTCAACTGCCTGAAATAGCCGATACCACTCCATCCCTACTTTCCTTGAACTTTCTATCGTCCCCATCAGTTTGCGGATCATAACAGTGTTGCAACGCATGGGACGAATTCTACTTACCCCTGTCTTAAACTTTCCTGTCGATAATACCAGGTGGCCGGAAATCGGTCCGTCTTTCTCTGCTCTAAACTGTTCAAGCTTGGACTTCTTTCCGACTTGGCGTAGATCCGTCTCGAAAGCTTGCGATTTCTGGGTCTTCGCCTCCATACCGTTCGCAGCGGTCTCGCTGTTGGTACTGTGTGACCCTTGCTGCGACTTGGTGGAAGTGTTCGAGCCCTTTCCGGACATGGCCGTAACGAGTTTGCAATATGTGAACTACCTGAAGTCATGAGCACATTTTAGCTGGGCAGCAATGATGCTAAATGGATGTACGGACCACCGACTGGAGACAGCAAGAATAGGGACCTTTGGCTTTGGTGGCTGCTCCACAGTCCACAAGTCTTCGAGGAAGCACCGAAATTGTTGATACCGGGACTTTGATGATGAGGATACTTATATATAACATCGCTTGTCACCATGGTCACCATGGCACTTCTTATACGCTTCTCACATCTGTGGGAACCCCCCACCGCTTAGCTGTTCATTTCTCTCGTGCACACCGTCCAGCGGCATTGTCGCGAAAGCTCATCTTGACTATTCAAGCTCGCCTCTAGGATCACTCAGTTGCTCATGTACAACGAGAATCCGTATTTCCTCCTTTCACCGTTCAGAAAGAAACCTGTGATTTGTTAGTTAACAACAATGTTGAACCACACTAGCTGTCACCCACCGGTAAAGGAGATGGAAGGGACAATTCAACCACTTATGGAACAAACGTTGGATGATTACCTCCATCCGAGTACGGGCCGGAGAGCCGGTCGCTCTGGGAAAGCTTCATTGTGGAATAGGGCAGACGCGGCCCTATGGGAGTATGATTCGCCACACCGTAAACTGGTTTAAGCCTATGACATCAAATCCTTTGTATACCGGTCGATCTCTTTGCTCTGATTCGGGCGACTTCAAAGTCTCTAAACAACCGTTCAGTTCATCGGGTTGCATCAAACGATTCAGCACAGGCCACACAAACGCGTATGAGAAGCTCGTGCCGAAGAGGACTGCTTGCATTTGATCTAATGGTACCTGATCTTCATGCAAGTCGAGTTGAGTGCAATGTTTTCTTTGAACGACGGTGTTGACCGGTTTCACCTTGATAATTGAGTTTGCTGTCAGGAAACTCTCCCGTAATCTGATATGAAGCTAAAAGATAACGCTAGCTAACAAACAAGCACGCCATAGTCGCACCTTTCTCCTTGACAATGAGTGTGTGGAGCTTGCCAGGGGCAAAAGAAATGTCAATATTCGATCTCACCCGGGTCTCAACACCTTCGGTCTTAGCTAATCGTTATTGACGGTATCAGCTAGGACACGAATCATTCTCCCTCTACCATATCCGGATCACGTACACCTATCCATAGTGAGATACTCCCAGGGTGTCCACTGTAGCCCTTAATCTCAACTACTTCCTTTTCCTTGAATCCCATATGGTGAAAGAGTTTCCGGCCCATGGGCGTTGCAGATACGCCAATCCCAGCGTGGTCTACTTCTGCAAGCGCCATACACCATCTTGTGAGCTCCGAGGCATGGCCACGCTTCCAATAGGCTGGATGCACAACCATGGTAGAAATCTCGAGACGGCTACTGAACCATCTGCGCTCACATCGCGAGGAAGTCAGTATCCTATTACATCAGGTTTGGTGTGACTTATGCTTATTCTCAGGCCCTTTCAGATATCGGTCCAAGAGATCCCCAGCCTCAGCTTCTTTGTCGCGCCGGCAATTGAAAGAATAATCACTTGGCATGCCGATATCTTACTCTCTCAGTACCAAAGTCCACAAAGTTTTATCCACGCTAATCTTACCTTCAGGTTGGAAATTGCCATGCCTCGCACTATGGGGTTGGAGCCTCAAACTACCCACACCGACGATCATCTTCCTTGACGGCCACTCTTCCGGGGGTATCCCCTTGTGGAAAGAAGGGTACACGATACTGAGCGCGTCATAAGCACTGGTCACTTCGTCTTTTTTGTAGTCATCCTCAATCACAAGCACAACAGTTTTTGGATCGATGATGGCCTGGTGATATTCCTTTCGGTAGCTGGCTACAGTGTCATAAGGAAACCTGTTGGAGTGGGTTCTCTCATATTTGAAAACGGGAGAATGCCAAAAGCCCGCGGCTGCAACGACAGCGATTCGTGGCACGTCGGAGAGCTTGGCAAGACGAAGCCGACCAAGAGGTGGTGGCGGAGCTAGGCTCATCCTTGAGAACGCTCGAGGTAGCTCCTCCTCGTAACAAATGTTGATGCACCAGCTCTTGATGTGGTCCCATCTGCGGATGCTCACATTCAGTGGGTTCTTTATAGGAGATCACTCGCTCATTTTGAGGTTTCACAGTGTGTAACTCGATACCCATGGTCACACACACAGGAGTGAAGTGCGGGCAGAACTCCGCCCTTTGTTCTTGTTTGTCATTCACCATCCCCAATCTCCACATTATTCCCAGGAAGACGGGTATAGGTCAAACAATGTGAAGACTGGGGTGTAACGAGAAGCATTATACCTCGATTCATGTGTGTGTTCCATGTTGAGGAAAGGCGCTGCATCTGACCCAAGGTGTCGGAATATCTCAATTATCGAGGAGAAAATAAAAGGACAAAGACCCTCGGAACTGGGAATTCCATTTCCTTTGTGTTTATATGTTGCAAAGGCAGTGGTAAGCTACTTTAGTTTTAAGCGCTAACATCTCAGCCTTAAGTACCTAGGTACCTATGTGCTGGATTGCATGACGATACAACAAGACGGTGATAGAACGAGGCCTCACCGGTTAATGTACCAGGCTTTCAATTGGTAGATCAATCCGAAATCCGGACCGAACCATGCGGGTACAGACCCCGCTATCGACGAATTTCGTTAGTACCCTTTTCATATCGCATTCAACCACTGTGCGCCTTCTCTAGACACATCCACCAGGTGAGGGACTTCATGTCGGGCGTATTCTTACGATCAACCGGGTCGTTTTCTCCTCACTTTGCTACATTCTTTGCCATCCACACCATCCCGTATGACTTCGCCCTTGCACCAATCATTTCCTCTCTTTGTTCACCATGGTAAACCGGTGAAGCATGAAGAGCCTCTCCAACCTGATGCCAGCCTCAGCTCTCGTGATTCCATGCAATTAGCTACCGGCTCGGTGGCTATATGAAAGGCAGACTTGGTATGATATCCGAACAAAGGATTCTTGTCCCGAAGGTTGCACACCCGTTGGCTCATAGTCCAAGTCATAATGTCGTATTCTACAGATCCTTATACGTACCTCGGTCTCCCTACACCAACGGAGACACAGTCCTCGGATCACGGCTCGGAGCCATTCGATTATGGATCAAATTATTCTGAGACCCAATTTACCTCCAATACACTTGTGGGGTTGTCAAATTCACAATTCGATGTCAGTCATAGCCATGCCTTTGGCCCAGAGTTGAGACTTTCGCCAATCTATGACACGGAGGTAAGGGAAGTCATGGTTTTGTTGGATGTGTATTGTTGCTGAAATAATCTAGGCGACCTCTGGGTCTCAGTACTCAGAAGGATTACGTGCAAAGGACCACATAGAAGCTCCCCCATCGCAAACTGTATCGGACCAGAATTTTCACGATGACCAAGCCATCGTTGAGCCCGTTATGCCCCGGGACTTCATTAGAAGAACGAATGAGTTCCAGTGGAACGTGGCCGATGCCTCGCTTCATCATCATCAACCACCGCAGCAGTTTGTGCAGGGAACTCGTCAGGTGTCCTTCGTACCACTTATTCCACCAATACCCCTGTATGACAACGGAACTCAGCCTCTACGAGGTCCGGACTATTACCATCATGTCCCCAATTCATCTTATTCTTCATGGGATCTCCTCCATTCAGGCAATTCTACAACAAGTCCATGGGGAACAGAGGACCTCTTGCTGATGCCAACGGGACTAGGAACCCAATCGAGTCACTTACAATCTTACGAGGCCAGCCTATCTGCCGACTCGGCCCTTATATCTCACAATGCTGTATATTCCCCGCCTAATTCTAAGCATTCCTTGATTCAGAGTATGAATGCTACTTATTCTGATTCGCTACGACTATCGTCCAACAGCAACGATCTAGAGGCAGTGTCAAATTCCAAAGCCAGCACGAAAAGGAAACGTGGCAAGCTCAGCCCTGTACGAAGAGCCAAAGCCAAAGCCATGAGACGAATGGGAAGTTGTGTTCGCTGCCGTGTTATGAAATCTGATGTGAGTTCTTCCTACTAAGCTAAGCCATAAAATGATCGATCGTCAGAGGTATTTTCATAGGGAAGAGGCTAACAGGAGTCAAGTGCGACGGCAATAACCCTTGTGCTAGATGCGTCAAGGTAATTGGTAAGGCCCGAACTTATCTTGAACCTTGCTACAGGGAAGACTTGGGAAGTATTAGTCTGGTTCGCCGTGGTAAGCAAGACCCATTGAACATGTTCCCTCACGCAGATGTTGAATAGATTAGGGAATAGCGAATTCGACCAAGAAATCATGGCATTTCGAGATTACAGCTGGAAGTCTACGATCGTGAAGCCCAAAGTTCTGTGCCTGAGCTGGTCGCTCCCTACGATTGCTTCATCGAATTTACCAAAACTCAAAGTCGAATGCAATGAGTTTGCTAAGCGCTATGGGGACATCACTGACGCCGTATGGCAACACAAGGGCCGTGTCAGAATCGTAAAGTTACCTTGTTATGCCTGTCGGGACACATCAAAGCTACTCTGTGATGTTGCCGGATTCTTAGATACCGGCCGGATGGCCCTCGAAAGGGACCTTGTGGATCAAGTTCCCAATGAGTTGGAGCGAATAACTCTTCGTGAAGCACATCGATACGCTGATCAATATCAAAGCAAATTATTGAAACTTGCATTGCGTCTACGTACGAACACGATCTTAAGCGCAGGCTCTGGCACTCTCGAGGGCGGCGAGACCCTCGGCATTCGACACGTAGATGATGCTGCTGCTGGCTACGTTGGAGACAGACCCTTACCACCCGCCATCGACCATCAGATCGATGTCGCCATTTGGGAATACATACGGAAAGACCAGGAGGATCTAATAAGGCAGCTGAAGAAAGTACTCTTCCAGCAATCAGGGCATAAACCATGGTTCGAGATCTTCCTCACATTCTTTATCGCTTTGGCCAATGTGCAGTATGTACATGGTCAGGCTGTAGGTTGGATGAAAAGTCAGCTAGAGACAGTAAGTGAACCTGCTAGATCTTCGAGAACCCTGTCTTACATTGCGAACTAGGACTCTGCAGTCCGGGTGAGCTACCTGGTAAAAAAGATGATTGAACATTGGAATTATTCCGCCGACAATGTACTCCACCATTTCCGATCCATTTTCAGAGGCGAATTGCCGCTTGCTACAGCAGACAGGGACCTTGATGAATTAGTGCAGCGAGAGAATTTGGACTCTAAATCAAAGGCATATATTGTGCAAGTGTTGCGGATCATCAAAGATCAAGGTATGTTGAACTTTCTCAATAGCACCATTGGTCCCGATCTAAAAACATGCACCGTTACTTACGCAAGCAGACGGAAGCTTTCTGAGGCCTAGGACTGTGTCTACTGGATCAAATACTCCAGAAGTTACTGAATTAGGCGATCATTGGATTCGCCGATTGTTCACAGACCAGTATCTTGTACCGCGAAGAAGTTGAAACAGATATACCATCGCTTCCTTGCATACTATCCTATCGAGTGTACTCATTATAGGCCGTCTCTCCCTCAAGTCATCCATATAACATACGCCAAGCGCCAAGTCGAAGCTACCGAAACCTAGCCGTGATGAGCAGTAGTAGCGGCCACAGTGGTCTTGAAGTATGGATCAAAGTCCAATACCGGGATATCTTGCTCCTCCACAGCTTTATAAGCCGACTCTGTCAGCTTCCGATATCGCGTTGGGAGAAGCCAGCCGCGACTTGCATCACGCAATCCCAAACGGAGTATGTGTCTAGCGCTTTCTGGGGAGTCTGTGAAGCTATTGCGAGCGTGGAGGACAGCCAAGTTATTGACGAATTGAATATCGCCAGCCTTATGATCAAGCTCGATTGAGACTTGCTCGGCAATGCCTTGTACAGCCTCCAATGCTCGCCACTGCTCTGGTGATGCTAGCTCGGGATTCTCGATGAAGGCTTGCCAGACCAATTGCACGAGGACGCGCCCGGCGGATTCGTAGATGACGGGACCATGCAAATCGCAGCTGTTAGTTAGGTCTCGTCAGCTTATCTGTCGGACCGAAACGGAAAGACTTCAGCTTACATGGAATCCTTCGGCCACTTCCATTCCTGCGCTAAAACCTTCAAACTATCGGGATCTTCTTCCATCATCCTGTTGTATATTGTGGAGAAGCTGGCCAGATATTGTTCGCCTCCAAACGCCGCATTCTCTTTGACGAACATCGCCAGTATCTCAGCGTAGTAGCGGTCGGCATGGAACTTCTGAAGAACAAAAGCTACTTAGCTTAAAGCTCCATACGTCTCGGAGGCGGCATGGAATGCGGATGTTCTTACCAGTCCTCCCGAGAGCTTGGAGGCATTCAACTTCATGGTCTCCCGATTGTCTGGTCTCGGGTCGTGCTCAGCATTTCGGAGATGATCTAATCACAATACAATGTCAGCCTATGATATCGACCACGATATCGGTTTCGAAACTTGACGACGTACTCATCGACATTCCGAACGCATTCGTGATCCTCTCTGCTCCAACGTACGATGCTATACCACAGTACGCAATCACGTTGTCCGTGTCAGTGTACTCTTTAGGGTTGAGTCCGCGCAAGACTGCAAAACCTATGCCATCGTGCAGCTGTGTACTGATCTGCCCAAGACGATCGGCTAGTACTTGCGGCAGAGGGAACGTCTCGGGGCTCAGATGTGGGAGTCCTTTGCCGAGTGCTTAAGAGACAACTGATAAGCCTTCATCAAATGGACAGCGAGTGTAAGTACCCTTGAAGGAGACAGTCGCCCTTTCCACAGCGCGGATTCCGTCCGTGGTCAACTCCACAACGTACTTATCCTTGCTGACTTCGATATCTTTCGATTTCCAGCATAACTTTCCAGATAGAGAGTTGGGAAAGTTGTCAAACTGGCTGTTCATTGGACTGTATGCCTTTGGCGCACTGGTATTCCCAGCCATATCTTCGATATTATCAATGTTGGGGAGAGCGATCAGAACGCTAGGGCTGAGTACGATGATATATGATGAAACACTTTGAAAATCGGAGAGCTCGAACGTTCGAATAAGCCAACTATATTTTGAGTTACAGCGGTGGACAGGATGAATAGCAATGGTGCAGAGAGCGGATCCCCTATATCTCAGCCCCTTATGGGCTTCTATCGAGGGGACTGTAAACAGTGAGGCTCTGCATCTTGGCATCCCAGAGGAATCCCAAAGAGCGGTCTCTCTGGGTGTGCCATCCACCCATCCGAAACTCTCGTGGCCCTATGGCAGCGTGGCAGCTATCGGGAGGACGGGAAGGAACCAAGGAAATGTCCAGAAGCCGCTCCCCATGCAGCTCACGCGGCACATACGTGGCACTCTGCTGCACGAAACCCCATCCGACAGATATTAGTGGACGCGTAGCCGAGCCTTGCAGCATTCTGACAGGTCGGTAAGGACGGATGCGGTCGATTGCGATGGCTGAAGATTGCAGAAAGGGGGTCTCATGGCACACCGACTCGGTCTGCTGACCATGTTTTACCATGTTTGGTGCCAAAATAGGAGTGAAGTCCTGCGGTTCGGGTACGATAGAGAGCTTGGGTAGTGATGGGCGGTGGTTGCATGGAGATGGCGCGCATGGGATCGACGAGGTGTTCGTGTGGGAGCTGGCGTATGGGAGTGGTTCAAGGAGGGAGCTAGAGGGTTGGCTAGGACGGATCTGGAGATGGGACAGATAATGGGTAGGAGATGTTTTCCTGGTATCGTTTTGTCTGTTGCTGGCGGTGCTACTGGGTTACGATTACCTCCAAAGGGGTTCGAGACGGGATAGACGAGGGTTACTTTAGAATCGGTTGTGATGTTGGATGGATGGAGATAAGCACGAGGTAGGATTTGGTCTTTGCGCGGTCATTCCTGGATGTGAGTGCCATCATTGGAGAAGAGTACATTGCTTTCGATAGAGATCACCATGGCCGTCGAGGGTGTCGCGCCCATCGCTCTCACGAACGTATCGCATTGAATCATTCTATTATTATATCGTGAGCACTCGAGTTGAAATACAAGAAGTCGTACGTGATTGTAGAAAGATGTCTTTAGAATACGATGAGGTTGAATAGAATACCGTCACCGACCCAACTTGGATCTGCACACTGATGCTACCCTACAGGGCCACACATGCCACACCACACATCGAATATAGAACATAGGATAGGCGATCTAGACCTGCGTGTACAACATAGGTACTTCATGCCGCTTAAAGAACGTACAAACATGAAAATAGTGTTACCTACCTACCTATCTATCTATCCTACTCCTAAGACATTCGCTGTCGCTATCGCTATCGATAGAAGGTACCTACCTCGTCATGTTCTATTCTACAGGAAGACAACATTTCCGTCTCATCTCGAATAGAGTATAGAATATAGAATAGGACAAGAATTGGCGTTGTTAGGATAGCTATAGGAGTGTGAGAGTAAGGCTGGAAGATACCGTAAAGTGGGTTTGTTTGGAGATGAGAGGAGAGGAGGGGATTGTGAGGAGGGGATAGGGGGAGGGGGACGGGGACGGGACGGGGAAGGGGAAGGGGACGGGGAAGGGGACGGGGAAGGATGGGTGGCGTGGGAGGGTGGGTGGTAGGGTGGGCGAGGAGGTATGTGTGTGGCTCAAGGGGACTGTGGCTGTGGCTAGTGGCTAGTGGGAAACTGTGGCTGAGGACGTATTGACCGTAGTTCTATTCTACGTCTTATCACCGGTGTTTACTCCGGGAGTCCAACTCTCTACATACATCCCACCACCCTCCATACCTCCCTCCATCCCTCCCTCAATCCATCCCATCCCAAATGTCCTCTCCACCCTCACCCCCAACCCTCCGTTCCCGACCCAACCCAAAATCCAAACCCACCATCCCCTCTAACCCTTCCTCAAACCCGCCCTCCCCCTCCGCCTCCACCCCCTCAAAACATTCGCCATCCACCACCCTGATCTCACCCCTCGACACCCTCCGCCTGCTAACCGGCCTCCTCCTCCTCTCGTGTACGCTCTCCTATTTCATAACCGGTTCTTCGTTGTTTTGGAATTATCGGCCGCCGTTTACGCGTCCTGGGCGGATGAGGGCTTGGTTTGTATGAATTCCTTTCCTATCTTCCCCCCTCCTCCTCCTCCCCATTAACGGATCCCGCACCCCCAGCGTCCCCCCCTCCACCTCACCGACGCCCAACTAACCCTCTACAACGGCACCGACACCAACCTTCCAATCCTCCTCGCGCTAAATGGGACTATCTACGACGTTTCGGCTTCGCCGCATATGTACGGGCCTGGCGGTAGTTATTCCTTCTTCGCAGGAAGGGATGCGACGAGGGCGTTTGTGACGGGGTGTTTTGCGGAAGATCTGAATGGGGATTTGAGGGGGGTGGAGGAGATGTTTATGCCGGCCGAGAATCTTGGAGGGGAGGAGGGTATAAAGGGTGAAGGGTTAGGGGATGGGGGGATGAGTAGGGAAGAGAAGAGGGAGAGGAAGGTGAGGAGGGAGAGGGAGAGGAGGGTTGCGAGGAAGCAGGTTGAGGATGTTGTGAGGGGGTGGGAGGGACTGTTTGATGGGGGGAAGGGGGGGAGGTATTTTCGGGTTGGGAGGGTGGAGAGGGGGATGGGGAGTGGGTGGGGGGGATGGGGGGAGAGGAAGGAGTTGTGTGCGAAGGCTAGGGAGGGGAGGCCGGTGAGGAGGGCGGGGGATGTGGGGTAGGGGTTTGATTGTTATAGGCAGCGTAGCGATGGTAGCATTTGGTCTGTAGTTGGGTTGACTGGTGGTTGTGTCACATATGAGATCTCGACCTTCCACTATTCTCTCCACGAGATATCTGCCAACACCAGAAATCCGCCCCCAATCCCGTTTCATTTACTCAGCAGCAGTCACCGCCCTTGCTAATATCCCAGTCAGCATCCCTACCTCTTCCCGCCCCCCCTCTTCGGACAAACTCACTATAAATGCTCAACTTGCTATGCCCCACCACCTTCTTAATCTGCCCCTTCTCCTCCAAATCATTCAGCGCCTTCCGCGCCAGACTGCCATTGATCTTCAAGCGATCGACGAGCGTGGCGACGGTGATGAGGCGGTAAGATTGCACGTCTTTGTAGAGTTTGTCGGAAGTGGCTTTGTCGAGGATGACGGCGTGGTTGGCCTTGTCCTTGACTGCGAGGTGGGAAAGCGTAAGGATTCAGTTGGACGCTGGTACTTGAGAAGAGGGGATATGGGGTGTAGATGTTTGCTGCGGGTTGGAGTTCGTACCTTTGCCTTTGGACCACTTCTTCTTTTGCTTCTTGCCGGCAGATGCTGCTGCTGGTGCCTGAGGATCTTGTCAGTTCTCTTTGTGTCGGCTATTTTGTGTAGTGGGTTCCCTCACCATGATCGCGATTATTCGAAGATGCGTTGATGTCGTCGATGAGGCTTACAGATGCAAATCGGCACTGTGGGCGGGGCTTAAGCGACGCTAGGTGACTAGTCGTCGATCCTTTTTGATAGGGCTGGCTTAGCTTGAGTTTGTTAAGAACAATTGTTGACAAGAATAATGGTGAAGCGAAAGGGGTCTGCAATCGTTGGAATGGTCACAATCTTTCAAAATCGCCTTGACCTCTCTGACCCACTATCCTCATACAGATACTGAATTCGTAGTAGATATCTGACGTTTGGCAGTAATGTAGCAAACCAATGCGCTCACCAACTGGTTCAAACTATGAATAGCTCAATTCCAAACCCTTGCGATCTCTGGGTCACCAAGCTCCAAAGTAGCATCTGGACAATACATTCCAATATGGCACCTCCTCAATCCAGGCCATCAATCTCGTAGCCCTTCTTCGGCAGGAGCGTGTCACCTTCTCCTGATCCAGTGCCTTTTGCTCCATCATCTGGCTGCTTCCTATCAATCCAGACCACTTTAGATCCGCTACCTTTTATTGAAAGATCGGACCGTTTCCATGTGTTTGTTGCAACCTCCGCATCGGCTGGACTGCCTGCTGGAAGCGGAGGCTAAGAACGTGCGTCAAAAGGCCGCGATAGCTGAGCCAAATGCTGGAGGAGGGGAATGAGGGTACATAGTTGGTTGACTTAATGGCGAGAAGGAGGATGTTGAGGGAGGAAGTCCGGGGGGAAGACCTGGACTTTGGACGCTGCATATGAGGAGCCTGAGGGTGCGCATGCGAAATGGGCGAGTTGTCCAGCTTAAGGTCCAATTGGTGACACGGGACGGAAGCATACTTTGGATTGTGCCAATTCCTCTTGCCATTCACCAACGTACCCTCCTGACTGAACCGACTTCTCGTAATCCACGACCCTTCCTCTTCTTGGCATCAAGCCCGACTCCGTCGAAACAGTCCGGCAGTGAGGCTAGCTTGTCGTAAGTTTCTACTGGTGTATCGCTGTAGCGATCCATTCGTGCCATACACAATTCTCCCCTATAGCTTCTAGTATCCTTCTGCGAGCTGAACGATGGAGTACGATTGCCGAGGGAGACGTAAGCGACTTCGATGGGAAGGCCTGAGGAAGTAGATTCATAGAAGAGGACCCTAGAAGTCGGTTTGCACGTCCAGGGTGAAGGAGCAACTAGGGTGGATGATGCGGTTGATAGGGTCACGGTGGAAACCCATATATGGTAGTGTTTCGCAACATCGACACCTCCTCAACGTCGAAGGAAGACGCTTTCGGAGATCCAGTCCAAACACCATTTGACAGCCGTCCTTATATCGTATACTTCATGGCTTCCGATCCATTGGACATCATTTAGATAAAACGCCTGGGAACCCTTCGGAGAACACGGTCGCGATCATGGCTTTGATATAACTTTTGAGCGCTGTTAGTGGAGGGTTGTTGACGTTCCGCAGCATAGCAGACAATAGACATGAGGTTGGTGACTTCCAGACAGAAAATGGCCCAATGGTCATATCAACTCGTTGCTTTAATATGTCTGCGGTAGTGAAATGTATCGTCGACCATTTCATTGTTCAATCCGAAACCTAATCCAGAGCAGTCATCGCCATCACCAAAAGGATCAGGCACCTCCAAGGTCTCGTCATGAGTGATCTTGATGGGTGAAAGGTCAAGAGAATTACCTTCGTCGAACATGTCTTCAGCTCCTACAATTCTGGACTGAGCACCGTCAGAGAGGCCTGGCGCACCGGGCACTACCTCGCCCGAGCTGGAAATCAGAGATGTGATGTATTGGTGAGTCGAGGTCAACATAAGATTGAATTGGGAAGAGGTGGGGCTGATGAGCCAACTGGCTTCTAGTCTGCCGCTTTTCCTTCTTAGAGGAAGAGTTACGATCTGGGGTACGTCCCACGTGGACTTCCACAGATGAACTGCTGGTTCAGGAATAGCGCAATGGATAAGCAAAAGGCCTGATTCCGTCGGGTGCCATGACATGTGTTTGACGGGCGAATGGTGTATCAGAACTGCTACAACCCCGCCCGTCTGTAACGACCAAATCCAGACGGTGGTGGGCATTGAATCGCTCTTAGTCGCTAATAGATCTCCATCGCTATTGAAAGCTAGAATAGAAATTCCATGGACGGGGTGGTCCGCTTTCATGAGGGAGGTAGATGTTGGCGGATTTGCAGGTTGTGGTGCTACGATATAATTCCGCGCTTTTGAGGCATCAAGCTGTTCTTGCCAGATAGTCACATTGGGTAGAGTTATCGTGGCCGGATGGTGGAATTTAGCAATTGGAGAGAACTGTGACAATGTCAGCCTCACCCACGATCCAATAGCTTGAGGATGTATCACAGTGTTCTTGCTGAGGATTGTGACCTTGTCATTGTAATCCCCTAGTGCAAATATGCTGTGCAAAGGATTCCACTCCACAACCTTTATACCTAGTCCAATATCATTGGTGTTCTCGTCATGCGAGTATATCTTGAAAAGGTGTCCATCCGCTGTGTAGATCAGCACTTTATGTCCATTGCTCGGTGTATCTCGTATCGCAAGCCATCGACCATCTGGGCTCCATAACACTTCCTCAGCGTCCACAGTGGGTAAATCAATACTTTTGATGAGACCGTGATCTCCGGGATTGAGAAGCATGAGGATATCATGAGTATATGGCCTAGTCAAGACGGCCATATGCCCGCTTCGCGGTCTGTGGTTGTAACAGCGCACCATGTATTTGGGGTCCCTTATTTCGACGCCGTGACGTGTGACGAGCGACCATATTGTAAGCTTGACCCCAAAGTCAGAGAAGAGTAGCAATTCATTGCTGTTGTGTCCGAAACCGACATCAGCATATCTGCCGCAATTGCTGGCGGCATGTTCGATCATGCCAGACCAATTTGCGTCATTGACGTCATATACGCGTATGTTGTCATCGTTTGCAAGCAAGATGCGACTACATGGCCACGGCTGTTTCTTGTCTGCTTGCTCAGATGACACTCTATTCGCCAGGTCATCTTGACGCGACCAACGCACGAACCGGCACTTCGAGACAAAGTCTGGTGCCAAAGGTATGGATCGGAGGACAACGCCATTGTAGGCAGAGATAGTCAAGGAGGACGCGTGTAGAGTCGCGATAAGGGCACCATCTGGGGAAGGGACGGAATGTTGAGCTTTGACTATATCAGCAGGACTGACTACTTGACCTTGTTGGGGACTTACAAGAGGAACAGGGCTTGCGGACCATTATGGCATTCTCTCTGATGTCAATCCGTCATTCGCTTACAGCGGCATTGTTTACCTTTTTGAGTATCTGTATCTTCTCCCACCAGACCGTTAGCACTTGCAAGACTCTTGCTCTAGTCTTCAGACTTCTTGGTACGAAAGGCACCAGTATTTTGTAATCTTCTGTATCTTTTGAGTGCCAAGGAGATGTTGGAGTTTTGCACAAGCTAAGAATTCGTGAGTAAAATTGTTTTAGTAGATTGATCTTCGTGCTTTACATATTGCGATAACAATTTTCTCATCTTACGACGTACATACTCATTTACATAGAATCAGAGGTGCCTGAGCCTTATTCTAATGTCATCCCATAACTATTCACCATGACCACTTTTGTTCCCCGCCCGCCATACACCCAAGATGAGTTAGATCGCTTGTACCCAAAGAAATTGAACCTCCAACTGGTGCAAATTGTGAGTGATATTCGTATTCTATATCCAGACAATCCTTGCTGGTGTCTCCTATAACACCCTGAAAAGGGAGGTGCAGCCGGGGAGTGACCCTAATTCTCGGCAGCTTCTTCGACATGGTACCTACGACGTTTCTTTACAGACTTGCGATGTATCCGATCCGAACTGAAGAACTTTGTAGGTGAGAGGAGTCCGGTCTCTGGAAGATTCCAAAATGTGAGATTTCCAATGCTAGATATCCACATTGTTCAAAAACGTTAATGACGCCGAATACAGGCAGGGCTCTCACCCTGTACGGTAGCGCCCTCTCTCCATTTGAGGAAGACCAAAGCATTCTGATGACTGAAGTAGACTGGCCGTATTGTAATGCGGCGAAACGCCTTTCAAGCGTCTTGATGACCAAGACAGATTGGTCTTCATGGGACGACCTTCACTGGCGAAGACGTCTGGAGACTTTTGGTGACAATGATGCCTCAGTATTATCGGCTGGACCAAATGGTGAAGTTGATGGCGTGTGGTAAGTCCAGTCAACACTCGACAATGTCGAAGAGACTGAGAGAATACGCAGTAACTTAGGCGAAATGACTGATAAAGGTCGTGAGACAACTTTGGCACTAGGCGAACGCTTGCGGAAACTCTACGTTGACCAGCTGAGATACATGCCAAGCATAATCAGCGATGCAGACATGATCTATTTGAGAGCGACACCAGTGGCCCGAGCCCTAGAAAGTGTTCAGCAGAGCTTCTGGGGAATGTATCCTTCTTCGGCACGAACAATTACGTTCCGTCCCCCAATTATTATCACACGGACAATTCAGGATGAAACTCTGTACCCAAATGAAGCCATGTGTCGTCGATTTAGTGAACTCAGCAAGGCCTTTGGCCAGAGGACTGCGGAACGTTGTAGGTCTTTGTGAATGACCAGTTTTATTGATGATCGAGTATTGAGTACTTATAGGGAATGAAACAAAAGAAATGAATTATCTCACTTCACTTGTGAGTAAGTGGATGCCAGACAAGGCTCCAGTGAAGGTTGATTCTCACCCTCGTCTCTCCGGGATCATGGATACAATAAACTCCACCCTCGCTCATGGCCCCGAAACCCGACTCCCATCATCCTTTTATAACCCCAAAGCCCTCGCTATCATCGATAAAATTAGCGTCGAGGAGTGGTTCTCTGGTTTCAAGGAGAACAACGAATATCGCAAAGTCGGTATTGGTGCACTTGCTGGCGACATTGTTGCACGCATGGTTGATAGTGTGGAATCTGGCGGATATGATGGGTTACTTGAAGTTGGTGGGGAGGGTGGTAAGCTAGGTGCTAGGGGAAGAGGGCAAAAGAACATCAAATTTGCCATGAGTGGCTGTCATGATACCACGCTCGCAGCACTTCTGTCCAGTCTGGGATGTTTCGACGGAGAGGATTGGCCGCCTTACACGAGCGCCATTGCTTTCGAGCTTTTCAATGAATCAGGTACAAAAAGTGAATCAATTGGTGGTGAAAAGTCGGATGAAGCAGCCACAGCTACCGCATCTCAAAATCAACATCGAAACCCTCTCAAGACATTATTCGGTCGTGCTGGAAAACCTCAGCTAGCGACTGGAGGCATCTCAAGGAAACCAACAGACCAGCTCACAGATGCGGAGAAGAACAGACTGAAAGGTCACTATGTCCGAATACGCTACAATGACCGTCCCATGATTATGCCTGGGTGCAGGTTACCTGGGAAGCACCTGGAAGGCGATGAGAGCTTCTGCACCTTGGTAAGTAGAATAGTCTACTCATACAGCTCCATGCTGATTTCGTGCAGGAAGCATTCAAGGCTATCGTCGACAAGTTCACACCCACGGACTGGAAGCAAGCTTGCATATCTAATCTTGGCAGTCCTGCGTTTCCGGCTGAGATAGAGCAAGCTAACATCTGAACAAATGACCGACCAGCGTATATAGATGATGATGTGAGTTGGGATGTGAAAAATGTTTCTTGCCGGGCCAGTGACGCATTATAATTCACTGCTATTCCTCAATTTTATACTTGAATACAAATTTTCTACGTTGTCACTTACATCTACCTTCCAGCTACATATAGACCGATCCAATTTCATACTCATCACCACACTATCTTGCACTTCTGTTCCATACTCTCAAGCTTCCTTCGATCGAAGTACCGCCTATATATATATACCGATCCATTCGTATAATCAGAGCCCCCACCATACACACACTTCGCCGTCTATACGTATCGATAGGAAACCCACCACAACCTCGTTACCATTATACCGAGGCTCATTTTCCTATAGAATGTCAGGCTTTCTGCCGTTCACCATTCCTGATCGAACCTCCTCGGCTACAGTCACGAATACAATAACAACGACAATTGACGCTGAAGCAAAGTCGGTCTGACCTAAAACGAAAAATATCTGCCGTATTTTTCGGAGCGGAGCTTGACATACATCTACTTTCCAACTACAACTATGATTCAATCCGCGTAATCATCGCCACATCCAGCGCAGTATCCAACATTTCTCATCATGCCTCCTCAGCTCCAGTGATGCAATAACGACATCTCTCGCCGAAATTGAAGCCGTTTTGAACTCTAGTAGTTAATTATCTACTATATTGCTTACGTCTATCCTCCTATATATGTGATAAATCATGCGTACGTCGATAATATAACCTTCTATTCGAAACTTCAAACCTCCCACCATTGAAGGAATCGCAACAACCGCACGCTTCGACGATCCATTCAAGGCTCACATCCCAGCCATCTTCAGCACAATACCCACCATCTCACAACTCGATATCGCTCACCACGCCTCTTCAGCTGCAGTGATACAAAAACGACAGCTGAGGCTGAAACAGAAGCCGTTCTGACCTAAAGCGACAAATACCTGCCGTATCCTTCGAAGCGGAGCTTCACACAAAGCTACTCTCCACCTATATATATAAATACCAGCCGTATAGTAATATATCTCTATGATAATTATCATACTACTACTTACATCTACACTCTACTCAAAACCTCCCATTACACGATACCCACCAAAACTTCTTCCCCGTTATTCCAGGCTCACATCCCATCCACATCCAGCATCATATCCACCTTCTCACAACCCACAATATTTCATCGCACGTCCTGCGGCGTATCTCGGACGCACAATGCCGGATGGCTATGCTCACGCTGACGGAGTCACAGTACTCGGTCCCACTCGGGCTCGCCGCTCAAAAATACTCCGATTTCGGTTGTGATGTCGACTTCGAACGCCGCTAATCTAGGACCTGGCAAGAGCAGGCTTGTCTGCGCTTTCAGCCTACATACGCTGGAAGCAGGCGCGTTGTCATGTTCACAGTGCAAGAAGGGGAAATGATGTCGGTCGATCTCGTCCTCGATCGCTTGCCACCATACCTTGTATCAGCCTCAGTTCCAGCGACAGCGCTCGGCCAACTATATCAACCCACGCTGAAACAAAGCCGTTTCGAATTCCAACTTAAACATCTTCGCTCTACCCTTCGGAGCGGAGCCACTGGAGCATACCAAGTTAATGATCGAAAACGTCGAGACTGAAAGAGATGAGCAGTTTAGGATCCCTAATAGGAAAGTATCTTACCCCCTTAAGGGTATTTTTAACTACCTAACCGACCCCGATTATATGATATAGTACGATGAAAAGCTGCTACCAAAAGCAATGGCTAGATATAGAAAAGAGAAAATGCTCGCCGAAATGGAAGCGTGCTGGGTTACTTGTTCCAATCCAATATGTTGCATCTCCGAACATCATTCGCACAAACCAGACTGCTTGGGATATTAAGCGCCGCGGTCAACATAATTTATAATTAATTTCCCACTTCCCTACGGATCGCATCAATGAACTAACAAACGATATTCTCAACGAGCTCCTTTCCGAGTTGCTTGATGACTTCGTTCGTACCCAGTCTGACGTCTGCTCGAACTTGATGGCCAGAACGCAACATATTGAAAGAACATCTCGCTAAAGCAGCTGAGATCTTTACTTACTCTGATGCCGAGTATACGGAGGTCGCGTTCCAAATCGATATCGCTGTCGCCTGTGAGCAGCTTAGCCTGGCAGGAATTTTATATACACTCATACACTTATCTTGATTCCTATATATACTACTACGGCGCTTGAAGATTCCTTCTCTCCCCCTATCGTCAATTAACCTCATGTTACAATCCAATCAATAGTGCTTATGCTACTACCAGTAGCCTCCAACGTTCAGTGAGCACGCATTCACCGCCGGCAGCTTCGCTACTGTTATCTCCTTGCTACTTTCTACAGATCACCTACTTTCCACCTCACTTCCATAAAAGTCTAAGAAGGAAGCCCGGGTTAATGCTTGCATGCGAGCATAGAAGAACATTAGTCTATCCTTGCGTCCCCAGCTTTATGGTACCTCCCTCTACGCGCTGACGTGTAGTTCAGAACAGCTACCACTTGGTGTCGAACTTTTCGACTCATCTATACCCCAGCTATAAGTTCAACGAACGATTCCACTAAAAAATGCAATCTCTGATGTCTTTGCTACTTTCAGCAACCCCCATCATTCAACAACGTGGAGGGTGAGACATCCGGCGGGTTCGTCATCACCGTAACCCTGTCCACAGCCAGCAAAGTATACCAACTAGACACTCTAATCCTACCACTATTATCATGTCCTGTCCTCCGCATACCTGCCTACCTTTACCTCCGTACCCTGCCCATCCAAGAGATCGGTTAGACAGATATACAGACAGCGATTGCGATAGCTGAAAGAGAAAGCGAACGCAGTGATGAGACTGGACTGGATAGGTAGCTAGGGAGCTTTTGTCAATCCGATTTTAGATCTTGGGCCTTATATTAAGTATCCTTTCCCTCTCACTACTTAAATCTCCTCTACTCTTCTTATGAATTCTCCGATTATGAAGTGCGCTATGGAACAATCGCAGCACAACTAACCTGCTTCTATTTAATGATGCAAGGAAAGCTGCATGATAGACGGAAACAGATATCCTACTGCGCCACCTCTCGCGGGGGCATGTGGGCACATACGGCAGGACTGGATTTCTTCAGCAACTCTGGCAGGAGTCTGGTATAAGCCAATATTCAACGGTATATGCGAGTTCGGTGGTTTGATGATCCTATGGTAAGTGATGGATAATCGAGGAGCTTTCGTTAACACGCTTCTCACAAGTGCTTTTCTATGAAGCATCTTTGTTCCTTTCAACACTATATATATATATTTGTCGTCCTCTTTACTCTTCTTATGAATCATCCCATTATGCAGTGCGCTATGGAACGTACAATCGCAGCACAGCTAACCTGCTTCTATTTAATGATGCAAGGAAAGCTACATAAAAGTAGAAAACAGAAAGTCTACTGCGCCACCTCTTGCGCAGGTGGTTTGACGATCCTATGGTAAGTGCTGGATAGCCAAGGAGCTTTCATGAAAACACTTCTCACTCTATATATCATATATATCTTTTTCCTTTTCATTTACTCTACCTCTCTCAGAGATTTCTTTGATTATAGACTCCCGACCTGAAAACGCCGCTGCTGCTGCTATATTACCCTTCCTATGGACGATCTTATCATATGTGCGTGCAGAAAAGGAACGGTACTGCGCTTCCTCTCGTGGGTAGTTGGCTTGACGATCACATGGTGATGGCTGCGGCCGGCCGTATATTCCACTGTTCCCAGCACGATCGGTCCTGCAGCCTTGAACTACACGGTCAGAAGCGGCGCGGGCTCACGCCTCCACACAGCCGACAACTGCATACTCATGCACACGTCTGTAGAAATGGCATGGCCTTCGACAGCGGAATTATGGTGCTGGTGCTTTCAGATGCAGGTGGAAGTTGAAGCCGATCTGCAGATGGAAGATACAGATGACCACTCCTTCCACCGAGAAGGGGGATGTAACTGATAAGGGGCGAACTTTCTGGCAATTGAAACGCCCGATGACCAAGGCCGCGTTGTGCCTGTTCTGGGGGATGCAGATGAAAAGCCAATTCGAAAGGGAAAGATATAGATAACCAACCATGCCGCTGTAAATATGGATATGGGCCGAACTTCGTTAAAAGAGTCACTCAAAAAAAGAAAAGAGAAAAAAATTTAAACCTCACTTCCATATACTTACGTTACCTCCTTTGCTACGAGACCACATACTTGCTCTACGAATAATATCATATTCGCATGGCGTATTCCAAACCTTCAGGCTGGTTTTTAATACAATGGGTAGAAGCAGGAGAATCGCGACTGAAGCAAAGAGAGGATGCGGAGATGGCAAGGAGGTCGATTTCAAGAATGCTAACAAACTGGCAGCACGGTTTCTGTACTTCCACTTTGTCGTAACATTATTTGCGCAACAGGAGAGATCGTCAACGGAGATGTAAAAATATAAATTCTTGGAGGACAAAGGCCTTTCTTTGCCGACAGATATCCTGTGCTAGCTACTTCCATAGATACCGATCATACGCCAATCTGAAGATAGAAGATTGAGATGACCGACCAACGTGTCAATCTGCTAAGAATTTCGAGGCAGCAAGAGTCGTTTTTCGAAAAGAAGGATGTTTTGAAAGAGGTCTAAATCGATCAGGGTTCAAAAACTTTCGTGCCTATCAACGGCAACAATGGCGTTGTCAGATACAAACGATGAAGGATCTATGCGGTTTGGGTTGGGTTTGAGATGACGGTTATATTTGCCAAATCATACCACGTACGCAACGCAGATACCTTCAGGTATATATATAAGAAAAAGGATATAAAGACATATTTCTACCCCGAGAAATCCAGGAATGATGATTCGGCGGACTCCTTATCTACGATGATCCCGAGAATAGAGCTGGGTTTTATCGCCCTTCTCGAATCAATCTATTCTAGAGTTCAATGTCAGCATGCGGATCTTTTGGTCTTGCAGGGCCATTTTTAAGGAAATACCTGCGAACGATCCAGACTCGCCTCCTCCACTTAGTGTTATCGATGCATACAGTGCTCTATTCGCAGGAGTACCTTCGGTCGCCTTCACAACGGCTAGGACCAGATACTGTCCGCAATGTCGATACATCCTCCCCGAGCATATTGGAAAGGCACGTGTCTTTACAAGTCTTGAGAAAGCGCCAGTGGACTGCCTGCCGCCAGGGTTACCGTTCGATCACCCGGTGTCCACCCACCTCAATTGTATGTTCGCTCTGACTGATGATTACAAGGCCCAAGCTCTGCCTTTTCCTCTCTGCCGTACCTGCAATGTCCGAACGCATCGCCTCCAGGTCATCTTTGATCGAGCTCCGCCTTATCTCGTCTGGCGTATTGTGCATTACCTTGCGTATTATATATAGAAAGTTTGGTTTTCAGGGAGAGAGAGGAGCGACGATTCATGCCTTGGTTCCGCTACTGCTGGTAGCAACAGCTACACATTTTTTAGAGGGTACGGAGACTTATTTCTAGAATACAAACCGACCAGCAGGCCATTTCCTATATTACAACTCTATCGTAACATTGTCACGCAACAAAAGAAACCGTCAATCCGGGTGGGAGCACTTTCTGGTCAATCTGCCTACCGGCAAGCCGTTCGCAACGATGGGACCTTACCTACTCAAGTCAGTGCTGCTGACTTTGGGTAAAGCGGCCGAAGACCTGGACGATGAGTATGAGGCCCGTATCCTAGGCAGTGAGGATGTCGAGCGATTGCGGTAACGGGACCTTACCTACGAAAGTCGATGCTGCTAGCACTGGCCAAAGCGGTCGGAGACCTGGACGAGGAGTATGAGGCCAGTGTCCTAGGTAGCGAGGGTGTCGAGCTCTTCACGGAGAAGGAGAAGCTGAGCGAGAGAGAAGAAGGGGAGATTGGTAGGAGGGTGCTCTTAACGTTTGATGGGGTGGGGGCTGATAGACTGGGAGGGTGGTGTGGTCATAGAAGAGTTGGAAGATATAGAATGGAGCTGTGGGCTTGTTATATATATTCGGCCAGAGGTAGATAGTGAGGTTCGCAAGATCTTGGTTGAGGTGGAGGGGGATGGAACAGAGCTGCGGATTTGTTGTACACCTCCGAATCAAGCTTGACAACTCATCATTCGCATCGTTGTAGGCGCATCCCAATTGCAGAGATGGTGACGTTTCATCACATGATTCCTCCATGGAAAACCCCCCTTCACACGTCCGAGGAGCGATCCTTCGCTCAATGCCTGCATGTTGGCGTCAGCTCCAAGTCTAGGCAGCAGCTGTTCTTTTGAAAAGGCTATCATTCCAGCACATATATATAGCGAGGTTTTAAATACTCTCTACCACCCTCTTCTAGCGTTCCTTGCGTTGTTCGTAATGATCTAGCAGCAATGCCGTCGGATCGGCCCAATCCACATGCAACGTTGCTTTCCATCCCAAACCAAAATGACCCATATTTTACATCCGTGACCCACCGTGGTGGAGCTACACCAACATTCCAACATATCTAGCCTTCTATTTCTTAAATATGGCCATGAAAGACCGCCTCCTGCCTAGCTTCTGTACCCTCTCCGCCTTCAGGTCCATCGCGCTCTTCTGGGTGGGTATGGCGGGTAGTGGAGGGCTCTGCATTGCCGGACTGGCAATTCTACTGATAGGAACGGACGATATTCCTTCTCTCAACCGGAGATCTTTCGGCTTGGCTTGGCAGGGTTTTCGGCTACTTTGCTGTGGGGGAAAGGCAGAGAATCCTGTTCTCGAGCCATTGGGGTTTCCCGACGCCTTCTGCACATTCTCGATTTGTCCGAGGACGGTGGTGCCATTGCAGGCAAGATCTTCGTCTGGGATGCGGGTGAAGCGAACGACGCCTCGTATGGGAGCCACGCCTAAGGAGTCGGCCAAATAGGTTTGAAGCAGCGCAGCATTTCGCTTGTTGGTCGTAGGAAGGAGTTGGGAAGGTAAAGCGCTGATGGTGAGCAGGTAGGCTGAATCGAAGGTTCCGCCGAACAGGAGGCATGCCGAATGGTTGAGGGTAATGAATATGGAGGAGGTAGGTCTCTGATACCGTTGCGACAACTGCTGGGAAAAGTCTTGCAAGAATTCGTATTCGTCCTTGATCTATTGTCGACAGACGGGTCAGCTTGGTGCATCAAGCGACGATGGATGTTCCGGCGTACAATGACATTCGTCCTGACCTCCGCCGTAACGACCGAATCTTTATATATCCGATCTTTCGGCGACAGGTTGGGTTCCCGATACGAGAAAACTTCCGAGTAGAATTGACTCTTCTTTTTCCGAAGCTCTTGTTGTTGCGGGGTTCCATTGGTCGCCGATCTGATAGCGCTCTCTTCCGCAGCACCTCGGTCAGGTTTCCTATTTGTTGACTTCTCTTCCATACTCTCTCCAGGCGTCGAAACAGCATGCGGTTGTTCTTCGTCCGGAAAGGAAAATGATGATTGCGCTGGAGACACCAGGCCCTGATCACGCTTGGTCACATGAAACATCTGACCCTGTGGCGTGGGGAAGTCGTTGGCGGTGGGGGTAGGCGCGCGAAGAGGCTCTGGGGTGACAGTGGCAGATCGTACGGAAGATGACATATCGAATTTCGCACATCAGCACCTTCCCCGTGAATGGTCTTGGAGGGGATGGGACCCAGTTGGAGCTAGATGTCATATGCGGGTTAATGCAGGTAAGCACAGAGCCATTATCCGAGCCAAACAGATTAGACTTCTGTGCCTGACAGAGCGAAGCTCAACGGTGGACTGCAGCAGGAAACGAGTTGTGGGGAGAAAGAAGATGCGCTCAAGATGCAGTAGGACACTGCTCGAAAAGGAGATGGCGACAGCGAGGTCATAAGTGCCGAGCTGAGCATGGCATCCTTCGTGCTATGCAGACCTACAAAGGGCACCATACTTCAGTGGGACGCCCGCATCTCTTTTTACGAGAGCGGTTGCGTCGAACGTTGGAAAGCCCTCACTAGCGTACCAAGATGGGCTTAGGCGGGTATCTAGCTGAATATCTTGCCGAGGTCCCGCAATATCAGATTGTGAGATTGCCTTGTTCGGTCATCCTTCAACGTCCAATTTCCTCTTTCGTCCACGCTATGATAAAGATCCTTGACGCCGCTCCTTGAGCTTGATGGTCATCCTTGTAAGGGGTCAAAGGAAACCCACGGCGGGACGATATTATCTGGGGGCCAAAAAGGCGCCCACGGCCACGGCTGACGCCGTAGAGCGTTTGGCGTACTATGGGTTAGCCCTATCTCGTTTGAGGGTCCATCGCTTAAGAGTGTCTGCCTCGGACAAAAGTTATCATGGCTCTTGATCTGTAGGTAATAATCTGGGCCCCCCTGCGATTCAATTCGGCGATCATGCTTGGCTTGCGTCATTCTCAGCCTCGCGGGGTATGGACCGGCAGACTTCGGTGTATGACGATTACTCTTATCCATCCCACCAAGCAACCGCCTTACTGCATGAATCCTTCCCATCCTTGATCACCCTACTACTATATTTCCTGTCGATCAGCCTGTTTCAGTTCACGCAAATCTCCTCCCTGTCACAGATCACCCGGCTCTAGCATTTGAAATGGACGGCGATCAATCAGCAAAGTCGATGGAACAGGGGGCAAACTCCGCCATGGGCCACAGTGAAATGACCAGCGGCATCCACGAGACAGTGAAGCAGACAGTGAGATCGTCTCCGTCCATTGCTCGCCTTGACAATGCCCTGACATCGAACAGCCCGCCGCTGGCGAGAAGACCACCGGAACAGGCACCAGCATATTCTCCAAAGACGGTGCGGTAGGGTCGATGTTCAACGGTACGATATTCTACCCATCCGATACTTCTGCTTGACAAGCGGGGATACTGGGCCATTTGCTAAACGACACGATCAACAGCCGACGGTGCCCTCGGAGGTACTGCACAGAAGATTGGAGGCCCACTCGACAAGGAGGGCGCAATCGGCAAGAACTTCAACGCAGACGGCAAGATTGGAGGTATGGTGCAGCAGAACCTGGCGAACAACAAATAGGTTTCGGATATGAAACCATAGACGTCTGGCATATGTGCCATACAAATGTACAAACAGACACAATCCGAAAAGTCCATCTGCCACAATCATCCAGCGGATCCCTAAATCCACACATCAACGCCACGAATAACCCATCAAACTCCACTTCGCTCAACCTGTATACCATAAAACTCATAATCAAACTCTTCCAGCGACATCACCATCTCCGCCCGCCCATCCTCCGACCACAGCCGCCTCTCCCCCTCCCAAACCCCCTCAAACCCCTGATCGCCCTCCTCCTCCTCCTCC